>Ga0256406_1004700_pt1 | contig 15329 bp, 12 predicted proteins | sample RumenRJG_03DNA_FD_185986 | JGI IMG/M metagenome (GOLD analysis project Ga0256406, IMG submission 185986) | Bovine rumen microbial communities from Lethbridge, Alberta, Canada - RJG_03 | ecosystem: Host-associated > Mammals > Digestive system > Stomach > Rumen | place: Canada: Alberta | collected... | reverse complement strand
CAGGGAAGGGCTTCATGCCCTTCCAAAAACAATGTTCGACCTATTTCTCTCGCGTTTGTGTCATTTGTAATAATTCTTTAATTCTCTAATTCTTGATATTTTTCAGCGGTTGGGACATTTTTTGAGGGCGGGGATAAACCCCGCCCCTACGTTGGATATGCGTCACCCTATATCACCTAATTATCCTTGCAATGCCATTAGCAACAGACTATGATGGCGAGGGCTGCCACGGCTCTGTATTCACGTTATACCCATAAAATAAAGTTTGGATTTAAATGAAAGAGCCCTTTGGCCGGCACAAGACCGGCCCCTACGAGGCGTCAGTAACTGCGAAAGTTGATTTATTAAGTATAAAGTTATGGCTTTGCTTTTCCTTATACGGCTGTAGCGTTTCCGTTTGCCTTTAGCTCTCTATAGATGATGATGCCGATGGCAATCATGAAGCCACATGCCATCCCGCTTATGTGTCCGGTCATGCTCGTGGTCCGTGCAAAGCTGAGAAGCAGATTTATTATGCAGATAGCTCCAATGACAACAAGCCCTTCTTGTCGTCGTCCCGTTTTTATCCAAGTGTACATGGACAGAGTTATATAAGTGCCCGCCATGCCGAAGATGCCTCCGCTGGCTCCTACGACAATGCCCTGCGAGAAGGCAAGAAACGCAAGGCCTGAGAACAGGCTTGAGGCTAAGAAGACGGCGGCTTGTCCCATAGGCTTTACTTCTGGTGTCATGAAGAACGAGACTATCAGCAACGACAAGATGTTCCCGAAGAGATGACGGAAGCTGCCGTGAAGGAACGCATAGGTAAACAAGCGCCACCATTGCTGGTCTTCGTATATCGCATAACTGTTCAGTGCCCCTAACTTGTATAGGATTTCTCCTCCAAGGCTGGTCTCGTCGTACCCCATTGCCAGTTCTACGACAAACATGATTATGCAAGCAAGCAATATAGCTGTCACCGGCCAGAATATGACCAATAAATTCAATATGACTGTCATGCCACCCTTTGTCGAAGGCTCGTCCTTTGTCCTGATGCGTCTGTGTTTCTTCTCCTTTGTAAAGTGGAACGCAGCCCCCGTTATCATCATCCATATGGCAAGGACTATTCCACTGTTTTTTATATTCTTCCAAAGTGGATTTCCATCATCATATGTGGATATGCCAAAGAAGACAAAGTTATCTTCTTCTCCCGGGTCGTTGATGCCTGACTCAATGACGGCTTTTGTTGAGTTCTGATAACCAGTGCTTTCGTTCTTGTCGAACTTGCTTAGGTAACAATGGCTGTGAAGTGGCGTCTCCTCTTTTATTTTTTGCAGCTTTTCTATTACTTCCTGATACGTTTCTTCTATCTTCTCATTAGAGGCATAGTCGTAGCTGCAAGAACTGATAGCTTTCCTTGTGACATATACATCATTCAAACCCTTGACCTGTATGACGAGAATACCTTCGAATTCAAGATTGGTGGAATATCGGTCGCGTTGTACGCGCTGGTAAACGTATGTTCCTGTCTTTGACGTGTCAAGTTCAAGGTCCATAACCTCAAGATAGTCGTATTGCTTGGCATTATGGGCAGTCAGCCGGTCTACTTTCGCTTTCTCGCCTGTGCTGTACCTCAAGCCGGTGTTCATCAACATTGCAACAGCAAGAAGCATCATGCAGGACATGTATGAGAAAAAATCCCGCGATCTTTCCTCGTAGACAAACTGCAAGTCTTTTCTTGTAACTTTCCAACAGATTGTGCCAACAACGATTACCGGTATGATTAATGAGAAAAAGCCGTCGAATTGCTTGTTTGCTACAAAGACCCCCAGCGTCGTTAGGATGGAGCCTATGAGCCAGACAATGGTGAAATGCATCCATTGCATCCTTCTCTTCTTATTATCTCTTACCCTCTTCATGGCTCTCTTTCAATATAGTTCAGTTTTTTGCGGAATACAATAAGGTAGAGCAGTCCGGCAGTAGTCAGTCCGAACTTGCCGTATATCAGTATCCAGTTTCCAAAGATATTAAGAATATTCCCCCCAATGATTACCCACATGGAAAGTGCCGTGTCGGCGAAGGCGAGGACAATAGAGCCGAGCTGCCCAATGACAATGGGCATGCCGAGCAGAACAAGTGGTTTGTAGAAAGATGTGTACGACTTCATTCCCAGCATTCTATCTTGTCTTCAATTTCCGGCATCTGCGAGCGGTGGAACGTCGGGCTCTTTATGCCATTCCGCTTTTGCCTGCTATAGTCGTCGAGGAGGAAGAACGCCTGCTTCCCCAGGTATACTATAGCGCAAAGGTTCACTATGGTAACGCATCCCATAAACAGGTCGCCGATGCTCCATACCAGGTCCAGGGATGCCATTGCCCCGAAGAACACCATGACGGCTCCGTTCATAATTCTCAGGAACCATACCCACCCTTGTTTGCTGGTCAGGAATTTTACGTTCATCTCTCCGTAGGTGTAGTTGCCTATGATGCTGCTGAAAGCAAACAGGAGTATGGCTATGGCGACAAACGCCGTTCCGACAGAGCCGACCTCGCTTTGCAATGCTGATTGCGTGAGCTGTATGCCGTTAAGGCTCTGATTGGTGTAGACACCGCTGATGAGGATGATGAACGCCGTGCAGCTGCACACGAGCAGCGTGTCGGTGAGCACTCCCAAGGCCTGTACCAGTCCTTGCTTCACGGGATGCGTAACGTCTGCCGACGCGGCAATGTTCGGCGCCGACCCCTCGCCAGCCTCGTTGGAGAACAGTCCTCGCTTTATGCCGTTCATCATCGTCATGCCAAGGGTGCCGCCGGCAAACTGCTGTATGCCAAAAGCGTTCTCTATGATAATCTTGAACACATGCGGTATCATGCCGACGTTCATTATAATAATGACAACAGCGAGGATGACATATAGCACAGCCATCACCGGGACAAGTATGCTGCTTACCTTCGCTATGCGCTGGATACCTCCAAAGACACACGCCGTTGACAGTACGACAAGGATGACTCCCATTACGGTGGGTGAGATGCCGAAGGCCTTGTCCATGGCTCCGCAAATGGTATTGCTCTGGATGCTGATGTAAGCCATGCAGAAGGTCATGGTTATCAGCGCTGCGAATAGGCACGCCATCTTCTTCGAGTGCATGCCGTACATGATGTAGTATGCCGGACCGCCTATATAGGTGCCCTTGCCCTTGCGCTTGTACAGTTGCGCAAGGGTCGACTCTACAAAGGACGTGGAGGCACCGAGTATGGCTATCGTCCACATCCAGAAGACGGCACCCGGACCGCCGACAGCTATAGCCGTGGCAACTCCTGCCAGGTTGCCGGTGCCGACGCGCGACGCGATGCTTACTGCAAAGGCCTGGAATGAGGAGATATGTTCCTGACCGTCTTTCTTGGTTCCTTCCCCAAGCAGCCGAATCATCTCCGGCAGCATGCGCACCTGTGCGAACTTCGTCTTGAACGAGAACCACAGGGCACAGCCAATCAGCAGTGCCAGGACAACGTATGTCCACAATATGTTATTGACATCCGTTATTGACTGGTTCAGCCATCCGTCTGCTGAGAATAAGTTTCCCATCATAGTCTTTCCGTTATTCTGTCAGATACATGGAATCCATATCTGCTCTGTTCTCTATAATATCACTGTTCAGACTGCAAATATACATCTTTATGGTGGAATAGGCAAGTGTTTCATGCATCTTTGTTTGAAATGGAAAGTAGATTTGTGTCAGCACCTTTAATAAATTAGTTCAGGTTTTGAGAGTAAGGCTAAGGTCTTGGGAGTAATCCTTAGAAATCGGGTTCCGCAGCCCGTTCTTTCATATATCCTTAATTCCGCAACCAAGCGTGTAATTTGTTTTAATATTCAAGTTTCGCAAGTAAAAGATCTACACGTATAGAAAAAGATATTTAAAGACGGTTCTGCAATACACATTGTAATAGGTGCAGTGGAACCCAATGTAGAGTATATCCGCTTGCAGCCTAAGAATTAACGATGGAAGTGTATTCTCAGTCAGCGCTTGGTGTCGGGCGGCTGCAGGGTGCGGCCCTTGTGGCCGTCCGTATACTAATAGTTGAATCTAAACTTCCCCAGTATTCTTACGGACGGCCACAAGGGCCGCACCCTGCAGCCGTCGGTTTGACAAGGATTGTATTTATCGCAAACGGCCACAAGGGTCACACACCATGCAAATGGATATCAAGATATTCAAGTTTCGCAAGTAAAAGATCTACACGTATAGAAAAAGATATTTAAAGACGGTTCTGCAATACACATTGTAATAGGTGCAGTGGAACCCAATGTAGAGTATATCCGCTTGCAGCCTAAGAATTAACGATGGAAGTGTATTCTCAGTCAGCGCTTGGTGTCGGGCGGCTGCAGGGTGCGGCCCTTGTGGCCGTCCGTATACTAATAGTTGAATCTAAACTTCCCCAGTATTCTTACGGACGGCCACAAGGGCCGCACCCTGCAGCCGTCGGTTTGACAAGGATTGTATTTATCGCAAACGGCCACAAGGGTCACACACCATGCAAATGGATATCAAGATATTCAAGTTTCGCAAGTTACTGACGCTTCGCAGGGGCCGGAAAGTAATTAGGATTTCTTTCTGTACGTGTAGATTTTATCTTACGAAACTTGAATAAACTTACTATATTCTTTCCCATTGACTATTAACCATTTACAAACTTAATACCATAGGAGATACTTGTAATATTTGGAACGGGAGGGTTTTTGAAGTACCTTTGCAACTGTAAACGAGATAAAACGATAAATACTATGGAAAACACGAAAGACATTCAACTCTCCGAGCATTTCACGCTTTGGGAAATGACTCGCTCCGGTGCCGCCATCCGACACGGAATTGACAACACCCCAGGCCCTGAGGCCATAGAGAGCCTGCGCGCTCTCTGCCTCACCGTCCTGGAACCCCTCCGGCGGCGCTTCGGCCGTATCATCATCACCAGCGGTTACCGCTGCCAGCGCCTGAACCGCGTCGTCGGTGGCCAGCGCAACTCGCAGCATCTACTCGGCGAGGCTGCCGACATACACATCACCTCACCGGAGATGGCACAGCGCTACGCCAGTTTCATTATCCGCTACACCGATTTCGACCAACTCATCTACGAGCCGGCGGTGCGCTCAGGACGGCGCCAGCCTCACTGGCTGCATGTCAGCCATACCACACGGCGCTACAACCGGCACCAGGTGATATAGCACGGTAGACGGATATATATCTGTACATGTACATTAATATATTTCTAATTATTTATTTACTTATTTATTCATTTAACAGCTATTCCTCGTAGAAGACCGGTCTAAGACCATGAAAGACACACCGTTACGGCGGTTTCCGCTGGCGCGGACCGGAGAGGTAAGAAAATCATTATGGCAATTTATTACAAGGTTTATCAGAACAACAGAAAGGACAGCCCCACTAAGGGCAAGTGGTACGGACGTGCGGCAATGTTGGAGACCGACACCACCGACGACCTGGCCAAGGCCATCCAGGAGAAGTGTACCGTCAACGAGGCCGACGTCCTCGCCGTCATCAAGTCGCTGATCTCCGAGATGACCCGTTCGCTGCAGAACAGCCACCGCGTGAAGCTTCCAGGCTTCGGCACCTTCAAGCTCGGTCTGCGTACCAAGCCTGCCGACGAGCGTGATAAGTTCGGCGTGGCCAACATCAAGGACGTCCACGTCCTCTTCAGCCCGGAGCTCAAGAGGGAACAGAACGGCACCCGCACCCGTACCTTCATCAACGGAGCGCGTGTGAAGGCTTTCTCAAGCCTTGCGGCAGAGAAAGGCGAAAACACCTCTGACGAAAATGCCGGTGACAATGCCGGCAGCGGCTCCGGCAGCGGCGGCAATACGTCGGCCGGCGGCACCAACGCGTGAGCAATGAGCAATTAGCAGTGAGCAATTAGCAATTAGCAATTAGCAATTGACGATTGCAACATGCGCCATAAGCTATCAGCTCGGCCGTTGTTATCATTGTCATGAATTTGAGACTCTTCTGTGCTTAGGGAATTGGCGGGAATTATAAGATGAGGAGCATACTGCTCCCTTCCTATAATCCTTGTCAATTCCTCTAAGTATAAGACGGACCTTTGTCCGCTCAAAAGAAATCCACATAAGTTTAACCATTAACAACATAATTCCACATGAAAACACTACATAAGAACGACTGGACGAGTATCCTGAAAATCCTCGCGGCCATCATAGCCGCTATCCTCGGTGCCGTCGGCGCCGACTCGTGCGCTGAGGAGCTGAACATAATATAATTATTTTAATGAGGTGTTCAATTTTTTGTACCCATTTTTGCTCAGGAATGGGATAAGTGCCTCGTAGTGGCACTGGGACTATTCACCCCCTTTTCTTATTTTACGGGAGTAACACCCGCTTGCAGGGTGCGGCCCTTGTGGCCGTCCGCCACATTATGTCGAATATATTTTTATTCGGACGGCCACAAGGGCCGCACCCTGCAAGCGGATATCCGCCGAAAGAGTGGGAACTTCATATTGAACGCCTTATTATTTTAATGAGCAGTGAGCGATTAAAAAATGAGCAGTGAGCAGTTAGTAATTATTCGAGTACCGTAAGTAAGGAACTCTGTGTGGGGTGGGGCTTTTTCCCTCCACCCCCCATCCTCCAAGGGCAGGATCCCTCTAACTCCCCTCCAAGGGGAGAATCTGGGCACTTTTATGCCCACCCACAACGTGCAACAGCGACTTACAGCCCCGGAGAGGCTGGCTCTCAGTAACCCCAGGCAGCACTCGCTTGGCTCGCTTAGCCACTATTATCATTGTTCGGCAGGTGGTTGCCAGTTTCTTCATCCACGGGCGACAGTTGAAAATCTATATACGAGCGGTCAACAGACGGAAATTCATCCCTACACTCCTTCTTGTAGAAGTTGAAGAGAAAATTCTCGAAGATGGCATTGAGTCTGTCCTTGGAGAAATCAAGGAAATGATATTTTCCCTTGGTATGCTCATCGTGAAGCAGAGACTCAAATATCAGTTGGCAGATATGCACCAGCAGGCCATAGAACCGGTTGTTACGGGTTATCGTCACTTTGTATAAGTCTTCATAATGAGCGTTACGATTTCATCACCTTATTATATAGTGTGTCCCATGAGTCAACGACATCATACTTCACGTCGCTTGCGCCGATGCTTTGGAAGTGCTTCGTGGCACAGGCTATCTTGGCCTTCTCCACGTCACGCAGGTCAGCCTCAATGATGGAGCCTTTGGTCTCAGCAATGAAGTAGATATGCTTCACACCGCTGTCCTCTTTGAACACCACCGCCCAGTCGGGATTGTAATGTCCCATAGGCGTATTGATGTAGAAGCCACGGGGCAGTTTGGTGTAGACCTGCACCATGTCCTTACTCTCCAAAGCCTCGGCGAAATCCATCTCTCCCTTTGAGTCCACCACGACAAGGTCGTAGAGGCTCTTCTTCGATGTCATGGCGTTCTCGCCCAGCTTGCCGCGCAGTGTGTTCTCGGTGAACACGGTCTTGTCGTAGGTGCCGTCCATCTTGTTGTACTCGATATGCTCGATGACCGACATTGCCTTGCAGGAGTTGATGATACGCGCCGACTTCATGATAAACTCCTCGGGGTTGAGCTGGAACTGGTGGAAGGTCTTCTGCGGGTCGATGCCCTGAAGGATGGCGACGATGGTACGGCGCGTCAGTCCCGTCTTGGCAACGAGCTGTCCGATGAGGTCATAGCGAACGCTGCCCACGCCCTCATGTACCTGTACCGTGCGGTCCTTGCCATGTTTCATGGCGGTGCCCTCCTCGAGCTGCTGCTTGCTCTCAATCTTCTCAAGACTGCCTGTACTGATAACCACTCGTATCTCCGTTACATTCAGACTCTTGTCAAGTTGTTCGATGGCTTTCTCGATGAGCTTCTGCGAGTCGAAATGCACTGAGTAGTAACTGTGGATGTTAATCTCCTTCCACAAACCCATGAATTCGTCCTTGAACTTCTGCTCGTCGAAGTGTCCTTCCACGATGTTGCGCCCATTGGTCGGCTTCGCCTTCTTCGGGTCGAACACGCTGTCAAGCTGGTTGACAATCACCTCTTTCATATCGTCCAACTCGCCGAAGTCGAGTTGTCCCTTGTCCTTGTCGGCATAGTATTTCTCGGTCAGCTCACCCCGACGGATATAGCCATGTTTGATGAGCATATCCTGGATGTCGTCTGCCACACCTTCGCTGACGGTCTGCTCTACGCCATCTGCCGTGGTATACTTCACACCGACAAACAGGTCTTCCGTCACCTTCACAGGGCGGTCGGCACAGGCATCGGCAATCTCATGCTGCAAGCCATCGGCAAACTTCTCATAACTCTCACTGGCTATTACGGTAAGGATGTTCGTGTTGAAAACGCCATCGCTTCCAAGAACGTCGGCATCCTGACGGACGCCACGCTCATTGACGCACAGGCGCATGCCACGGCCCACCTCCTGCCGCTTCTTATTTTCATTGCTGCTTTCCTTCAGCGTGCATATCTGGAACACGTTTGGATTGTCCCAACCTTCTTTCAGTGCACTGTGAGAGAAGATGAACCTCACCGGCTCCTTCATGCTGAGCAGCCGCTCCTTGTCCTTTATGATCAGGTCGTAAGCGCTCTCGTCGTTGCTGTTGTCGCTGCCGCGCTCCATCTTCGGATCTACCATGCGGCCTTTCTTGTCCATGGAGAAATAGCCCTGATGAATATTTTCCACTGCGTTCCGTGGGTCCTGCAGATAGCGCAGATAGGCAGAGTCGGTGAGACCAGGCATATACTCCTGCAGCACACGCGGATATTCCTCCTCAAACATCTTGGCATACTTGCCTTTCGTCTCCTCCTCACCATACAACCGGTAGTTGCTTACATGGTCGATGAAGAACAGCGACAACACCTTGATGTGCTTGGGAAACAACTGGCGCTCACGCTCAATATGTTTCCGGATGGTCTCGCGTATCTGGTTGCGGCGGATGACATCCTCCGTTGTCTTGCCGATCATCTGTCCGGTCTCCAACGTCTCTCCGTTGACGAAATGAATGGTGTTCGTACGACCGTCGATGCGGTCGATGACGAAGCCGTTGCTGTACTCCTCCAGTCCGCCGCTCTGCGCATAGAGGTCGAAGCCGTCGCTGACCACTTTCGACTGCTGGGCGATGGTGCCGCTCTTGCGCATCACGTCGAAGTTGATACGAGCCTGCGGGTTACCGGTAGAGATAAGGATCTGTTCGAGATAGACGTAGCCGTTGGTGCCAGTGGTACCTTTCTGCTCCACGCCTACCACCTCAATCTTCTTCACTAAGTGCTTGTTGTAGGCATCCATGGCGTCGAGCCGATACACCATGTTGGCGATATCGTCCTTGCGGTGGGTGGCACTATAGAGGAGTTTGAAGAGCGGATGGAAGAGAGCGATGCCCTTGCGTGTTTGGTTTGCCTTGTTGGCTCCCAACACGCTCTGCGGTTCGTCGATAATCATGATCGGATTGGTGGCGGCGAGAATGTCTATCGGGCGGCGCGAGCGGAACTCGTCACGCCGGGAGAAGATGATACGGGCGGCAGCATCACCTCTTCTGCCGTCGACATTCTTGTCCTCATTGAGCGAGGCATTGAAAGCCTGCGTGTTGATAATCATCACGTGCATGCCGGCATCGGAGGCAAAAGCGTCGATCTTTGACAGCTGCTTGGAGTTGTAGACGAAGTACTGGATGCGCTTGCCGTATTCCTGTGCGAAATACTCGCTCATGCTGTCGAAGCTGCTGAGCACACCCTCACGGATGGCGATGCTCGGCACCACGACGATGAACTTCGTCCAGCCGTAGAGCTTGTTCAGCTCAAACATCGTCTTGATATAGGTGAACGTCTTGCCCGTTCCCGTCTCCATCTCTATGGTCAGCGTGCGGCCGTCGCCCTCAAGCTCGTCGATGGGTTTCAGCCCGAACTCGCTCTGCACCCTGCGGATGTTGTCGCGCAAAGGCATGCCCGGTTCCAGCGGTGCATTGGCAAAGCCCTCCAGGGTGAGCATGCTCCGCTGACCATTCTCGATACCCTGGTCAACGAGGAAGTTGCTCGTCCCGTCGTAGTGCGGCTGACCCAAGAAACAGTCTGTCACGGCACGGGCGGCATCCTCCTGGAAACGTTGGTGTTTATATTTGAGTTTCATGCTTGTCTTGCTTTAGTTTTCCTCATGCTACGGTCAATGCGTGGGGAAAGTGTCAAATCACGCGGATGTTGTTCAGCGCCTCATCGTCCGACCAGCCAAGGAGCTGCTTGAACTGCTCGAAGATATTGATCTTCTGTTCATCTTTCTCAAAGCAACTGTCACGGAAGAGGACACGTAGCGGTGCCTTGTCGGCCATAGCCTTGACAACCTTGTCGGTGATCGGTTTGCCAAAACAAGCCACAAGGTCGCCGTCGTTGACGGTATAGACTGTCACGCCGTTCCCGTCCGCTTGCAGGGTGCGGCCCTTGTGGCCGTCCGCAATTGTCCCGTTGTCTTTAGCCAAGGTGTGCCCGTCCGCAGCATCAATAGTTTCTTTGGTCAACGGCAACGACAAAGGTACGCCCCAGTCTACCATACAGCCATAGAGCAAGTCGAGCTCCGTGCGGTCTTCTTTCACGTTGTCGGCAAAGAGGTCAAGCTCCTTGGGATTCAGATCCTTCGGTGCGAAATAGACATCCTTCATGTTGCTGGAGTCGATGCGGAATACACGGAAGCCGGTGTCAAGGTCATCCGCTTGCAGGGTGCGGCCCTTGTGGCCGTCCGCCTGTTGATTGCCTTGATCGAACAAATCGCCCTGCGATGATTCTCCATTGCGGACGGCCACAAGGGCCGCACCCTGCAATTCCTCCTTAATCTTCTTACCGGCACGACGGATGCGCTCCTCACCAATCTCGCAGATGTTTTTGTAGCCGGCCTTGTAAGCCTCACTTTTCTCGTCTGTCTCTTCAGGAAGCTGAACTAAAATGAATTTACGATGGCCACCGTCCTCGGCATTCAATTGCATGACAGCATGGGCAGTGGTGGCGGAGCCGGAGAAGAAATCAAGTACAATGGAATCTTTATCAGTTGCAATTTGATTGATAAACCCCTTAATAAGTTCTACCGGCTTTGGAAAATCAAAGTATTTTTTTCCAAATAATTCATCTAACTCTTTAGTCCCATTACGAGTATAAATGTCAGTTGCAACTATTGAAGAATAACCTGGTAAGTTATCTTTTAATTCACTTAAGAATACTTTCCGACGAGGACGTCCTTTTGGGTTGTCTGGCCATAATATTCTATTGTCAGCTATTAATTTAGCCATAGTATTTTTGTCATATCGCCAACCCATTTTAGGCTTTCCATAATTAATTCCTGTATTGGGATTAACTAAATCATAATGACAATTGGGGCGTTGGTCTGCTGGTAAAAGACCGGCCATATTAGCACTTGCCCATGGACCTCTTGGATCGTTATCAGGGTTTTTATATGTATTGTCTTTTCGTTTATCACCAGAAAATAAGCGGATTGCGGAAGATTTACCATAGGCCAGTATATACTCATGATCAATAGATACTCCCGTAATATTACGATTGTCTTTGTTTTGTCTACTTTTCCATACAAAACTTGCTATAAAATTCACTTCGCCAAAGACTTCATCGCATATTTCTTTAAGCGTTGACTGCTCTCCATCGTCTATAGAAATCAGAATAACCCCATCCTCTGATAACAGCGTATGTGCCAACTGCAACCTCGGATATATCATTGAGCACCAATCGGAATGGAACTTACCATTTGTCTGTGTATTCTTCACGAACCGGTTGCCAAGCTCATCCACGTTGCCAGCCTCCAAGTCTTCCTCAGCTTGTGTGCGGTGGAAGTCGTCGTGATATACAAAGTCGTTGCCCGTATTATACGGCGGGTCGATGTATATCATTTTCACCCCCCCTAAATATGACTTTTGCAGGAGCTTCAAGGCGTCGAGGTTGTCACCCTCGATATAGATATTCTGCGTATGATCCCAGTCCACACTGCTCTCCGGCACGGGGCGGAGGGTCTTGTTGATCGGTGTGGCAGCCTCACGCCGTGCTGCCTGCTTGCCCACCCAAGTGAATTCATAGGCTTCCGGCTCATCCTCCACGGCATTGTCGCCGAGTAGCTGGCGCAGTTTCTTGAAGTCCACCACATGGCGCAGCGCTCCCGTCTTTTCGTCGCGCGCCTCGGTGAAGCACGACGGCGCAATCTTATAGAGCGCATTGAGATTCAGCTGTGTTCCATCCTCCGTGGTTAATGGCAAATGGTTAAAGTTCATATATGATTATATTTTGTTGCAGAAAAAAATAAATTGTTTCGATGTAAGCTGGCTTCTGGCCTGTCCTCTTGTCATTTTCATAAACTTATCATGGAGTTACTGTTGTGGCTTATCGTTCAGCAAGGTAACCGTGTCAGTAAATTCCCTGATTACCTCTTTCAAACGAGGATGGTCTTGACGAATGATAATCGATGCATAGTTTAGTATTCCATTTTCGTCAGGAATCGAAGCCGTCAGGAACATAATTTTCCACTTCTTTTTGTAGTTGTTGATCCAATACTCAAAGAGGCGGTTACGCATAGACTGCTTACCGTCACCAGTTTCACAGATATAGAGCATGACCTCTTGGTTCTCCATGAAGAAATTCTCGACAATGGCAATAATCGTCTCACGAACTTTCGGGTCGCCAGGCGATTTCTTGTTATTGCCATTGATTATTGAGAACTGATAGGTTTCAGTTATAGGCATGGTGGTATCATCCTTGTCGAAACCTGCAGCATACTGTACGCCATAGTCTGTAAGAAAACTTACAAAGTCCGAGCCAGGTATGGGCGTAACCTTATAAGGAGCTTTGGCATTGATATTCTCAATGTTCAACTTCATAATGTTTCAATGTATGTAGGCTTTTCGCCTGTTCTCTTTTCATAGTCTTTCACCAACCAATCAGTCATTTTATCAATGGTATTCTGCTTATTCTGCTTAACCTCTTTCAGCCATTGCAGCGCTTGTTCTCTTGTCATTTCCATATTTTTGAGTTTTTTGTTCTACATTGCAAAAATAGGACTTTTCTACGAGCAATCCAATTTTATTCGTTGTTTTTTGCTTTTATCGCCGTTATTTGCTCCTGAAGAGAAGTAATCTCGCGCTTGAGTTGTCGCGCCTTGGTGTTCATCTCTACTTGTCGATTGAACTGCCGTTCTTTCCGAATTTTCTTCTGTAGAGTCTCGCATGCCTTGGTTTTCTGCCTGATTTGCTCTTCAAGGGCGATGATGGCATGTGTGCTATCGGCTGAGGCTGTATGGTAGCTGGAGATGCTGCCCGCAAAATGTTCCCATACGTCGTCAAGGGTGTTGCCGCTGATCGTGAGGCGCAGGTTGTCAGCCTTCGTCCATCCACTCTTGAATGTCTTGATGATGCGGAAAGGACGGCACTCGTCCTTGGTCCGGTCCTTATAGTTGAGCAGCAATCGGTATTCGTCGTTGTAACACTGGAGGAAGACGATAAACTGCGGCATGAACGTGTCGATGATAGTAAACACATCGTCGGGACAGTCCTGACGCTTGAGGTTCACCGCAAAGACATCAATCTCCACGATATACTCACCGACAGCTACATTGACGGTTCCCCTGCCCAATTTATAGAGCCATGTCAGCGAGGCAATGTCGTCCACGAAATGCTGCCGTTGCTTTGCACTCAAATCCCAATGCTCGTAGAAGGCTTTCTTCGGGATGCTGCGGTTGACAAGTGTCGTTGGCGGAAAATGCAACAGATTCTCCATATCAACGGATGATTAAGAATGCGATTAACTCAAAGTCGTCGAGACCCTTGATATCACCTTGCAGGGCTGTGGTCGGTCCGGGCTCAAAGAGACTGTCGATGTCGCTCTCCTGTTTCACGGAGATGATGCTGTCGATGGCTTGCCGGAGCAGGTCATTATACTTGTGCATGTCGCGCCCGTCGTTTGTCTCCTTGTTCACCTCACGGCACAAGTCCATGTCGGGCTTCGTCTTGCCCTTGCACAGATGGCGCATCGTGTCGAGCAGCGCCTTCGGCTGCAGGTGGTCGGTGAGGACCGAGCCGTCGTTGCCGAGATAGACCATATAGAAAGGATGCAGCAGATTCTTATGATCGATGTTCATAGCATTGTTGCGGTTCTTCAAGATGAATATCACGCCCGGATTAGCCAGATCGGTATGTGCTACGACTGCCTCCATGCCGTAGGGAGCATGCTCCACATCGGGATTGTCCTTGATATAGGCGAGCAGATCCATCCTGGACCCGACTTGTGGTTCCGGTGCTTTCCTCTTTGCGGCCATGAACATCCTCGAACCGCTCTATGAGATCTGCATCACGCGCATGCAGGAGTTCCAGGCTGAGAATAAAAATCTGTTCAAGGAGGAGCTGGGCGAGATAAGCAACAAGTACCGCTCCAACATCCAGTACTTCATCTTCAAGAGCATTATCCTCCGTAACCTCTACGGCGTGGATATCATGGCTGAGGCTATAGAAATAGCCAAACTGCGACTGTTCCTCAAGATGGTGGCGGTCGTTGACGTGGATATGCGAGCCGATAATCTCGGCCTCGACCCGCTGCCCGACATCGACTTCAATATCCGATGCGGAAACACCCTCGTGGGATATGCTACGGAGAAGCAGTTGGAAGACTCCATCACCTTCGGCGACATGTTCGCACGTCGGGATTTCAAGGAGCGCATACAGCAGAAGTTAGACATCGTCAGCAAGACTTATGACACCTTCAAGTGGCTGCAGATGAACCAGCAGGACAACCGTGAGGCGTTCAAGGAGGCGAAGCGGCAGCTTCACGATAAGCTCGCTTCGCTCAACGAAGACCTCAACCAGCATCTCTACGGTCACAAGCCGGACCTTGGCTACGCGACTTGGCTCGACCGCACCCAGCCTTTCCACTGGGTTGCTGAGTTCTACGAAATCATGCACAATGGGGGCTTCGATGTCATCATTGGAAATCCGCCGTATGTGGAAACCACAAACATAGACTACAATATAGACTTTTGTCAAAATAACTATGCAAATCTCTACGCTTATTGCCTAATAAGATGTACTGACATTTGTAAAAGCTGCTCATATAATGGTTTGATAGTTCCAATGAGTATTACCTCCATTCGAGATTATCAGCTTTTAAGAAATAACTTTTTCAACAAAGAGAAGTTGGCGCAGTTTAATTCTTCCGTGTTTGGAGCATGGCTCCGCCAGCCAGAATATGGTGCATAGACGGTACATTTTCTCTATTAGTTTTGTACCTTTGCATCATGAAGCATAAAGAAGTTCCAAATAAGT
>Ga0256406_1004699_pt1 | contig 15331 bp, 21 predicted proteins | sample RumenRJG_03DNA_FD_185986 | JGI IMG/M metagenome (GOLD analysis project Ga0256406, IMG submission 185986) | Bovine rumen microbial communities from Lethbridge, Alberta, Canada - RJG_03 | ecosystem: Host-associated > Mammals > Digestive system > Stomach > Rumen | place: Canada: Alberta | collected... | reverse complement strand
TGCCCACTGGGGCAGATCGTTCTTGTTCATACATGTATTATATCAAAGATACCATACAAGAGCAACGGATTCACTGAAAAAAACCCATTCCGGACCGGGAAGGGCAAAAGTTTATGAGTAATGACTGGTCCTTCCGGAAAACTCTTGCAAGAGAGAAACCACTTTGTTACAATACTCGGGCGCTTGAAAAACGCTTGGTTTTGGCCCGATAGCTCAGCTGGCAGAGCACAGCACTGAAAATGCTGGTGTCGGCAGTTCAACCCTGCCTTGGGCCACCATTCTTGTTTCTTACCTTGCAGGACGTCTGCAAGGTTTTTTATATATAAGCGTTTCTAAACGTAAACGGCAGTCTCTCAAAATCTGAACAGCTTGTCTTTTTGGGAAAGCGTCAGAACGACCTTATCCTCATAGTTTTTTTCCTTTGTGATCTTGTCCTTAAGCATGGGAATGATGTACTGGCAGTGGTTATCGACAGAGGCCTCGGCCAAACCCGAAAAGTCTGGGCCGGAAACCTGTTCTATAGCATCCTGGACGAGGAACTGTAGGAATTCTCTTCCGGAATCATTGTTCAGCCTTATAAAGGAAAAAAACAGGCACGAGACCAGAGCTTTGTACTGCACCCCTAAGTTTGGACTCTAGACCGAACTATAGCACAGCATAGGGATAGGGACATGTCCCTTCCCATCCACCACCTACCTACTTGGTCCAAATAGAGGGGTTCACTACAAGAAACAGTTAACCCCAAAGTCATCACTTTTTCCGCTTTTCCAGTTTTTCCAGTTGCGACTGGAAATCGACTGGAAGAAACGGAAAGGGCACCCTGCCTAACATAAGGGCGGTTATCAGGAGGCATTTATGAACAACAATCCAAGGCCGGGGTGCAAGGACATGTGGAACGCCTTCATGGTCAGGGGAGCCGAGTTCTCGCCGAACGACATCCCTCTCTGCCCAACGACGGCCAAGGCCCTTCCCAAGGACATCATCACCTATTCCGAGGCGGTGACCATATATCGGAAGAAGATAAGGGAAGACGCCCGGTTCCATGATGATTCCTTCGTCTGCTTCTACGAGGACGACCGCCGCTTCGACGGGAGGGACGGGATCTGGTTCAGCCCGAGGAGGGCCTGCTCTATCCTCTCCCACTTCGAGGGGATCGTCCCCCCCCGGACTTCTCCACCTATCTCGATTTCCCTCTGCCGCTGAGGATGTGGAACTACTATCGGATGAACGCCTTCGGTTACTGGTACGGGAGCCTTTGCGGCCGGAACGTCATCGTCAACGTGCGCTGGAACGACGTCTCCTCCTTCGACTTCTGCTTCGATGGCATCCGATACGGGGAAAGCATGGTCGCCATCGGGACCGTGGCATCGAATCTGAAGGCGAAAATCAGCTGGGATTATTTCTCGGTCGGCCTCAAGGAACTCGTTCAGAGGAAGAGGCCGAAGGCCATCATTGTCTATGGCGCGATGCCGAAGGAGATCTTCGATCCTGTCCTCAAATCTGGGATTGCTCTTGTCCGTTATCCATCCCGGAAAGACAGGGAGATGAGGAGGCTCAAAGATGGCCAAGGGAAGTAGCGGCCATTTCCATGGCACCAGGGGAGAACTCATTTCCGAGGTCCAGTCCAGAGGAGACAAGATCACTCCGGAGAAGGTCCTCTCCATCGGCAAGGACAAGGACGGAAGGATTGTCTGGCTGGAGGAAGGAAGGCTTGAGCCAAGGCCTTCCGGTTACGTTCATATCCTGGATAGGCACGGCGGTGATTTCAAAAATAAGGGAGTTGCAGAATCGGACATACCCCGTTTGGTAATCGCCGCCGCAACAAAGGGAAAGGTTGTTGGTTATTCGGGGGACCGTAAAGTTTACGAGTATAATGAAAACGGTATGGTTTACCACCTCGCCATCACCATTTCAGACAATGGCTATATCGTCGGTGCGAATCCAGAAGACAAATGGAAGGACAAATCAAGATGAAAACAATTCTCCTGTGCTTGGACTATGGAGCCTACCCAATCTTCATTAATAATGAAGATGGTGGGACGGAAGACAACTATCTTCCCGAAGATAGCGAGAACGATCCTGTCCTGCTGCCTCTGATGAAAGACATCAGGAAGAAATATGAGGCCACCTTCATCAACAATGAAAGGGAATTTGAGGGGAAGACGTTTAAGACAAAAGAAGAGGCAGAAGCCTTCATTGAGGAGCTGAAGGAGTTCTCGAGACTCATCAAGGAACGATACGGGAAGGATTACATCATAAAAGATAAGTTTCCCGAAGATTTCAAATACCTCCGGAAAATTTTGTGATGCTCTGACGTTAAAGGCCTGCGGCAGTATTGAATCACGAGACGCCAAAGACGTATACGGAAGACATCAAAGAGGGCTGCAAAAGCAACGAAAAAGAGGCTAATAACGGTTCGCCTGCTGTTGCTGAAAGGCCACCATGATAAAGACTGCCTTGGCTTCGGCAAAGGCATTTTCGTCATGTGAAACCTGTCAAAAAAGGCTCGCCGAAGGGCGAGCCGCATCGCTTAGATCTTGTAGACCCTTCCGTCCTGGATGGGATGGACGAGAGGAACGAAGTCATCCTTCGGATAGCCGACAATCACGTTCCCAACGCCCTCGTAGTCTTCCGGGTTCAGCCCGAGGGAGGCGAGGATCTTCCTTCCCGTCTCGCTCTCTATCTCTTCCCTGGCCCGATAGATGTAGCAGGAGCCAAGCCCGAGGTCCGTCGCCTCAAGGAGCATGTTCTCGATCATCAGGGCCGCGTCCTCGACGTGGGTGGGAACGCTCTTCTTCGACAGGACGACCAGAAGCGCCGGGGCGCCGTAGAAGGGATCCGGACGCTTCAGGGCATCGTCCTGTGCGTTAACCTTCCTTAGCTCCAGCTTCGTCTTCGGATCCGTCACCACGAGGGCAATCGCACTCTGCCGGTTCATGCCGCTCGGGGCATGAAGGCCCGCCTCAACGATAGCGGAAAGCTTCTCTTCCTCGACCGGCTTCGACGAATAGCTGCGGCAGGAATGCCGTTTTTTCGCCAGTTCTAGAAAATCCATGATTGTTTCCTCCTCCCTCTATTTTAAACGTTTCCCAGGAAGACATGCCTCAGTTCACCCCGGGCGATTGCCTCGAACCGGAGGAGCGTCTCCTTCGGCGTCGCTTCAGCGGTTTCCCGATACCGCGGGAAGTAGCGAGTCAGGTGGAGCGGAATCTCCGGGTTCAGGGAGGCAATCCAGTCGACTTCCTTTCGGAAGGCGTCCTCGTCGTCGTTACGGCCGGGGACGAGAAGCGTCGTCAGCTCGACGTGGCATTTCCTCACGGCCTCGGCGATGAAGGCCTTGGTCTCGGCGAGGTCCCCGCCGAGGTAGCGGAAGCAGTCTTCCGTAAAGCCCTTGAGGTCGATGTTCATCGCGTCCGTAAGACCCAGCACGAGGGACAGCGCCGTTAAGGAGGCGCAGCCGTTGGTGACGACGACCGTCTTCAGTCCTTCCTTCTTGGCCCGGAGGAAGGTATCCCGAATCATCTCCGGGTCGACCATCGGCTCGTTGTAGGTAAAGGCAATTCCGATGTTCCCTTCCGGGACGAGGTCCTTTGCTAGGCGGACGAGTTCCTCCGGAGTGACCTCTCTCGACTCCTCCCAAAGATTCTGCTGGCTGATCTCGTAGTTCTGGCAGAAAGGACAGCGGAGGTTACATCCGTAGCTCCCGTAGGAAAGAATCTTCGAGCCCGGACAGAAGAGCTTCAGCGGCTTCTTCTCGATGGGGTCTAAGGCGAGGGAAGTGCATTTCCCGTAGTTTTCCGGGACGAAGACCCCGCCCTTCACTTTCCTGGCCCGGCAGAAGCCTAGCTCTCCTTCCGCTCTCTCGCAGTGGCGGAAGCACATAGGACAGCGGGCCATCTAGTGATGCCTCGTCACGGTGAAGGTGAAGAAACGGAGGTCGTTCTCGTAGTCCGAGAGGCCGGCCTTCCGCTTGCAGATCCGGATCTGGTCATCGACCGTGTCGACCCCCTCGAGGTCCGGAAGGAGAAGTCCCCGCTTCTCTCCGTGGACGACGATGAGGCCGTCCTTCTTCGGATTCAGCTGGTAAGGGTCTAAGACCGGGACCGCGGGGGAGAGGACGTCGACGCTGATTTCTAGGTACGGCAGCTCTTCCTCCCGGACGGGGTTGAAGCGGGGGTCCTGGGAGCAGGCGTAGGCGCCGTTACGGAGAATTTCCTCGGCGATCGACCCCGTCGTCGGCTGGGTCGTCCCGATGCAGCCTCTCAGCTGGCCGAACTCGTGCAGGGAGACGAAGACGCCGGCCTTCTTCGTTCGCATCTCCTCGGGAAGATCCGGGGGAAGGAGGGCGTCGACTCCGTAACGGACGTAGTGCTCGACCTCGCTCCGGGCGAGTAGAACGTAGGGATCTTCTTTCCGGCCTTGGATTTTCTTCCTTTCCTGCTCGAGGTACCGGTCTAGGAAGCGCCGCTTCTCGTCCCTCCCGGAAGGACGATAGGAGACCATGCCGTAACCGACCCCGAAGGGCGCCTCGTGGCTGTAGACCTTCGGCGTCACGGCCGTCCCGTCGAAGGCCCCGGCCATCACGGAAAAGGAGGGATGGCCGCAGACCTCGGCCTCGTCGACTTTGACCGGGTCGTAGGAAAGAAGCCCGAGGAAGTCTCCCTCGCCGAGGGTCTTCATGATCTTCTCGTCGTACTGCGGCCCGATTGGCTTATAGCCGTAGGGCCCGTCTTCCTTCTGGCAGTGGCTGAGGTCGCCACTGGCTAAGAAGACGACCTTCCTCCCCAGATGGTCGATGGCACGTTGGACAGCTTTCCCTAGCCGGTAGTGCTCGACATAGGGAAGACCGGAGACCGAGATCCGGACCAGCCGATAGGAACGGTAGAAGCGGTTGACGAAGTAGAGCGGAACCATCGAGCCGTGGTCAACGGAGAACTCGGCCCCTTGCTCCGGGTCTGGGTAAAGCGGAAGCCCGTCCTTCTTCGCCTCGGAGAGGATCTCTCTTCCGAGTTCTTCGTCGTAAGCGACGTCAAAGGTCAGAGAGGGAGCACGGAAGCGAGCAAAGGATGCCTTCCCTTCCGGTCCGGAGGCAAGGAGGAAGGCATCTGAATGGCATTCCATGTGAGGGGAGACGAGAACGAGGGTCTCCGGCTTCAAGGCCTGGATTTCCTTTCCGATCTCTTCGTAGCTAGAGAGGGTCGAGGCACAGACCTTCTCCTCCCCCTTTCCGATCTCGGGGACGAGGACGGGGGCATGGCACAGGGCATAACCAGCCAGTACAGGCATCGTTTCTTCCTCCTTTTCCCTATTACTTTAGCCAAGAGAGAAGGAAATGGACAGGGAGAAAGGAGGAATCCGCAATTCTTTTTGGACCGGAACCCGGGCAAGAAGAAGGGAATACGCTTTTCTTCCGAAAGTGGACATTCCGCCGTGTTAGAATAAATCACAGAAAAGGGGAGGGCAGTCGGATGGCCGAAAAGAAACTGGACTATCTGGAGATGAACCCCGGGGTCTACCTCATCGAGACCTCGTTCGGGAAGGTCCACGGGATGAAGCCGGGGGTCTCGGCGTACCAGGACAAAGACTTCGAGTACGTCGGAAGGATTCACAAGGGCGAAGTGAAGTTCGTCGTCGGAGCGGACCTTTCTAGCGAGATCCCGGTCCGCGGGGACTACGACTACGGCTACACCCTCGAAGGGCCGGCCCAGAGGCTCTTTACCGTCGAGGACGCCCTGGACAAGAGGAACGCCGACGAGAACCGGACGTTCTGCTACATCAAGCCGGGATCGCGGCTTTTGTTCGTCGGGGACGGAAGGAAGAACTACCATCTCTATGTCCGCTGCTTCCCGCAGGGGAAGGACGAGAGAGGATCCCGGTGGCTCGTCCTTTACGCCGTCGAGGCCTGAGCGTCTTTTCTCGTACCTGGCCGCAATCCGTTATAATCAGTCTGTCTTTCATTCATAGGAGGATATCAACATGAGTGAGAAGAAGCTTCATCACTTCCAGTGCGACGTCTGCGGATACGTCTACGAGACGGAGCTCGAGGCCCTTCCGGAGGATTTCGTCTGCCCGGAGTGCGGCGCTGACGTCAGCCATTTCGTCAAGCTCGACTAAGAGTAGGAGAGGAAGAGAGGAAAGTAGGGCCTAGGCCCTGCTTTCTTCGGTTTTTTGGCCCGAAGCGGAGAAAGGACAGGAGCGTGGTGATCGTAATCGGTGGAATGATCGGCATTGGGAAAACCACTACCGCGAAGATGATTCATGACGAGACGGGCATCCCCGTCTACTACGAGAGCGTCGAAGGCAACGAGGTCCTGCCTCTTTTCTACACGGCCTCGAAGGAGGAGCAGGAGAAGTACCGTTATCCTTTCCTGCTTCAGCTGACCTTCCTTCGCTCCCGGTTCCATGCGATTAAGGACGCTTTGACCCATGACAACGCCGTCATGGACCGGAGCATCTACGAGGACCATTACTTCGCCAAGAAGAACCATGACCTCGGCCGGATCAGCGACCTGGAGATGTCCGTCTACGACGGGCTCCTGAAGGAGATGATGGCCGAGATCTCCGGCATGCCGAAGAAGGCGCCGGACGTCATGGTCTACCTGAAGGGTTCCTTCGACACCGTCCTGGAGCGGATCAAGCAGCGGGGAAGGTCCTTCGAGCTGGACCAGTCCCTCGTCGACTACTACCGCTTCCTCTGGAAGGACTACGACGAATGGGTCTACCACTCCTACAAGGAAAGCCCGGTCATCACCGTCGACGTGGACCAGGAGAACGTCATCTATGATCCGGTGGCGAAGAAGAAGCTCCTCGACGAGCTGAAGGCGATCTCCGCTAAGCCGCATCCGATCGCACCCTAGCCTCCTTTTGCGCCGTTCCGTTTCGGTCCGTGACGTGCCGTGTATCACGTGGGTCTTCCCATGAAACCCCACGGGAAAAACATTAACAGGGGGTCTTTTTTATGAAAACGAGCCGTTTTGCACGCTGGCTGAAGGACGAGAGGGAGGAGAACCGGCTTCTCTTCCACTCCGTTCCGGCCGTCTTCGTCGCGCTGTTCGTCGTCGCCGAGATCGGGATGAATCTTCTCGCCAACAAGGCCATCGTCTCCTTGTCGACGAAGGACGGCCTTCAGTGGTTCGGCCTCGACGCCGGGATCCTGCTCTCGTGGCTCGCCTTCCTCTGCATGGACGTGCTGACGAAGCGCTTCGGAGCGAAGGCAGCCGACAAGGTCTCCCTCTTCGCCATCCTCTGTAACGTCCTCTTCGCCCTGCTTCTCTTCGCGGTCAGCTACCTTCCGGACACGGCGGACTATAGCGCCTTAGACAGCGTCTTCCGGGGGACGCCCGCCATCCTTCTTGCCTCGGTCATCGCCTCACTGGCGTCGGCCTTCCTCAACAACGGGCTCAACGCCCTCCTCGGCCGGGCCTTCAAGGACCGTCCGGACTCCCGGGGCGCTTTCTTCGTCCGGCTCTTCGTCTCCACCTTCGTCGGGCAGATCCTGGACAACTTCCTCTTCTCCGTCCTCGCCTACCGGTTCTTCCTCGAGCTCGGCTGGTGGGGCGACAAGGCCTGGATGTGGTCTTACCTGGCCTGCTTCACCTCGGCCCTGACGGGGGCGCTCGTCGAGCTTCTCTCCGAAGTCCTCTTCGCCCCGCTCGGCTATCGGGTCTCAAGGCAGTGGGAGAAGGAAGGAGTCGGGAAGGAGTACCTCGACTTCGTCGCAAAACGAAAGGAGGAGGAGAAGAGATGAACGTTCTGATTACGGGCACGTCGAGCGGAATCGGACGGGCCACGGCCGAGAAGTTTCTCTCCGAAGGGCACGAGGTCTACGGGCTGGACCTCCTCCCCTCCTCGATCTCCCATCCCCGGTACCATCATTTCATCGCGGACATCCGGAAGAAGGAGACCCTCCCCGAGCTTCCGCCGGTGGAGATTCTCGTTAACAACGCCGGCGTCCAGGATAGCGTGGACGACCTGGCGACGAACCTCGTCGGGACCATGCAGGTCACGGAGAAGTACCTGAGCGAGAAAATCCGCTCCGTCCTCTTTAACGCCTCTTCCAGCGCCCACACCGGCTTCGAGTTTGCCGCCTACTCGGCCTCCAAGGCCGGCGTGATCGGCTACATGAAGAACGTCGCCTGGCGGGTCAGCCGGTACGGGGCGACCTGTAACTCCCTCTCCTTCGGCGGCGTCCTGACGCCCTTAAACAGCCCTGTGACGGAGGACAAGGAGGCCTGGTCCGAGATCATGAAGGTGACGCCACTAAAAAAATGGGCGACCCCGGAAGAGGCCGCCGAGTGGATCTACTTCCTCACCGTCGTCAACCGTTCCTGCACCGGACAGGACATCCTCGTCGACAACGGGGAGAAGGACTGCAACTGCACCTTCGTCTGGCCGGGCTTCTAGTCGGCCTTCTTTTCTTCCTGGGCGAGGATTCTCGCCTCCGGGACGGAATCGGCCTTCTTCAGGCTCGAATACTTCTCGTACTGCTCCTTCAGGGCGCGCTCGTACTTTCCGCTCGTCCAGGGGCGGTAGAAGACCTTGTCCTCCAATCCTTCCGGAAGGTAGACAAGGTGTCTCCAGAGGACCGGGTCCGAATAGTCGTAGGCTTCCGGCTCCGGAACGCCGACCCGTTTGAGCTTCAGGTAGCTTCTCACCTGGACCGGGCTCTCGTCAATCTGGGCCATGACGTCCTCGATGGCCAGGGTTGCCGACTTCGACTTCGGAGAGAGGGCGAGGTCGACCACCGTGAAGGCTAAGGGAATCTGGGCTTCCGGTAGGCCGACCATCAAGGCCGTCTGGCAGGCGTTGTAGCAGCGGTCCACGGCGGGCGGGTTTCCGAGGCCCACGTCCTCGTAGGCCGTGACGATGAGCCGCCGGACGAGGCCTTCGAGGTCGCCGGACTTCAGAAGCTTCCCGAGGTAGTACAGGGCGGCGTTGACGTCGCTTCCTCTTATGCTCTTCTGGAGGGCGGAGACGGTGTCATAATGCTCGTCTCCGTCCCGGTCGGCGTAGTAATTCGCACTCGGGGAGACGCTTTTGGCGTCCTCGGCCGTGATCGTATGACTCGCCGGGTAGCTTAAGGCGACGGCCTCCAGCTGATTATAGGCAAAGCGGAGGTCCCCGCCGGCGATTCCGGCGAGGTACTCTAAGGCCCCTTCGTCGAAGTTCCGGCGGGAGTCAAGCCCTTCGGGGGCCCTTACGGCCTTCTTCAGTCCGGAGAGTATTTCCGCCTTGGTGAGGGGGATGGTCTCAAGCAGCCTCGCCCTCGACCGGATGGCAGGGTTTAAGGAGATGAGCGGGTTCGCGGTCGTGCAGCCGATCAGGTAGAAGTCCCCGTTCTCCAGATGCGGCAACAGGAGGTCCTGCTTGGCTTTGTCCAGACGGTGGATCTCGTCGATGATCACGATGCTCGGGGAGAAGCGGATGGCCTCGCCAAAAGCCTGCTCCATCCTGGCCTTGTTGTCCGTCACGGCGTTCAGGCGGACGGAGTTGGCGTGGCAGGACCGGGCGAAGGCCTCGGCGATCGTCGTCTTTCCGGTTCCGGGCGGACCGTAGAAGACCATGCTGAGGAGGGCGTCGTTCTCCAATAGGTTCCTCAGGAAGGAAACGAGCTTCGTCTGGCCGAGGACCCCGTCGAGGTCCTTCGGGCGCATCCGATAGGCGAGAGGCTTATTCATTCTTCCCTCCCTTCAGGACGTCCAGCATGATCTTCAGAAGGGAAGTGAAGTTCCTGGCGTTCTTTTTCCCCGCCTCGACCACCTCGGCGTCGGAGAGCTTCCCCTGGCCTAGGCCCGTGCACCAGTTCGTGATGAGGGAGACGGCCAGGGTCCTAAGGCCCATGTGGTTGGCGGCGATGGCTTCTGAGACGGTCGACATCCCGCAGGCGTCGGCCCCGAGCGTTCTGGCGGCCCGGATCTCGGCCCGGCTTTCGTACTGGGGCCCGGTAAAGTTCATGTAGACGCCTTCCTCGACCGGGAGGGAAGCTTCTCTTGCCTTCTTCAGGATGAGAGCCCGGTCCTTACTGTCGTAAGGGTCGCTCATGTCCGGGAAGCGGGGACCGAGCTCCTCGTCGTTCGGGCCGATGAGCGGCGAGGGGACGAGGAAGGAAAGGTGGTCCTTGAAGAGCATCAGGGTCCCCGGGCCATAGGAGATGCCGCCGGCGGCGTTGGTGAGGATCAGGGTGTCGATTCCCAGCTTCTTCATCAGACGGATTGGACGGACGACTTCCTCGGTCGTGTAGCCCTCGTAGTAGTGAAGCCGCCCCTGCATCAGGATGAGGGGAAGGGAGTCATAGGTGCCAAGGACGTACTGACCGGCCATGGAGGCGTTCGTCGCCCGGGGCAGGCCCGGAATATCGCCGTAGGGGATTCTGGCCTTCACGTCGAGCTCGTCGGCGAAGCCGCCGAGCCCGCTACCGAGTACGATGCCGATCCGGGGTGAGAAGTCGGTCCTTCTCCGGACCGCCTCAACCATCCTTTCGTAGTCTTCACGGGAACAAGCCATGGCACATTCCCTCCTTTCCCGATTCGGATACATTATAATTGGTTACGGAAGAAACCATGAGAATCCTCGTCCAGGAAGTCCTTTCGGCCAGCGTGAAGATTGACGGTCAGACCGTCGGCTCGATCGGCCGCGGCCTTCTTCTTTTCGTCGGCTTCACGGACGGGGACGACGAGGACACGATGAAGAGGATGCTGGAGAAAACCCTCTCGCTGAGGATCTTCCCGGATGTCACAGGGAAGACGAACCTGTCCCTGGCGGACGTAAAGGACGCCTCGGTCCTCTGCATCTCCCAGTTCACCCTCTATGCGGACTGCCGCCACGGAAGGAGGCCGAGCTTCTCCAAGGCGCTCGGCGGAGAGAAGAGCGAGCCTCTCTACGAACGGTTCAAGGCTCTCCTTCTCGCTTCGGTCCCGTCGGCCCAGTTCGGCCGGTTCGGTGCGGATATGAAGGTTGGCCTCGTTAACGACGGCCCCTTCACCATTTTCCTCGACAGCAAGGAGCTATTCGAATGAACGATAACAAAGTGCTTCTCGGCATGTCCGGTGGCGTGGACAGTGCCGTCTCCGCTTATCTCTTAAAGAGGCAGGGCTATGACGTCACCTGCTGCTTCATGCGGAACTGGGACTCGATCGCCAACAACGACATCCGGGGTAACCCCACTCTTTCCGGCAGCAAGTGCAGCCAGGAGCTCGACTACGACGATGCCGTCGAGGCTGCGATGGACCTCGGACTTCCGATCCTTCGGAAGGACTTCGTGGAGGAATACTGGAACGAGGTGTTCCAGCAGTTCCTGAAGACCTACGAGAAGGGCTACACGCCGGACCCGGACGTCTTCTGCAACAAGTACATCAAGTTCGGCCACTTCTACGAGTACGCCAAGAGCCTCGGCTTCACCACGATCGCGATGGGCCATTACGCGATGCGAATCGACGAGCATCACGAGTCCCATCTCTACAAGGCTTTCGACAAGAATAAGGACCAGTCCTACTTCCTCGGACAGATCAGCGAGGAGCAGCTTTCCCACGCCCTCTTTCCGCTGGCGAACCTCACCAAGCCCGAGGTACGGAATATCGCCGAGGAGCTCAACCTGACCTCCGTCAAGAACAAGAAGGACAGCACCGGGGTCTGCTTCATCGGGGAGAGGAACTTCAAGTCGTTCCTCTCGAATTACCTGCCTTCGAAGCCCGGCGACATCGTCGACCTGAGGAACGGACGGGTGATCGGGAAGCATGACGGGGTACTCTACTACACCGTCGGGCAGCACCGCGGGATGGGCATCGGCGGGATTCCCGGCTATTCCGACGCCCCCTTCTTCGTCGTCGGGAAGGACGTCGGCAAGAACCTCCTCTACGTGGCTCAGGAGGAAGGTAACCGGCTCCGTTTCTCCTCGGCCGCCCACCTCTCTTCCTTTAACTGGATTGGATCGGACCTCCCCTCCGGGCCTTACCCCTGCAAGGCGAAGTTCCGTTACCGGGGAAAGGACCTTCCGGTCGTCGTGGAAGTTTCTAGCGACGGGAAGAGCGCCGTCCTAAGGTACCGGGACATTCCGTATGTCGCCAAGGGCCAGATTGCGGTCCTCTACCAGGGGGAACGTCTCTTAGGCTCTGGCATCATCGAGGAGATCGACGGCGAGGACGGGAAACGGATTCCGTACTAGCCTCCTTCGCAATGGTCATTCAAGGCCTTCTCATCAAGGCCTTTTTTTGATCGAAGACGAAGAAGGGAAGAGAAATCGGTCCAGAAACCGGAAAGAAACGAGGAGGGTGAAGGGCGAACCCTTCTCTTCTTGCAAGCGTCCTGTCTTTTCCCTATACTTTCCTCGTTTGCTTCTTGAAAGGATTGAACAACCATGAGTAAAAAGACAAGCCTGCTTCTTCTGTCGCTTGCGCCGTCGTTCCTGTTCAGCTGCGGCGCCACCTCCGAGATGAAGCACTCCTCCCCCTTCGTTACTCCTTCTCCCGTTTCCACGTCCTCCTCGGCCAAGGCCCGCACCATCCGAGAGATGGTCGAGGACCTTAAGGTTCCGATGAGCGTCTCCGGGACGGTCGGGGAGACCTTGGTCGGCAAGACTTCCACTTCGACCCTGAAGAACGAGGAGAACCTGATTCTCGGCGCCTCGTCCTACCACATCGAAGTCTCGGGCGAATCCTATCCGGACGGGGCTTTCGTCTCCTCCGTCTACCGATCGGAGAAGGACGACACCTGCCTCCACTATTACATTAACAACATGAACGAGGTCACCTCGGAACCCATCACCGACGACGGCAAGCCGCTTCCCTGGAGCGCCTACGCAAACCCTTGGCCGAACGTTAATCCGGATGCTTTCTTTATCGAGGAAGGTGTCTATCAGGCCGATACGGAGACGGTGTCCTTTGCCAAGGACCTCAACCTCCTCATGGCCCGTTACACGAATGTCGACTTCGAGAAGATGGCCGAAGCCCACAGCGACCTGAAGAGCCTCTGGAAGACCTTCACCTGAAGGTCGAGAAGGAGAAGATCGTCGGCCTGAAGGCCGAGACGGTCGACATCACCGATGCGCTCGGGACGGAGCATCTTTCCTACGACCTTTCCTTTGCCTACGGAGACGGACAGAGCCACGAGTATCCCCTTCCGACCCCGCTTCCGAGCGACGAGGCCCATGACCGGCTGAGAAACGCTCTCCAGGAGCTGCTGACCGTTCCTTTCTCCTATCGGGGAACCAGCGAGTCCTACGGGGACGTCGGGACCTTCGAAGGCGCCGTGACGGAGAAGGGCGTCTATTACTACGACAGCATCAACTCGTCCTATCTTTCCGGCCAGGTCGGATACGTCATGAAGAAGGTAGACGACAAGGACACCCTCGTCCACGTCGTCCGGAACAAGGCCGGGGAGTACTTCTACCAGGTGGACGAGTACGGCGCCCCCTACGATGCGAGGACCAACCAGGACATGACCTCCCTGTCGGACCTCCGCCCTCAGATCGTGATGGCGGCCGAGCTCTTCCATTACGACGAGACGACGAAGATCTACAGCCTCAGTGGACGTAGTGCCGGCGTCTTCGGAAAGTACTTCTCGATGAACTCTCAGGCCGACCCGGCGACGATCCAGATGGCCGACCGGCTCTTAATCAGCCTCGACGACCAGGGACACCTCAACTCCTTCCACGCCGACAGCGTCTCCAACCAGGTCGATATCTATGCCCGGTACACGGTCGGAAAGGCGACCCTTCCCTTCAATCCGGACAGCCTGACCGAGTTTAACCCCCTCTCCGACTTCGTCGGCACGTACGAAGGAACGATCGCCAAGACGGACACGACCGAGGAGAAGAAGGTCACGGTCGTCGTCTCCCTCGACGGCGTCCTCTTTGACGGCGAGGCGACGACGGAGGTCTCCGTCAAGAACGGCCGTCTCTACTTCACGGCCAAGGATGGGACGTCTTACAATCTGAGGAACGGAAACGCCCTCTACCAGGGCTATAAGAAGGTCTGCGACCTAAAGAAGACGGCTTAGGCGTCTTACGGAGAGCAGACGAAAGAAAGGGGAGCGGAATCGTCCGCTCCCCTCTTTTCCTCTCCTTATTCGGCCGGATAGCCGTTCGGGTTCTTCGTCTCCCAGTTCCACTGGTCCCGCATCATGTCGTCGAGGGAATGGGTCGCCTTCCAACCGAGCTCCCGGTTTGCCTTCTCGCAGGAGGCATAGCAGGAGGGGACGTCGCCGGCCCTTCTCGGACCGATGACGTAAGGCACCTTCTTCCCCGTGACCCGCTCGAAGGCCGAGACGAGTTCGAGGACGCTCGTTCCCTTACCGGTTCCGAGGTTATAGATGTGGACCCCGGGCTTCTGGCAGTGCTCCATCGCGGCGATGTGGCCGCGGGCGATGTCGACGACGTGGATGTAGTCTCTCACGCAGGTTCCGTCCGGCGTTGGGTAGTCGTCGCCGAAGACGGTGAGATGGTCGAGCTTCCTTAAGGCGACCTCGGAGATGTAGGGCATGAGGTTCGCCGGGATGCCGTGCGGGTACTCCCCGATGAGTCCCGAAGGATGAGCGCCGATTGGGTTGAAATAGCGTAAGAGGATGGCGTTAAAGGAAGGATCGGCGACTGTGACGTCCTCGAGGATCCGCTCTGTCATCAGCTTGGTCGCCCCGTAGGGGTTGGTGACCGAGAGGCGGCAGTCCTCCGTCAGGGGCAGGCGCTCCGGCTTCCCGTAGACGGTCGCGGAAGAGGAGAAGATCATGTTCCGGACGTGATGGCGCTGCATGGCCTTCAAGAGGACCAAGGTCCCCTGGAGGTTGTTTTCATAGTAGAGGATCGGCTTTCCGACGCTTTCCCCGACGGCCTTTCTCGCAGCAAAGTGGATGACGTAGTCGATGGAATTCTCCTCGAACACCTGCTCCACCTTCGCCTCGTCGAGCAGGTCGACCGGATAGAACTTCACCTTCTTTCCCGTAATCTCCTCGACCCGCTTCAGGGCGACAGGGCTGGAGTTGATCAGGTTGTCGATGACGACGACCTGGTATCCTTTCTCCAGAAGCTCGACGTCCGTGTGGCTTCCGATGAAGCCGCATCCTCCCGTAACGAGAACAGTCTCCATAAGGTCCCCCCTTTTTGAAGCTTTATTATATCCGAAACCTCCCTTCCGAAAAGAGGGCGGAGGTTTTTTGTAAAGAGACGGATTCTTTCTGCCTTCCGGATCTTGGATTTCTGGGTCGGGGCGTTCCGCCCGGAGCTAGGGCAATCGCAAGATAGTGAAACCTGGGGATCCATCTAGGATTCCCGTTTTCGGTGGTTGATTTTATATTATATACGGTTTATAATAGGCACATGAGTTACCCGGAGTATGTGAAATCA
>Ga0256406_1004698_pt1 | contig 15335 bp, 13 predicted proteins | sample RumenRJG_03DNA_FD_185986 | JGI IMG/M metagenome (GOLD analysis project Ga0256406, IMG submission 185986) | Bovine rumen microbial communities from Lethbridge, Alberta, Canada - RJG_03 | ecosystem: Host-associated > Mammals > Digestive system > Stomach > Rumen | place: Canada: Alberta | collected... | reverse complement strand
TACAAGAGAGTCTTTTTCACGAATGATGCAAGGTGCATTTTCCAACATCCGCGCTTTTGACAGAGGAGAACTGCAGCAGATAGAGTCCAGTCGGTACAGCTTTTGAGTGAACTTATTATTCGGAGGATATGAAACGATGTTAATTTCGATCTGCATTCCATGCTATCGATCAGAAAACAACCTGGAATGGGTCGTCAATGAAATAAAAGAAGAATTTAATAAACATCCGTCGCATGATTATCAGCTGGTTCTTGTCAACGACGGTTCTCCTGACCACACGTTTGATGTGATACGCAGGCTCTGCGAAGCCGATCCGAAGATCAAGGGCATCAACCTGACGAAAAACCAGGGGCAGCCCTGTGCCAGGCTGGCAGCTGTCAACCACGCCGATGGTGACGCGCTGGTCGTTATGGATGATGATGGACAGCATCCGCCGGAAGCGATTTTCCGTATGGTGGACAAAATCCGGGAAGGCTATGACATTGTCTATGCAAAGTTCCCCAAGACCACCCACAAATGGTCCAAACGGGTTACCAGCAAAATGTACAATAAGCTGATGCAGGCGACCGGAACAAAGCCTAAGGATGTGAGCACATCCTCTTTTGCAGCCTGGAGCAGAGTGGTCATCGATGCCATCAAGAACTACAAGAGTCCGTTTCCTTCCGCTGGCGCTTATCTGCGGTGTGTAACAGATAAGCTGGCCAATGTGAATGTGGAACATCGATCCCGGCACAGCGGTTCCTCCGGCTACAGTTTTCGCCGTCTCGTTTCCCAGTCGATGAATTCACTGACGAACTTCTCCATGGTTCCTCTCCGGGCGGCCAGCTTCCTGGGCGTTCTTACTGCCATGATCGGCTTTGTTTTCGGGATCGTGACCATTGTCCGCAAGATTATTCATCCGGAGATGATTGCGGGGTATGCGTCCACCATTGCCATCCTGCTGTTCATCGGCGGCGTGATCATGCTGATCCTGGGACTGATCGGAGAATACATAGGCAGGATCTATATGACGTTATCCAACAAGCCGCAGTATGTGATCGCGGAAATAATCAACGGAAGGGAAAGCGATGAAAAAAGCTAACGCCATGGATAATCTGTTGTCTTCTCTGGAACGGATCCTGGCCGGAGAAGGCATGCAAAAGGATCTTGAGCAGGCAAGAATCAGCCTGCTGGATTTCCTAGGCGTCTGTCTTGGAGGCGCAGCAGCGCAGTATAAAAAAACTGTGGCTGAAGGGGATACGGCTTTTTCATTTGATCGAGGAGAATATCGACCGCTTGGCAGCAGGCGGTCTTTGTCGCTTAGTTCGGCTGCTTTCCTAAACGGTTTTCACGGACATGTGCTGGAACTGGATGACGGACACCGCAGAGGCATGTGCCATGCCGGCGTGCCGGTGATCGGTGCTTTGATGGCGCTGGCGCCGGTGCATGGCCTTGATGGCGACGATGTGCTGCGTGCCATCGTTGCCGGGTATGAGACCACCCTGCGGCTGGCATGCTCTGTGCAGCCCTCGCACAAAAAGAAGGGGTTCCATACCAGTGCAACTTGCGGCACACTGGGCGCTGCGGCGGCATGTGTCTGTGCACTGGGCGGTTCCAGGCAGCAGATGAAGCGGGCGCTGACGGCAGCCGTGACCAATGCCGGCGGCACCTTGGCACTGCAGGATGATCCTTCCCAGATGAAGCCGGTAAACTTAGGGCGCGCTGCAGCGGCCGGTGTTCTTTCCGCACAGATCGGCAGCATGACGCTGCAGTATCCGGAGGATGTACTGGGCGGCCCTCGGGGCTTTCTGTCCCTGTATGCCGAGGATCCGAACATGGCGATCTTTGCAGAGGAGTATGATGATCCTCCGATGATTCGAAGCATTTACCGCAAGATGTATGCCGCTTGCCGCCATGCCCATCCGCCGGCAGACTGTGCCTTTGCGCTACTGAAAAAGCATGACCTGCAGCCGGACAGAATAGAAAAAATTATTGTCAGGACTCATAAGCTTGCCATCCACGGCCATGATCATAAAACTTTTGATAATGCCAGCTCAGCTAAACTCAGTATTCCATATGCTGTCGCATGCGTGCTGGTTCTGCAAGACTTGTCTGAGGCAGCGTTTGCAAAAGAAAATCTTTTGCATCCGGAGATCCGTCGGCTTTGCGCTCATGTGGAAGTTAGGGAGGATCCGTCCATGACGGCAGCACTTCCCAAAGAGCGGGGAGCGGCTGTCCAACTGGTGATGAAGGATGGTGAACGTCTGGAATACAGCGTACCGCTTCCCAAAGGAGAGCCGGAATTCCCCTTCACAGCATCGGAAATCGAGGCAAAGACACGGCATCTGCTGCGGCAGGCCGGTCTTGACGAGGGGACTTGTGATCAGCTGATTCATAATGTATATGCTTTTGGAAAAGACAATGTGCAGCTTTATCAAACGCTGCAGACTATCGAAGTAGGATGATAAGGGAGGCTATCATGAAAGAGACAAGAGATTTTTTACAGTCTATCGGCATGCCGCGGGGCGATCGTTACGATTTGCCGGATTCGGAAAAGCGCTTTCCTGACGGTGCGCAGTATCGTTTCGAAGTACCCGGAATCCAGGGCCCTAAAGCTATGAAGGCGCTGCTTGAGACCATTGATGATTACGGATTCTACATTCACCGCGTCACCCAGACCAAGGGAATCATGATGCTGCTGGATGAGGAAATAGAAGACATGGTTCGTCTGGCAGAGAAGTATCAGGTGCAGCTTGTACTGGCCATCGGCCCCAGAGCGACGTATGACACCAGCGCTTCTGTCCATACGGAAGAGGGGAAGAGAATCGGTTACCGGCTGCGGGGACAGGAGCAGATTGTCCGCGCTATTGAGGAAGTGCGCAGAGCTTCAAGACTGGGATGCCGTCACTTCATCATGTACGACGAAGGCTGCCTTTGGGTGCTCAACGAAGCCAGAAAGGCCGGCTTTATTCCTAAAGAATGCAGATTCAAGCTTTCGGCACATGCCGGTCACGGCAATCCCTGCTCTGCCAAATTGATGCAGACCATCGGTGCCGATTCGCTGAATCCGGTGCGAGACATTCAGCTTCAGATGCTGTCTGCTATTCGTCAGGCCATTGATATTCCTCTTGATATTCACACGGAGAATCCGCAGTCTTCCGGCGGTTTCATCCGCCACTATGAAGTGCCTGAAATGATCCGCATTGCGGCACCCATCTATCTGAAAACCGGCGGTTCGGTTGCGAAGAATCATAGCTGGGACACCACGGCTTCCGATGCGGCGGCCAGAGCCAAGCAGGTGATGCTGGTCAAGCGTGTGGTGGATGCGTACTGCCCTGAAGCGCTCTATTCACCGAAAGGATCGATTGACTGATGAATACGCAGAAGAAGGAAAGCCAGCCGACAGCCGTTGTATTGGGCGGTACGATTCCTCATATAGAATTGCTCAACAAGCTCCGGAAGAAAGGCTACTATACGGTTTTGATCGATTACTATCAAGAGCCGCCGGCTAAGCCCTTTGCCGATGAGCACGTATGCGAAAGCACCCTGGATCAGGAAGCGGTCTGCCGGATTGCCAAAGAAAAACAGGCCGCTATCATCCTGGCGCCCTGTGTTGACCAGGCCAATGTGGTGGCATGCCGCGTATCAGAAAAGCTGGGACTGCCGGTGCCTTACGATTCGGAAACTGCCATGAACGTGACAGACAAAGGGCGTATGAAAAAAATCATGATTTCCTCCGGTGTGCCCACCTCTCCGTTTGCCGTCGTTTCTGACCCTGCCCAGGCTGATGCACTGGATATGCAGTATCCTGCCGTGGTCAAACCGGTAGATAACAATGGCTCCAAGGGCGTGCGCCGCGTGGATTCAGATGATGAACGCGCGGCTGCACTGCGGGATGCGCTTTCGCTGAGCCGGGCCGGCCGGGCAGTTATTGAGGGATTCAATGAGGGCTTTGAAATCCAGGTGGATTGTGTCGTCAAAGATCATGTAACGCACGTTATCATGACCCGGCGGCGCCTTAAGACAAAGCCGGTGAAAGGCAATGCCATTCAGTCGTTCGGATCGGTCATCCCCGCTGCGCTGAGTGAAACACTGAATGAAAAGATCGGGGAGATCGCATCTTCCATCGCCCAGGGCTTCAAACTCAATAATACACCCTTTTTCATGCAGGCTATTGTCAACGGCGAGGATATCAGCGTCTTGGAATTTGCACCGAGGATCGGCGGCACCTTAAGCTATTTCCTCATGAAGGAGATCACAGGCTTTGATGCCCTTGATGCGGCCGTTGCCGGCATCGAAGGCGAACCTTTTTCTGTCGCGTATCATGATGCGACGCATTACTATACCACTAATATTGTCTATGCCCGCCATGGCATCCTCGGGGAAATCACCGGATTGGAAGAAATGAAAGAAAAGGGAGAAATCCGTGCTTTCTTCTATATGAAGTCCAGGGGATCAACATTGGGAACAGCGATGGACAGCCGCAATCGTGTGGCCTGTTATGTCATCCGCGGAGAAAGCAGGGCAGAGCTCCTCGCCAGAGCCGCACAGGTGCAGGATCACATTGATGTGTTTGACGAGAAAGGCAGTTCCATCATGTGCCGGGAACTTGTGCTGACAGATTCGATGATTCCGGGAGGGATAGTATGAGACATAATCAGTACGACATCGATTTTTCATTTGTAAAAGAACCGATGCATTTCAACAAGTACACGGAGAAAGACCTCCTTGCTTACTGCCTGGGGGCAACCTTGTACATGCCGGCCATCAGACCGTTTTCCGAGAATGTATTAACGAAGAAGATCCCCGGCCTTACCTCCATGGTCATGTGCTTTGAGGATTCCATCGACGCTTCCATGGTAGGTGCTGCTGAGGAAAACGCCACAGCACAGATGACGATTCTGCTGCAGGCGCTGGAACAGGGGAAAATCACAGAGGATGACCTGCCGCTGATGTTTTTCAGAGCCAGGAATCTGGAGCAGTTCTACGAATTTACAAAGAAGATGGACAAGGCCTTTTACCGGCTGATCACAGGATTCGTCTTTCCTAAATTCTCGTCCCTGGACGGAGAAAAGTATCTGTCGCATTTGGAGAAGATCAACGAACAGTCGGGGCAGGTTCTCTACGGTATGCCGATCCTTGAGGGCCGCCAGATTGCCTTTAAGGAAACCAGGTTCCGCGAGCTGATGGAAGTCCGCAAGATCGTGATGAAATTCTATGACAGGATCCTGAATATCCGGGTGGGCGGCACTGACTTTTCTTCCTGTTTCGGAGTCCGTCGCGGTATAGACTACAGCATCTATGACATTATGACCGTGCGGGACTGCCTGCTGGATATCTTGAATGTTTTTAACAGAGACAATGAATTCGTTGTTTCCGGTCCGGTATGGGAATACTTTCTTGCCAGCCGGGAGATGAAGTTCGATCCCAATACAGAGATGAGCCTGCAGAGCTCACTTCTTAAGAGAAAGCGCCTGGTCAATGAAGCTATCGACGGGCTTCTGCGTGAAGTTATCCTGGACAGAGCCAACGGCTTCGTGGGAAAGACGGCCATTCATCCTACCCATATCAAGTTCATCAACGCCATGATGGCGGTGACGGAAGAGGAGTATAATGATGCCGTTCAGATTCTTCACCGTTCCGGCGGTGTGATCAAAAGCGGGGAAGGCAACAAAATGAACGAAATCGGGCCGCATCGCAGCTGGGCCCGCAAGATTGTCAATCGAGCGCAGGCTTACGGTGTGATCCGTGACGAGTCGCTTTTCCTGCAGCTTGTTTCCGTGGCAGGTGAACGAAAAAAAGAAACCCATTAAGACTGGCCGATCATGTTTCTTTTGTGAAGAAATCGCATGGGAAATACTTCCATTCCCCTTCGTTTGCTATAATGAAGACCGTTTAAAGAAAGTGCGTAAAACAAACGAGGGGTATTATCCATGTATCAATGCGTGGTGAAGAGAAAATTCTTTGCTTTCTTTCTGACGGCAGTCATCGTAATGGCCTGCCTCCCTGCTGTGCCGGCCGGCGCCGAGGAAGCTGCAGCGCCGCAGGACGGCTCGCAGACTGAAACACTGCCTGCAGCGCCGCTTCTTTCGATCAGCGCCCGCGCCACGACCAGTATTACGGTAAACTGGGACAAAGGGATCGCACCGGTGACATCCTATCAGCTTCAATATGCTTTGAATCGGGCTATGACAAAAGGATGCACGAGCAGAACGGTTTCTTCCCGGGATATTGTTTATTATAGGGCGAGTTCACTGCAGCCCGGTACAGCCTATTACTTCCGCGTGCGTGCGAAAAGCGCAGCCGGATACGGCAGCTGGTCGCCGGTGGCTTCCGCATCGACAAAGGATGCCACCCGCAAGCAGCTTGCTGCTTATATTCAAAAAGCATCGACCAGCACGGCGGTAAAGACTTTCCAGACTGACTACAAGCTTTCTTCCAGCGCAAGCGGGAAAGAGCTCATCGCCTATGTCAGCAGTCTGCGAAAAAGATACACCATCACCTTCGTCATGATCGATATCAAAACCGGACAGGGCCTCAGCTGCCGTCCCTCCAAAGTCATGTATTCGGCCAGCTGTCTTAAAGGTCCTTACGTTGCGGCTATCAACAAGTGGAGTCCGACGAAGGCAAAGAAATACAAAAGTCTTCAATACCAGACGATTGTCTATTCCAACAACACGACATACAAGAGCCTCCATAAGAAGTTCGGCACCTCGCCGATGAAAAAAATCCTTCAATACAGTTATGTTGCGCCCGGATCCTTTAACACCTCTGCACGCTATACCTACATTCGCTGCCGGGATCTTGGAAAACTCTGGCTCGGCAATTACTGGTACTTTTACAAGACAAAGAACGCCAATTCCAATACTGTGCTCAGCCTCTACACGCACGGTACCCAGTCCTTCATCTACCGGGGCATGAAAGGGCGCTTTACGGTGCATGCCAAACCGGGATGGTACCCGGGCGGCGGCTACAACGTCCAAAACGATGCGGGCATCGTCATGGCTAAAGTGAACGGCAAAAGCCGTCCCTATATGGTCTGCATTATGACCTCGGCCTGCGGCCAGCATGCCAAATTGCAGAATCTGGTGAAAAAGATCGATGCAGTTCATACAAGTATGGTACAATAGAAGACAAATTTTAAAAGACAGACTTTGCTGCGCGGCGGCTTTGCTGCAAGAACAGGGAGACAGAACATGAAGAAGATCAACGTTGGAATGCTGGGCATCGGCAACATTGGAACAGGCACGTATCGCGGTCTTGCAATGAATCATCAGAAGATCCTTGACACTACAGGCCTTGATATTGAGATCGTCAAGATTCTCAACCGCCATCCCGAAAAGGACAGGGGCATCAAGGTGCCTGACGGTGTTTACGTGCAGGATGCCGATGCCATTCTGGAAGATCCATCCATCGATATCGTAATCGAATTGATCGGCGGCATTGAGCCGGCCACAACGTATATGGCGAAAGCGCTTGCCAACGGCAAAGGCGTCGTAACGGCCAACAAGGCGGCTATCGCAGCCAATGGGCAGAGGCTGTCGGAACTGGCGCAGGAGCATCACTGCCTGCTTCGCTTCGAGGCGGCGGTGGGCGGCGGCATTCCCATTCTCACCTCGCTGACCACGGCACTTCTCGCTAATGCTTTCACGGAAGTGCACGGCATCCTTAACGGCACCACAAACTATATCCTGACGCAGATGAGTGAATATGGCAAAGACTACGAAGACGTGCTGCGCGATGCACAGGCCAAAGGTTTTGCCGAGGCGGATCCCACGGCTGACGTGGAAGGCATCGACGCTGCCAATAAGCTTTCCATTCTGATGTCGCTTGTCTTCGGCATCGGTGTAGCGCCTGGTGACATTCCCACACAGGGCATCACTTCTGTCGACAGCAACGATATTGCCTTTGCCAACGAATCCGGCTACAAAATCAAGCTTTTAGCCAGTGCCAGAGAAGAGGACGGCAAGGTGGCAGGCAATGTGGAGCCTGCGCTGGTACCCGATACCCATCCGCTTGCCAGCGTCAGCAATGAATTTAATGCGGTCTTTGTCACCGGCAACATTGTCGATGATCTGATGTTTTATGGACGCGGCGCCGGTCCGCTTCCCACCGGCAGTGCCGTGCTGGGTGATGTCATCGATATCGCTTCCAAGCTGCATAAGGAGGCTGCCTATGACACGGTATCCAAGCTGCGCTATGATGCGCCGGCCACCTTCGTCGGTGAAGGCGCCAGCAAGTACTATATCCGCATGATGGCAGTGGATGAGCCCGGTGTGCTGGGCAGGATCACCACGGTACTGGGGTCGTTTGGCATCAGCATCGAAACCGTCATCCAGCGCCCCGGCCATACCGACCGTCTTGATGCAGCTGCACCGCATGACAATGCGCCCATCGTGCCTTTGCTCTTTATCGTGCATAAAGTGGAGCGCTCGCTCCTTGATCAGGCGCTTGAAGAACTGCTGGCGCAGAAACTTGCAGGCAGCGTGGAAAATGTACTCCGTGTGGAAGAATGATCCACTGCCTGGATAGTATCCGTGCAGGATCTGCTGTAGAGAGCAATCCTCCAGAATAAGGCTTGACGTCAAAAATGGAAATATATTACAATCAAGGCAAGGTGAGAGAGGCGTACGCAGCGAACGCTTGTTCTCAAAATCATTGACAAGGCGTCGTGATTAAGATACCATAAATAAGAACAAATGTTCGCAACGACGGAGGACAACATGGCAGGAAGCAAAGGAAAGAAAAAGGAAAATATCAAAGAGATCATAGGAAATCAGGAAGATAAGGAGAAAGCGCTGGAGGCTGCTCTGATGCAGATTACAAAGCAGTATGGGCAGGGAGCCGTTATGAAACTGGGCAGTGACCAGAGGGCTATGAATGTCGAGGCCATTCCCACCGGCTCCATCAGCCTGGATGTTGCCACCGGTATCGGCGGCATTCCCAAGGGGCGCGTGACCGAAATCTTCGGTCCCGAATCCTCGGGGAAAACCACGCTGACGCTGCATATCATCGCCGAGGCACAGAGAAACGGCGGCAAGGCAGCTTTCATCGATGCCGAACACGCACTGGATCCTGAATATGCAAAGAATCTTGGCGTTGACATCGATGAACTTCTTGTATCGCAGCCTGATTCCGGTGAACAGGCTCTGGAGATCTGCGAGATGCTGGTTCGCAGCGGTGCATTGGATGTGATCGTTATCGACTCGGTAGCAGCTCTGGTTCCCAAGTCCGAAATCCAAGGCGAGATGGGTGATTCTCATGTAGGACTGCAGGCTCGTCTGATGTCGCAGGCTCTGCGAAAAATGACCGGCATTATCAATCAATCCAACTGTGCAGTGATCTTCATCAACCAGCTGCGGGAAAAGGTCGGTGTGCTCTTTGGCAGTCCCGAGGTGACCACAGGCGGCCGGGCGCTGAAGTTCTATTCTTCCATGCGTCTGGATGTCAGAAAGATCGAATCCATTAAACAGGGCGATCGCTTCATCGGCAACCATACCCGTGTCAAAGTCGTCAAGAATAAAGTGGCACCGCCGTTCAAGCAGGCAGAGTTCGACATCATGTTTGGAAAGGGCATCTCCAAAGAAGGAGACATCCTAGACTGTGCTGTCGAGCAGAAGATTATCGATAAGGCCGGTTCCTGGTTCAGCTTTGAGGGTGAACGCATCGGACAGGGAAGAGAAAACGTCAAGAAATTCCTCGCCGAGCATCCCGATATGATGGAAACAGTGCAGAACAAGGTCTATGATGCTCTGCTCAAAGACAGAAAAAAAGATGACGATGACAAAACAGACGACGATGAGAAAGATGCAGCGCCGCAGGAATTCAAGGTGGATGCGGACGGCGTGATTATCGAAGAGTAAAATCGTTTGTTCGGAAGAAAACCATTTGACATGGTGTATCAGCCGACCTATAATAATTAGATGTAAGCCGCACGGAAAAGGTGTATTTAACATGTCTCAAATATCAGCGGGGCAGGACCTTTAACGGCGAGACTGGTATGAGGAGGAACGAATAATGTATGCAGTCATTGAAACCGGCGGAAAGCAGTACCGCGTTCAGGAAGGCGATGAGATCATCGTAGAGAAGCTTGCTGCCGAGGTCGGCGAAAAGGTATCCTTTGACAAGGTGCTTGTCATGGGCGAAGGCGCAGATCTTCAGATCGGCACGCCCTATGTTGATGCGCTTGTATACGGCCAGGTTGAGGAAAACGGCAAGGGCGACAAGGTCATCATCTACAAGTACAAAGCAAAGAAGGACTACAGGAAAAAGCAGGGTCATAGACAGCCTTTCACCAAGGTTCTGATCACGGGCATCGGCGAAGACAAGCCGGCTCCGGTCAAGGCAGAGGAAGCGCCCGCATCGGAGGCTGATCAGGAAGCAGCGCCGGCAGAGGAAAGCGGCGTTTCCATGGCCATGAAAAAGGATGAGCTGATCGCTTATGCCGAAGAACACGGCATCGAAGTGGACAAGAAAGCCACCAAGCAGGTCATCATCGATACAATCAATAATGCAGAGTAATATCCGTGAGGAGGTGCAGATATGTCGAGTAAAAAGGGTGTAGGTAGTTCCAAGAACGGTAGAGACAGTGAGTCGAAACGACTGGGCGTCAAGGCCGGAGACGGAAAGTACGTAAGTGCTGGTACGATCATCATGAGACAGAGAGGGACTAAGATCCATCCGGGTCTCAACGTCGGAAAGGGCGGCGATGATACACTGTTTGCCAAGATCGACGGCAACGTGAAGTTTGAAAGAGCGGGCAAGTCGAGAAAGCAGGTCAGTGTCTATCCGAAAGAAGCATGAGTTTGAGAGCCCCTGTAATATACAGGGGCTCGTTTTTTAGGGGCACAGTTAAGGATGTTTGTAGATCGAGCGAAAATATTCATCAAGGCAGGCAAGGGCGGTGACGGCGCGGTCACGTTCCGCCGGGAGCCCTATGTGCCGGAAGGCGGTCCTGATGGCGGTGACGGAGGCCGCGGCGGCAATGTAATCTTTCAGGCGGATGCCAGTCTGCGCACGCTGATGGATTTCCGCTATAAGAAGAAATACCAGGCTGAAAACGGCCAGAACGGTATGCGCAAAAAGAAATTCGGCGCAGCGGGCAGTGATCTTATCATTAAAGTACCGCCCGGAACCGTGATCTATGATGAAGCCTCCGGGCTCCTGATGAAGGATCTTCTTAAACCGGGGGATTCTTTTATTGCTGCTAAAGGCGGCAAGGGCGGCAAGGGCAACGTCCACTATAAAAGTTCGGTGCGGCAGGCGCCGAACTTTGCCGAGGCGGGGGGTGCCGGCAGGGAACGTACCGTCATTCTCGAGCTGAAGCTGATTGCCGATGTGGGGCTGGTCGGTTTCCCCAACGTGGGAAAATCCACACTGCTGTCGGTCTGTACCAAGGCACGTCCCAAAATTGCAGATTATCACTTCACTACCATCGAGCCTAACCTCGGCGTGGTGCAGGTAGGCGATACGGATTTTGTTATGGCTGACATCGCAGGTCTTATTGAAGGTGCCTCCGATGGTGCCGGCATGGGATTCTACTTCCTGCGGCATATTGAACGTTCCCGCGTTCTGATTCATGTGGTGGATGTTTCAGGCAGTGAAGGACGAGATCCGATTGATGACTTTGACAAGATCAACAATGAGCTGGCGAAATATTCGCCCAAGGTAGCTGCCAAGCCGCAGATCGTCGCAGCCAACAAAATCGACTTGTGCGATACAGATGCACCTGTCTATTTGAAATTCAAGGACTATGTCGAGAAGAAGGGCTATGCGGTCTATCCTATTTCGGCGCCGATCCACCTGGGTGTGGATGCGCTGATAAAAGCGGCGGCGGATCTCCTCAAAAAGGCGGAAGAACTCCCGGAAGAACCTGAGGAAACTTTCGATTTTGAACGTGACGATACGGATCCGAATTATCGGAAAGTATATGCTGGCGTAGATAACGGCGTTTATGTGCTGGAAGGCAAACAGCTGCGCAAAATCTTCGATTCCACCAATTTTAATGACATGGGTTCGCTGCGCTATCTCTATAAATACATTGAAAAAAGCGGTGCGCTTAAGGAATTGCGTGCGATGGGCATGAAGGAAGGCGACACCGTACGCATCTTTGATTTCGAGTTCGAATACATCGATGAATTTTAGACATTGACAGCGGAGACTTGCCAGTTTCGCAGGCATACACCGTACAATAGATTGCTATAATAATATTTCAGAAAGCCGGATTTTAATGATAAGTCAACATGAATCAACCCAATATCCCGACAAGGAGCAATGTCTTGCTATGCTGCATGCATATGGCACACCGCCCCACGTCATTGCCCACTGCACTGCGGTTGCCGATGTGGCGGTCAAAGTGGCGGAAGCGCTGAACGAACACGATTTTCATCTCAATGTACCGCTGATTTTATGTGCCGGCATGCTGCATGACATTGCAAGGAAAGAAAAAGATCACCCCAAAGTGGGTGCCGACTATCTGCAGGCAAAAGGCCTTCCTTTGGCAGCCGATATCGTTCGTGATCATATGAAACGCCCAATCACCGAGGATGTCTATGCATCTACCGAAGCCGATCTCGTCTGTCTTGGTGACCGTACCGTCCTTGAGGATCATTATGTCGGTCCCGACCGGCGCATGGCATATATTATTGATAAGGTCAGACGCAGATCCGGTGAGGATACAGACAAAATCACTGCGATCATTCTGGAGAAGAAAGCCGACCTCAAGCGCTATATTGCAGCCCTCGAAGAGATCATCGGCATGTCCATGAACGATCTCATCCAAGGCGGTCGATGAATCAATTCAAAATTTGCACACCGGAGGCAATTGATGGAACAGACGACTCTGCGCCGCAAGCTTTCCCCATTGTTAAAGAAGGTCAATAAACCGGGGCGCTACATTGGCGGTGAATACAATCAAATCATCAAAAACGACGACCTGACAGATGTCAGGTTTGCTTTTGCATTCCCTGATCTGTATGAGATCGGCATGTCCTATGTGGGGATGCAGATTCTCTACAATCTCTTGAACCATACGGAGGGTGTAGCCTGCGAGCGTGTTTTTGCACCGGCGGGTGACATGGAAGCCGCTATGCGCAAAGAGGGCATTCCGCTCTTTTCGCTGGAGACCTGCCGCGATGTCCGGGACTTTTCCATTCTGGGGTTCACGCTGCAGTACGAAATGTCCTATACGAATATTCTTAATATGCTCGACCTGGCAGGTATTCCGCTGCTGGCAGAGGAACGGACGGAGGACGACCCGCTGGTCGTGGGCGGCGGTCCCTGTGCGTACAACCCGGAGCCTTTAGCTGCTTTCTTCGATCTCTTTCTTATTGGTGACGGTGAGTCGCTGCTGCCGGCCATCTGCCGTCTGCGCCGTGAAACAAACAGCAGAGAGGAATTCCTGCGAGCCGCCTGTCGTTTGGACGGTGTTTATGTACCGTCTTTTTACCGTGTACGCTATCATGAAGACGGCCGCATTGCCGGCTTTGAAAAACTGTATGATGAAGCGCCGGACAGGGTGCTTCGCGCCTTTGTACAGGATCTTGACAAGGCACCTTATCCCGAAAAGCCGCTGGTGCCGCTCATCGAGGTTGCGCAGGATCGTGCGGTGGTGGAAACATTCCGCGGCTGTACCAGGGGATGCAGATTCTGCCAGGCGGGAATGATCTACCGCCCGGTCAGAGAGCGGGAACCTGAAACGGTGCAGCATCTCGCCGCAGCACAGCTTGCGAACACCGGTCAGGAAGAACTTTCCCTTCTGAGCCTCTCCACCTCGGATTATTCCCATTTTCAGTCGATGACGACCTCCCTGATCGATATGTGCAGCCGGGAGGATGTTTCTCTTTCGCTGCCAAGTCTGCGTCTCGATTCTTTTAACGTGGAGGTGCTGCATCGAATCCAGCAGTACAAAAAAAGCGGGTTGACCTTCGCCCCGGAAGCCGGGACCCAGCGCATGCGCGATGTGATTAACAAGAACATCACCGAGGAGGATATCTTCGGTGCCGTGCGGCAGGCAATCCGGCTGGGATGGAAAAAGATCAAACTCTATTTCATGATGGGACTGCCCGGAGAAACCCTTGATGATCTCGCCGGCATCGCCGAGATCGCGCAGAAAATCATGGAAATCAGCAGGGAAGAAAACGGTCCCGGCAAGGGACGCTTCACACTGAACATCAGCGTCTCCAACTTTGTTCCCAAACCCTTCACGCCCTTTCAGTGGGTCGGCCAGGATGAGGATTTTTACGAGAAACATGATTTCCTCCGAGAGAAGCTGAAGATCAAAGGTGTCCAATTTAACTATCATGACAGCCCGGTGAGCACGCTGGAGGCGGTCTTCGCGCGAGGTGACCGGCGAACCGCTGACCTGCTGCTCGCAGCCTATGAAGCCGGCTGCCGGTTCGACAGCTGGAGCGAAGACTTTCGATGGGACAAGTGGCAGGAGGCCATGGCGCGAAGCGGCATCGACCCGGCCTTTTACGCCACGCGTCAAAGAGATCCATCGGAGATTCTGCCTTGGGATCTGATCGACTGCGGCGTCAGCAAGGCGTATCTCCTTCGGGAATACGAGAAATCGCAGCAGGGGGCAACAACCCGCGACTGCCGCAGCGGCTGTACCGGGTGCGGCATCAACCGTCATGTGGTCTGTCCCTTGGACGGCACCATGCTCCAAATGCAAAAAGAAAAGGAAAATTCCCATGGCGAACTTTGAAATTTGTTTTTCCAAGGAAGGAGATATTAAGTACATTTCCCACCTGGATGTGATGCGGATGTTTCGCAGGGCCTTCAAGCGAGCCGGTCTGGACCTGGTTTATTCTAACGGATTCAATCCGCACCCCAAGTTAAGCATCGCAGCGCCGCTTCCCTTAGGCTTTACCTCCACGGACGAATGGATGGATGTAGAGACGAAAGAGGATTTTCGCGCAGATAACCTCAAGCAGGCCCTGCAGCAGGAGATGCCTGTGGGCATCACAATCCTTGAGGTGCGTGCAAAGGAACTGCAGCCCAACAAAGCCAATCCGATGCTTGCGGCCAGGGTGACAGCGGCCAAGTATATGATTGCGGCAGATCTTCCCGAGCAAACCCTTGCAAAGATTCAGCAGGATACGGCAGAACAATTCCTTGCCCAGGAGCATATCTTTGTCGAAAAACGTCAGAAAAAAAAGAAGACGATGCAAAAAGTCGATATTCGAAACAAAATCCGGTCGCTGCTCCTGCATCGCGTTGACGATAAATTATTTTTGTCTACGCTTTTGAGTACCGGCAGCGCCTCCAATCTCAATCCCAGCCTTTTGCTGCATGCTTTCCTCGCATGGCTGGATCCGGGAACAGAGCCGCTGGATGTTGAAATCATGCGGCAG
>Ga0256406_1004695_pt1 | contig 15337 bp, 9 predicted proteins | sample RumenRJG_03DNA_FD_185986 | JGI IMG/M metagenome (GOLD analysis project Ga0256406, IMG submission 185986) | Bovine rumen microbial communities from Lethbridge, Alberta, Canada - RJG_03 | ecosystem: Host-associated > Mammals > Digestive system > Stomach > Rumen | place: Canada: Alberta | collected... | reverse complement strand
TGCTGAGGTCTTCACCTCAGCCGGCTGGGCCTTGTGGGCCTGGCTTGCCGGAGACTGAGGCCTGCTGGCGTTACGATTATTATTTCTTGACATAATATTTTCCTTAAGTACTGGACAGGACCGAACTCCGGGATGCAATCCCTCGTTGCGGCACAGATCTGCCTAGATCCTGAAAGCATTTTAGCAAAGTCTGTCAGGTTTTTGCGTTTTTTTCATCTTAAATGCATATTTAAACTTTTTTATTGCAGAAAATTTTTTTGTTCTTTACACAAAATTTTCAGAAAACCGTACGTAATTTAAGCAAGCGCACCCGAAGGAGGCAGTCACGAAAAAAGGGAGCCGGGGCTCCCTTTCCGTATAGTTATGCAGACTCAGCTGGCTGCTGTTTTAGCAGATGCCTGCGGTGTAGCAGGTTGAGCGGGTCTTATTGATATCCCAGTTGATGGCGGAATCGCCCTGCCTTGACAGATAGTAGTCATAGCCCCAGTTGTCTCCGCCGCCGGCAAACGCATAGTTGCCCTTTGCCTTAGTGGGCTGAAGCACGAGGGTAAATCCCTCCTTACCGTTCACCTTGATGTTCTGCGAGGTAATGATAATCGCACCGTCGTTCTCGACAACTGCTTCTTTCACATACTTGGACGATGTGTCAGCTACAGCTCTCTTCAGGTTCCAGCCATTGCCCTGGCTGTTTGAGTTGCACGTTACATAATTTCCGTTTTCCCCAGTCCCCTCAAAGCCGCCAAGATCAACATAGCAGAGCTCAACCTGCTGCTTGAGCGGGCCTGCGGCGGCGAAGACCTCGGTGAACTTGGCGCGCGCGGTGTACTTGGAGTACGCGGGAAGCGCGATGGCAGCGAGAATTCCGATGATGGCGATTACAATCATTAGCTCAATGAGCGTGAAGCCGTTTTTTTCATAGAAGCACGATCCTGTACTTGTTATAGGTGGGGAGAACAGATTCTTTCTGCTCTTCTGTTTTTTTATTATCGCAATTAGTTCCGATACGGATCATAGAGCCCTGACGCGAGGCCCGCAAACAGTTTCGCTCATTTTTCACGCATTTCTGATTAAAAAATGATCCAGGCAAAAAAAAAATGAGGTCCTGATCACAAACAGAAGTTTCGCGCTCCGGTCGCAGCTTTCCAAGAAAAGTGCATAAAATGTCCTAAAAATGCATAATGAGCATCAGAGGCAAAAGGATAAAATAAGGGAAGGCCTGCCATTGGCAGGCCTGAGGTCAGACCGCACCGGGCGCTGCCGTTCCTGACTTCCTGCCGAACGCGCGGTCTATGGCGTCGCGGTCAAGTGAGTCGCCGATGACGATAATGACCTTCTGCGCGGGAGTGTCCATCTTCGTGAAGGTGAAGTCAGGGCCTGACGCGTTGATCTCGTACCAGGTACCGCCCTCCTCGATGAAGCCCTTGATGCGGAAGACATGCCCGAGCGACCTGTCCGAAAAGCACTTCCTCACCGCCTGGGAAAGCTCGTCTCTCGACTCAGGCACGTCAAAGAAGAAAATTGAGCGGAAGGTGTTCTCCGCAGGGGCAAGCCTCTCATGATCCGCCCCATACCAGCCGGCGTTCATGAATGACGCGAAATCAGCGTCATCGAGCTCGCCTACCGGCTTCCTGACAAAGAGCCCGTCAAGGCTCCTCCCGCACCTGAACTCCTTCATTGCCCTCGCGATGTGCGCCTCAGCCTTCTCGGCAGCGCCCTCCGGCGCAAGGTCAAGATGGCTGAGGATGGCCTTCCCCGAGCAGGCGACCTCGCTCATCAGGAAATAGTCCTCAGCCCTCGTGAATCCGTCCGGGAGGCGCGCGTCCACCAGCGAGATGACGCTGCCCGCCTCATACCAGCGGTCAAGCGGTGACTCGTAGAGGACGTCAAAGAACTCGTCGGGGTTGTAGATGCCGGAGGGCTCGACGACCACCCGGTCTATTCCCCTCATGGCAAGTGAGATAAGCTTGGTCTTGTAGCGGCGGCGGTGGCAGTCCGAGTCCTCGTTGCAGACGACCATCTCGCGGACCAGCCTGTCGCAGTCAAGATCCTGCAGGAGGATCATGTCAACGTTTATGGGCCCCAGATCGTTCTCGATTATCCCGACCCTGAGGCCCTGCTTCAGCAGATAGCGCACATACTTCTTGATAAACGTCGTCTTGCCCGAGCCCAGAAAGCCGGTTATCAGATCCACCTTAATCATAAGCACCTCAGAAGCAGCAAAAGCCTGTCCTACAGCAGGGATCAATTGTACAGCAGAAACCCTATTGCTGTAAGGCATGCCATCCTATGGAGACAGTGACGGAAAAGGCGGCAGCCCAGGAAGAAGCCGCCGCCCTGCATTTATTCAGGGAGAAATCCCTGATTACCTCTTGACCTCAAGAAGCACCGGCCCGTTCGAGGCAGGGAGCGTGACCCTGCCGCCGCTGACGGTTGCAGTTGCTCCGGTATAGCCGTCCTGAACGAGAGTGCCGTCTTTGAAGCAGTCGCCGGTCTCAACCGTCTGCGCCGGGGTGATGTGGATGACTACGGAGTTCTTTATGCCCTTCGCGGAATCAGAGTACTTCCTGCAGAAGGAGCCGTCCATGAGCGAGGTCTGCCGCCCTGCTCCGACTGCCGGGTTGCGGCTTCTGAACTGACCGATCTTCTGCCAGTGGGCAACCAGCGGATCAGAGGAGAAGGTGCCGCTGTAGGAAGAGGTGTTCCTTGCCCAGGACCTGGCATTGCCGACATCCGAGGGGAAGTTCATATCAGAGCGGGTGCCGTGCTCGAAGTCGCCGACGCCGTCGCCGTCATCGTTCTCGCGCGCGGTCTCGTCGCCGTAGTAGACCTGCACTCCGCCTGGGAGGAGCTCCAGGACTGCGGCCATATGCCTCATGTCATCCGGCCTGCAGAGCGAGGTATCGTGGGAGGAGAGGTAGGTGAGCGCGTTGAGCCTCGGCGCGCCGGAGCCCGTTCCGAAATACCCGCCGTACTGCTCAAAGTCGTTCTCATCGGGCTCAGTGCAGGCGCTCTTCGGGTTGAAGGCGAAATTGATCATGGAGTCGAAGCCGCCTGCGGAGGCGTAGCCCTTGCTGTCATCAGGATCAGGCCCCATGCCCCAGTTCTCGCCGGTCATGAAGAAGCCGTCCTTCCATGCAGCCGCAGGATCCTGCTCCGGAGAGGTCCTGCTTCTCCACTTCGAGAGAGCCTCGGAGGAGTACTCCTTGAGAAGCTTCCAGGTGGACTGGGCAACATGCTTTGCCGTGTCACAGCGGAAGCCGTCGATGCCGAACTCCTCAACCCAGGACGCGAGCCAGTGTGCCTGGAACTCGGCGACTGAGTAGCTGCCGGAGCGCCAGGGCTTCGAGGCCGGTATGTCGTAGGAGGGATTGGGCTTTGACCATTTCTCCTGCAGGAACTGCGGAACGCTCACCTTCTTGCCGTGGGTGTCGGTGTTCTTGAAGTCAGGGAGATAGGAGACGCAGGCGTCAAGCCCGTCGCCGGCGCCGCAGGTGTCGCCGTAGCCGCCGTGGAGGACCCAGTCAGTGCCCCACCACCTGTCCCACTTGGGGTTCCTGCTCTCGTCTATAGGCTTGCTGTGGAAGCTGGATCCGGTCCAGTCCTGGCAGGGATCCCAGCCGTCGCTCGTTGCGCCGAACTTGAAATCGCACATGTCCTTGAGCGTCGCGTAGCCGGAGTGGTTCATGACCACGTCCATGATTACCCTGATGCCGCGCTTATGCGCCTCAGTTACGAACTTCCTGAACTCGGCGACTGTTCCCATGTTGGGATCCATCGCGGTCCAGTCAAGGCCGTAGTAGCCGTGGTAGGCGTAGTGCGCGAAGTTGCCGCGGTCGCCTCCTCCGATCCAGCCGTGGGCCTGCTCATAGGGAGGAGTTATCCAGATGGCGTTGGCGCCCAGGGACTTGATGTAGTCGAGCTTTTCGGTAAGCCCCTTGATGTCTCCGCCGTGGAAGGTTGCTGTCGCGTGATCGTGGGTGTCGCGGTAGGGCCTCCCGAAGCTGTGGTCATTCGATCTGTCGCCGTTCGCGAAGCGGTCGGTAACCACGAAATAGACAAGCGCGTTGCCCCAGACGAAGGGATCGCCTGTGAACTGCTGCGCCTCGGTGCCGTCCTTTCTGAGCTTCCAGGAGGAGGTCTTGCCGCCGTAGGAGACCGAAATCTCCGACTCCGCTCCTTTTTTGCCTCCGTCAGCCCTCGCGCCGAGCCTGATGACATCGCCGTTGCGGAACGATCCCTGCGAGCCATTGACGCTGAATGAGCCTGAGGCATTCTGATCCTCGCCCTCGATGACGAGCGCGGCATCAACTCCGGAGCCTGATGGGATCTCAACCATTCCGCCTGAGGGCACTTTGCTGCCGTCCACGTAGAGAGAGACCTCGGGAGACGCGCCCTTCACCTTTATTCCGCAGAATGCTGCATTCCTGAACTTCAGGTTGCTGTAGTCAAAGCAGGGTGATGACTGGCTGAACGGGATGCCGGGCTCCTGATCCGCCGGATACCTGCCGCTTCCGACCGAGGAGAAAATCACATTGAAGGGATTTTTGGTAACAAGGCCGTACTGGTAGTACCAGAGCCCGTCGCAGCCCGGGACGCGCTCCATGCCTGTTCCCGGCCAGGAGCCAAGGACCTCCGTCCCGCTGTCCTCATAGAGATAAATCGATGGAGCAGAGGACACGTCTGCCTTCAGCACGATAGACTTCTGAGGAACCTGGCAGGTGCTGCCGCCTGAGGAGACCAGCGCCCTGTCATACATGCCGGTGGTGTCGGCCCACTGCCCGATGCTGGCCGCAGCAGCGGCTGAAGGGCGCCTCACGACCTGGCTCTTCGGCTCGGCGGGAACGGCCCTTAGGGATGATGATGACGTGCTCACCGTATCAGAGGCACAGGAAGAAATGGCAGGAAGGCATGCCCAGAGCAGGCATGCCGCAATGGCACTGAGTTTGAATCGCTGCATTTTTGACTCCTCAAGACAGACTTTGAGCATTGTGCCGCAAATGATGGATGAAAAAATTGACCTGCAAGGCACTAATACAACGGGCTGTCAAAAAATCCTGCCGGTCGTATTCCAGAGCATGACGTCCTGTGACTGCTTAAATAAGTTTCAAAAATTTATTGACAGGTAAAAATAATTCATTATAATGGCTCCTGTTTTCGACATTCTCCTGTCGATGCGGGAATAGCTCAGTTGGTAGAGCACGACCTTGCCAAGGTCGGGGTCGCGGGTCCGAGTCCCGTTTCCCGCTCCAGTGGCGTGGTAGCAAAGCAGTTATGCAGCGGATTGCAAATCCGTTCAGACCGGTGCGACTCCGGTCCACGCCTCCATCTCAACAGTCACTGCCGCCCAGGTGGTGAAATTGGTAGACACAAGGGATTTAAAATCCCTCGGAAGCGATTCCGTGTCGGTTCGACCCCGACCCCGGGCACCATACCTCTTTTTCCCTTTTGAGTTCTTTCCTGTTAAGTTCTCCTGTTCCCTTTTACCTGCTGCACAGGCTTTTCCGGCTTTTCCTGTCACTCCCGGGAGTGCGCGCCCGTCTCCCCCTAAGGGAGCACTGGCAGAAACAGACACTGCCCGTTCAGACGCATTCCCGGAATTTCCATGGCAGAAAATGAAAAGGCGCCTCACGGCGCCCCTCTCTGTCAGCTATGCCCTACAAGACCTTGGGCAGCCTCTTCGAGACCATGACCACGCAGCTCCTGGGCTTCATGATGAACATGTCGTCCTCCTCCTCCCAGAGTTCAGGATTCGGCACGATGTCATAGGGCATTTCCCTGCTGGTGTCCGCAAGGAGGTACCACTTCGCGAGGTTGCTGTCCCTGTTCCTCGGCAGCTCGACCTGCAGCTTCTCCCAGAAGAAGTTGAAGAACATGTAGAAGCTCGCGTCGGTGCTCACGCTCCTGAACTCGAGGCCGATCGAGTGCGAGACCGGCGACATGTCAGGGTCATAGCACCTCACGCCGTGCCAGGTGAAGGAGGCCGAGTTCAGGAACTCCTCAAGCGTCCGGAAGTCGCCGTCAAAGTTGTTCCTGTGGAAATACTCGGACCTGAAGTGAAGCAGCTCCCTCGTGAAGCGCAGCATCTCCTCACGGTATGGCGTGCTCTTCCAGGAGAAGTAGCTGATGGTGTTGTCCTGGCAGTAGGCGTTGTTGTTTCCGAACTGCGATCGGAGGAACTCGTCGCCCATCATGATCATCGGCGTGCCGACCGCGAAAAGGTTCACCAGCATGAAGTTCTTCACCTGACGGAGGCGCAGTCGGTTGATGTCGTCCTTGTCGGTAGGTCCCTCGGTTCCGTGGTTCCAGCTGAAGTTGTCATTGGAGCCGTCGCGGTTGTTCTCGCCGTTCAGATCATTGTGCTTGCTGTTGTAGGAGACCAGGTCCCAGAGCGTGAAGCCGTCGTGGCAGGTGATGAAGTTCACGCTCTTCTGCGGATCCATCAGCTGCGGGTTGTAGATGTCGGGACTGCCGGTGAAGCGCCTCACGAAGTCGGCAACCTGGCCCTGATCGCCCTTCACGAAGCGTCTTACCACATCCCTGAACTGGCCGTTCCACTCCCGCCAGCGCTGCCCCGGGATCCTTCCCACCTGGTATAGCCCGCCTGCGTCCCAGGCCTCGGCGATGATCTTGATGTCCGCGAGGCGGTAGTCAGTGTCGATCTGAAGAAGCGTGGGAGGGTTGTTCACCGGCTCGCCGTGCTCGTTCCTCGAGAGTATCGAGCACAGATCGAAGCGGAACCCGTCAACATGCATGACCTCTGACCAGAAGATGAGGCTGTCGATGATGAGCCTTCTGGTCATGGGGTTGCTGCCGTTCACGGTGTTGCCGCAGCCGGAGAAGTTCATGTAGTGCCCGCAGCTGTCCATGAGGTAATACCCGCCGGCGTCAAAGCCCTTGAAGCACATTATGGGGCCGCCCTCGCCGCCCTCTGCGGTATGGTTGTAGACCACGTCGAGGTAGATCTCGATGCCGGCCTTATGCAGCTCCCTGACCATGGTGCGGAACTCATTAAGGGGCCCGCGTATGCTCTTGTCAGAAGAGTAGCCCTCATGCGGGGCAAAGAACGCTATCGGATCATAGCCCCAGTAGTTGGTGCGGCTGCCGAAGCCCAGGTCCTGGTCAAACTGGAACACAGGCAGGAGCTCGACAGCAGTTATGCCGAGGCTCTTGAGATAGGGGATCTTGTCAATGAGGCCGAGGTAGGTGCCGCGCCTCTCGCGGGGGACGTCGCGGCACGAGTAGTCAGCCGTGAAGCCCTTTACATGCATCTCGTAAATGACTGTTCGCGAGAGCGGCACATTGAGCGGGCGGTCATCCTGCCAGTCGAAGTCCTCATAGTTGACGACAACGCTCTTCGGGCAGCAGTGGATGTTGCTGCCTGACACGCACATGTTCTTCCTGGAGTAGCTCTCCGGGAAAACCACCCGGTAGGAATAGGGATCGAGGAGGACCTTGGCCGGATTCCAGATATTCTTCGGATCGCGGCGCTTGATCTTTATTACCCTCCAGCCGTAAAGCTGCCCCTCATGCACTCCTTTGACGAAAACATGCCAGTAATAGCCTGTATGGTTCTCGTAGGGATCGAGCGTGATGACATAAGGCCGCAGATCGTCAACTGATCTGAACAGCACCAGCTCAAGCTGCGTGCCGTTCGGGCACCATACGGCAAAATTGGTGCCGGAGCCGTCGCTGCTCAGCTGAGCTCCGAGCTTTCTGCAGTAGCCTCTTGATGTCAGATACCTTCTAGTTTCCATTTTGCCGCCGCTCGCAATACCCCTCTGCATAATACAGGCAGATATGTGATGTGTGAATGATTATGAGCCAATAATGAGGAGCCGCTAGCAAAGAAAATGTGAGGCGGCTCAATATGTCACGGGTAGTATCAGGCTGGTGGCCCCGTGAGACTTTACCTGACGAAGAAAGTCTGGCAGCGCTTCGGCAGGAGAGGCTTCTCCGGCTTCTTCTGGGGCTTTGCCGGCCGGTCGGTCTTCTTCGGTGGCTCGAACCAGCTCATCAGCTCCTCCCCGCAGCCGTCCCCCTCGGGAACTGCCTTCTGCTTCTCGCAGTAGGGAGATGACTCCGGGCAGCGCAGGCGCACATGGATATGCCCGCGGTGGCCGAACCAGGGCCTGATCTTGGAGAGGAAGGAGCGGTCCTCATTCTGCCCGGTATAGTCGCATATGGACTTCTTGATGGCAGGGCTCACGAAGATGCGCTCTACCTCATCGTGGCTTGCGGCGAGGCGGATGAACTCAAGCTGCTTCCAGGTGAAGTTGGAATTGACGCTCTTCCCATCCTTCGAGACCACGTCAAGGAATGAGGTGGTGCCCAGGCTTTTCTTCGGCAGGCGGCCGAACTTCAGGGAGAGATCGACGTCAAGCCCGGTCTGATGGCTCGCATGGCCGCTTCTCATTGGGCCGCCGTGGCTTGCGGAGAGATCTCCAACCTGCACCGAGCCGATGCCCTTCCTCTCTGCCTCACGGGAGAGCGTCTCGATGAAGCGTATAAGCGTCGGATCGCCGTAGTTGCGGTCAATCTGAGGCCTCGTGACCTGGTAGTTGCGGCCCTCGAGCGGAAGAACATCCGGATCAATGATGCAGCCGTTGCTGTAGGAGCCCACCACCTCGGAGAAGGCAGAGGGGGCAAGCAGCGCTGCCGCCGCTGCGATGAGGAGCGTTTTTCTCCCTGAAATCATTCTCACTCCTCCGTCTTTTCAGGCTTTTCAGCCTTTTCAGACTTTTTTGCCGCTGCGCGCTTTCCCGCTGCCGCGGAGGCCTTCTTTGCGGAGGCTGATGCCTTCCTCGCAGAGCCCTTCCTCACGGTCCTTGACGCGGCCTTCTTCAGCGTCTCGTCAATCCTTGGAGTCCAGGCGCCGTCCAGGTACTCGGCAATCCAGCCGGTCGCCTTGCCGTCCTTCTCGGAGGCGACATACTGGCTCTTGTCCTTCCTCCTGAACCTGACGACAGTCTCGTTGCCCTCAGGATCCTTCTCGGGAGCGTCAGCCAGGTAGTAGAACTTCTCCGAAATGCGGTCACGGAAGCGCCTGAGCTCGCTCACCTTCGGCGGCCTTGTCTCACGGGACTTCGGGAAGGTGCTTGCCGCAAGGAATATTCCTGCGGCGCCGTCGCGGAGCACGAAATGCGCGTCTGACTTCGAGCACTTAAGCTCGGGAAGGTCAACCGGATCCTCATGCGGAGGCGCAACCTCGCCGCTCTTCAGGAACTTCCTGATGTTGCCGCAGGCCTCGCACTTCATGAAGGGGCCGAAAGGTCCCTTCAGCATAACCATCGGCTTGCCGCAGCGGTCGCAGGGAATGGTGAAGTCCCTTGCGCCGCCCGGGACCTTGAACTCGCCGTGCTCGATTACCGTGCCGTCGCAGTCAGGGTTGTTGCCGCAGATGTAGATTTTGGTCTTGGAGTCAATGTAGTAGGCGTCCATTGCCGTGCCGCACTTCGGGCAGCGCTTCTTCTCGCGGAGGACGTCTGTCTCATAGTTCTCGTCCTTCGAGGCTGCGGATGACTCGACCGGGACCAGGTCAATGGTCATGCGGCAGCGGTTCTTCGGATCTGGATCGTTATAGCCAGAGCAACCGAGGAACACTCCGGTTGCCGCAGTGCGGATGGCCATCGGGCGGCCGCACTTCTCGCAGCGGATCGACTCCACCGGCACGCTGGGGTTGGTCTTCATGCCGCCCTCCTCAGGCGGAAGCTCAGCCTTCCTGAGGAATCCGGTGAACTCGCCGTAAAAGTCATCGAGGCTCTTCTTCCAGTCAAGCTGCCCCTCGGCGATCTTGTCAAGGGAGGTCTCCATCTCCGCCGTGAAGTCATAGCTCATGAGCTTGCTGAAGCTCTCGGAGAGGCGGTCGGTCACTATCTCGCCCATCTTCTCGGCGAAGAACCTCCGGTTCTCGACCTTGACATATCCCCTGTTCTGTATGGTGGAGATGATCGAGGCATAGGTCGACGGGCGGCCGATGCCGCGCTTCTCAAGCTCCTTAACGAGGGTGCCTTCGGTATATCTCGCAGGCGGGTTGGTGAAGTGCTGACTGGGATCAATGTCAGACGCAGTGAGCGTGTCGCCCTCATGGAGCTCCGGGATGGTGATGTACTCGTTCTTCATCATCACCGGCCTGAACACCTTCGAGAAGCCGTCAAAGCGGATTACCTTGCCCTGCCCCCTGAGCTCATAGGCTCCGGCCTGGACCTTAACTTTGGTTACGTCGACAAGGCCGTCCGACATCTGGCAGGCGACGAACCTGTCCCAGATGAGCTCGTAGAGCCTGACATCGTCCCGATCCATGGCGCGCTTGGCAAAATCTGCGGGCCTGACATCGACATGCGACGGCCTTATCGCCTCATGCGCCTCCTGGGCATTCTCGCCAGAGGCGTAGTAGCGGGGCTTCTCCGGGCAGTACTTCTCGCCGTAGTCTGACTTTATCAGGTCGCGGACCGCGGCGACGGCCTCCTTCGAGAGGTTCACCGAGTCGGTTCGCATGTAGGTGATGTAGCCGTGCTCATAGAGCTTCTGCGCGACTGACATCGTCTTCTTGACGCTGAAGCCCAGGCGGGCGCTGGCGGTCTGCTGCAGCGTCGAGGTGGTAAAGGGCGGTAGGGTATGGAGCTTGTTCTCGGTTTTAACAAAGGAGCTCACAGTGAAGGGAAGCTCCCCGAGCTCCTTCGCCGCGGACTCTGCCTCTGCCCTGCTGCCGAGCTTTACGGTCTTCCCGTCCTTCATGGCAAGCTTCAGGGGCACGCTGCCCTCTCCGGCATTGCCGTTTGCGGTGATCTCCCAGTACTCCTCGGGAACGAACGCCCCGATCTCACGCTCGCGCTCGACGATGAGCTCGACAGCCACTGACTGGACTCGCCCTGCGGAGAGACCGCGTCCCACCTTCTTCCAGAGGAGCGGGGAGACCATGTAGCCGACGACGCGGTCGAGGAAGCGCCTTGACTGCTGGGCATTGACCTTGTTCATGTCAAGCTCCCCGGGCTCCGCGAAGGCGCGGTTTATGGCGCTCTGGGTTATCTCGTTGAACACCACGCGTCTGTAGCGTGACGGATCTCCTCCCAGGACCTCGCGAAGGTGCCAGGCGATGGCCTCTCCCTCGCGATCCAGATCGGTTGCGAGGTAGACGGCATCGCTTTTTGCGGCAGCCGCCTTGAGCTCCCTTACAACCTTATCCTTGCCGGGGAGGATCCGGTAGTCGGCCTTCCAGCCGTTGTCAGGATCTATGCCCATGCGGCGCACGAGGTTGCCGTGCTCCCTCTCCTCCCTGAGCCGGGCCTTCTCCTCCGGTGAGAGCTTCTTGAGCTCAGCGGGAGTCATGCGCTTGGCCTTTTCCCTCTCCGACGAGCCGGCCTGGGGAAGATCGCGGATATGCCCGACGCTGGCCATCACCTCATACTCGCTTCCGAGATAGCGGTTGATGGTCTTGGCCTTGGAAGGCGACTCGACGATAACGAGCGATCTGCTCATAATGCGTACTCCCGGGGCTTCTTGCGCCCTTATCCTTTATTTCTGTTGTTCTTCCGGCATCGCACAATGCCGCCGCGCATATATAATAGAACTCTGTTTTTTTAAAAATCAATACCCATCAGGGAAAAGCCCTCAGGCACGGAGCCTCGAAAACGGCAGGTGCCTGAGCGCTCCCCTGAGGAGGCGCGCGGATCTGCCGAAGGGGAGGCTGTCCAGGATGCCGCCCAGCTTCTTCTTCCTCCTGACGAATATGCGCCAGACGCTGTGGGTCCTTATCCTGCTTATCACGTAGTCGTCAGAGGTCATGATCTCATCGATGAGATGCCGCTGAAGGGCCTCCTCGCCGAACCAGAACTCGCCGGTCGCGACCTTGTCAATGTCGATTGCCGGACGGTTTTCCTTGACGAACTTCTTGAAGTACCTGTGAACGTCTGCGAGCTGCTCCTCAAACTTCTTCCTGGCCTCCGGATCTGAATTGTCGCCGAACTGGGTAAGAGTCCTCTTGTACTCTCCCGCAGTCTCCTGCTCGTAGTCAACGCAGAGCTTCTGCAGCAGGCGGTGGAAATTCGGGAACTCGGCGACGACGCCGATTGATCCCACGATGGCGAAGGGAGCCGCGACAATGTGGTCCGAGGTGCAGGCCATCATGTAGCCGCCGCTTGCGGCCACGCGGTCAACGCAGACCGTAAGCCTCATGCCGGAGCGCCTGATGCGCATGAGCTCCGATGCGGCAAGCCCGTAATGGGGAACTGAGCCGCCGGGGGACTCAAGGCGGAGCACCACCTCGTCGCCCTTCCTGCCAACAGCCAGAACGGACGAGACGAGGCGCCTCAGATCGCGTACGTCGGAGGCCATGACGTCCCCGTTGAAATCAATGATGAAGAGCCTGGGCTTTTTGGCGGCGGAGTCAAGGATATCCTTTATCCCCTCCGTGCTGCCGTCCCATTCGGAATCACCCTTCCCGGACTTCCCGGCATCGTCCTTCTGCGCTGCCTCGGTGGATTTCGCCCCCGCCTCAGGCTGCGGCCTGTCAGCATCAGCGGCGTCGGCAGCGCTCTCCGCGCTCACCATCCTGTCAGCCTTTTCTGACTTCTCTTTCTTTTCAGATTTTTCTGACTTTTCTGACTTTCCTGCCTTTTCTTTTTTGCCAGCCTTGCCGTCCTTCTCATCGTCGCCGGCGAGAGCCTTGAGCGCCTCGTCAAGCTTTTTGGCCTCATCGCTCTTTTTACTGCCGGAGGACTTCTCCTTTTTCTTCATGAACTCGTCGACGCATTTCCTGGAATCGTCATCGAGCAGATCAAGCCTCAGCCTGTCGACCTCCTCCTGGTATTTCGCGCTCTCGTTCCTGATGACAACGCGGCTGGACTTGTCACCGTCGCCGTCGCTCTCGCTGTCGGCATGGCTCCCTACGGACGAGACGCTCTTCGCGGCAACGAAGATGACCGCAATGATAAACGCAACAAGCACAGTCACCGTCTCAAGCAGAAAGCCTGCATAGTCAATCAGCATTTCTTTCATGAATCACACCTTCCTGACAAAAAACAGCATCACGCAGGCTGCCGCTGCAAGCAGCAGATCAGCAGTGAAGACATAATCAAAGCCGTACAGGGCCGCAATCGCTCCGGCAGTGACGCCGGCTGCCATCCCGCCGACCGCTCCGGAGTTCGAGAAAAGCGTCGTCGCCTCTCCAGGAACGGACGGGAGGAGCTCCTGGAAATATACCATCCCGATTCCGGCAAGTATGCCGATGTATATGGCGTTGAACAGCTGCGCCGCCAGAAGGAGCTCAGGGCTCACAACCAGCAGCATCATGACATAGAATAACACTCCTCCTGCAGCGGAGGCTATCATGAAGGTCTTTATCCCCAGCCTGTTCGCGAGCTTTCCGGTAATGAGCATGACCGGCATCTCGAGGAACGCGGCCGTTCCCATCATGTAGCCTGAGAGCCCGGAGCTGTACTTGAGGATGTGCGTAACGTACTGCGGCATGGCGATGAGGTACATGGTATTGGAGGTCCACATCAGCGTGCAGGCAATGAAAAGAAGTATGACGTTCTTCTCGAAGACTTTGTCCCTGTGAGCACTTTTTATGCCGGCATCACGGGAGTCGCCCTTCGGCAGCAGGAAAAGAGCAGCCGCAAACGTTATGAAGTACACGAGCGCTGATAGGACGAAGAGCTTCCTGAAGCCGAAGGATCCCATGAAGGCAAAGGCGAGCGGGGGCCCGATAACCCAGGCGAGGGAGAACTGTATCCTCATGATCTGAAGGAACATGACAGGCTCCCGGCCGGTTCTCGCGCAGAACTCGCGCCCTGCCGCGAAAAGCTGCGGCGTAATCGAGGTGATGAAGCTCAGCATGAAGACGCCAAGCGTCGCTATCACCTCGTAGCTGTCCGAAAAAGAGTAGAGCAGCATCGCGAGAAAGCCCATCAGGGACGCAATGAGGACAATGATCCTGCGGTTCCCGGTCCTGTCCGATATAACCGCCAGGATCTGGCTTACCAGGATGCCGGCGCAGGCATAGCAGGTGAAGTAGACGCCGACCTTGAAGGACGAGACGCCGAGCTCATCCGAGAGGAACAGCGAGAGCACAGGCGTAAGCAGGGATACCGCTATGCCGGCAAGAAGCACCAGCAGGCAGTATGACACGCTGTACCGGTCAACAGTGAGCCCCCTCGTCATTCACCGCCACCGGCAATACTGACTGAGGTCTTGGAAAGCTCGATGAGCCCGGCCTTGAGGAGGCCGCCTGCGGCTTTCTTGAAGCGCCCCTTGCTCATATGGTAGGTCTTCTCAATCTCCACGGGCGAGGCGCCGTCGCCGACTCCGATGCTGCCGCCATGGGCGCGGAGCACCTCCATTACCGCCGCTGCGTCAGGGCTGCCGGCGCCATAGCGGGATCCCTCCTGCGGTGCGGCTCCGGATTTCCTCTCAGAAGAGGCGGCTGATTCTCCGGCGCCTGCTCCCTGAGGCTGCGCCGCGTCATCATGATTAGAGCCGGCTGCTGCCGGGATGACGTCAGCGAGGCCGTCGCTCCTTATCCTGCTGATGATTCCCCAGAGCTTCTTTCCCGGCCTGATTCCCGAAGGAACGGAGCCTGAGTGCATGAGCGCGGTGAACTTCAGATCTGCCACGCACTTCACACCGAGCCTGGTCCTCGCGTAGGGGAAGAGCCTGACCCGGTCCCCCTCATGGACGGACGATGGAGCCTTCGATCTGAAGAACTTCTCAAAATACTCGGTGGCGCACATGCGGTTCTCGTGGTCAAGCCGGCAGTAGACAAGCACGACGTCGCCAGCCTCATGCTCGGAGACGCTGTCCGAGAAAGGCAGGAAAAGCTCCTTCGGGATGCCGTTGTCGAGGAAGTAGCCGAACCTTCCGGACCCCTTCACCTCAAGCGCCGCAAGGCCGCCGGCCTCGACTCTGGGGCGCTTCGCGGTCAGAGTTACGCGGCCGTCATCAAGGTACACCAGCGCGCTGACGAACGATCCGACCCCGGCTCCCTCGGGCATCTGCGAGCGCGGGATGAAGGCGCTGGCGCCGGTCTCGTCGTCATAGCGGAGAAAGCAGCCTTTTTCATCGACCGATACAATCTGAAGAGGGCTTACCCTGCCAAACGGTACCATGGAAACCTCCGGAAGCGCGTGAATGTGGAAAATATGCCGGGATCTGGCTGAAACAGGGAGATATTATAGACTGTAGGCAATTAAAATCACGCTTTTTATTTGCCATTAGGCAGAAAATCGTTACTATTCACGGCCGTTCCATAGGCATGGCTAATCGAGCGGGCTTTTTCAAGCCCGCTTCATGATCGATGTCTTCGAGGTTGTGTGATCAGGCCGGAGTAGCCTGGAAGATTTCT
>Ga0256406_1004694_pt1 | contig 15339 bp, 15 predicted proteins | sample RumenRJG_03DNA_FD_185986 | JGI IMG/M metagenome (GOLD analysis project Ga0256406, IMG submission 185986) | Bovine rumen microbial communities from Lethbridge, Alberta, Canada - RJG_03 | ecosystem: Host-associated > Mammals > Digestive system > Stomach > Rumen | place: Canada: Alberta | collected... | reverse complement strand
CTAGATATACCAGCAAATAAAGGATACGGAATCAACCTGCCATCGCGCTTTTTCAGAACAGGTTGGACGAAAGGTCGCTTTTCGGCGTCCCGCAGACCCTGTTGAAGAGGATATCTATCGTGGCCTTCAGCCCGTGCTTCCTGACGTGGCTCCAACGGTAGAGGAAGAAGTTCCCGTACGCTTCCAGCTTGGAGAACTTGATGCCGTTATGGGATTCGAAGCAATGCCTCAGGTACGAGCAGCAGTTGCTCATCAGCTTCATCTTCCTCTCGTATTCCTCGTCGCCGGCGACGAACTTGACCCAGTCGTCCCTCAGTGACAGCTCCTTCACTATGCCGCTGTGGGAACCCGCCCCGTCGTGTGTGAGCAGCGACTTCGGCTCTATCCTTCCGGAAAGGCAGTCGGTGACCATCGCCTTCGTCGGGGATCCGAGCTTCCCGGAATATAGGTGGCAGAACGCGCGCCGGTTGGAATCGAAGGCCACTTCCAGGTAAGCGTCCCTGGCGATCTTCCCGGCGTAGGTCGTCCAAACGCCGTCGACCAACCCCGAGGCCCTGGTCGGGGCGAACCTCATCTCGTCGATCCAGACGTGCCCGGAAAGCTTCGATCCCATCGACCATTCCGTCGCCGCATCCAGGCATCTGTCGAACCAGAACTGGGCCGTTTTTGGGTTTACGTCGGCGATCTCGGCGATCACCCAGCAGGGGCAGTCGAGCGTTATCAGCGTCAATATCGCCCTTATCTTCGAAGGCGTCAGCTTCGATGAGGAAAGCGACGTGTTCGAAGCGTCCGAATAGCGCCGCCCGCATTTCGGGCACCTGTAGGACCTGACTCCGTCCCTCCTCCTTCCGTCGCGCATGAGGCGGGCTTTGCATTCCGGGCATCGCGGATCCCTCTTGTTCCTCTTCGAGAGCTCGGCCTTCACGTGCCGGGCCCTTTCCTTCTCCCTCTTCGCCGACTCCGCGGAAAGCAGGGCGATGGCGGCAGACAGCTCGGCGTCGGTCATCGATTCGACCGTCGTTCGTTCCAAAAGCATATGAAAATCCCTTCCCGGGGATTGGGAGGCGTTCCGGGGAAGGGATGAATGCTAAACAACCAATCCGAAGCGCCTCCCAATCTCCTTTGATTGTTTAGCAAGGGGATTATAGCACGACAGGGCTATCCTTTATTTGCTGGTATATCTAGGTTTTATAACCATATTTTTACAAAAAAGCCCCGTCACAAGCGGGGTTTAAACATCAAATCGGTTATTTCGTTTCGGGCTTGGCTTCCGGCACTGCTTCCGCCGGCTGCGGTTGGCTCGATTTCACTTCGGTGGCAGGAGAGGTTGCTTCGGGGGCTGGCTCCTCTGGAACACTGGCCGCTAAAATCTTCATCCGTTCTTGACGACGAAGTTCCCGTTCGCGGTCCGCTTCATCATGATGCGCCATCACATTGAAGTAGATGACGAGAATCAAAACCGCACCAGCAAGCAAGATAAACCCAAACCAGCGATAACCCATGTGCATATTCGCGGCAAATGTCGCTTCGCCAGTCCAGTTCTCGCTATTCTTCTTCGGAAGATAGTCAGAGATAAAGCCGAGCACGATGAAAATGATGCCGAGCACGGCGATGATGCCGTCAAGGGCTCCGAAAATGGAGCGCCATGCGACATGCCAGGATTTGCTATGTTGTTTTCTGGTTTTGGTTTTTGTATCTGCCATACGAAATCCGTTCTATTTGATTATTGTTTGGGGAGACCCGTCTTCGGATCGAGTTCTTGTGGCTCTTCGTTATTGGCCGCAGGTTGAGCGGCTGGAGCTGGTTGCGCACCAGCAGCAGGACCACCAATCTTGTTGTCATTGGCGCGAGCTTGATTGATGAGTTCGTTTAAGAGCGGCACATAGGCTTGTTGGAATGCCGGTTCCACTTCACGAACGAGGCCAGCAATGGCGTCTTGGGTTTCGCGAATGACTTCGCCAAATCCTTTGCCCATTGGTAAATCACGACGACCCGTCATATATTCAACGAGTTCGAAGATCTTGTCTTGGACGCCCATGAAGCGTTCATCGGTGATGCGAGAATTGGCGCGAACGATGTTCAAATCTTGGATGACTTCGTTGATGTCGTTCCCAATGAACTTCGAAGCGGCGCTTTCTTCACCTTTGGCTTCCCGACGCGCTTGGTTATAGTCGTTGAAGAGTTTGATCAATTGGTTCGTCAACGTTAAATACGCAACCGTGCGATATAACCGTTCTTCTAAGAGGTCGACTTTTTCGACCTCAGCCACGTCGAGGTTATTCTTCTTCGCATCGACGAGGATGCCACGAACCATCGATTCAATGTTTTCATGAATCGGTAACACACCACGGAAAATGGCTAAATGTTGGGCGTGATCCACGCGAAGGCCATCTTCGGCCAATTTCAAAATGGTAGAACCATCGCCATAAACTTGGTCATAGAAATCACGGATGAGCTTTTCTAACTTTTGGCCGTTTTCGCCAGAGTTATTGATGATGCTCTTTAATGGGGTGTTTTGATCGACCTCCACCAAAATGCTCCGTTTTTTCTCATTGTACGCGTTGATGTCGTAATTATCTCTCGGCAACGTGTACTCCAAAGTATCACGGACCACGACTTTGTAGTGTTCTAATGTCGTGATGACTTCTGAAACTTGATTCATCTTAACTTAATGTCCTTTCGTATCTAACGTTCTTAGTCCTGAGGATTGTTCTTCTCCACAGACGGGTAGATATACTCTTTCAAGTCGGAGAAACGTTGAATGATGTGCGCTGCATGTTTTTGCACGTCCGGAGAGGAATGTGCCATGCAGAAACTCGTAGGTTGGAAAGCTTGGAACATGGAGATGTCGTTCCCGCTGTCACCCACAACTAGTATATTATCGCTAGAAATTTTATTGTAATCAAGATAGAAAGCAAGACCGGAACTCTTCGAACACCCTTTGGGTGTAATTTCAATCGCCTGATTGCTCCAAGCAAAGACCATGTTCGGATAGGTTTTGGTCAAAGTTTCGGTGATTTGTCTTGCTATCTCTTTGTATTTCGGCATGATGCCTGTGATTAAGAGGACTTTATAAACTTCGCCTTTTTCAAGTTCTTCATAGAAGAGCTTGTCACTGATTTGCACCGGTTCGCGGTACACCCCTTGCATAAACTGGTACATGCGGTAACCCAGTAACGTTCGCCAGTTCATGATGCCAGAATCAATCACGAAGTTCCGATGACGGCAAAACAATGAAGCTACCATAAAATGGTATTCACGGCGTACCTCTTTTAACATTTGCTTCAGTTCATCCGTCGGGAAGCATTTCTCTTGAATGACCATGCCGTTACAGGTCACAAAAGCGCCATTGCATCCCACCACGTCGACATGACGTTTAAGATTGCGCTCAACTTTCTCACCGAAATAGCGATTACGCCCGCTCACGATGACCAAACGTCCGCCGTCATCGATAAAACGTTCTAAAAATTTACGCGAATCAGACGGAATCATTTTGAATCTTTTCCGGGGATAAAACAGCGTGCCATCCAAATCGGTAGCAATGACTTTCGCGGTATTCATGGCATTAATTCTAAGTTTTCTTAGCCGAAAGACAAGAGCGCCTTAACGAAGCGTGTCCACTGCTACTTTCACGCGATGAACCGCTTCTTTAAACGTCGCTTCGTCGGTATCTTGAGGATCAAAGGCACGCAAAAACTCAAATCCTTTCTGATTGCGAATAAAAAAGACGAGGTCGGTCGAGGGGTAGATTTCTACGAGTGATCGATAGGATGATTCGTAACCTTTCTTAAATTCTGCTTCGTGATATGGCGTGCCATCTGTCAGGGCGCTAAAACGATTTCGCGCAGCGCATAAAAGCCTTCCCGAGAAAAGGTAATAAAGGGTGACGCGGTAGCCTCTATCATGGGCGGCGGTGATATAGGTCAGGTGTTTTGGATCCGTTAAATCAGAAGTCGCGGCAAAAGACAACCCCCCAACTAACCCTTGGTAGAGGGGTAGAACGGGTAAGGACTGTAGAAAGGAATTTTTGAAGCATTGGCAAAACATTTCCTTCCCAGAACCTTGTGAACCACAGACTAAAACCAGCTCTTTACGAGATGATTTTGTAAGGGTCTCTTCCGCATCTTTTTTATCTTTACGATTCGTCTTCTTCATGATTTTCATTTTGTTCCAAACGCGCCACTTTCACCGTCTGCATTTTCCCGTTCAAATACTCTTTCGCGCCGTTCTTATATTCGTAGACCAAATACCCGTCTTCCACATAGGCAATAGGCACCCCGCAAGCAAAGTTTTTTTGCCGTGCCTTTTGAATGCCGTATTCCGATCCTTTTGACGTTAACAAATAAAGATATTTTTTGTATTTGGTTGACGACACAGAACCGAGATAAGTCGTATGCAGTTTCCCTCCTTTCCGATAGGTTAGGTAATAGTAATCTCTGCCTTTGATTTTTTTGCGCGTCAACGTTTTCTTCATGCCTCTATTTTACGGCTTAAATAAAAGTTAGGCAACTTTTTATTTTTGTTGGTTAACTCTTAAAATAGAAAAAGAAAAGAGAGCCGAAGCTCTCTTAACTTTTCACGAATTCAACAAGTTATTTTTTTAACTCGTTTTCTGCTTCGATAACCCCGTATCCGCCATCAACACGCTTATAGGCAACGGAGACACGATCATCATCGATATCGAGATAAAGGAAGAAGGAATGACCGAGCGCATCCATACGGGTAATCGCTTCGTCTAACGTCATCGGTTCAAGATAGATTGACTTCGTTCTGACAACTTCTTCAGCCTCGGCAGCTTCCTCTTCTTCTTGGAAGTTTTGGAAGGCCAAAGTCTTGCCTAATCCAAGGCCCTTTCCGGCGTCCTTGGAACGGTTCATACGCGTCTTCAAACGGCGCATCTGATCTTCGAGTTTATCAATGGCATGATCCACGGCCGCATACAGGTCGTTATCACGGACTTCAGTGCGGAAGTCCATGGCTTTTGTGAAGATTGTAATCTCCACTTTTGCGCCAACATTGTAAGCAACTACAACGGCGCGGCAAAGCACATTGTCGTCATCGACAAAGTACTTGTCCATCCGCCCAAGCTTCTTTTCGATGTCTGCGCGGATAGAGTCGGTAACGGTTACGTTCTTACCGACGATTTGATATTTCATCTTATGTACCTCCGGGGTCTCCCCCTTACAACTTTATGATATATTTTTGGCAATAAAATTGAAATAAAAGTTATTAAAAATTTACTTATAATCTAAACTATTTTGTAATTGTTAAGATTTATGCAGAACACCGATATGTAAAAAACCACCTCTTTTTGGGCAAGAATCCATCTAGATGGTGGTTTTTTGGGGGTTTTGAACTATTAGTTTTTCGCAAAGAACGCTTTCAGTTCATCGACTTTGTCGAGTTTTTCCCATGGCAAGTCAAGGTCGGGACGTCCAAATGCACCATAGTTCGTGGTATCCGCATAACGGAACGAAGGATGCCGTAATGAGAACTGTTCAATGATGGCGCCGGGTCTTGCGTCAAAGAACGTTTGAATTGCTTTCAAAATCAAATCGTCGGAATAATGTTTCGTGCCAAAAGTCGTAATGCCAATTGACATCGGATGAGATACCCCGATCGCATACGCTAGTTGAACTTCTAACCGATCAGCCGCACCAGCCGCCACTAAGTTCTTCGCGATATAGCGCGCGTAATAAGAGGCAGAACGGTCCACCTTAGAAGGGTCTTTACCAGAGAATGCGCCGCCGCCATGTCTTGCGGCTCCGCCATAGGTATCCACAATCAGTTTCCTACCCGTTAAGCCAGTATCGCCCATCGGTCCACCGATGCAGAAACGGCCAGTCGGATTAATCAAATATGCGAAATCCGTGTTGAGATGGAATGACTCCGCAACCGGAACCATAATCTCGTCGTGCACATAACGTTTAAACGCATCTAAATCGCAATATTCGTCGTGTTGGCAAGACATCAAGACATTATCGATACGCACGTGATCTGGATCGGTATAGTCAATCGTGACTTGAGACTTCATATCCGGTCTTGCGTGTAAGAATAATCCTTTTTTCCGATTGGCAGTCGCCGTACGGACGAGCTTATGCGCAATGCTGATGGCAAGCGGCATATATCCGCTAGACTCATTCGTCGCATAGCCAAACATGATGCCTTGATCGCCAGCACCCATATCTAACTCACTCTTATTTTCTTCAATGCCACGAGCAATGTCGGGCGATTGTTCTTTGATGCGGTTATCAATGCGGCACGTATCGGCACCAATCCCGATTTCGGGGCTGGTATAACCGATGTCCCGTAACACACGCCGCGTGATGCCTTCATAATCCACACGAGCCTTGGTGGTGATTTCACCGCCCAAGAGAATGTATTCCGTGGTCGCGAACACTTCGCATGCCACGTGGGACGAGGGGTCTTGCGCTAAGCAAGCATCCAAAATCGAGTCTGCGATCTTATCACACACCTTGTCTGGATGGCCTTCAGAAACGGATTCCGAAGTAAAAAGTACTTTGTTCATATGATCCTTTCTGACGAAAAAATCCTCCCACACCAGTGGAAGGACAACATTTCGTTCCATCCTCCAAGTATCGTTAGGGGTGTGTGGGCTCCCTCTAAGAACAAGCACTTACCAGGGCTATAGTCGCTGGAGTTGCTAGCGTCTTTTTTCAGTTCTCATTAGGCGCTTCGTGATACTCGGTTTTCGCCGTTCATTATTCTAGAGAGGCAAAGAGAAGATAGCAAGGAAAACGATAAGGCAATTGGTTGTCGTTAGAATAACGGTCGAAATAGAGCTTTGAAGGCAAACGCATCAAAGCAAAGCTTTATCGAATGACTTCCCATTTGGCGGATTTTTTCGTTCCGGTACGGAGGATGACCCCTTTGTTTTCCAAGGAAGACAATGTGCGTTCCGCCGTACGCACCGAAACGCCGATTTGTTTGGCGATGTCAGAAGTCTTCATCGTGGGATGGGTGATTAACAATGCCGCTAAAACGTGCTCTGTTTTGTTTAAGCCAACCTGATCCACAACGTTCTTACTGACCACAGGCTTTTTCGTTGCTTCTAACACCTCGCGATCAAAAGGTATTGTGCAACGGATATAGTCGTCTTCGATTTCAAACACGTTCTTGCCATAACGGTGCACAATCGTCGGCACGCCATGCCCCGTATGTTCTACCAAGTCCATGTTCATAAAAATGCGCATCAACGTGGCGTTTCTCGGCTTGCTTATCCCTTCAAAAAACTGTTGTTTTGTCATGCCGTTCATCAAGCCGCCGTGAGAAAGAATTTCAATGCGGTCCGAAAACATTGAGATTTGCGGTTCAGTGATGGTCCAATCGTTATGAACCAACGCGTTTAAAACGGCTTCGTTCACACAGTCGAAATCAAATAAATATCGGTCTTTTCTCGGCCTAACGGTAGTGTCAGAGAGACAGATATTCTCCGCCATCAATCGCGTTTTGATTTTGTGATAGGTCGTAATCAAACAGCCGCATCCATAGTCATTCCGTTCTGAGATGGACGATTTATCGTTTCCTCTAAATTTTACGAAAATGAGCGGAATATAGTTTCGATCCGCCAACAATTCCGCCAGGAGATTGTATTCCCCTTGGGGATTACGAAGATTCAAATTGGTTTCGAAACTGACATCATCCAAATGAAAGCCTTTATCGGCATAGTAGATTTTCAGTTCACGGAACGATAAATCAGCCAAAGAAGAACGCTTCTTGAGCATATATTCAGTATCGAAATAATTTCTTTCGTAACGAATCTTAATTTGTTCAGGGGTCATTTCCCGGCAAGTTGTGCCAACGCGAATAGAACACCCCGTCGAAGAAAAACCATATCTCTTTTGGCAATAGATATTTTTGTTTCCCTTATCAATGTGAATCAAAATCAAGGTTTTGCCATCTTCGAATTTTAATTCCGTCCGGATTTCATCTTGCGGATTCGGCTCAATTTGCATGGTGATAACATCGGACAATTTTCGTAAGGTCTCGTCAACTTTGTCCACACCAACAAGCGTTCCATCATCTTTCACCCCAATAACGATGGTGCCGCCAGACGCATTAAGAAAAGACACGATCTCTCTTGCCATCGTATCCGTGTATCGTTCTTTGCATTCTAATTGTTCCGATTCCATCCATTTCATAAAGTATTCTCCGTATGCGACATTTTTATTTTATATGCGACATTTTTTGTCGTTTTTAAAATATCATGGTTTGCTGATACTTTCAATGTATCTTAGAAAAATGATTTGAAAGAAATAGATAATTTAACCTTTGCTAATAATATAAAAATTAAGATATATTCAAATTATTTACACAAATTTGCTTTCTATTCAGACAAACAAATAAAACGACATTTTCGTTTTTATGCGACATTTTTTTGTCGCATTCATTGCCTGATTCAAGCAAACGAAATTGAAAGAGAATTAAAAAGGCCTAGCAGCAACTAGGCCATCACAACATAGAATGCGTTAAAGAATCCTTAACCCGTATTGGAAGGCGGTTTCGCATTGCCCTAAGAAACGTTCTTGGCCAATGGCCTTAGAAGGCGGAATGGCCAGGAAATGCAACTCTTGCCAACCTTCTCTTTGGCAAAGCAAAGCGCAGCTTTCTAGGATGGGTTTCGTATCTTCTAATGTTCCTACGACAAAGAAAATCACTTGCTTCGCGACTTGCTTTGCTTCTGGTATAGAGACAAGACGATCTAATAATGCCGTCAACACAGAGGGAAAGCCATAAGAAGATAATGGGAAGGCGATAGCGATCACCTTAGCTTCCCCGATGGCGCGAAGGACGGCATTGCCGTCATCTTGTAGCACGCATGGGCTTTGACAAGCAGAACAGGCCACGCAGTCATGAATTTTTAGATAAGACAAATGGTATTGCTCAATGTCGTGTTTCTGCCTTGCTACGCCAGAACGAAAAGCGCCCAGGATTTGGGCGCCATCCCCCAAGATGGCTGGAAATGCGTCGAGTAACAGAACGCGACTCATAATCCCCTTTCTTGGGTTTGAATTTGTTTTAACGCCTGGGCGAGTTGGTCCGGGCAAGAAGTCATGCCAGTACGAGAACCGGGACAACGGATTCCGTCTAATAAAGAAATCACTTCCTCGATGGTTCTCCCTTGGCAAAGGCGACACACGCCTTGCGTATTGCCAGCGCAGCCACCGACGATTCGAATCGTGACGATACGATCCCCGTCTAACGTGATTTCAAAATGACGGGAACAAACGTTTTGTGGGGTGTAGGAATAGGTTTTGGTCATTTGACGATCGTGCCATAGACCACGCCGAAAGCACTCGCGGCATTGCATTCATCGGTATCGATATGCATGGCTAAAGCATATTTGCTAGAAACCCGGATCACGACATCGCCAAAGATGACGCTACGGCCGGTGCCTTCTAAGGCAACGCTCACAATTTGGCCATTTTCGACGCCGAAGTTCTTGGCATCTTCTGGCGTCATATGAATATGACGTTTTGCCACAATGACGCCTTCTTCGAGGTCAACTTCGCCCGCTGGGCCTTTTAACGTGCATTTGCCAGATCCAGCGATATCGCCAGATTCCCGAACAGGGGCAGTGAGTCCTAACGTGCGGGCATCCGTGAAAGAAACTTCGACTTGGTTATGATCCCGTACCGGTCCAAGAATCGAGAAATTCGCGCTAGGACGTGGGCCATTCGGATCTTTGCGGTTATAGCCGATGACGGTGACTTTATCGGTCGAGGCAAATTGCCCGGGTTGCGAAAGCATCTTCCGGACGGCTAATTGATGGCCTTTGCCAAAGAGAACCTCAAGCGTCTCTTGGGTCACGTGAACGTGACGGGCACTGGTTTCGATTAAAATCTTTTGATCAGACATAATTTGTGTTCTTACTCCTTTAGGACGCGTCTATTATAAAACATCACCTCGTCTTTGCGTATGAAGAAGCAATAAAAGTATTTTTGAACAAGAGAAAAAATGATGTTCAGGTTTCCTTTTCGTTAGAAAAGAGGCTAGACTTACTGAGAAGTAACGAAGGAGGGACAGATATGGAAGAAAAAGAACCAAAGAAACCAGCCGAGTCAAACGAAGAAAAGAAACCGATTGAACTCGATGTCCCTTTAGATGAAGCGACTTCCGAAGATGTCACGGAAAGCACCTTTAATGAAGATATTTTGCGTGACGCCATCGAACGCCATGATGCCGAAAAGTTAAAGAACATCTTTGATTCCGTTCCCGATGCCGATATTGCGAAGGCTTGCGAAGAACTCGATATCAAAGAGTTAATCACGTTGTTCCGCGATACGAAGTCCGAACAAAACGCCTCGCTTTATGACGAGCTCTCCCAAGAAACAAAAGAGGCGCTTGTCCAGGCCATGACCAACAAAGAACTCGTGGCCTTAATCAATCAACAATCTGCAGACGATGTTGCGGATACGGTCGGTGACATGCCCGCCAACTTGGCCAAAAAGGTTTTGGCTGCGGCAGATCCCGACATGCGGCAAGACATCAATAAGCTTTTGAAATATCAAGATGACACTGCCGGTGCCATCATGACGACGGAGTTCTTGGAAATCAAACAAGGCTGCACCGTCAAAGAAGCGATTGAAGCCGTCCGGAAAATCGGACGCGAAGCCGAAACGGTCTATACCATCTTCGTCCGCAATGACAAACGCCGTTTTGTCGGCACGCTAGACTTGGATGATTTGATTTGGGCCAAAGACGATGCGCCGATTACGTCCATCATGAACAAAGACGCCCCTTATTGCCACGTGAATACCGATAAAGAGGAAGTCGCGAACATGTTCCGTAAGTATGACTTGAACGCGATGGCCGTCTTAAATGAAGATCATTGTTTGTTAGGTATCGTCACGGTCGACGATGCGGTCGACGTCATGACGGAAGAATCCGCAGAAGATATGGCCCGTATGACCAACATGGAACCAACCGAGAAGCCTTATATGAGCATGACTGCTTGGGAAAGCGCTAAGAAGTGTTTTCCTTGGCTCATCGCCTTGCTGATATTAGGCACCTTCACCACCATGGTTCTGAATCGGTTAGAAACCCAGCAAATCTTTGTCAGCTTACCGATTTTGGTGAGCTTTGTTCCCACTTTGATGGATACGGGTGGCAACGCAGGGGGGCAAACGACGGGGCTTATGATCCGTGGCTTGGCTGTCAACGAATTCACACCGAAAGATGTCGGAAAAGTGTTATGGAAGGAATTCAAGTCGGGACTATTGGTCGCTTTGTTTACCGGTATATTTGCTTTCTTGTGGGTTTTGTTAGAACAATACACTGGTATCGTGAAGGTTTACACGCGCGATGTGGATTATTCCAATATGATTTTATGGAACGGGACTGTCTTTAGCGACCCGCGTGCAGCAGACTTTGCTTTGCATACCATCACTTTCGCTGGGCTGGTCGCCATCACGATGTTCATTGCCATCATTGCTTCGAAGTTGATTGGCACTTTATTGCCATTAGGTGCCGCGGCCATCAAGAAAGACCCAGCCTTACTTTCGCAACCGATGTTAACCACTGCGATGGATGTCACGACGCTACTGATTTACTTTTTGATGGCGTGCCTCTTCTTCCCGGATTTAGCACGGGTTTAACTTCCCGAGAATTCCTGTTGCCTAAGCCGAAAAGCTTCATTATAATAATGAGCGCTGCGGGAATGGCGGAACTGGTAGACGCGTACGTTTGAGGTGCGTATGGGATTCCCATGTCGGTTCAAGTCCGATTTCCCGCACCACCAGAAATGAAATCCCGATTCGTTCGGGATTTTTCTTTTCTTGGAATCTTGCTTTAGGGATAAGATTACCGATTTCGAAACATCGTTTTCCTGTCTTTTAGATTGGTTTCCGCCTATCATAAAAAGAAGAAAACGAAGGAGAAAACGGTTATGTCGCGTGCTGATCAGATTTTTATAGAGAATTGCCAAGATATCCTGACAAATGGGGTGTGGGATACCAAGGCGGAAGTCCGTCCGCATTGGGAAGATGGGACCCCTGCCCATACCATCAAGAAATTCGGCATTGTGAATCGTTATAACTTGCAAGAAGAATTGCCGATTTTAACCATCCGGAAGACCGCGTTTAAGAATTGCTTAGACGAAATCTTATGGATTTGGCAAAAGAAGTCGAATAATGTGCATGACTTGCATTCGCACATCTGGGATGCCTGGGCCGATGAAACGGGCTCGATTGGAAAAGCCTATGGTTACCAACTCGCGAAGAAGGCCATCTATCCCGAAGGGGAATTTGATCAAGTCGACCGCGTGCTTTATGACTTAAAACATCATCCGGCATCGCGTCGTATCATGACGAACATCTATAACTTTGAAGACCTTCATGAGATGCATCTTTATCCTTGTGCCTATTCGATGACATTCAATGTCTCTGGCGATACGTTGAACGGCATCTTGAATCAACGCTCGAATGATATGTTGACCGCGAATAACTGGAATGTGTTGCAATATTCGTTGTTATTAATGATGATTGCCCAAGTCTCTGGTTTAAAAGCAGGCACATTGCTCCACGTCATCGCGGACGCCCATATTTATGATCGCCATGTTGACCTTATCAAAGAAATCATGGCCAAACCACAACATCCCGCCCCGAAGTTAAAGATGGATCCGTCTATCACGAACTTCTATGACTTCACGGTCGATAGCTTTGAGCTCGAAGATTACGAATATGAAAAACTCGGGAAAAAGATCCCGGTTGCGATTTAATTTATGTTTACGTTACGCGCCATCTTAAACTGCGACGAACATTTCGGGATTGGAAAAAAGAACGGTCTTTTGTTCCATCTCCCTTTGGATATGGCTTTCTTTCGGAAGACCACCTCTCACCACACGGTTGCCTTAGGAGAAAACACATTGCTTTCGTTTCCGGGTAGCAAGCCTTTAAAGAACCGGGTGAATATCGTCTTATCCCAAGATCCTACCCATACCTATCCTGACGTCATCAACGTCCATACGTTTGAGGATTTTAAAGCTGCCATCAAAACCGCCTTAGAAAAAGACGATGTCTATATCATCGGGGGTGCCTCTATCTATCGCCAGATGTTGCCCTACGTCCAAGAGGTGTATCTCACCAAGGTAGCGGCGGATGGCCATGCCGAAGTCTTCTTCCCAAATCTTGATGCCGATCCAAACTTCGTCGTCGTCTCTGCTTCAGAACCACAAGAAGACAACGGCTATTCCATTCGTTTCGTGACCTACCAGAATCAAAATCCAAAATCGTTATAAACAACCGTGCTACAAAAGAGGCGGGTTTTCCTGCCCCTTTTTGCTTTTCTGCAAGGAAAACCATACATTTTTGTTTTGCTACTACCGAAAGGTGTTTTTTCTTCTACAATAAGAAAGACAAAGGTATCCCCTATGAAAACCACTTCATTTCTTCATTGCCTACGGGCGCAGATTTATCCCGATGAATACGCGGACGAACGAATCAATAGCATCACACAGTTTTGCCTTCGTTATGGCATTCAAAACGTCATCCTGATTTTTAATGGCGAAGAATTTAATGTTGGGCACATCACCAAAGAAGAATTAAAGCCTTGGGTGGATGTGATGAAGCAAGCGAAGAAACGTTTCTTAGAAGCGGGGCTTACTTTCTCATTAAATCCTTGGATGGAAATCGGGCATGTGGACCGGGGTAGAACGTTACAACCGGGGCAACATTTTCAGACGATGGTGGACCGTAATGGCAAAGCCTGCACGATGGTTGCTTGCCCTTCCGATCCCGAATGGAAGAAATACTATTTAGATTTGTTGGCGTATTACGTCAAAGAATTAGAGCCAGATGTTTTATGGATTGAAGATGACTTTAGACTCCATAATCATGATCCTTTAGATTGGGGCGGCTGTTTTTGCCCGATCCATATGGAGCAATTCTCCGAAGCACTAGGCAAAGTCGAATCGCGTGAAACATTCGTGAAGAATTTATCGGCGCGGGAACCTTCTCCCGAACGGGATGCTTGGTTAGATGTTTCTTGGAAGACGATGGATGGCTTAGCGAAAGACATTGCCAAAACCGTTGCTTCCTTAGGCGTCAAAACCCATATTGGATTAATGAGCTCTATCCCATGGCAACACGCGATGGAAGCAAGAGATTGGGCAACCTTACATCAAGACCTTTGTTATGATGGGGTCAAGATTGACCGCATCCATTTGCCAGCGTATCGCGAAATGGGTTCTAAGGCGTACTACTTCGACTTTAACCGCATCTCCGTTGTGAATCGTTCGTTTATTGGTGATGATTGCGCCATCTATCCCGAATTGGAGAACAGCTCTTATTGTTTGTTCTCCAAAGATGCGAAGTTTGTGCAATTCCAAGTCGAAGGGGCATTGCCACTAGGATTAAGCGGCATGACCTATAACATCTTTGAATCGACGGGGAATGGAGTACAAGAACAATTCCATTATGGCGAGGCGATACAAGACATCACCCCCTATCTGAATGCCGTGATGGGTCTGCATCTCTTGCCAAGTCAAATGAGAGGACTCATTTTCCCACTTGATGAACATACGGTTTATCACCGGCACAAGGAAGGATTCTCATCATTAATCCCCACCGATTTTGATCCTGTCGGTTACTTCTCCTCGTTAGGTTATTCTTATCAAGTCAGCAAAAACAAATCATTCCTTGGCCAGACGATTGTCTTAACGGGAGATAATGTCTGGAACTTCTCGGAAGAAGAACTAAAGCGCCTCTTTGCCGAAAACTTTGTGATTGTCGATGGCGGCGCCGTCTTGGCGTTACAAGAACGGGGGCTCTTATCATTGATTCATGCCGTATCCGCTTCCAACGAAGGGCAATGTCGGATGCATGCCACCTTGGAGATGAGCGAAGAAGGTCCCTATCACAACTTCCATCATTACCGCGTTTGCGCCCAACGCCGTGCCGGGGATTATGTCCAAATCAAATATGACAAAGACGTCTCTGTTGCCTCTGGGCTATATGACCCCAGAATGAACCGAAACGGGAACGGTGTTGCTTATGATGGCAATCACTTCTACGTCTATCCTTATATCGTTCAAGGCAACGACGATACCGCCTTCTTCTTTAGCTTACGAGTGGGATTATGGGAAAAACATATGTTATCCCAAGTCAAAACCCCGATTGCTTATAGTGCGAACGAAGGGGTATATGCCTATCTTTATGAACAACGCAATCGTTACGTCTTATTCTTCACGAATGCGAATTACAGCCGCTTCGAAAACGTTTCCTTCATGTTACGGAATGTTCCGTTTACTTCGATCATCTGGATCAAACGGGATGGAACGGAAGAAAAGATTCCCTTCCACCAGGAGAACGACTCCATCAC
>Ga0256406_1004693_pt1 | contig 15340 bp, 11 predicted proteins | sample RumenRJG_03DNA_FD_185986 | JGI IMG/M metagenome (GOLD analysis project Ga0256406, IMG submission 185986) | Bovine rumen microbial communities from Lethbridge, Alberta, Canada - RJG_03 | ecosystem: Host-associated > Mammals > Digestive system > Stomach > Rumen | place: Canada: Alberta | collected... | reverse complement strand
ACATCGTAGAAAAAATTCTAGATGCAGGAATCGACGTTACCCTTGTGGATAACGAAGGCATTCCGATAAAAATCTGACAGTCCGTAGTGCCATAGCATGAGAGACATCTCATTATGAAAGTCTGCAGAGCCGGCATTTGTCTTGTTGAAAAATCGGCAGTTTCGTTCTGAACACGAAGCTGCCGATTGTGCGTTAATCGATCTGCTACAATGCCATATACACTCCAAATCCAGCTATGGCTGTGGCGAGCTATAGAATCTCATCTGTTATAACATTAAAGTATTCTACGCATTTTTTAATATCAGGAACAGAGTTATCCCAATTATATTCATATTCAATAGCGAAATATCCCTTGAAGCCCTGCGCCTTCAGAATTTCCAGCATTTCCTCCACATTCAAGATGCCTGTACCCCAGATGACATCATGCTGCCATTCCCCGTTAGCGTGCGGAGTTTCAATGTCTTTGAAATGTAACGAAATAATTCGTCCTTCTAATTCCTTTAGACACTCTGATTGATCTAATCCGCAACGACTCCAATGTCCGACATCTGCGCAGGCGCCGATGTTTCTATCACGTGAAGATATTGCATTTAGTAAATCTTTGGGATTCCAATACGTTGATGGTTTGGGATGATTATGAACAGAAACTTTTATGCCGGATTCTCTGGAGAGTTGCTCTACCGTATCCCAATCGGATAGATTTGGCTCACAGGTGATATATTCCATTCCCATTGATTTAGCAAATTGGAATTCCCTTTCCCAATCTTCAGGATTATTAGTCGTAAACACTCCGGTCCCAACAATTTTAATCCCTCTTGCGGCGGCGCTGTCCAATATTTCTTTTCGAGTCTGCTGGTCCATTTCATATCCGAAGACAGCATCTCCATACTTGCCTCCTAGCTTATGTCCGGGAAATGCTTCAATATACTTAATGCCAAGTTCCTGCGTTTTGTCCAGAGCTTCAATGAAAGAGAATTTGTGGAATGTGTATGATTGTATTGCGAGTTTCCAACCGTTTTTCTCAGCCTTAGTTTCTCTATTCCCGCAACTCTGAGATAAGGAACAAATTAGAGCGATTGCCAATATTGAAATTATTTTCTTCATATTATTCGCGTAATTAGTCGTTCGGCATTTCTGGTAAGGCGTAACCATTATGGTAAGTATGCCTGATCCATTCCTTTGCAAGATCGAGAGCACCATACTCAGCATAACGACGATCAAAACGAGGATCTCCGTCAATTACTTTGAAGTCATCATAATTAACGATTTTGACTTTGTCATTGGCAGAGATATTCGTGAATCGCATGTTCTCCCCATCCCATTGTAGCTCTTTATGCAGCCCGGTTAATCCAGCAAAACGGACGGCGATGACTCCCATGTCAACCATTTCTGTGAACGGCCCCGAGAATTGGAAGTTGGAAGAAGTTTCCACTCGATTTTCAGGGGATTCTTTACAAGCGCGAATCCAATCTTGTTCATGTGCATTAGTGTCCCAAATGTTACCATGTCCGCCTGGTACTCGTCGAAGTATTGGGTCAGGTTCTTTAAAATATTGCATGGATGTCTTAGGAAGCAAAGTCGGATTCATCCCATAGCATCCAGTCATAATCTTGCCTTTAGTGCCGATGAATATTATGCCTCCATTCTCATCTCCCATCATCTCTCCATCTTCGAGTTCTTCAGGACGAGGAGGCATCAGGCCACCGTCGTACCAAATCACTTTAACTTCGGGCATATTCACGTTACCTTTTGGCGCTCGTGCAGGGAATGTATAGGTTATCATTTCCGCATGAGGCGGAGAATATAGGTTACTCAATGTTGAGCTTGCGATTACCTTTGTAGGGTATTTTATGCCAAGAGCCAAGACAACTGGATCCATTATATGGCATGCCATGTCTCCTAATGCGCCTGTTCCGAAATCATACCACCCTCTCCAATTCCAAGGAGTATATGAAGGATGATAAGGCCGCATTTCCGCTGGTCCGACGAATAGATTCCAATCGAGGTTTTTAGGGCAAGCGACTTTCTCTGTAGGCTTCATCAGTCCTTGAGGCCAAATAGGACGATCTGTCCAGCAATGGACTTCATATACATCACCAATGGCTCCCGCCCATATCCATTCAGCTATACGCCGTGTCCAGTCAAAAGAGTTTCCTTGATTCCCCATTTGGGTTGCTACCTTGTATTTTTTTGCGAGCTTTGTTAGAAGCCTGGCTTCATAAACTGAATGGGTGAGAGGTTTTTGCAGATAGACATGTTTCCCTAATGTCATAGCATGTGATGCTATAACGGCATGGGTATGATCAGGCGTAGCAATAGTTACTGCATCAATGGATTTCCCCATTGAATCGAGCATCTCGCGCCAGTCCTTGAACCGTTTGGCGTTAGGGTAATCATTGAATGTCTTCATGGCATAGCTCCAATCTACATCGCACAGTGCAACGATGTTTTCGGTAGACATGTTTTTCAAGTTTCTGCGTCCCACGCCGCCTATGCCGATGCCAGCGATGTTTAATTTGTCGGAAGGAGATACATGTCCGAATGCTTTTCCTAAAACAGAATTTGGTACTATCGTAAAGGCTGTTGCACCAATTAGACTGCTTTTAATGAATGTTCTTCTAGATATTTTTCCCATATTAATTTAATTAATTACTTGGATATATTTTGTGGATATAAAATACGAATTATAGTCTTTGCCTATATTAATAATTATCATTTTGAGTCAAAGATCCCCCTACATAGTCAATTTCTGTCTGAGGGATAGGGTATGGCCACGTTTTGTCTGTTACATTAGTGCCAGTGCCACTATAAGCACCCTCGTCGGTCTTTCCAAAGGCACGCATCGTGGGAACAAAAATATTCCAACGTAGCAAGTCATACAGGCGCAATCCTTCGCCAGCTAACTCTACTCTCCTTTCGTGGCGGATTGCTGCCCGCAGGTCATCTGTTACTTTGACTTTGTATTTTTCATTGAAAATCTGTTCATTTATTCTTTCGTTCTCTGGAATGTTAAGTTTCCGATATTGAGCGTATCTATCTGTCGGGGATGTAGTGACAAAAGCACGATGGCGGACTTTATTGATTAAATCTACGGCCAGTTGTTTATCTCCGTTAGTTTCAATTATGCATTCAGCATACATAAGTAGTACATCGGCATATCGAATATGAAAGAAAGACCAATCAGTATGCATTAGATTACCATCCGGCCTTCGTGAATAATCTACCCATAGTTTCCTGTTATGTTGCAAAGAGAAATCGTCATATCCAGAATAGTCATGTAATTCTGTGCTTACTCCATCTGCTTTGTAAAAAATGTCGCCGGAAGACATTATGGTATGAGTCTTTCTTGGATCTCCAAGTTCATATTCATTTAAAAGGTCTTTTGTCGGACATTCTCCCCCCCATCCTCCGGTATTATTTCGTCCAATGCACATTTGAGGCACTACACTGCCACTTGTATAGTTGGGGATATATGCGCGAGGAGTTAAGAAAATAGCTTCCTCGGACATATAGCCATCCGATGCACTATTAAACAAAGTCTCGTAATCATCGACCAGACCGAATAATCCGCTCTCAACAACCGATTTTAAATCAGGTATGGCAGCCTGATCATTTCCGAAGAACATATTTACTCTTGCCCTGAAGGACATAGCGGCTTCCTTGGAAACTCTTCCAAAATATGTTTTGGGGATATTATTGGAAGATGGCAGGTTAGGCTCAGATATAGCTTCGCTTAAGTCTTTGAGAATAAATTCTTTGACTGCATCTCTGTCGGACTTGGCAATGCTTTGCTTCTCAGTAGCAGTTAGCGGATGATCAATAAGCGGAACATTCTGAAACATTACGGCCAGATCAAAGTAGTAAAAAGCACGTAAGAATTTGGCTTCGGCTATCCAGCGCAAAATCTCCTCTTTAGAGACTATGGCGCCACCAGTGCCTATGGCTTTTGAGTCTGGGTTTACATTTGCAAGAAACACATTGCAATTCGAGATAGCGCTATAGCGATGATTCCAAAGATCCCTCAGCATGCTGCTTGTCGCCGGAGGATTGCCTCTGCTGACTTCCGTAATGACGACCCTGTCGGCTGCGTCTGAGCCTCCTTTCATGCAGTCATCTGTCAATTGGTCTCCCATGTCAAAATGCATTTGCTGGAAGTTCCAATCATTTAGAATAGGAGAGTAACAGTTCATTAATAGCTTATAGGCACCATTTTCGGAATTTAAGTAAACTGATCCATCAACCGCACCTACTGGCTTCCTGTCTAAAAAACCAGAAGTGCAACCTGCTATAAGAATATTGCACAATATAAATAGCCAAGAATAGCTTATGATTTTTGTATTAGTTTTCATATAGCGGATATTTAAAATTTCATATTAATACCAAGCATGAATGTCCTTGCCTGAGGATAATAGCCCATATCAACCCCTTTGTATATAGGGTTTCCATTTAGTTCTCCTATTTCAGGGTCAAGTCCAGAGTACCCTGTAATAGTAAACAGATTCTGGAATGCAACGTATACTCTCAGATTATTAATTTTTAATTTGTCCGTTATTGAGGATGGCAAAGTATAACCCAGTTGCAAATTCTTCAACCTGACGTATGACCCGTTTTCAATGAACCATTCAGACATCTCTCGATTCAATCGGCTGTCTGCATCTATGGCAAAGTTCTTATTTGTGCTTCCTGCTCCATTCCAGAATGTTGTAAGAATATCTTTTGGCGCATTGTACCAACCTACGCCACCATATAAATCATATTTAAGAATATTTAGCAAATCGTTGCCAACTGATCCTTGGAAAAATGCGCTGAAGTCGAACCCTTTATAGTCTGCGCTAAACGTCAGCCCGAACGTGAAATCTGGATGCGGATTGCCAATCATCGTCCTATCGTTGTTGTCGAGTTTCCCATCCTTATTCAGATCAATAAACTTTAAGTCTCCGGCTTTTGCGTTAGGCATGACTATCTGTCCATTATTTACATAACTCGTTACTTCTTCCTGTGTCTGGAAAACGCCATCAGTCTTATATCCGTAATAATATCCGATTGGTTTCCCTACTTCTGTCATAGTGTAAGTATAGTATCCTAAATGAACCCCCGTGCCGGGAATGTTGGTGTCACTGCCAAGATTGGTTACTTTATTCTTGTAAGAAGATATGTTGGCGTTTATGTCATATCTGAAATCATTAGCATTGCCTTTATACTCGAGAGTTATTTCGAATCCTTTATTATTTATGCTGCCTGCATTAACCCAAGGAGTATTCGGAAAACCCAAGCTTGCTGGAACGGGAACCTGGACGAGCATGTCTTTCGTATTTTTGTTGAAATAATCCAAGGACAACGTTAACGAATTACTGAAGAAGGACAAGTCCAGTCCGGCATCAAATTGACGGGTTGTCTCCCATTTCAAGTCTTCATTTCCGACCTGGCTTCTACTACCAGTTAATTGAGGGTTGTCTTTGCCGAATAAGATGTATCCGCCATTTGCGTATAAATTCAGATATGCGCCTCCTGGGATTGTCTGATTTCCTATCTCTCCCCATCCGACTCTCAATTTACCTTGAGAGAGCCAATTTTTCGACCAGTCCATGAATTTTTCTTCTGAGAAATTCCAACCACCAGAAACAGAAGGGAAAACGCCCCATCTATGCCCTTTTGCGAACTGGGATGATCCGTCATAACGCACGTTCATCGTTAGTAGATACTTATTGGCATAGGAGTAAAATGCTCTTCCAAAATATGAATTTAAGGAATTAATTGAATAGTATCCACTTGCATTCGGATTAAGTGTACCAGCGTTAATAATTTGCTGTCCTTTCTCATTGTTAATCATGCCTTGTTTAGAAGCGCCAATATATTCGTATCGATTTTTTTCTGCAGAAGTACCAGCCATGATGGAGATGCTGTGTGAGCAGAATTTCTGTGAGTAAGTCAAGTAATTATCAAACACCCAATAATCTGTATTGTAGACAGACCTGCTTGCGGTCGCGTAAGAATTATATTCGTCACCATCAAGGTAGTATTTAGGAGAAAATCCATCTGATTGGTTCCTGATCAAATCTACGGCTATGCTTGATTTAAAAGTTAGCGTCGGCAGAATTTTGAATTCTCCTGATAGCCCTATTTTCGTGGCGATCCCATGCCATTTGTTCAAGCTAGCCCTGTCAACTTGAGCTACGGGATTATTTTTGTTTGAGTATAAAACACCGGTATATTTAGACCATGGGTTCGATGGCTCATAGGAATTATAAATTCTGTCATACATGAAATCAGGAACATCTACCAGATTATCACGATATACTGGAGTAATAGGGTCCGCAGACGCGGCAGTGAATACTGTCGCTTGATAGGAATCATTCTCTTGTATGTTCTTTCTTTCCTCATAAGAAACATTGACATCTCCGGATAATGTTAGCCACTCTTTAACTTCGCTGTCTACATTTATTCGTCCGTTTAATCTTTTATATTCAGATCCTTTAACAAGACCTTTTTGATCCATATACCCAAAACTGCTACGGTATCTTAACTTAGTTATTCCCCCAGAAAATGCTAAATTATAATTCTGGTTTATAGCTTCCGAAGGACTATTTGTAATGGCTTTCCACCAGTTGGTTCCTGCGCGTCCGCCGTTCTTTTCTAGAAAATTAAGAATTGCGTCTCTTTTCTCCTTTGTGGCAAAATCTGCTAAAAGCTCCTTGCCTGCTGCAGCGTAGGCTCTATTTTTATATTCCATAAAGCCTTCTGCATCGAGCATGTCATATTCTTTGGAGCAGGATTGAAAACCAATGTTGGCATCAAATTCAATGTTACTGGAATAATTCTCTCCTTTTCCACCCCTCTTAGTTGTTATCAGTATTACGCCATTGGCTGCACGGGATCCATATATAGCTTGCGCAGAGGCATCTTTTAACACCTCAATATTTTGAATATCCCTAGCATTGAGCCAACCGATGCCACTTTGAGGTAAGCCATCTACGACATATAATGGGTCATTACCGTTCAATGTGCCAACGCCTCTAATCCTTACATCGCCTAATGCACCAGGACTTCCTGAATTAGCAGTGACGGTAACGCCTGCGATTTTCCCTTGTATTGCGTCAGATGCACTTCTTAAAGGCATGTCGGAGATATCATCCCCTTTTACTTGTGAAATCGCTCCCGTTAAGTCTCGTTTTTGCATAGAGCCATACCCAACAACGACAACCTCGTCAAGGGCTTGCGTGTCAATGCTCATTGAAATATTCGTAGGAGCCCCTTCCTTTGCTGCGACTATCATTGTCTTGAATCCTACGCAAGAAATTTCAAGATTTTTCCCTTGTTGTACATCTAAATAGAAACCTCCATCCGAATCAGTTATCGTGATGTTCTGCGTTCCAATTTCACGGACTGCGACGCCGATGAGCGGTTCTCCAGCATCGTCAATTATTTTTCCATAGACTCCGCTTTTTTGCGGAGCAACATTTATTGTCTGCGGCGCAGCCTTTATTATCTGGATGCGTTTATTCTTGATTTCGTAAGACAAGCCTTTTTGATCTGTTAAAAGTTGCCTTATTGCTTCATCAATAGTTGCGTCATTAAGAGAGATAGAAATGATTTTCTGGGTATCAAGATCATTCGGAGAGAAATAAAACGAATAACCTGTAGATTTTTTTAATTGCTCAATCGCATCTTTCACCGTTATATTATTAGTGCGTAAATTAATTCTCTGGGCGAAAACATTAATATTCAGTAAAAGTGAGATACATGCTAATAGAAAAACTTTGCCACAATTACTCATGACTATAATAATTATAGGGTATTTATCGAAAAAAAGTAGTTAGAGAAAAGAGAGTAGAAGTCAACCAGATTTGCTATATTAGCAAAACATTACTCCTTATGCAGTTAAAATGTGAATGGAATAGTGATGACCTGGAGGATGTTGCCGCATCCTCCAGGTCATTCCTGAATAAACTATGGTTTTATCTTTCTGTTCATATGAGTGTTAATAATGTGATTTTTTTTGTTTGTGTGTCTACAGCTAGTATAGGATATATTTAGTGCCTTCATGCCTATATTTAATTCCACACGTAGACGAGATTATGCTGAATATTTCCTCAATCGAAGTTTTAGTGATAGTGAAATCTCCATAGAAACAAATGTCTTTCAAAGGCTCATCTACCTCGACTTGGACACCATAACTTCGGCTTATTTTCCTAGCAATCTCATCCATCGTTTCCTCATCGAAGAAGAGTTTATTGTCTTTCCAGATATTAGAATACTCGACATTCTTTTTGCTTACATCTAGAGACCCAGTCATTTTATTCAATCTGGCCATCTCATTCGGCTTCAATTGGAAGTCAGCCATATGCTTCATCTCATTCCTAACTAACACAGAACCCTCAAGCAAACTGATAGAAGCCCCGTAATCGTCAGGATAATTCTGAAAAATGAATTTGGTCCCTGTTACCTTAAGGCTCAGTTCTTTAGTCTTTACTATAAAAGGCTTTTCAGAATCATGCGTGACCTCAAAATATCCCTCACCAACTAATTCTATATTCCTATCTTTCACTCCGAAACCCTGAGAATAAGAAATTCTCGATCCGGCATTCAGCCAAACTTTACTGCCATCAGGCAGAGAGAGTTTTGTGCTAGTTCCAGGAGATGCCTCAACAACAATGTCTGTGAAAGCGTTTTGAATGGATTTCTTACCGGAATTGAAGGAAACAGGCAGCAAGACTAACAAAATCAAGATGGCAGCAGCAAGAAAGAAATACTTCCAAGAACTACTCCTTCGAGAATAGCTTTCGTAAACATGTGCCCTGTTCAAGAATCTGTCATATGCCGTCTTCTCATTTACTTCAGTAGTATCTCCTATAACTCCGGATGAGAACAAAAGATCGATTCGATCTCTGACATATCTGCGATTCTCGTCAGAATCCTTACTCCAGCTTTCAAGCATAGAGAAAGATTCGTCATCGATCTCTCCAGATACGAAAGAACTTATCATCTCGTCAATTTTTTGATTTTCCTCCATCATTATCACTTTCTAAATATAAGGCAAGAAAAAGATGCTAAGGGGTAGTAAAAAAATAAAATATTTTTTCAGTTCTTTGTTCAGTTCAGCCAGAGCATTCTTCATATGATATTTCACAGTATTGATAGATATATTAAGTTCAACAGCGATCTCGTTGTATTTCTTATGTTCAAAACGGTTCTTTTTGAATACTGCTTTACATTCCTTTGGAAGATGTTCTATTGAGTCTTTCAGCTGTCGCTCGAGTTCCCTTGAAAAGAGGTTGCCAAGAGGATACTCATCATTGGAGAAAACATATTCAAGGAAATCCACCTTGCTAGGATCAGAGAAAGAAGAAGTACATACTTCATTTTTTCTTCTTTTAGATTTAAGCTCATTGATGCACATATTGTGGACTGTCCTAATCAGATATGCCTTGACAGATTTAGCAAAAATGATCTTATCCTTATTTTCCCATAAATATAATATTGCATTATCCGCTATTTCTTCAGCAAGTTCCATGTTTCCTAGAATCTGATTAGCAATATGGCATAGCATCACATAGTAATTACTATAAATATACCTGTATGCTCTGTCATCGCCTTTCTTTAATTGCTCTGCTAATAAATTCTCCATCGTGCTCTTCTAGAATACTATAGAAGCCTTAATATCAAAATTGCAAAAAAACACTTAAATAAAATAATTTTTCATAATATTCATATAATTGCATTTCAGAAATGTCTTCTCCACTTGTCGTCATAGCTTCTACTGTTACTCAATACATTCTGCTATTCTCTCGACCTAAATCCATGAAAACAGGAACCCTCTCGCACCCTAGCCGGATTCCCCTCTCAAGAGTCGTCCCATGTGAAGGTTGCGACGGAGAAACCTCATCCGGTACGTTCTATGTGTCGCAACTTCGGGTGGGTCCGGAAAGAGTAGCCGCGGAAGAGCCGGGAATGTGACCTTGCGAAGAGTAGATCCTGAATCAAGTTCAGGATGACGGGTGGCCGTTCAGGATGACGTCGTGAGTCGTAAAAGATGAACGGAGTGGAATCTCGCAAAGTGCTGTCGGAGTATGTCCTTCTGGAGGCTCTGTAAAGGGCGTTGGCCGACAACGTGGCTCCAGGAAAACCTTGATGTCGAGAGATGCCCCATTTTACGCACTTACGTACCGCCTGCCTCGACAGCGTTTTGTGAAGCCTACTAGAAGAGAGGTTGCGATTATTCACAATTGAAGGCAGTGGTGACATGCATTTAAGTACCCAGGAGGCATATTCCCATTGCTTACCTCGGTTCTAGAAAAGAGGGTTGTGTTCATTCTTTTCCCGTCACTCCGGACGATAAGAGTCCTTCAAGGCCGCGGTCTTATTGAATATGACTTCTGCATCTGTGCTGTCAGGATCTTTGAAGTAGTATCCGGTGCGCTCGAACTGTACGGCAATCCCGGATTTGTCGTCAAACAAGGCTGGCTCAGCATAGCCACTGCCAATCGTCAGGGACTCTGGGTTAAGATAATCCTTGTAGTCCTTGTCCTCAGGAATGTCGTTCATGTCTTCTTTCAAGAATAGACGGTCGTAATCACGAATCGTGATCTTGCCGGCATATTCAGTTGACACCCAATGAATCGTGCCCTTGACCGAGCGCCACTCTCCTGCCCCAGGCTTAGTGGAAGGATCGTATGTGCATTTCAATTCAATGACATTTCCATCAGCGTCTTTCACTACCTCTTCGCACTTTATTATGTAAGTGTATTTAAGGCGTGCTTCTCCGCCAGGTTTCAGACGGAAAAACTTCTTAGGAGCATCCTCCATGAAGTCTTCTTGCTCGATGCATAACTCGCCTGTGAACGGCACCTTTCGTTTTGCGCCTTCCGGGTCTGCAGGGTTCAGAGGACAGTCGAACCATTCGACCTTGCCCGCCTCCCAATTGACAAGCGTAACTTTGAGCGGATGCTGAACAACCATGTAGCGGTTCGAGCGAGCGTTCAGGTCCTGACGCACGCACCACTCCAGAAGCTGGATATCCATCATCTGATCGCGTTTCGAGACCCCTATCTTGTCGCAGAACATCTTAAGAGCCTCTGGCGTGTAACCGCGACGGCGCACCCCGCATAACGTCGGCATCCTCGGGTCATCCCAGCCAGCCACCAAGCCTTTCTGCACGAGTTCCAGAAGCTTTCTCTTGCTCATAAGAGTGTAGGTCAGGTTCAGCCTGGCAAACTCATACTGATGGGACGGGAATATATTCAGAGTCTGTATGAACCAGTCATATAGAGGCCGGTGAACATCGAACTCCAGGGTGCAGATGGAATGGGTAATATGCTCGATGGAGTCGCACTGGCCGTGGGTGAAGTCATACATCGGGTAGATGCACCACTTGTCGCCCGTGCGGTGATGGCGTGCATGCTTGATTCTGTAAAGAATCGGATCGCGCATCATCATATTCTTGGAAGCCATGTCGATTTTGGCCCTCAGCACCCTCTCTCCGTCAGCATATTTCCCAGCCTTCATGTCCCTGAAAATCCGAAGATTCTCCTCCATGCTGCGGTTCCTGTAAGGGCTTTCCTTGCCAGGAGTTTCCACCGTCCCTCGACCTTCGCTGATTTCTTCCTGGGTCTGGTCATCCACGTAAGCCAAGCCTCTGCGGATCAGTTCCTCCGCCCATTCGTAAAGCTGATCGAAATAGTCCGAGGCGTAGCACTCCTTGTCCCACCTGAAACCCATCCAGCGAATATCCTCCTTAATCGCATCGACATATTCAGTGTCCTCCTTCGTTGGGTTGGTGTCATCGTAGCGAAGGTTGGTCTTGCCACCGTATTTCTCGGCAAGCCCAAAGTTGATGCAGAGGCTCTTGGCATGGCCTAGATGCAAATATCCGTTAGGCTCCGGCGGGAAACGGGTCTTTATCTCTTTCACCTTTCCGGACTTAAGGTCCTCCTCTATGATTTCCTCAAGGAAATTCAGTCTCTTCGGCTCCTCCGCCGTAGGATTCTTAGCTTCTTCCATCTTTTCGTGAATATTTGGATTCGCAAAAATACAAAGAACTCAGGAATAATGGAATTCCAAGGACAATTAATATTCATGCGCTTTCGGGATGTCGCCCAATGATTTCAGAAAAAAGAAGAAAGACTGAAAAGAAATCAGTAACTTTGTGCTTGGAAGCGGGATAGGTTTTGGTGTATCCCGGTCTGCATTTTTAACCGAGGCGCAATCAAAGAACTGGCGACTGCCTCTAATATTTTATGAATATGATAAAGTCTATGACCGGTTACGGGAAGTCCGAGGTTCTCTTGGACGCCGGAAAATTAACGATTGAAATCAGAACGCTCAATGGGAAAAGCTGTGATGTCGGCATCAAGACTCCATTGCTTCCGAAGGACAAGGAACTTCAAGTCCGTCAGGAAATTACTGCGTCTCTTGTGCGAGGCACGATAGATTTTTTCCTGACGTGGGAGCCGAATGCAGCTTCCAGCGCTAAGGCAATCAATTCCGATCTAGTAGCAACATATTACGGTCAGATAATGGAAATTCGCCAGCATCTGGCCAGCACAGATAAGTTCGGCAAGGCTGGAAACGTAATTGGCAATGACCTCAGCATTGTAGACAACAATATTTTAGCCACTATCCTGCGATTCCCAGACGTGATGGACAATTCGAGGCAGGATGTCATCAACGACGATAACTGGCAGGCCGTGCATAAAGGAATATGCGAGGCTCTTTCCGCCGTAAATGAATATCGCGCCAAGGAGGGAGTGGCGCTCTACAAGGACGTGACTTCAAGGGTTACGAATATCTTGAATCTTGAAAACGAGGTGGAACGTTATGAGCCCGAGCGCATTGCAGCCGTCCGCGAGAAACTGATGAAGGATCTCGAAGATCTTCGTCAGAAGGTGGATCCGCAGAGGTTCGAGCAGGAGATGATTTTCTACATCGAGAAACTTGATATCAACGAAGAGAAAGTGCGCCTGCGCCAGCACTGCAAATATTTCATGGAAACCATCGACGGCGAGCCATATCCAGGGAAAAAGCTCGGTTTCATAATACAGGAAATGGGACGCGAGATCAACACTACCGGTTCCAAGGCCAACCACGCCGACATCCAGAAGTGCGTGGTTCGCATGAAAGACGAGCTCGAGAAAATCCGCGAGCAATCTATGAACATCCTCTAAGGCTGAGATACCTGTAAACAGAACGCTCAACTCGAGAACCTGCCGGAGATGCTATTTCGACATATTCCAAGACTCAGCTTCAGGGCCAGGCAGATTGTCGTCGGGCTGGAGCGAGGACGGAATAATGGTGCCAGTAGTTGGGAGGGTACCTTTGGCGGAACCTCGCTTGGGGGCCAGATGCAATGACTCGAGCTTCTGGATTTTCTGAATGACGCTCTGTCTTGAGTCCTTCAGCTTGAAAGTGGCTTCTTTATAGGCATCGGCAGCCTTCTGCAGGCTATCCCCAATATTCGTGAAGGAATTCATCCAAGCCTGTAGGGCTGACATCAGTTCAGATCCTGTCTTATAAACGTCTGCGATGCTCTTGTTCTGCTCAGCTTGCTTCCAAGACATCTGTATCATATTCAGGACAACTATCAGTGTGACGTGGCTGACTATCAGCACATTCTTGTTCATCGCCTCCTGCCAGAGGGATGGTGCCTTCTGAAGCATCAGCAGAAATGCAGAGTCGTTAGGAATATACATTATGTTGTAGTCCACCTTCCGCATATTCTCGGGAACGTAAGCAGCATAGTCCTTTCCTGCCAGTTCTTCGACATGCCCACGGACGCTGTCAACATGCTGGCGGGCGAACTTTTCCCTGTCTTCTTCAGTCTGGGCATTCATGTAATTGTTATAGTCCGTGAGGCTGACCTTTGAATCCACCACGACCAAGGTGCTGTCAGGGTAATACACCATTGCGTCTGGAATCATCGACCGACCTGTGTCGGACTTGATAACCTGACCGTTTTCGTCAGTCATTGCTCTCTGAGTTACGAAATGAACGCCTTCCACTAGGCCTGCGTTCTTGAGGTCATCCACGAGGGACATCTCCCCGAAGTTGCCCTGAATCTTTGATTTGCCGGTCAGGGCGTTGGCCAGATTGCGAGCCTCCTCCCCTACGTCTCTCGACTGCTTGAGCACGTCTTCGATGTGCTGCTTCAGCTGGGCGCTCTGCTCAGTGGCCTTTTCCTGCGACTCTTTCACAGCCTTGCCGAACTCGCTGAACTTATCATTAATCGGCTTCAGAAGCTCGCCTATCGACTCTGCACTCTGTTTCTTGAATATCTCGCTGTTGTCTGCAGTCAGCACCCGGAAAGATTCCTTCAGCTGAGAGAGATCCTTCCCGTGCTGCTCCTTCAGCATACTTTCATATTCCTCCCTCGAAGCCAGGCGGCTCGACAGAGCAGCATTTTCCCCGCTCAACCTAGTCACTTTTTCCTGATACTCATCCAGTTTGTCATTATATTCCTTTGTCATCCTCTCCTTCTCGCCGCGGAAGCTTTCAGCGAGTTTTGTCCTCTCAGAGGAATTGTGCATGATCAGAAATATCACCGCAGCAACTGCCACTACGGCAATTATGAAAAATAATATCGTCATCGTATTCATGGGATATAAAGATAGCCATAATCGAAGAGAATCGTATAAAATTTCTCTATCTTTGCAAAGTATGAATCTGCCATTTTTCATAGCCTGGCGTTACCTTTTCGCCAAGAAGTCACACAACGTGATCAACATCATCTCGGCGATAAGCGCCATCGGCATGGCTATCGGCACAGCGGCCCTGATAATCATTCTCTCAATCTACAACGGCTTCGACGAGCTGGTGAAATCCACGTTGAGCAACGTGGAACCGGACATACTTGTCTCCCCTGCTAAAGGAAAGGTTTTCCAGCCAGATTCCACGGCGATTGAAAAACTTTGGGAAGTCCCCGCCGTCAGTAGCATCAGCCAGGTGCTGCAAGAGAATGTGTTCATAGATTATGAAGGACGCCAGAGCGTTGCGAAGGCGAAAGGCGTCGATCTTGAATATGAAGCTAGCTCGCCCCTGCCAGGCAACATCGTTCAAGGCGATTTCGTATTGCACAAGGGAGAACTGCCACAGATGGTTGCGGGTCTGGGGGTTGCGAACAGGCTTGGGATAAACACGAATTTCCTTTCGAAAGCAGAACTCTTCTTTCCGATGAGGGACAAGAAGATTTCGTTGGTTAATCCGATGGCGTCCATTAAAACTGTCCGGGTTAAGCCATCCGGAATATTCACTGTGAATCAGAGTGTTGACGATGAGCTGGTGTTGCTTCCTATTGAGGTGATGAGGGAATTGCTGGCCTACGATAAAGAAATTTCAGCCTTGGAGATAA
>Ga0256406_1004692_pt1 | contig 15340 bp, 14 predicted proteins | sample RumenRJG_03DNA_FD_185986 | JGI IMG/M metagenome (GOLD analysis project Ga0256406, IMG submission 185986) | Bovine rumen microbial communities from Lethbridge, Alberta, Canada - RJG_03 | ecosystem: Host-associated > Mammals > Digestive system > Stomach > Rumen | place: Canada: Alberta | collected... | reverse complement strand
CTACAGAAAAACCGTCTAGCGGTAAGGGGCCGCAACCAATCCACAGCATCGTCTGTAACAAGCATACCCCAATACTAGAATAAAGTAAATATTGGGTACATGCTTATTATACGAGGGGCCGCCCAAAATATTCTAACACGTCAAGTACAGAACGGTTACCTGGACAGATGGCAGCGGCGGGCGGCCCGCTACGCGCTGAGGGTTTCCCGAAGCGTCGTTGTTAGTTTGAGTCTATCGCGGCGCAGCCGCATCTAAGTCCGAGGAAAGGCCGTGGCTCGTAATCCGTAAAAAGCAAAAGAAAAAACCTCTCCTATTGGGAGAGGCTTTCTTTTAGGGTTGCGATTTCTTCGGCCAGGCGTTTTTCTTCTTCTTCATTGCGTTCGATGGTGATGGTGAAGGCCATGCCTTCATCGGCGCCGTCTGGCAGGAGTTCGAGTGGAATCTGGAGCTGGTGTTCATCGTCGTTGAGGATGATGCAGGCTGTCTGTTCGGTAATGCGGTCGATACTTCCGATGAGTTCCTTTTTCATATCAGTGCTCCTTTGCGATGCTGTACGACGAGCCGTCGGTGGTGATGGTGATGGTACCGTTGCGGTCGGTGCGATAGACTTCGACGTTGTATTTCTGCAAGGTCTTCAAGGTCGGTTCATGCGGGAATTTGTACTGATTACCGGCAGCACAGGAGATGGTTGCCGCTTTCGGCGCGATGGCTTTGACGAAGGCGTCGGACGACGAGGTCTTGCTGCCGTGATGGCCGACTTTGAGGACGTCCGATTTGAGGTCGGCCGTTTTGTAAGCCTTGAGAATCTGGTCTTCCGCTTCTTTCTGGGCATCGCCAGTAAACATCATGGAGAACTGACCATAGGTCATCTTGCAGACGATGGAATTATTGTTAGTCAGGCCGCTTTCGGAAACACCTTGGGTATTTTCTTTGGTAAAGGGTTTGGCCGGCGACAGGACTGTGAATTTGACGTCATCACCAAGAGTGAAGGTATCGCCTTTCTTCAAGACTTTATAGGCGATGTTCTTGGCTTTGATGTTCTTCAAATAATTGCGGTACATGGCCGTATTGGCGCTCTGGCCATTGTCGTAAATCTGTTTGATCTTGAAATCTTTGAACAATTCTGCCATGCCGCCCATGTGGTCACCGTGGGGATGTGTGATGACGACGATGTCCAGGTCTTTGACCTTGCGTTCTTTGAGCTGTTTTACCAAATCAGCCCGGCTGTCGACGTCACCCGTGTCGATGAGCATGTTCTTGCCTTTATACTGGATAAGCGTCGCATCGGCCTGGCCGACGTTAAGGACGGACACGCGCAAATCTTTGTCAGAAGCCGTCAAAGACTGAACGGCTTTGGCTCCGCCAGACGAGCTAGACGAAGCGCTGTTGCCACAGCCGGCCAGGATGAGCATGAGGCTCATGACCAGGGCCAGAGCGGCTGTAAAGAAGCTTCTTTTTTTCACGTTATTTTCCTCCAATCAAGGGCTGCTGCAAAATGGGCAGGGCCAAATCTTCTTCTAAGGATGCCAGGACCTGCGGCAGGGCATCGGCTGTTTCCATGGGGGTAAAACCATAAGGGCCGCGGTCCTTGCGGCAGGCATCGCCAGCAGCCCCGTGGAGATAGACACCGGCGCAGGCAGCACTGCACAAGTCGCTCATGCCCTGATGAGCTATCATGGCGGCAATCATGCCGGTCAGGACGTCTCCCATGCCGCCGCAGGCCATGCCGGCATTGCCTGTGGAATTGACGTAGACATTGCCCGTCTTGGCTGAAACGATGAGCGTCGGCGCCCCTTTGAGGACGAGGTTGACCTTCCATTCCGAAGCAAACTGCCGGGCTGCCGCGATGGGGTCCGCTTTGATTTCTGCCATAGACAAGCCGCTGATACGCGAAAATTCAGCCAAGTGCGGTGTCATGATGATGCGGCTGCCGCGGGAAGCGATGAGGGCCTTTTCGCCGGCCAGCAGGTTGAGGGCATCGGCATCGAGGACGACCGGGCAGGTCACGGCGGCCAGGACTTTCAGGAGAAATTCTTTCGTCTCTGCATCACGGCCCAGGCCGGGACCCATGGCCAGGACGGACCAATTCTTGCTTTCGGCAATGATTTCATCGGCATCAGCGGCAGTAAAATGGTCGCCCGTACCGACGCCGCGGACCATGATTTCCGGCTGGACGCCGATGCAGTACGGTGCCGTCGCGCCCGGTACGCGGAGAAAGACCTTGCCTGCCCCGCTGCGGACGGCTCCATGAGCGGCCATGAGGGCGGCGCCGGCCATCTGGCTGCTGCCGGTGACGATGGCAATGGTACCGTGCGTCCCTTTATGGCTGTCCGGGCTGCGGGGTACGACGATTTCGGCGATATCCGATTCCTGCAACAAGTAAGCCGGATCTTCTTCGAGCTGCATGAGCAGCGGGCCGGGCATACCGATGGGATCGACTTCGACGTGACCGGCACAGGCCCGGCCGGGATAAAGGACCAGACCCCGCTTGAGGGCGCCAAAGGTGACGGTCATATCGGCAAAGAGCGGCCCGTCTTCATCGTCATCGCCATTGCTGACAGCGCCCGTATCGGAGTTGACGCCAGTCGGCATATCGACGGCAATGACCGTGACGGCACCGGCGGCGGCAGCAGCATTGACTTCGGCAACGATGGAAGCAAGGGGCTGACGCAGGCTGCCGTGGAAGCCCGTCCCCAACATGGCGTCGATGACGACGGACGAGGCCAGGAGCCGTTTTTGCAGGAGCTGCCAGTCGGCATCGGATTGCGGCGCCGACAAGAGCAGGCACGTTTCCTCATCAGCCAGCTGCTGCAAGGTGTGCAAGTGCTGACGCGCTTCATCGCTATAATCTTCTTCCTTGCCGAGGACATAGACATAAACCCTGGCACCGGCAGCTAAAATATGGCGGGCAATGACGAAACCGTCGCCGCCGTTGTTGCCTTTTCCGCAAAAGAGGACGACGTCCTTGCCGTCCCAGCCGTCAAGCCAGGCACCGGCCCGTTCGGCCACGGCGTGGCCGGCATTTTCCATGAGGACAGCCGGAGCCATGGCATATACGCCATGCATGGCGATCCGGTCCATATTCCGCATCTGAGCAGCAGTAGTAATTTTTTGCATAATATATTCTCCTTTTTGTAAAGGGGTCTGATGGCCCCGCAGATTGCATACCGCCAGTCGCAGGCCGCCTTGGAATCAGATGCCGCTGCGCGGCGTCAAACTCAAAGTGGCGATATCGCCTCGGGATACCCTCGGCTCGTGGAAAAGGCCGTGGTTCGTAACTCGTGATTCGTAAAAACATGCTATCAGGGCTGAATGGGCTATGGTTGTACCTCACAGCGGGACGCCCTTTGGGCGTCCCCTACGCACCCGGCTGTAGGCCGTGCATTTTTTGTGACCTGTGGCCGTGTCCTTTTCCATCGCCTGTATGCGATACCGTAGGGGACGCCTGAAAGGCGTCCCGCCGTGAATCCCGGGTACAGCCGGAATTTATGACGAATAGCACACGGTCGTCATACAATCATGAGTCTGTCGCGGCAGAACGCCGCATCTGAATCCGAGGGAACAACGGCCCCTTCTACCCCAACACAGTGAAAGCGATGGCGTAATCGCCGTCGTGGGCGATGGACAGGGACGGAGGCTGTTCGGTCTTCAGTGGGACAGCCTGGGCGTAGTAGCCGTGGAACTGGTAATATGGGGCGCCCAGTGAATCATGACAGACTTCAACGTCCGTCCATTTCCCCTGGCGGAAACCCGTGCCCAAGGCTTTGAACAAGGCTTCTTTAGCGGCAAAGATGCCGGCCAGTGATTCAGCCCGCCACGTGCCATCGGGCCGCTGGCAATAGGATAATTCCTGGGCCGTGAAAAAGCGTCCTAGTGAACGGCCGTGACGCGATGCCATATCCGCAATACGGCTGATTTGTACGATATCGGTTCCACAATGCATCGGTTTCCTTCCTTTCGGGGAGAGATGGGGCCTAATTGGCCCCCGTTTTCGTTCATCGTTCGTGGCTCGTAAAAGCTCACTATTAGACCCGAATGGGCTGTGGTTAAATTTCACAGCGGGACGCCTTTTAGGCGTCCCCTACGCACAAGGCCAAGGGCCGTGTATTTTTTGCGGTCCACAGGACCGCGGCGACCTGCCATCTGCAGCCTGCGTTTATTTCATGAGTCTGTCGCGGCAGAACGCCGCATCTGAGTCCGAACGAACAGCGGCATTATCTGACAGGAAATCAACCTCTCAGTCAGCTTTGCTGACAGCTCCCCTATCAAGGGAGCCATTGCGGACGGCCATCTGCGGCCTACGATTTCCCTCTTTTACCGCAAAAAGGAGGCTGCCGCATTGGCGGCAACCCCCTCTGTATTTCACTACCACTTCTGCATTCGGATACAAACGCCCAGTCCTTCCAGGATGACCCGGAAGGTCATAAAGGACACGGTCATATCGTCATGAAGGCCGCGGGCTACTTTATAGGAAATGGTGACGGTCTGGTTCTGGTAATCGTAACGGAAGCCGTGCAGGTTCGTTTCAAAGGTGTACTTCGGAGCCGGGATGGCAAACTGCGGCGGCTTTTCGACTTCCAGGCCGTGGGTCAGGCGTTCGAGGATGACCCGTTTGGGCAGTTCAGACTGCAGCATCTCTTCTGTAAAGCTATCCAATACAGACATGTATCCCCCTTAGTCTTCGTCGAAGAAGTGCGCGTGGATAGCTTTGACGGCTTTATCGATGACGTCTTCAGAAATGAGGCAGGTAATGCTGATTTCCGAAGTGGAAATGATTTCGATATTGATGCCGTTGTCACCGAGGACGCCGAACATGCCGGCAGCGATGCCCGGATGGCCGGCCATGCCAGCACCGACGACGGAAACTTTTGCCATTTTGTCATCGATGAGGACGTCTTCGACAGGCATTTCCTTACGCAGGTTAGCCAGGACAGCCTTAGCCTGTTCGAGGTCCGTGCGGGCGATGGTAAAGGTGATATCCGTAACGCCTTCGTTGGCAATGCGGACACTTTGGACGATCATGTCGACATCGACGTGTTTTTCTGCCAATTCAGCGAAAACGCGATAAGCAAAGCCCGGTTTATTGGGAATCCCTAAAACGGTGATTTTTGCAACATTTTTATCCGAAGCGACGCCGCGGATGAGATACTGTTTGACTTCCATAGAGCAATCCTCCTGTATCATAGTTCCTTCATCTTCAGAAAAAGTCGAGCGTACGTGAATGGGGACGCCAAAGCGGCTGCCCATTTCTACGGCACGGGGCTGCATGACACCGGCGCCGAGTTTCGCCATTTCCAGCATTTCGCCGTACGTAATCTGGTCGATTTTCTTCGCATTGGGAACGACACGGGGATCGGACGTATATACGCCGTCAACGTCGGTATAGATTTCACAAACATCAGCATGGATGGCACCGGCAATGGCAACTGCCGTCGTATCGGAACCACCGCGGCCGAGCGTCGTAATATCACCATGACCGGTGATACCCTGGAAGCCTGCGACGATGACGATATTGCCCTGATCCAAAGCCTTCATGATGCGGCCCGGTTTCAATGCCAGGATGCGGCCTTTGTTAAAGGCGTCGCTGGTCTTGATACCGGCCTGTGCTCCCGTAAAGGAAATAGCCTTCTGGCCAGCTTCCTGGAAAGCCATAGCCATGAGGGCGATGGAGACCTGTTCGCCCGTCGTCAGGAGCATGTCCATTTCACGGCCGTAAGTCTTCGAAGTAATCTGCTTGGCTAATGCTACTAATTCGTCTGTTGTATCCCCCATTGCTGAAACAACGATGACGATTTTGTCTTCCGGCTGTTTGCCTTTCAAGACTCGTTGTACAATAGCCCGCATTTTGTCCGGCGTCGCAACGGAGCTGCCACCGAACTTCTTAACGATTAATGCCAACTTAAATCCCTCGCTTTTGTTTGTTTAAGTATTCATTATCATGGTAATTCATTCTTATGGTTTATTACCATCTGAAACCACTTATTGAAATAATATCATGGACAAGGGGAAATGTAAAGGCGCTGTCGCATAAAGACAGCGCCTTTTGAGTGCTAAGTTTGTAGTTTGTAGTGAAGTTTTTTTAAATTTAAAGTCATCTTCTACTACAAACTCCCTACTATAAACTATAAAGAGAAAGGGGTCTCGCATGATGGCAGGAACCTTCGCACGACAACCCCTTTACATTCACAAGGTGATGAGTAATCAGTAAGCCGAGTTTTGTTCTGCTTGCGCAGCAGCAATCATCTATCTAGACATACCGTTGCCGGCATGTTCAAGCGACACAACCCGGAAGATCAGCGGGCCGCTTCATCCCTCCCCTATTCGGTCTTGCTCCAGATGGGGTTTACCTAGCCGATGCATTACTGCACCGCTGGTGCGCTCTTACCGCACCGTTCCACCCTTACCACTTGCGTGGCGGTACACATTTCTGTGGCACTATCCCTAAAGTCACCTTCGCCGGCCGTTAGCCGGCATCTTGCCCTACGGAGCTCGGACTTTCCTCTAATGCAAAAGCACTAGCGATTGCTTTTCATACTCATCATTCGTATAGGATAGCATATTTATGGATGAGAGTCAAGGGCCTGACGGCCCGCAGACCGCTCGCCTCGAACTCAGCTGCCGCTACGCGGCGACAAGCTCAAATTGACGACATCGCCACGGGAACCCCTCGGCTCGTGAAAAATAGTGGCTCGTGGTTCGTGGCTCGTAAAAACCTACCATCATACAAGAATAGGTATGGCCAAATCTCATAACACGGGCTGCCCGCTGGGACAGCCCCTACGCACAAGGCCGTTGGCCGTGTATTTTTTGCAATCTGTGACCTCTTTCTCTCCCATCGCCTGTATGCGATACCGTAGGGGACGCCCAGAGGGCGTCCCGCCGTGAATCTTGAGCACAGCCGGAATTTATGACAGGTAACACCCGGTCGTAATACAATCATGAGTCTGTCGCGGCGGAACGCCGCATCTGAGTCCGAGCGGACGGCGATACTATTTGACAGGAAATCAACCTCTCAGTCAGCTTTGCTGACAGCTCCCCTATCAGGGGAGCCATTGCGGACGGCCATCTGCGCTATATTCGCTTCATAGCTAACGCCCCAATGTCTGGCGGATTTTTTCTACGGCGCCTTTGATATCCTTCTGGCCTACGATAGCGGAAATCATGGCGAAGGAGCGGAAGCCTTCGTCGTAGAGGCTGCGGATGTTTTCCAGGCTGACGCCGCCGATGGTGACGACGGGCAGTTCATAGTGCAGTGCATAGGCTTTGGCTTCCGGCGTGACGACTTCGTCGGCGTCTTTTTTGGACTGCGTCGGGAACATAGGGCCGAAGCCGACGTAATCGGCCCCGTCAGCCAGGGCCTGTTTCATTTCGTCGATGGTATTGGTCGATACGCCGATGAAGACGTCCGGGCCGGCGAGTTGGCGGACAATCTGAGCCGGGGCATCGTCCTGTCCGACATGGATGCCATCGGCACCGCAGGCAATGGCCAGGTCCGTCGAATCGTTCATGATGAAAGTCACGTTGTGGTCGTGGCAGAGCTGGGCAATGGCCTTGGCTTCTTCGTACTTGGCGCGCCATTTCTTATGTTTTTCCCGGTACTGGATAATGGTGACGCCGGCAGCGATCAGTTCTTTGGCGACGTCCATATTGCTCCGGCCCAGGCAAAGCTCTTCATTGCCCATGATGGCATATACCGGATCTTCTAATAAATGTTTTACATGTTCTTCTTTAGTCATGATGGATTTTCCTTTCTATGGGAGATGTGGGGCCTGATGGCCGTGAAAAAGGCTGTGGCTCGTGGTTCGTGGCTCGTAAAATCCCGCCATTGGACAAGAATGGGCTGTGTTTAAACTTCACAGCGGCACTATCTGCCAGGAAATCAACCTCTCAGTCAGCTTTGCTGACAGCTCCCCTATCAGGGGAGCCATTGCGAACGGCCATCTGCGGCCTGCGACGCAACGGGCTGTCCCAGGCCTTTCTAGCCCGTCAGGTACCGACCATCGGCCTGCGTTCATTTCATGAGTCTATCGCGGCAACGCCGCTTCCGTAGGGGCTGTCCCGAAGGGCGGCCCGCTACGCGCTGAGGACTTCCCGAAGCGTCGTTGTTAATTTGAGTCTGTCGCGGCGGAACGCCGCATCTGAGTCCGAGCGAACAGCCAATCAACCTCTCAGTCAGCTCCCCTATCAGGGGAGCCATTGCGGACGGCGCGCCGCAAGGCACCTTACATATACTGCAGCATATCTTTACTGGTCGGGTCGGTTTCGCAGGTGATGTTCCACTGGTTTTTAGCTGCGGCTTCTTCCAGGCGCTGGCAGAGGTCGGCTACGACGGGAAATTCGGTGCCGAAGTGGCCGCCGTCGGCGACGACGATGCCTTGGCGGATGGCTTCCTGGGCGTCATGGTATTTGACGTCGCCTGTAAGGTAGAGCTGGGCGCCGGCCGCTTTGGCCAGTTTAATGAAGCCGGCTCCACCGCCTCCGAGGAGAGCGACGCGGTGAACGGTGACGTCAGGGTCGCCGGCATAGGATAAGGCATCGCGATGGAGGAGGGTCTTGATTTTCTTCAAGACGTCCCTTGCCGGTTCCGGCGTCGGCCAGGTCCCGACGCGGCCCATCATGAAGGGATGGCCGGCATTTTTCAAGGGATAGATGTCGTATGCCGGTTCTTCATAGGGATGAGCTGCCACCATGGCCTGTACGGCCTGATGGAGTTTGCTTTCGGGAACGATGGTTTCAATCCGTTCTTCTGCCGCCCTTTCGACTTTGCCGATTTCACCGATAAAGGGATGCGTCCCTTCATGGGCTTTGAAACGGCCTTCGCCTTTGGCCGTGAAAGAGCAGTCACTGTAGTTGCCGATATAACCGGCACCGGCGTCAGCCAAGGCCTGGCGGACAGCATCGCCGTGGCTTTCGGGGACGTAGACGGCAATCTTATAGAGCTTATCTTCGGCAACGGGAACGAGGCCTTGCAAATCAGTCAAGCCCAGGAGACGGGCCAGGACGTCGTTGACGCCGCCGTCGGCACTGTCCAGGTTGGTATGGGCGCTATAGACGGAAATATGATGGGCCAGGAGCTTCTGATACAGGCGGCCGCTGTACGTATCGGTACGCAGGGACTTCAAGCCGTCAAAGATGACGGGATGATGGCTGACGATCATCTGGATGCCGTGTTCGATGGCATAGTCGACGGTTCCCATCATGACGTCCAGCGTGACCATGAGCTTATCGACCTTTTCATCGGGACTGCCGATGAGCAGGCCCGGGTTATCCCACGATTCTTTGAGCGATAAGGGCGCCCATCCTTTCAAGACGTTAACGATTTCACCTACGGTAGTTGACATTTCAATTCCCTCCAGAAGCGTAATTCGCTTTCTATTTTTTCAATTCGTTCGTGCACATCTTTGCGGCTCTTTCTCAGGCCTTCCAGGATATGCCCTTTTGTCTCCATGAGAATATCAATCTTACGGCCCAGCAAGGGGTCGCGGCGCTGCCAGTTCACGGGGCCGATATCGTAGAGCCAGTCTGGCAAGGCGTCGGCCTGACCCGGTACAGCCCGCATCATTTCATAGAAGCGGCCGTCGTCGATAACCAGCCGTTCGTCTTCGATGTGCCAGCCGTGCTGGTAAAGATAGCGGCGCAAAATGCCGGCCTCGCTTTGGGGCTGGAGGACGGCAAAGTGCAGAGATTGCCAGACCTCATACGAGTTTTGCAGGATTTTGACCATCAGCGGGCCGCCCATGCCACAGATGACGGCGCCATCGACTTCCCCTGCCTGGATGCAGGTCAGGCCATCGCCAAGGCGGCAGTCGATACGGTCGGTCAAACCGGCACCGCGGACATGAGCTACAGCCGCGGCCAGCGGGCCGGGAACGATATCGGCAGCAATGGCCGATGGGCAGTGTCCGCTTTGACAAACGGAGACGGGGATATACGCGTGGTCGGTCCCGATATCGGCAATGACGGCTCCCTGCGGAATGAGAGACACAGCCGCAGCCAGGCGGTCCGTTAATTTCATGACATACACTTCCTTTATGACAGAATCTAATTGCACCCCCTATTATAACAGACGGGACGAGAATTAAAAGGGGCTGTCGCATATGCGACAGCCCCTTTTTGTATGCAAGGAATTAAGCGGGCCGCCCTTTGGGACGCCCCTACGAAGCACGAGCCACGAGCCACTAACTACTAGCCACTATCCCCACTCACTTCGCCAGGGCGATGATGGTGGCTACGGCGGCTACGCCGATGGCGATGTTGGCCTTACGGTTGGCTTTATCGACTTTTTTCTGAGATTCTGATTTGTGGTCCTTTTCCCATTGTTTCCGGTCTTTTTCCCAATGTTTCCGGTTCTTTTCCCAATCGCCGTCGTGATGGCGGTAGTCGCGGTCATCGCGCTGTTCCCAGCGGTGGGAATGGCTATGCGGTTCGGCAGCCTGTGCCGTCAGGGCGGCGCCGCTGAAGGTCATGAAGGTGACGACCAGAACCAGCATCATGCGTACTATATAGTTGAATTTCTTCATCGTTATCACTCTCCCTTTCAAGGTTGACTATAGTATACGCACGGGCTGTTACAATTCAGTCACAAGGCCTTTCCAGGAGCCTTACAAATCCGATGCTTTTTGGTAAATGACCCAGACGCCCTTCTGAGCGCGCCACTGCCATGTCCCTGAGACGTCCTGCAGGAAACGGGCTTCATCGCGGTCGCGGACGACGGCTAGGACTTTGCCCTGGTCCGGCAGGTCTTCGATGGCCATGAAGGGCATGACGTTCTTGGCGTTCCAGCTGATGCCGCCGGGCAGCATCCTGGCGATGTTGTCCCGTTCCGCCAGGCGGTACGCCGTATGGCCGGAATAGTATGTCAAGGATACGGGATAGCGGCCACCATAGGTGACGACCGTCGTTTCGTCATCGGCCAGGCTGCTGACGACCTGGGCGGCGCCATACGCCGAGGCCTGTCGGCACTGGGGAACGATGACGGTAAAGGTCACAGCCACATAGATGGCGATGACGATGCCGGCCAGGTTGAGGACCAGTCGGTCATATTTCTTCAGATACGACGCAAAACCAATAGCCAAAGGAATCATATAGGGAAAGGTATAGGTCATGTATTTCGTCGCCATGAGCTGATAAGTCACAAAGATCGTAGCTGCCCAGACGATGAGGAACTGCGTCTTCATAGATAAAACAGGCAGGTGCAGCCGCTTTGCCCGCCAGGCCGCTGCGACTTTCCGGGACAGGCCATAGTCACGCCAAGCCAGGGGCAGCGTGAAGACCCAGGGCACGAAGCCTGCCAGGAAGACGGCACTGTAATAATACCAGACATTATATTGGGGATGTTCCGAGACGGTAGCCCGCAGGATATTATGGACGCCGATGAACTGACTGATGAAATCACTGCCGTGGAGGGCGTACATCGGTCCGTACCAGACCAGGGTCGTCGCCAGGAACAGGGTCAGGCCGGAAACGAGCTTGATGTGCAGCAGGGCCTTGAAATCCCGGCGCCATAAGAGGAACAGCAGGATGATGAGCCCCGGCTGGAAAAGGCCGATAGGTCCTTTGGTCAGGACAGCCAGGCCGGCAAAGAAATAGGCCAGGTAGTACCAGCGTGGCTTCCCTTCGCTGTAGGCAATGTAAAAAGCCATGAGGCAGGCCGAATAAAAGACGAAGAGCGTCATATCCGTAATGATAGCCTTAGAGAGATAAAAATATTCTACTGTCGTCAGCAAGATGAGTCCCGTCAGGAATCCCGTCTTCTTATCATACAGGCGAGCCGTAAAGCCATAAGCCAAGACGATACCGGCCATACCGAACAGGGCCGGAAAAAAGCGGGCTGAGAAATCGCTGATGCCGAAGAGCTTGAAGGCGGCAATGATTTCCCAATAGAAGAAAATCGGTTTATCGTACCAGTAATTACCAAAGATGCGCGGCGAGAAGTAGTCGCCAGAAAGGAGCATTTCCTTGGCCGTCAGGGCATAATTCGATTCCACAGGATCCGTGACGACCAGCAGGTGATTTGCCGCAAAGCAGAGAACCCCTGCCAGGACCAGGAGGATGACGGCTGGTGAAGCCAGGATTTTCTGCCACAAACGCTGCCAGATCGACAGGGCCATGTTTTCCTTTTTCGCATGAAATTCATACATAACAAAAACTCCCCTTCCTATTCATAACCGTTTTGTTGGTATCAGTATAGGAAGGGAAGTTAAATAAAAGATAAACAGAGCGACAATAAAGCGAGAAAGGACTAAAAAAAATCCGTCAACTCAGCTTCGGAAGCGGTAGCCTGCGCCCCATACCGTTTCAATATAGCGGGGGTTGGCCGTATCTTCTTCGATTTTTTCACGGATGCGGTTGACATGGACCGACACGGTGGCCGTTTCCCCCAGGGCCTCGCTGCCCCAGACGCGATCGAAGAGGGTTTCCTTGCTGAAGACGATGTCCGGATTCTTGGCGAAGAACAAGAGAAGTTCGAATTCCTTATTAGGCAAGGCCACTTCCTTCCCCTTGACAAAGACGCGGTGACCGCTTTCGTCGATTTCTAAATCCCCATAGCGCAGGACGTCACGATGGGTTTCACGGGATGTGAGCTGTTCATACCGAGCCAGATGGCCTTTCACCCGGGCTACGAGTTCATTCGGGCTGAAAGGCTTGACGATGTAGTCATCGGCGCCGAGGCCGAGACCGCGGATTTTATCGATATCTTCCTGCCGGGCCGATACGATGAGGATAGGGATATCCTTCGTCGCACGGATGGTACGGCAAATCTGGAAGCCATCCCGGCCAGGCAGCATGATATCCAGCAAGATGAGGTCGAAAGCCTCTCCCAAGGCTTTCGCTTCGCCTGTTTTGCCATCAGCGGCAATATCGGTACTGAAGCCATTGGCTTCTAAGTAGTCCCGTTCCAATTCGGCAATGTCCTGATCGTCTTCAATAATCAAGATACGTTTCATCTATGTGATTCCCCTTTCGGTAAAGAAATGCAAATAGTCAGGCCTTTAGGCACTGTCGCCTGGGCCCAGATTTTCCCTTTCATGGCTTGAATAATCTGCTGGACCACAGCCAATCCCAAGCCGCTTCCTTTGGCAACATTGGTCCGAGCCTTGTCAGTGCGGTAGAAACTTTCAAAGAGTTTCGGCAATTCCTTCTCTGCGACGCCGCAGCCGTCATCGGCAAAAGAAAGCAGGTACTCCCCTTCCCCGCTCTCAGTCAAGGTAATCGCCATATGGCCGACGGCCTGGTCTTTGTACTTCAAGCTGTTGCCCAGGATGTTTTCTATGACCCGCTGGAATTGTTGGCGGTCTATGGAAATAACGGCCTTTGTCAGGGAGGACTGGAAAGTCACATCCAGCCCTTGCTGATGGAAATGGTCAGCTTGTTCACTGATATAATCCGTTAAATATGCAGCGATGTCAACATTTTCCCAATGGAAAGGGACCTGCCCCAGGTCAAGTTTGGAAAAGAGGAAGAGTGTACGGACCAGGCTGGCCATGTGGTGCGACGTATCGACAATCATGTCCAGGTAATGGCGTTCTTTTTCTGGCGTATTGGCGATACCGTCGAGGATGCCGCTGGCATAGCCTTCGATTTTTGTCAAAGGCGTCGATAAATCATGGGAAATACCGGCCAGGAGTTCTTTGCGGTTCTGGTCGTATTTCTTCCGCGTATCCCGCGCTGCCCGCAGCTGGAGGCGCATCTTTTCAAAAGCCTGGCACGTATCGCCGATTTCGTCGCGCGATAAAATTGGGACGGGATGATCCAAATCGCCCTGGCTGATGGCATCGGCCATATTGCGCAGCCTTTCGACAGGATCGACAATCTGACCTGCCATCCATCGCGACAGCTTCAGACCGACGAGGATGGTCAGCAAAATAGTCAGGATAGTCAAGACATAAAAGGCAATTTTCAAAATATCCTTCGATGACAAATCGATGTACTCGTTTTCAGGATAACTCGGTACGGCACCGGCAACGGCCAAATGGATATCCGTATGAGGAGAAACATAGTAAAAGCGCAGGCCTTCGCCAGTCCAGTTGAAGTCCGCATGACCCTGGCGATGGCCGGCCATGACTTGTTGGCGCAGGTACACCTTGTCGATGCCAGCCGTATCGTAAAGGTCTTCCTTATCGCGCCAAATAGACACATTGAGGCCTTGGTCTTCCAAATGGTCCGCAGCCTGGAGGAGACGGCCCATGTCGCCATGATACTGGTCGGCCCGGACGCGGAGGCGGCTCAGCTCGAATTGGATGGACATGTTCTGCCCGCTCTCTGGCCAGATGAAGGAAATGATATTGGCTCGATTGATATTGCCGAATTGCAGGGCCAAAAAGATGGTCATACTGACGACAGCCGTAAACAGGACAGGAATGAAAATCATGATGAAGTTGGAAAAAAGGAGGCGCTTGCGCAGCGGCCAGTCCCGGAGTTTCATAACACTCACCTAATCTTTCTAAGTTTGTTATATTTTACACTATATTATTAAACAAAAATACAACAAAAGGCAAATTTCTGGCGAATCTTTTTGCCCTCTTTAAAAAAGTCTGTTATAATAAGACACAAATCTAGTATAGTTTTAAGAACTAGAATTAATTAAGGGGTGTTTATGAAATGACTCAGATTACGAAGGAAACAAAAGAAGAAATACGCAGCCGTTTCCCGCAGTTCGCCGAAGCGACGCGGGCTTTTTATGCCAAGGAATTGCCGCCAGCCAAATATAAGGGTACATCGGGCAAGTTCGGCAGCTATGGCGAACGGGGGGCCCATAGCAGTATGCTGCGCTTACGCTTTTCCGGCGGTGCCATCGAACCGGCACACATCGCTTTTCTGAAGGACGTCCTCGACCGCTACGATATCGACCTCGTCCACTTCACGACAGGCGAAGCTCTGCAGCTCCACCACTTGAACGAAAAGGAAGTCCTCGACCTCTATCAGGAATGTTTCAACCACGGCATCTACTGCGTCGGCGCTGGCAGCGACAACCCGCGCAACATCACGGCCAGCCCGCTCCACGGCGTCGCTCCAGGCGAATATTTCGACATGACGCCGTACATCAAGGCAGCGGCCAACTTCGTCATCAACTGCATTCCCAAATTCAACTTGCCGCGTAAATATAAGATCAGTTTCTCCAGCGGCCTGGACAACGAAGGCCACGCAACCTTCAAGGACTTGGGTTTCGTCGCCCGGCCGGACCACACCTTTGACGTCTATGCCGGCGGCGGCTTCGGCCTCAACGGCTCGCGCTTCGGCATCCTCATCGACGAAGGCGTCGATCCATTGGATATTTCCTACTACATCCTGGGCTATGGCCGGGACGTCTACATGAAATACGGCGACTATGAACACCGCG
>Ga0256406_1004691_pt1 | contig 15340 bp, 13 predicted proteins | sample RumenRJG_03DNA_FD_185986 | JGI IMG/M metagenome (GOLD analysis project Ga0256406, IMG submission 185986) | Bovine rumen microbial communities from Lethbridge, Alberta, Canada - RJG_03 | ecosystem: Host-associated > Mammals > Digestive system > Stomach > Rumen | place: Canada: Alberta | collected... | reverse complement strand
GCAAAAATCCTGTAACTTGTTGAAAGTCACAGGATTTGTATTGTTTTGCTGTTCTGCCTTAATTTTACGTTTTTAAGACAAATTAACAAAGCGGAGAGAGAGGAACCCCCACCTTTTCCGCTAAAATCCTGTATTTCAATTGCTTATAAAGTCAAGAAACTGAGTTGTACCGTATCTGTACCATTTTTTAGACCATCTACAGACCCTCTACAGACCATTTCCTAACCCTGCATGACTTGAAAAGACACACCCGGAGGCAGTAAACAAGCCAAAATTCAAAGATCTCTTCTATTCGGGTTCAAAGTTAGCAAAAAATGAACTAACTACCAAATATTTGAGCCACAATTTTTTATCTTGCGTTTTGGTACACGGGTAGTGCAGGGTGCGAGGTCCTATATATTATAGTGACCTTGCACCCTGCACTGCATGTGTACCAGGGCAAGCCCGTGATTTGACTTGTTCTTCATCCTCAATGTTTTATAAAGATGAGTAATTCACCTCAAGATAATAAATGAGCAGTCTTCGAGAATGAGAGTTCCTGCGAAATGCTTTATATTGCGTGAAAAAGATGTTTTTTGGATGATTATTTTCGTTTTCTAGAAATAAATCATTAAATTTGTGGCGGATTATAAAAGAAAATTCCTATGTTGCAACATATACATCTTGAAAACTTCCGATGTTTTGAGCATTATGACATCGACTTCACGTCTGGCGTCAACCTGCTTATTGGCGATAATGGCAGTGGAAAGACTTCCATTATCAAGGCTGTCATCCTTGCACTTAACTCTTTTTTCAAAGGGTTCAGTGACGAGAATACTACTTGTACCGGAATTGGCATTGACGATTTCAATCATACTGTCAACGATGGAGCAAAGAGCATGACGCTGCCTGTCAGCATCTCTTTTGACACGAAGACTTTTTCGGGGGTCACCATTAATAGAACCACGGAAAAGGCAGGGACCACATACACGGGTGCTAAGGAATTTAACAAGGCCAATAAGTTACTGCAAAGTACGGTTGCAAACGAAAGCCGTGGGGACAGGAAGACAGCCTTGCCCCTTTTTGCTTATTTTGCAACGGATGATATCCATGGCAACGTAAAAACCAATGCAAAGGCCTATAAGGAATATTTCGTAACATTCTCATTTGGTTACTACCAGACTCTTAGGGGTGGCTACTTTCTTAAGAACTGGATAGACAGATTGCTGGCATTAAAAGAAGGTGCCAAAGGAGAAGAGGAACTTGAAATTGTGAGGAAAGCCGTCATTAAATGTCTTGGTCAAGCTGGCTGTAGAATTATCAAAAACATGAGTGTCCGTCCAATTCAGGGACATGTGTATTTTGACTATATGGATGGGCGGGAGGCACGTTTTGAGGATTTGTCAGATGGCTATCGCCGTCTGGTCAACATCGTCTTGGACCTGGCCTTCCGTTGTTGTGCCCTCAACAGAACGCTATTCCACGACAAGTGCTGTGAGGAAACTTGTGGCGTCGTCTGTATAGATGAACTTGACGACCATCTGCACCCGGCATTGCAGTCTACTGTCATCAGGGCTCTACAGCAGACATTCCCGAAACTGCAGTTTATCATATCTACGCACGCTCCACTCATCATGACCAGTGTCCAGGACACACCTATGAATCAGGTAATTCAACTTGGCTACCATCATGGAGAATACACTCGTGAAGTCATCAATACTTACGGATTGGATGCCAGCACTATCATAAAGGAGTACCTTCATGTTCCAGACAGAGACAAGAAGGTGGCAGAGGAACTTGTCAAGTTGGAAAATCTGATTGACGAGGAGAAAGTGGACGAAGCAAAGGTGCTGTTATCTACTCTTAGGGATAAGTATTCAGGCCGGATTTCAGAGTTGTCCAATGCGGAGGCCATGCTTTCATTTTATGAGTAAGACGGTATGAGGAAGATTACTAAGAACACCGAGCCTAAAGCTTGGACGCAATATCGTCTTACTCCAGGAGCCGCCTTTAAGCCCATCCCAGAGCTGGTGAACTCTTTGTTAGATGAGCAGGGGTATATATGTGCGTACTGTGAGCGGCGCATCCCCTGTAAAGATGCTGTGGAAGGGACTCCGGGCGCAGAAAACCATAGAATTGAGCATCTCCGCACACAAAGTACGTCAAAGAAAACGGGGATCAGTACCGACCTTGACTATTCCAACATGGTTGTTTGTTGCCCTGGAAATATCGCCCGCGATGGTGCTGCGAATTATCATTGCGACAAGAGGAAGGGTGATGTCGATTTAAGAATTTCACCACTCGACGACACAATGATGTCTACTATTCAGTTTACACCCAGCGGACTCATCAAGTCAACAGACAGTCAACTTGACAGAGAGATAAACGAGAATCTCAATCTCAACCAGCAATTGCTAAGGTCAAACAGAAAAGAGACCTGGCTTGGCATAGCAAGAGGCCTAAAGGCTAAGGACTGGAACGTCAGTAATATTCGCCATCTTATTGATGTTTGGGAAAGTAAACATAAGGAAAATATCAACGGACATATGGTTCTTGCATACAAACCATATTGCAGCATGGTACTTTACATGCTTAATAAAAAACTTAACATGATAAATGGCAAGTAAGTTGGGCGGTTTCAGTTGCAATGGAGACGCACTATCTCTCTATTTTGATTAGAAAGGGGGTAAGCTGAAAAGGAAAGGACAAGCATTGCAGATGTCACTTATGGTCTTCTCTCTGAATAGCCAGAAAATTATTTTCATCTACGTTAGATATGAAATGAGATGGCGATTTTGGAACGTGCCTAATATCATCTGTATAATATTTCGTTATAGGAAATAATTGTGGTTTGCCACAGATATTTCCTATTAATATCATGTTCCCTTGCGCCTTGATAGATGGGGCCGAGAAGGTTCATAGTATAAATACGACTCAGAGCTATGTCTTTCCGGTCTCATGGTGACTTGCAAGGAAACGTCCTCGGCAAAGGGATATAAAATACTGATGTCAGCTATCAGAAAGGATGTCAGTACCCTCAGCACATGAGCCCCATGTTCAAGAAGGAAACAGACATTATCATTATTTGCCAAAGTGTCGCCAAGTGATATTAGTGATTCTAATGTTTGATATTCTTATCTTCTTTGAAAATCTTTTAGGACATAGAAAAATAATAAAAAAGGATTGAATCTCAATATATTTACTTAACTTTGCAAGTGTAACGTAAAAGCTATGAACTATCCGCTAATATCTGAATATATAGAGGCTATCAAGTTGGCTGAGGACAACTTTGCCACGCTTACTAATCTTCGTCCGATAATGGACGAGGAGGGGCAGCCTATAATGACGAGTGGAAACTTCGCTGTTGTCTTCAAAATGAAAAATACAGCAAATGGAAATCTCTATGCTGTCAAATGTTTTTTGAAAGACCAGCCTAACAGAGCTGAAAGTTATAGGATGATTGCTGAAGAGTTGGAATATGTCTCGTCGACGTTCCTTGTGCAATTTAGATATTTGGATAAGGAGTTGTTTGTTGACACAAACAATTCAGAAGAATATGAGTTTCCCGTCCTTATAATGGATTGGGTTGAAGGTGTTACACTAGATAAATATATTCGTCAGAATATAGATGACCAATATGTTCTGAAGATGCTTGCTTATCAATTCAGCAAACTTGCAATGTGGATTATTCCACAACCCTTTGCTCATGGTGACATCAAACCAGATAATGTTATGGTTCGTGAAGATGGCTCTCTTGTGCTTATCGATTACGATGGCATGTACGTTCCTGCCATGAAGGGGCAGAAAGCACGTGAACTCGGTAGCCCAGACTTCCGCCATCCATCACGTACGGAAAATGACTTTGATGAACATATCGATGACTTCTCTCTTGTGTCAATACTACTCTCGTTGCATGCCATAGCGAATGATTCATCATTGTTAGATAAATATGGTGCTTCAGACCGTTTACTATTTTCTGAGAACAATTATAGAAACATTAGTTCTTGCCAACTGATAAAAGAATTATACCCCTCTACCGATATAGAAACCAATACTCTTGTCAGTTTGTTTACACTGACATTAATAAAAGAAGACCTCTCAAAGATTTCTTATAATCTATTATCATTGAGGAGGCCAGAACGCCAAATTTATAGCCACATCTGTACATCTATAACCTACAAAGACCTCGATGCCTACATGTGTGTAAAGGGTAATGCAGATGAGTATGGTGGGATCTATAATTCCGATTGGACACGTTTCCTTGAGCTATGTAATGACAAAGTAATTTCTTATCAAATAAGAAAGCATACTAAGGCTATTTGTGATTTTGCGTTCTCAAGGTGTAATGCTTTAAGATCAGTAATAATACCTCAAAGTATAAGTGCTATTGGAATTAATCCTTTTGCTAACTCTAACATAGAAGAAATACTTTGTCAGTCAAAAGATTTTTATGTAAATTCTAAAACTTTATACGACTATCATAGACGAATTATATCATATTGGGGCAAACAAACTCATCTTACTTTGTCAAAACAAATATTAGAAATACTAGACTCCTCGTTTGAAGGATGTAAGTATTTGAAAAATATTTTTATACCAAATAATGTTGCAAGAATTGGAAGTTCTGCATTTGCACGGTGTACATCACTAGAATCAATTATGTTGCCTGAAAATATATCAGAATTATCAGACTATTTATTTGATGAATGCTATGCCTTACTTTCCGTGGACATTCCACCGAGCGTAGAAAGTATTGGTGAGGGCGCTTTTAATCTATGTGAATCTCTTCAAACAATTATAATTCCCAAAAGTGTAAAAAAAATCGGCGATGGCGCCTTTTCTCTTTGCAGAAAATTACAAACTGTTTATATTTTAAATTTTGCCACTAGCATAAGTTCAGACGCATTTGATGACTGTGATTCTTTAAGAACTATCTTCATTCCCAAAGGGAGTTTGGAACATTATAAGAAGCAGTTACCAAGTTGCACAAAAAAATTAGTCGAAAAATAAAGATTTTTAGTCTATAGTCACATGAAATATTTAAGGAACATAGTACCTATATATATGAAAGAAGATTTCTCCGGTACAGGCTTCTTTTACAAAAGTTTGCTTATTACAGCTAATCATGTAGTTGCTGACAAACTACATTCTTATTTTCTCTTTGAAGGCAATCTTTATAATATCGATATAAACGAATGCATCCTCCTTGATACACCTGGGAACATCCAATCAACTAGTGAGAAGCATGATTTATTCGTCTGTAAAACAAGTTTAAAATGTGAGGGATTAAATCTCATCTCAGAATATGACAAAACTCAAACTTGTGAGTATTTTGGATATTCTTTTAACGAAGATAGTAAAAAATTAGTTGTAGATTCTGTTAAAAATATCCATATTACTCACGATTTTTCATATAATGACTTCCAAACTACTAAATTTAGGAACTGCTTAACATGTCAATGCGTTCTTAGACCTGGTAATTCTGGTGGACCTATTTTTCAAAATGACAACGTTATTGGAATGCTTGTTAGCGGCTATAATGAGGTTGCTAAATGTACTTTTATAAAAGCTAGTTATATACTAAAATTAATCAATTTAACAAACAATTCAGAATACTAAGTAATCGCATCTTAACAAGCTATGAAATTCCCTTTAATATCAGAATATGTAGAGGCGGTTAAAAATGCAGAGGATACTTTCGGAACTCTTACTAATCTCCGCCCGATCATGGATGAAGATTGTAACCCCGTTATGACCAGCGGCAACTTCGCCGTGGTGTTCAAGATGAGGGATGAGAAGAAAGACAAGCTCTATGCGGTGAAGTGTTTCCTCAAGGACCAGCCCAACCGTGCGGAGAACTATAGGATGATAGCTGAGGAACTGGAATATGTTTCTTCAAGCTTTCTCACCAAGTTCCAGTACTTGGACAACGAACTGTTCGTCGATTCCGCTAATGCCGATGGTGATGAGTTTCCCGTCCTGCTGATGGATTGGGTGGACGGCATGAACCTCGACCAATATATCCGTCAGCATATTGACGAAACTTATCAGTTACATCTGCTCGCCTATCAGTTCAGCCGTCTCGCATTGTGGCTGATGCCGCAGCCATTCGCCCACGGCGACTTGAAGCCCGACAACATCATGGTGAGGGAGGACGGCACGTTGGTGCTGATAGATTATGACGGTATGTTTGTCCCATCAATGAAGGGACAGAAAGCACGGGAGATGGGCAGCCCCGACTTCCGCCACCCTGCACGCACCGAAGACACGTTCAACGAGCATATTGACGATTTCTCGCTTGCTTCCATCCTGCTATCCCTTAGGACGATTGCCGAGGAACCATCGCTGCTTGACAAGTACGGAGCCGCCGACCGCCTCCTCTTTTCGGAGAATGACTATCGCGACATCCATTCCTGCCAACTACTAAAGGAGCTATTCCCTTCAGAGTGTGCTGAAGTGAACACCTTGATTGGCCTGTTCATCATTGCCCTTACTCAATCCGACTTGTCGAACGTCTCCTTCCGACTGTTGTCGTTGGAGAGGCCCAAAGAGCCGGAGATAGAAATCATCAGTACGGAAGTTACCGAAGAAGATAAAAAGGGCGCTTGGACGGATGAGTTTGGTGTGGAATATTCAAAGGATGGGAAGAAGCTTTTGACATGTACTAATAGGAGCTTAACAGATTATTCGATTAGGAGAGGATCAAAAAGCATTTGTGATCAAGCGTTTTTGTGGCAGTGCTCATCCTTACAGTCCGTCACCATCCCAGACTCCGTGACCAGCATTGGCGACAGTGCGTTTTCTTGCTGCTCATCCTTGCAGTCCGTCACCATTCCCGACTCCGTGACCAGCATTGGGGGCAGGGCGTTTGGGGAGTGCTCATCCTTGCAGTCCGTCACCATCCCAGACTCCGTGACCAGCATTGGCGACAGGGCGTTTTCTTGGTGTACATCTTTGCAGTCCGTCACCATCCCAGACTCCGTGACCAGCATTGACGAGAGTGCGTTTTCTTGGTGTACATCTTTGCAGTCCGTCACCATCCCAGACTCCGTGACCAGCATTGACGAGAGTGCGTTTTCTTGGTGTACATCTTTGCAGTCCGTCATCATCCCCGACTCCGTGACCAGCATTGGCGACAGGGCTTTTTGGGGATGCACATCTTTGCAGTCCGTCATCATCCCCGACTCCGTAACCAGCATTGGCAACAAGGCGTTTTCTGATTGTAAATCCTTGCAGTCCGTCACCATCCCCGACTCCGTGACAAGCATTAGCGACAGTGCCTTTTCTGGCTGCTCATCCTTGCAATCCGTCACCATCCCCGACTCTGTGACCAGTATTGGCCGTCGGGCGTTTTCAAAATGTTCATCCTTGCAATCCGTCACCATTCCCGACTCAGTGACCAGCATTGGCCGTTGGGCGTTTTTAAAATGTTCATCCTTGCAATCCGTCACCATTCCCGACTCAGTGACCAGCATTGGTGCTGGGGCGTTCTCTGGATGCTCGTCCTTGCACTCCTTCACCATTCCCGACTCCGTGACCAGCATCAATGGCAATCCTTTTTTTAGTTGTCCTGCGAGAATTATTAATTATTCAAAGCATTTTGTTATTGTTGAAAACAATCTATATACTTCTGATAAAAGAAAACTTATTTCTTATTTATCAAAAGAAAATCATTTCATTATCCCCGACTCTGTGACCAGCATCGGTGCCATGGCGTTTTTTGCTTGTTCATCCTTACAGTCCGTCGCCATCCCGGGCTCTGTGACCAGCATTGGCACGGGGGCGTTTACTTGGTGCTCATCCTTACAGTCCGTCACCATCCCGGGCTCTGTGACCAGCATTGGCAACGTTGCGTTTTGGGGATGCTCATCCTTGCAGTCCGTCACCATCCCCGACTCCGTGACCAGCATTGGGAACGAAGCATTTTCTCATTGCTCATCCTTGCAGTCCGTCATCATCCCCGACTCCGTTACCAGCATTGGCAACAAGGCGTTTTCTGATTGTAAATCCTTGCAGTCCGTCACCATCCCCGACTCCGTGACCAGCATTGGCGACGGTGCGTTTTTAAGTTGCGAATCCCTGCGGTCCGTCTTTATCTCTCGCAAAACATACAGCCGATTAGATAACAGTTTGCAAAAATATTCTTCCAAAATAAAATTCACCGACTGACATGATAATCATTGAATCAAAACGAAAGAAGGCTGAGACCATCCTTAAGAATTATCCCGATGCCATCTTAGCCGACGTGACCAGCAAGGCGAAAGACGGATTGGTAAAACTGAGCCCGTTCTACCCTCACTATGGCATCCCCGTGCCGTTCAGCCCCGGCTATACCGCCACCTGCGTGGAGGCCATTTGGCAGGGGCTGAAAGTGTTTGAGGGTTGCGACGTGGACACATCGCTCTTCTGCAACGACACCATGCGGGGGCTGAAGCGAACCGTGAGGAAATATGGTAAACCGTTAGGACACCGAAAGGGTGTGAACGGCACAGAACTGTTGGGCTATATAGAAGCCCGAAAGCAGATTTACATCCCTACCTACAAATGGGTGTTGGAGAATAAAGTCAAAGACATCATCGACAGGCTGCGTGAGGCCAGCAAGACAAAGACCATCGTGCTACTCGACTATGATACCAATGCTGATGTTGACAATCCGAACAAGCCGTTGTCTCACGCTTCACTGATTAAAGCATACGCTGAGGGTATATACCCATACAGAGATAAAGTTGAAGAAACGGGTAATAAAGATATTGCCCCATCGTTATTCTAATAAACAAGACTATGGAGAAGAAATCTAATTGGGAAGAATTCAAAAAGATTCTGGACCAAAACCGCATAACGAAGTTGTATCACTTTACAGACCGTGACAACCTGGAATCCATTATCATGAATGGTGGTCTTTACTCTTGGGCTGACTGCATAGATAAAGGGATCACCATTGCCAAGCCAGGGGGTGGAGATCTTTCAAGGTCACTTGACAAGAGAGATGGCTTGGAAAATTATGTTCGACTAAGTTTTGCCCATGACCATCCTATGATGTATGTCGCCATGAATGATGACAGAATCTCTAATCCTGTCATATTGGAGATAGACATTGAAACAGCCTTGTTGGAGGGCAGCCTTTATGCAGACAGAAATGCCACGCGGAACGGTGCCAATGTCGGGGGGACTCCTGACGATTTAAGGAATATACATTTTGGCTTATTCAATAGGCCAATGAGATACTTCGACATGGATGATGAAGGAAAGATGTATTATCAAGCAGAAGTATTGGTCAAGAACTTTATCCCATTGAAGTATATAAAAAATATAGGCAACTTCGGTATTGCTCTTCCTGCTCAGCCGCATAAGATTCAGGCTAAAATTCCATATACTGCGCAGATTACGCGTAACACACCGACTGCATTCATATTCCTAATAGACCAATCGGTTTCTATGCAGCGAATGACTACGTTCAACCGGGAGCAGATGCCGATGTCCGAAGCAGTGGCGCGAATCGTAAACAATCAGATCAATGAGCTTGTACTCCGATGCATTAAAACCAATGAAGTGCGTCATTACTATGATATTGCTGCAATAGGCTATAGCACAAATGCCTATAGTGCTTGGAGCGGAGAGCTTGAAGGGCGTGACTTCGTTACACCGCAAGAGTTGAAGGAGCATCCTTTCAAAGTTATCACTACAAAGAAAGAGACGAGAACGCGGAGAGGTGTTGTAGTGAAAGAAGTCCAAAAGACGCAATGGCTCGAAGCAAGGCATGACGGCAGCTGGACACATGTTCATGAGGCTTTTGCCCGTGCCAAGTCACTTCTTGGACAATGGATGGAAGAACATCATGACAAGGATTGCTATCCGCCAACCATCATTAACATCACTGACGGAGTTTTCAACGGAACAACCAAGGAGAATGTGCTTCAACTTTCAAACGAATTGAAGTCTATGTTCACTAACGATGGTAATGTGCTATTGTTCAACATTCACATTGTACCTAATGGTGGCGACTCGGTCGTATTCCCAATTAGTAAGACTGAAATTAATGGCGATAAATATGGAGAGACTCTTTATGAAATGTCCAGCCTGCTGCCGCTTCGCTACAACCAGCCCATCTCAGAAGTGAGAAAGGACAAGAGTGATGATAGGCATGTTGCCATGGCGGTGAACGCAGATATGTCCACGCTAATACAGTTGATGGACATAGGTACACCAACAAATATCAGTCAGAGTAAATGAGAAACTATTATACAAGATCAACACACAAGTTTGAGAAGAACACTCTTAATGAGGATGCGGCCATTGCAAAGAAGAATATGATTGCCGTTTCCGATGGTGCTGGTGGCGGAGGCGTGTTTGCTGATCGCTGGTCAAAATACTTGCTTATGAAGCTTCCGGCTTCTCCAATCAGTTCCTTCAAGGAATTAGATGCCTGGGTTGATAGCATTTGGGAGCCTTTCTATAATGAGTGTGAGATAGAGGCAAAAGAACGTGGTGGACTTTTCTTGGAGAAATTCTATGACGAAGGCTCTTTTGCCACACTCGCCGCTGCATGGAAGACAAGCGAGACGGAATGGAAATGGATGACGTATGGAGATAGTGTGGCCTTTTGCTATGATAAAAACACAGGTTCGCTATGCTATTCTCCTATACATCTGACAGATTTTGACACGCCCCCATACTTAATTAGCGATAAAGATCCATTAAATGAAGTGGGATTTAAGTATGGACGTTTTAATGTATCGGAGAATTCAACAATTTTTGCTGCTACTGATGCAGTGGCTCATTACATCCTGATGATGTATGAAATATCGAAGAAGGATTCTTATAAAGCAGAGATTTCTAATGCTATAGCTGCTAAGACAAAGAGTAGCAATTATGTCGGTGTGGCAATGAGTATGAGATTTTCTTTCCCTAGCATTTTATGCAGTTTAATTGATCGTCATACTGATTTTAGAAGCAAAATGCGGAAACTAGAAAATGCTGGCTTGCTCGCTCACGATGACTATTCGATAGCAGTGGCTGAGTAAATTACTAGGAAAATAGGGGTCGTAGTAGACAAAGAATGGATAAAAGAAGGCGAAGTATTTGTAGTTCTCGCCAAAGATGAAAATGCATTTAATCCATGGATGCCATCTCCTGTATACATTAAAGATGGCTTCTTCGTTCATGGAAATGGAAAAGCATATTATTTGGAAAGTATTGCAAGAAAAGTTATCAAGGAAATGAAAGGGGAAAAAGTCGAATATGACGATATAGAAAAAGCTTTTATGTAGGAAAAGTATTCATAATAAAAGAATTTAATTAAGTCTTTTGACTCACAAATAGCTATGGGCCAAAGGACTTTTTTCATTCAAATAAGACAGTTCAAGGCTCGCCTACACGGTTGACAATCGCACGCGGTAGGAACAATCCCAATTTAGTGATTGATGTCTGCAACATTTACTCAAAGTATTTGATTTTCCAAAATAAACTCTACTTCTTTCTGACATTTTGGACAGATACTCATTCTGCCTTCTAAAGTTATTCCAAATTTGGGAATATTCTTTGAGCATCTTACCCATTTAAGATCTTCTGATAATGTGCCGCAATTCATACAAAACATGTGCCCCTTATGATATCCATTATCTTTAATAAGTAAATTTGTTCGGGTAAGAGGTTGGCTTCCTGCATTAATATATATCCCCTCCATGTTTAGCCCCCAGTTAGATGGCTGTCTGGTGATTCTGTCTATTTTGCCTTCTTGATTTACACGGCATAGAATAAGTGACCTTCTATATCCCTTTATATACTGTTCTATTATTGTTCCATATCGGTAAGTTGGGATATAACTTATTTGGTCTTTAATGTTGTCTTTATTTAATTCCTCAAATTTACCAGCCAAAGCTTCCACGACTTTCTCCTTACCGTAAATAGGGCTTAAAAGACTATCAATGAAGCAAACATCCTCATCTAGGAGTGGTAGAATTGGTTGTATATCATGCCTTTGAAATGCCACAAATATAGCTTTATAAACTTCTAAAGGTTCAGACATTTCTGAAGTAAGATGTTTGTAATCTCTTATTATTGATAAAAATCTTTTTGCTGGGATATAACCTGATATTGCGGATTTTTCACAACAATATTCAGCTTGTTCTACGTCTTTTTCTATACCTTCTCCAAAGAAGAGGAAGTATGTCAACACATACATTGCTTTATTGTATCCTTGTTTTGCAGATTTTTCCAGATACGAGACTATCTTTATAGCATCAAAATCCTTGGAAGCATTCAGAACTCTTGCGTATGCATATTGTGCGTATGCGTCTCCTTTATCAGCTTTTTCTTGGATTCTCTCGATGTCTGATAACGTTAATTTATTTGTAAGCCCCATGTTATATATCATGTGAATTATATTTTCTGATACAGTCTACAATTTCTTCCTCTCCATTTATTCTCTTATATAGTCTTGTTCACGAAAGCAAGATTTTTTGGAACAGTATGCTTGAACGTTATTGTCTTGTCGTCACCAAGCCTAATCTTTCTTGGTGATCCGTCTGTCAGGAAGACCACATTCATAGGCACCTGGGTAGATAGTCCAAGAAGGTTCATGGCATAAGCACCAGTCGGTGCAATATGTGCCTTGTCTCTCTTTGGATATAGGTAAATACCATTGGCAAGTCTTATGATAACAGCCTCTTTGGTTAACCGCTCCAAAGATTTGGAGACAGACTTGATGTCACCATAGGACACAAAGCTGTTCGGAAAGAATATAGATCCCCTTCCGCACTTCTTTAAATTGTTAACAATCCGTTTACCAATGTTCTCCTCCATATATCAAACACTATTTTGTCGCAAATTTACGATATTTTTTTCGACTACAACAAATATTACATTAGTTTTTTGGGCTGCAGTTGACTGGAATTTCAACCATAATGATGATCCAGATCCTGTGTATCCTTATAAATGTGCCTATTGTCACAAATTTCATATAGGTCATCATGGGTATTACTGATATTCGTAAGATATACCTGTTGTGCAATTAGAGATAAATATAAAGCGGATTAAACAGCAGATAGGCCACAAGTTAAAATAAAAATAATCAATAGAATATTTGGCACTTTCAAAATATTAGGTTATCTTTGTCGCTGTAAATATCAACATTATGATATTTGTAGTAAATATAAGGTATAAATATCATTAAGATGAAAGTTATTTGCTTATGGCAGATCTATACGAATATTCAACACCGGAACTAGTCCGGCTACTTGGAAGCAGGTTCAGAGAATACAGGATGCGCTGCAATCTCACTCAAAGGGAAGTTGCAGAGAAGAGTGGTGTCGGCATGACCACCATTCACAAATTTGAGAGCGGATGTGCCAACAACATCTCGCTTGGAACATTCCTGTTGCTGTTGAAGGTGGTCGGCCGTATCAATGCCTTGGAGGAGTTGCTGCCCGACTTACCGCCATCTCCCTATCTCATGCAAGGGAATGGAAAGCAGACACAACGCATACGACACTCAAAAGACTCTACGCTATGATTACAATACTTAAGGTGATATTATGGGATGAAGAGATAGGCAGGCTTGTTTGGGATGCCCGGCGAGGACTCTCATACTTCAACTATAACCCTCGCTTCATAAGAAAAGGTCTTGACATTGCCCCGCTCGCTGCTCCACTCAAGACGTACGCAAACATGCCCATATGGGGAGAAGATGGAAAGATCTATCAACGGCTCCCATCTTTTATCGCTGACTCCCTACCTGATTCTTGGGGTAATCAGCTCTTTGATCTTTGGCGGCAGCAGCACCATCTTTCCAATGCTGACATAACTCCGCTTGACAAGCTGTCGTTTATCGGCAAACGAGGTATGGGAGCCTTGGAATTTCAGCCACAGGCATCTAGAGAACGAAGTCCAAAGAAAATAGACATGACCTCATTGACCGATCTCGCCGAGCGCATCTTCTCAGAAAGAGAAAACGCACGCATCATGCCCGGAGAGTCTATCACTATGCAGTCGTTGCTAACCGTCGGCACCTCCGCGGGAGGAAGACAGCCCAAGGCAATCATTGCAATCAACAGAAACAGCGGAGAGATACGCAGTGGTCAGATAGCGGGGCTGGAGGATTACGACTATTATCTGTTGAAGTTCGGCAATACAGAATACAGCTCGGCAGAGCTTGAGATGACCTATTATGAACTCGCAAGGAAAGCTGGGATTGACATGATGCCGTCACGTCTGTATTCCGTTAATGGCAATAGTCATTTTATGACCATGCGCTTTGACCGCAGAAACGGAAAGAAAGTCTTTACACAGACTCTTGCAGCCTTGTGTCCAGATGCGGATAGCTATGAGAAGTTGCTGGCTGTTTGTAGAAGGCTCCACCTGCCCGAGTCGGACTGTCAGGAGGTGTTCCGACGTATGGTGTTCAATATTCTTGCCAACAATACTGATGACCATAATAAGAATTTCTCTTTCATCATGAGTGAAGACGGGACATGGCAACTCGCTCCTGCCTACGACCTCACCTATGTGCTGGACTTGGGAGGCAACCTTCCTAATGAAAGCCATTGCCTGTTCATGCGTGCCAAACTCAGCAGTTTCAGCAGGGAGGATGCCGTGGCTTTTGCACATGACAACGGCATACAAAGGCCCAATGCAATTATAAGGGAAGTGGCTGAAGCCTTGAAGCAATTTCGTCCGACAGCAGAGAAAAACGGCGTAGGCGCAAGATGGGTCGGTCGTGTGGAGTCTACCATCCTCGATCATCTGAGTGCATGGGGTGAGTATGATAAGCCAACAGAATCTATTTCCACAGAGGTCAATGGCCACAGGATTTCAGATATTAGAATCGAGCAGACGTATAAAGGCAACTATCATCTGATGGCTAATATCGATGGTGCGCAACGTAAGTTCGTCATTGGCAAGAGCAGAAAGGAGTATGCTGAAATAGAAAGGAAAGGTATTGCTAATATCACTTCCGACCGGCTCTTTGACTTGGCAAAAAAATACTTTGCGTCTACATTGGACAAGAAAAGACATAACGATTGAAGGGCTAGTAATATCTCATTTAGATTATTTGCTGTTATAGGAAAATATGTGGTTTGCCACAGAAATTTGCTACGGTATGATATTGCTAACATAACTAACGACAGTAACACAAACCTTTTGTCTTACTTTATGCAGGATTACCAGATTTTGTGCGTAACTTACAGAAAATTAGACAATCCCCATATAATAAAAATTATATACTATATACTTAAGCCTATAGTGTTGTCATCCTCCAAATGCAGGTTCAACACTATAGGCATTCGCAAATTTATTAGATTACAGAATTCATTCTTATCCTCTCAGGGGCGTCAGACTGCCATTATCATAGTCCTAGTTTTTT
>Ga0256406_1004688_pt1 | contig 15350 bp, 16 predicted proteins | sample RumenRJG_03DNA_FD_185986 | JGI IMG/M metagenome (GOLD analysis project Ga0256406, IMG submission 185986) | Bovine rumen microbial communities from Lethbridge, Alberta, Canada - RJG_03 | ecosystem: Host-associated > Mammals > Digestive system > Stomach > Rumen | place: Canada: Alberta | collected... | reverse complement strand
TAAAAAAGAGCTTTAACTTCAGGATTTCCTTGAGATTTTTCATTCTCAATACGCCTATTCGTTACAGCTCTTTATTTATCGTATTCTTACTATTACCTAGTTCCACCCCAATTGTAAGTGCCATCCCACGGTTCCATACTATGAACTTTGTAACAAGATAACACTCTAGCTAGTGCTTTCTTTTCAGCCTCCGCAGGGCAACAAGCTTTTACTACTACTCTTGTAACAATTTCTCTTGAAGGTGGGACATACAGATAAACACTGTAACTCATCGGTTCTTGACCGCTACCACCTGCAATATCCTCTAATTCATCATCACTTAATTTCTTGATATCCTTTTCTGCCATATTCTTAACCTCCGATATATGAAGTAGATTATGGAATTCTGTTTAGCCACTATCAGAATTCTTTGTTTTTCTTTTTTAATCCATCACTCGTTAACTGGAATTAAGCCAAACTAGCTTTGTTTTTTTATTATTTAGATTAGCTTATTCATCAATTTTTCGTCTGCCTTTGCCACTACCAGTTACAACTGTACCAGAAGATATGCCACCTTCTAAAGGGGTAACAACACCATTAACTCCTATAACGTTTTCAGGTTTAGCAATGCCATTAACTCCGAAAATATTTTCAGGTTTAACAGAACCATTAATGCCAATTTTTTCTTCTGGTTTAGCTACACCGCAAACTACATTAGTTAATTCAGTTTCTGCTTCGTTTTGTATTTGACCTCTATCTTCTAAAATCAATTCTGTTCCACCACTAACCATATCTAAATCTTTTTCATCAATCATTCTTTTCATTTTTTGCTCCTATTTTCTTTTATCATTATCTTTTTTAATTATTGCCACCATTCAATTCCATTTGCTTTTCTATATAGGAATTCATCTAGGATTTCTATGAACTTCATCTGACCAACTCTGTTACCATTATAGATATTGTAATTGTAGTGTTCATCATCGGCGTATGTAGTTAATTGATGTTCATAACCTAAATCCTTCATTACTCCATCAAACACATCTTTGAAGAAATATACGCCACCTTTTTCAAGCTTTTTAGCTTCTTTTTCAAAACCGTGTTTTCTGAAAGTCTTAATAATCTCATCGATTTCTTCTTGTGTTCCACCAGTTACTTTTTCTAATTCTTCTATATTCATTATGTTTTTCTTATCCTCCATATTTTTTACTCCTTCACATTCTTTTGTTTTCTATATTATATACGAGAGAAAAATAGAAAATGGCAATCAAATCTGTAACTTTTTTATATTTTTTTACTTTTTTATATATAGATAATATATTTAATTACTTTGTGCTCTTAGGCGTAAAAAAGACCTCTATGCGAGGTCTATCACTTATATTATCTGACATCTTTTCTATTAGGAACCCAGTCAGCAGTTTCCTGATACCATGTCAACATTCTATCTTGCATTACTTTAATTTTTTCAGCATATGCAGGATTATCAATTTCATTTACTAATTCAGCTGGATCTTTATCTAAATCATACAATTCATCTTTTTCATATAGACGTCTAGTATATTTTAGATTACCCATTCTGATCATTGTCGCCTTTGTATGTTCTGGACCTTCTTCTTGTTGAGTAGAGATTCTAGGCCAATAAACATCTCTAGGGTCATGATGTCCTATTTCCATTGAAGGAAGATCGCCATGAACTCTACCACCTTCACAGAAGACGGCATCTTTATGTTCATCACTTCCAGCTATAACGTCCATCAACGATTTACCATATTGAACATAATTTAATTCAACACCACTCATATCAGAAATGGTTGCTGTTAAATCCACCAATTCAGCTAAAGCTTTAGTTGTACGTGGCTTACATTCAAATTGTTTCGCAGGCTTGATGATTAACGGAACATTACATAGATCATCTTCAAAACAGTTTTGAACTTTTTCAACTATATCATAATCACCCGTATAATCACCATGATCAGAGAAGACAAAGATTGATGTATCATCATAGAAACCATTTTCTTTTAAACAATCAACTACTTCACCAAATTGACTATCAAGCTTATGTGTCATAGCTAAATATGTAGCACGTAACTCTGCCCATCTATCTTCATCCCAATCATGAAGCTCCATCTTATCTGCTGTTTTAACAATCATACTTGGCTTATCTTTTACATAAGGTTTTCTAGGCCATAGTTCTTTAACTTTTTCTCTATCTATACTTGAATACCATGGGTCACAACAAGCATATGGAGGGTGTGGATACATTAATGTACAATATACAAAGAATGGTTTATCATTACCTGATTTTTTCTTTCTATTTAGATAATCAATGCAGGCTTTAATACACCCAACATCAGCCTTACCACTTTTTTCTGGATTAACTTTACCAAAATAGAATGAATACATGTCTTTATTAAAGTTTTCAATAGCGCCACCTGATTCACCTTTGACGGTCTTTGCCATTGAACTTAATTCATCCTTTGTATCTAGTTCATCTATACCATTATAATATTCATCACAATAATCGCTTTTTACTCTATCGCCAGATACTATATCATTTCTACCAATCCAGATAACTTCATAACCAGCGTTTTTCATTATTCTTAAAATATTAGGTTCATCATCATTTAATAAGAAATGCATGGTTCTATGACCTGTAGTATGTGGATAGGTACCGCTTAGAAAACTACATCTGCTTGGTACACATACAGGGTTTTGACAATAAGCATTCTCGAAAGCAACGCCTTCACTTGCTAGAGCATCAAAATTTGGAGTAATTGACGCTTCATTACCAAGATAGTGTTGAGTATCAGCGCGCATCTGATCTGCTACAAAATATAAAATATTAGGTCTATTATCCATTATGATAAATCCTCGCCATTACTTTCTATTACCTTCTTATACCAATAGAACGAATCTTTTTTGCTTCTAGCCATTGTACCAGTACCATCATCATGTTTATCTACATAAATAAAACCATATCTTTTTCTCATTTCACCAGTACCTGCTGAAACTAGATCAATAGGACCCCAAGTTGTATATGCCCATAGATCAACACCATTATCAACAGCTTTTTTCATAGCAGCGATATGTTTCTTGAAATAATCAATACGATAATCATCATGGATACTTCCATCTTCTTCAACAGTGTCATATGCACCTAAACCATTTTCCACAACCATCAATGGTCTTTCATATCTGTTGTAGATCGTTTCTAGATAATATTGAAGTCCATCTGGATCAGATGCCCAACCCCAATCAGAATAAGTTAGATATTGATTAACGATACCACCTCTTACCATATTACCTACTGTTTCTTTTTCAACTGGATGAGTAGTTACAGAGATAGACATATAGTATGAGAATGTATACATATCAACAGTACCTTCTTTTAATGATTGAAGATCATCTTCAGTAATATCTAATTTAACATTATGTTCAGCCCATAATTTTTTAGCATATGTTGGATAATAACCAAAGCATTGCACATCCCCACAATAGAATAGACCCTTTTCCCATTTATATCTATTTAATAAGATATCTTTAGGATCATCAGTGTGTGGATAATATGTAATACCACAAATCATACAACCAATCATATTTTCAGGATCAATTTCATGACCAATCTTAACTACCTTAGCACTTGCTACAAATTGATTATGTAAATGTTGATAAGCGTCCTGGAAATATTCATCAGGCATATTATCTGGCAAGAAATTAATAGTATTATTGATTTCATTAAATGTTAACCAATATTTAACTAAACCCTTAAATTCTTCAAAACAAGTCTTTGCGAATTTAACAAACAATGGGATTAATTCTCTATTTTTCCAATTACCTAATTTTTCTTCTAAATATAACGGAGTATCAAAATGCCAAATAGTAACTAATGGTTCAATATTATATTTCTTTAATTCTTTAAATACGTTTTTATAGAATTCGATACCCTTTTCATTTGGTTTATCTTCTATTCCGGTAGGATAAATTCTAGACCAAGAAATAGACATTCTAAATACTGAAAATCCCATCTCAGCAAACAAAGCTATATCTTCTTTATAATGATGATAAAAATCAATACCGTCATGATTTGGATATAGATGATCATCAAGCACTGCATAATGAGCGCCTTCTGGTAATTTCTCAAGTCTAGTTAGATAGCCAGGATTGCCATCTTTATCAATATAGGTGATTTTTCTTGCTTGAGTAGCGCTTCCTCCCATAGTTACATCAGTAAGTGCAGGTCCTCTACCATCTAGATTCCAAGCGCCTTCAATCTGGTTGGCAGCTGTTGCTCCACCCCACATAAAATCTTTTTTAAAACCCATTTATGTACCTTCCTTTCTTATAAATATTGGCGAAACAAATGCAATATCGCCATTTCTTTGGTGTATTCTAAGCCTTATTTGACAATTATTTTTTACTTCAATTTTATCTATAACATTCATTGTATAATCATTTTCTAAACAACCTTGATAAAACTTTATCTTATAGCTGTTATGCCAAAATGGATCATCACGATAATGTTCAACCTTGCCATATCTTTCTTCAATAAGCTTGCTGGCAGCATCCTTATCCGCAAATAAATACGAATCATTTAAAATATCTTCTACAGATAATTTATATTCTTTGTCATCTGCATAAAGGATTATATCACTAGATAATTTGGATTCTATTTCAAATATCAATGCTTCATTAGATGCAACAGTATTTGCCATCCATTTATCAGATATATTTCCTTGATAAGTTGTAAGATCAAATTCGCATTCATCATCATCCATTCTTATTACTTTCTGTCCATAATTATTGAAACATTTTTCTACAGATAATAGTTTTCCATTTTCAATTTTAAGTTTACCCTTCCAATTTTTCGAAAGAAGATCCTTAAATATTCTTACATCAGGTCCCCAACCAAATTCAACTTTAAATTTAAAACGAATATCAGAATCATTATTCTTCTTAGATTTAGGAATAATCATTTTATATAATTGATTATTCATAAGTATTTCAACTCTATCAATTTTATCGTTGCCTTTTACTTTTAAACTTAAATCCACTTCATTTTTATTGGTATTTAATATAGAACCCATTGGTTGATTATCTATGTAATAATCAACTTCAATCCTGCTTCCAGTAGTTCCATATACTCTTGAATTAAGCAAAGCATCCCAGATATCTTTTTTACTATTACTTGTTGCTAGAGCGCACATCATTCCATATTTATATACTCCTGGAATATTATGATTATCTCCTGAACAAATACAACCAACTTTATAACCTTTTTCTAATCCTTTTTCATAGCAGGTACTACTTACTCTAGGTCCCATATGGATGTGTCTGTCCATACCTAGAGGTCCATGATCATTTTCACTTGAACCATGTGATGAATATATCTCAGAAAATGGAGAAAACTTTTCATTATGCGTATCCCAGTTTTTTCCTCGAGAACCTAATTGATATGCAACATGATGTGGTATAGCTATGGCATCTACATCCTCATATTCTTTAATTAACTGCTTATATGTCATAGGATGTTTTTGAATCTGATCATTATCTAAAAAGAATACATTATGATCTCCATCCAAACCATTACCCTGCCACTCATAACCCATAAACATTGGAAAACCTTCATTGTTGGTTTGAGCACATATATCGCGAATATATTCCCAATCTTTTAAATAAATATCTTCGTCATATACATCCTCAATAGCAAAACCATTATCTAGTTTTTTCATATAAAAAGGATAATAAGCAATTGGCCAGAAATCCATTATTTCTTTTGCATGATTTAACCACTCAGGTAACTGATTGATTTGTTCGTGATGAATATTGCTGTGCATATCAGCCCACAGTTTTTTATACATATTTATATCCTTTCAAATAGACCGCCTCATTTAGAAGCGGTCTATATTGTTTAAATATTATTCTACAACTTCGCCAGCTTCTTCTTTAAGAGCTTGATTGTCAAGAATCTTGAAGAATGGTAAGTAGATTAATGTTGAAACAGCTATTAGAATTATGTGCATGATAGCACCATGAATTCCACCCCAAGCAAGGAAACCACCTAGAACAACTGGAGTACCGTTTGGAAGTTCAGCACCAGTCATATAAGGCATAATACCAGTTGCCATTGCAGCATAACCTAATAAGAATGTTACAGTTGGAGCTAATAGCATTGGAATCAACATAATTGGGTTTAATACCATTGGAACACCAAATACCATTGGTTCTGAAATTGAAACTAAACCCGCAGGAAGAGAAACTTTATTTAACTCTCTATATCTTCTAGATTTAGCGAATAAGGCAATTGATAAACATAGACCAATAGCACAAGCAGATCCACCGATATTACCCATACCAAACCATGCAGTATTAACAACGATATTTGGTAGAGGTTGACCAGCACCATATGCTGATAAGTTAGCTAATGTAGCTTCTGTAAATAAAGCCATTCTGATTGGGTTAGCAACCATACCGCCATGGATACCAAAGAACCACATTACATTACATACTAATAATAGTAATAAGAATGTGAATGGATTCTTAGTTAAAGCAGCAAGTGGAGCTTGTAAGATACCATAGATAGCGTTTGTTGCTGAACCATATGGAGTTAAACTGAATAAGAATCTTACAACTATAGCTACAGCCGCGATACAGATAGCCGGTATCATAGCAGCAAATGATTTAGAAATCATTTCAGGAACTGAATCTGGTAATTTAATAGTAATGTTGTTTTTAACAAATACATTATGAAGACGTGGAATTAAAACACCAAGAATCATTGCTGTAAATAGACCACGTGAACCTAAGTAAGCAGTTGGAACAGCACCAGCTACTGCTACTACTTCATCGTTAGATGCCTTGCCACTTACTCCTAATGGGATAAGGATTAAGAAGAACATTAAAGTAATTAAACCTGATGAAACAGAATCAGAATCATCTAAACCAAATAATTTAGCTTCAGCTCTTGCAATACAGAATGCAGCATATAATGAAATCATATCTGTTGTATAAGCGCCAGGTAATGCTAAATAAGGTTTTAAACCTAAACTAGAAATTAAGTTCTGATAAGGTGCAATGTTTAATGAGTTAAGTAGTGTAAATAAGGCACCAACCATAACTATTGGTAACATTGAAGAAAAACCGCCAGAAATACCCTTTAACACTTTGTTATTATTAACTTTTTGTGAAATAGGAATTAAAACTGACTGTAGCTTGTCTAAAAAAGCATTCATTAAATTTATCCTCCCTTAGATATAAAAATATCTTTTGATAAAATAATGTTAGCATATCTTAAAATCTGTTTCAATACATAATTGAAACAATTTTTATAATTTGTTAATATATAATTAAGAACAGGAGATAAGATAATGAATCCATTAGATCGTATTCAATCATACTATGATGATTTTACATCTACCGATAAAGAATTAGCTATTTATTTTATAAACAATCCTCATGAAGTAGTCACAAAAAATACCGACTATATTTCTAAGGAAACAAAAACATCTAAAGCAGCAATATCTAGATTCTGCCAAAAAATAGGATATTCAGGCTTTTCTGAATTTAGATATGATTTATCTAGATTCTTAGTTAGTAGAAATGATGAAACTTCTATAGAAATTGAACATAAAAATGCTATTGAATCTATTTCAGATTTATATGTTAACTATATTAATCAATTAAATAATTACCTTAATGATGAAGTATTACAAAACCTATCAAAAGACTTTTTAGAGGCTAAGAAAATAAAAATAATAGGCCTGAATAGATCATTTAATTCAGCAAATCAATTTAAACAAAGATTAAATAGACTTGGTTATGATTGTGAAGCAATTAATGATATTCAAGGAATAAATGATGTCATGAATCTAATAAATAAAGAATATTTCATTATAATGTTTACTACCACGGATAATATGCATTTTTATTCTCCATTAATAAATAGTTTGGATAAAAATGGTGGAAAACTTGTTTGTATTACAATGAACCAAAATCTTACATTTAAAAAGAAGTGCGATTACTTTATCACACTTCCTAGAATTTCTAAAGATTCGAGTATGTCTTTCTTGGATGACCAACCATTATTTATGGTCTTCATTGAAATACTACTAAACTATATAGTAAAAGCAAACAGCTAGATATCTAGCTGTTTATTTTTTCATATAAATCTATAAATTCATTAGCAATTATCTTGAATGCTTCAGCAGACATCAACTGATCTTCTGCATGAAGTAATAATAATTGCACATCAACTTTGTCGCCAGAGGCTTCTTGTTGGATAAGACCAGCATGAGCTTTATGTCCTTCAACAAAAATATCTTCTCCCTCTTTAACAATCTGTCTAGCTCTATCAATATTTCCTGCTTTAGCTTCTTGAATTGCTTCTATATACATGCTTCTAGCAGTTCCTACTGCAGAAATAATTTGAAAGCAAGTTAATTCTAAACCTTCCATTATTCGTCACCTAAAACTTCTTTAACATGTTTGATAACATTCATACCATTAGCCATACCATAGTCCATCATATCGATAACTTCAACTGTTTGACCAGGTAGTTTTTCTTGAACATTCTTTAATTCGTATCTAACTTGTGGACCCAACAATACTATGTCGGCTTCTGGCCCTTTTTCAGTTACTTCCGCAACTGAATATGCAACTATGTCGCATTCATAACCTATTTCCTCAGCGGCTTTTTTCATTTTTGTAACTAACAAACTAGTAGACATGCCAGCTGCGCAAAATAAACGTATTTTTCTCATTGTGTAAGTCCTCCCATATTCTAATCAAATATTAATATATTTTGAATACGTTTTCAATTATTGCTTAATTACTATCTAGTTTCATATTTAGCAAAAATAATATAATGTAGTTAATGAATAAATTATTATCAGTTTTAATTAAACCCGCCTCAGCTTTATGCAATCTAAAATGTAAATATTGTTTTTATATGGATGAGTCAAAAAACAGAGCTGTTCCATCACATAGTGTTATGAAGTTGGAATACGTAGATATACTTGTTGATAGAATAGTTGAATATTTGGATGGAAGTGGTATCGCTAATATTTCATTTCAAGGTGGTGAACCTACTGTTGCAGGTATTGAATATTTTAAATATTTTATTCAAAAAATGAAACAATATTCCAATATTGAAACACATTATTCTATTCAAACAAATGCTACTTTATTAGATGATGAATTCGTCAAACTATTCAAAGAAAATAATTTTCTAGTTGGTGTAAGTTTAGATGGATACAAGGAAAATATGGACAGCTTTAGGATTGGACCAAATATTGATAGTGTTTATGAGAAAGTACTTAAATCTATTGATTTATTAAAAGAAGCAAGTGTTGATTTCAATATCTTAACAGTCATCGCTAGACAACTTTCAAAACATCCTAGACAATTGTTTGATTTTTATCTAAGTAATAATTATGAATATGTTCAATTGATTCCCTGCCTACCAAGTTTTTCAAAACAGGATGATGGTATATCATTAAGACCTGAAGATTATGTATCTTTCTATAAAGAATTTTTTAAACAGTGGATTAATGCATATAAAAAAGGTAATTATATTAATATAAATCTATTTGAAAACCTTAGTGGGATGATTCAGGGATATTATCCATATCAATGCGGAATGCTTGGTAGATGTATAAGCCAATTTGTTATAGAATCAAATGGTGATGTTTATCCATGTGATTTTTATTGTTTAGATAAATATTTAATGGGTAACATCAAAAATAAAACATTTGAAGAATTAAAAATATCTGCTGGCGCTAAAGAATTATTAAAGACATCTAATTGCGAAAAGACAATATGTCAAACATGTCAATTTAGAAATATATGTCATGGTGGATGTCAAAGACAAAATGTTTGTTATTTAAAAGATGATTATTGTGCATATCAAGAATTACTTGATTTAGCAGTACCTGAGTTAATAAAGCTTATGAAAGGAAATAAAAATTAGATGGAAATAATATTGCTATTAGTTGGTTTTCTAGCTTCTGTCTTTGGATCAATTTGTGGATTGGGAGGCGGAGTAATCATAAAGCCTGTATTAGATTCTTTTGCTTTTGCCTCTGCTGATACAGTTAGTTTTCTATCAGGAATAACAGTATTATGTATGTCAGCATACAATATTATTAAAACTATTATTTCTAAAGATAATCTAAATCTAAAAACAAATCTTCCTCTAGGCTTTGGTGCTGCTATTGGCGGCATATTAGGAAAAGAATTATTCAATATAATTAAGCATAGTAGTTCTAATCCTTCTTTTGTAGGAAATGTTCAAGCAATTAGTTTAGGCGTTTTTACCTTCTTAACTTTAATCTATACAATTAATTCTCATAAGATCGAAAAAAGAAATGTTGAATCAAAAATTATGTGTATTTTTTTAGGATTAGTACTTGGTTTAATGTCATCCTTCATGGGAATTGGTGGTGGCCCATTTAATCTTTTAGTATTATCATATTTCTTTTCTATGTCTACTAAAAAAGCCGCAACAAGTAGTTTATTTATAATCCTTCTATCACAGATATTTTCTCTGCTTACAACAATCATTACACACACTATTCCTGAATATAAAATATCTTGGCTTCTTGTTATGTCAATCAGCGGAATCTTAGGTGGAATAGTTGGAAAATACTTTAACAAAAAACTAAACGAACATACTATTCATAATTTATATTTAATCTTTTTGATTCTTATAATTTTGATATCAATTTATAATTCTTTCTAATCAAACAGACCTTATAATTAACCCTTAATTTTACTTCAACAATTTTTTATTGTGAGATAATAAAAGTAACTAAGAGGTATTACATCATGGAAAATAATAATATCAATCAAATTGAAGCTCGTCTTGATAAATTTGCTGGAGATATAGTTGTTAGTAGGCCTAACAGCATTGGTTATCCTGTTAATCAAAAAAGTAAACTGCTTGATTTTTATAAATGGTTTATTGGTTCAGGTTTAAATCTTACTATGACCAATAATGCCGGTGACCCTTTTGATTTAGAAAACAAACATGTAAGTACCAATAGTCATGAATTTGAAAGAGAAGTTATTGAAAGAATGAGTTCTTTATATGGCTTTGATAAAGATGATTATTGGGGACTAATTACTTTTTCTGGAACCGATGGTAATAATCATGGTATTTATTTTGGAACTAACTATTTGGTAAAGAAAACAGGTAAGCGTCCAGTTGTTTATGTATCTGACTCTGCCCATTATTCAAGCAGAAGATTAGCTGACTTACAAAACCTAGAATTAAAATTAATACCATCTGATGTTCATGGTTGTATGATACCTGAAGAACTAGAAAAAGCAATCGAAGAAGATAAACCAGCTATTATTGTTTATGCAATCGGTACCACATTTAAAGGTGGTGTTGATGATATGCCAACACTAAATGCTGTATTAGCTAAATTCCCTAAGCTTGTAGTATATCGACATCTAGATGCAGCATTATTTGGAGGATATCTTCCATATTCAGAATATAGTGATTTATTAAATAGAAAAGTTAATCCTTTTGATTCAATCGCAATTAGTGGACATAAATTCTTTGGAATGGATGAGCCTGCAGGATTCTTTTTAACCACAAGAGATGTTAGAGATAATCAAAACATCTATAATGTTCCATATCTAAATTGTGATATGCCAATGATTAGCTGTTCACGCTCTGCCATGACTCCAATTAAACTCTGGTGGATATTACAACATACATCAAAAGAAGAATATATTAAACAAACAAAATCAATGTTAGAAAATGCTAAATGGTTTAAAGAAGAATTAGATAAAATAGGTTGGCCTGCATGGTTAGAACCAATGTCTAATACTGTCTATTTCGCGCGTCCTTCACAAGAACTCATAAACAAATATGATCTTGCTCCAGATTATGATGAAAGACTAGGTGGAGAATTAGCACATATTGTCATCATGCAACATGTATCACAAAAGCGTCTTCAAATATTTATTGATGATTTAAAAAATAGTTAATTATTTATTTTTTAACTAATTAATAAAAACTAGAAATTGTCTTCATTTCTAGTTTTTTTATTATTTAATAATCCTTTAGAAACAAAGAATATTGTTTAATTATAAATAATATAATACAATGTTAGCAGTGGCTAACTATAGTTTATTAATTAGCCTATTATTTTTATTATTTTGGTTAGCGATTGCTAACTAATGTAGTTTTATTTAGAAGGAGATGAATATTAATGAAACTTACAGAAATGAAAAATGATACGTTTGGCAAAGTTGAATCATTAAAAAACGATAATCAATTTTTAAAACGTATTACCTCAATCGGTTTGACAGAAGGCACTAATTTTCAAGTAGTTAAAAACGAAAAGAAAATGCCTGTACTAGTTTATGTCAGAGAATCTTTAGTTGCTTTAAATCGCAAAGATTGTGAATCAATTGAAGTTAAGGAGCTAAAAGCATGAGTAACACTATCGCATTATTAGGACAACCTAATTCAGGTAAATCAACAGTTTTTAATCAACTTACCGGTTCAAGACAACACGTTGGTAACTGGCCAGGTAAGACAGTTGAAAAGAAGGATGGTTCTTATATTTATGAGAAAGTTAAATATCAAGTAGTCGATCTACCAGGTAGTTATGGTTTATCTTCTAATTCAGATGAAGAAAGAATTACAGAAGATTATATTAAAAGTAAAAAAGCGGATTTGGTATGTGTATTAGTAGACGCTTCTCAATTAGAAAGAAGTATGTATATGCTTGCGGAATTTGCGAAATTAGATGTTCCTGCAGTTTTGCTTTTAAATATGATGGATGTTGCTGAAAAACAAGGTAAAACAATCGATGTTGAATCATTAAAGAAAAGATTGGGTATTGAAGTATTACCTTTTGTGGCGGTAGATAATAATGTTTATAATGATCTAAAAGAATTGTTTAAAAAAGAACTGGCTAATCCACATAAATTAATCAGCAAACCTACTCAATCAGAAATCAATATTAAAGAAGATGGTAATAATAAATATAAATGGATCACTAAGATATTAGATGGCGTAAGTAAAACATCTAATCATAAATATGAATTATCTAAATTTGATAAATTAATTACTAGACCTATATTAGGTAAAATGATAACTATATGTATTATCTTGTTAGCATTTTTAGTAGCGATGCTTATATGTATACCATTTATGTCAATTGGTGCTATGATTCCTCAATTGTTGAATGGACCAATAAATAATTTCTTAACAAATCTAAACGTTCATCCTTGGCTGGTATCAATATTTTCTTTGATTATACCTAATACATTATATTTCTCTTTAGCAATGTCAGCTTTTGTTTTAGGGGTAAATCTGGTGTTTGGATATTTAGAAGAAGTTGGTTTTCTAGCAAGAGCGGCTTATCAGTTTGATGGTGTATTATCTAAACTCGGCTTACAAGGAAAAGCTGTTGCGCCAATCTTGATGGGCTTTGGCTGTACAATTGGTGGAGCCTGCGGTACTAGAGTAATGGATAACTGGGGTCAGAAGATGTTGGCTATGATGGTGGTATGGGCTGTACCATGTGGTTCAATCTGGGCAATAATGCCTGTAATATCAGGAATGTTCTTCCCTGCCTGGGGGACGCTGCTAGTGTGTTTAGGAATAATTGTCTACATGTTTTTATTAATGTGGATTGTCTCTAAAGTATTTTCAAATAAATTATCACCTGTAGAAAGTAGAAGCGGAATGATAATGGAACTTCCACCATATCATAAAGCGCATTGGAAACATATAATCAAAGAAGCTTTCTTAAAAGCGGTAGATATCTTCTTTAGAGCATTAAAAACTGTTACACTTATCTCTTTAATATTCTGGATATTCTCATATAGTTCGTCAGGAAGCATTGAAAACTCATTATTATTCAAGGTAGGAAATATTATTGAACCGCTTACCAGAATCTTTGGTTTAGGTTGGAGAACATTTGCAGCATTTTTGGCATCAGGTTTTGCTAAAGAAGCTGTGCTTGGTGTATTAAATGCAATATTTGTTGGACAAAGCTCTTTGTTAGATGCAACCTTTGGTGCTAAGACAACAGCTTTAGATTCAGGTTTATTAAGCAGCATAATGGCACAAAATATTTCTAAAGCAGAAGCGCTTGCCTTTATCTTTGCCTGCACCTTCAACATACCTTGTGTAATGGCTCTATCTACCACATATAGAGAGTCTCGTTCACTTGCTTGGACTTTAAAAGTGGCTTTATTCTATCTGTGTGGAGCACTGGTATTATCTGGAATTATTTATCATATTGCCGTTTTATTTATATAAAAAATGAAAAAATATATAGCAGAAAAGATGATCTTAAATAGTATATACAAAAGTTATTACAATACTTTATCTTTTGATATTCAAAAGCAGATAATAAAGAAAATTAACACCTTAATTAACGAAGAAAATAAATATTGTGATAGAGGTAATTACCAACATCTATGTGATATCTTTTCTGCTATAGCTGTTTATGAAACACTACAAGAAAACGGACATGATGAAATAGAGGCTTTTGACATCACTAGTAAAGAAATGTATAAAAGCATTGAATCTAAAACATTATTCTTTCAGAAATTTTCGAAATTAAAATGCTTCTGGCCAATAATGAAAATAGTTGTGCCTATAGGATTTAAATATGGGTCAGGTACTGGTTGGAAGTTTTCCTGGTTTGATAGTAGTGATGATGAATTCTATTTTGAAACTAACGAGTGTATATATCAGAAAATATTCAAGGATAGAAATCTGGTAAAACTAGGTCCAATGTTCTGTAAGTGCGATGTATTCAATTACGGTGAATTAAATTATATTGATTTTATCAGAAAAGGTACGCTTTGTTATGGCGATGATAGATGTGATTTCAGATTTGTTAGGTATAAGAACAATGATTTTGTAAGGTCTAATAGTAAGTGATTGAAAGGTAATGTATGTCTAGATTTGCTTCAAAATTTCAGGAAATATTCATGTCCAATATCTATAAAGGCAAGGAAATATTCAAACCATTAAATACAGGCAGAATTGATGATCATGTATCCTGTATCAGAGAATATGTGGCCAATATTTTCTTTTATCATAAAGACAATTCAATAATCATGATTGATGCAGGTTATAACTATCCAAGATTAAAAGAAAAGATGGAATGGTTAGATATTGATCATAAGGATATAAAACATATATTGATTACTCATCAGGACACAGATCATGTCGGCGCAATAGAAATAGATAGTGATGGATTGTTTAAAGATGCGACTATCTATATTGGTGAAATAGAAAATAGATACCTGACTGGAGAAGTCAGAAGAAAAGTATTGAACGGTTTCTATAGATTGCCTTTAGTAAAAACTGATAATAAGAAAGTATTGCTCAAAGATAA
>Ga0256406_1004685_pt1 | contig 15361 bp, 4 predicted proteins | sample RumenRJG_03DNA_FD_185986 | JGI IMG/M metagenome (GOLD analysis project Ga0256406, IMG submission 185986) | Bovine rumen microbial communities from Lethbridge, Alberta, Canada - RJG_03 | ecosystem: Host-associated > Mammals > Digestive system > Stomach > Rumen | place: Canada: Alberta | collected... | reverse complement strand
CCCGTCCAATAAGCATTCCTATATGGTATTGCAAGAACCCCCTTGGGGGTTCCGGCAACACAGCGAGGGGATGAGCGAATGAGCGAAGCGAATGATGCGATTCCCCTCGTAACCTTGACGAGCAGGAAATAATTCGCTACCCCCTTGCGGGGTTGCGGCAATATTAAATACGACGCATCCATGAACCAAACCATGTATAGAGGACATGGACGAGAGACCGGGAATCTGACATTGCCCTTGACTTCGTCACATTTTTGTACAAACAAATTACCAAGATTGATTATCAATCAGTTATTAAGTATTTTAGGTAATTTAGGGTGACGCATAGTCAGACACTTAGCCAATTGAAAAGAAAATAGTCACTGACAGGCTTCCGCTCCCAATGGAGCTATTGTTCTGTCGCAATGGGGTCGCCTAACGAGCAAGCTCGCCGGCAACCCCATTGCGTCAGAACAACACCATAGGTGTGAGCCTGTCACTGACAAAAATCGCTTCGCGTAAAATTGCCCTTCGGGCATAAAATAATGCGGCAGGAAAGCTGTTGTGTGACCTACTTGCCACGTATTCCTTACAGACATTTATATTTTATGCACCGTAGGTGCAATTTTATGCCGAAGCAATTTTCTACATGGACTGGCTTGGCCCCGCAGGGGAAGGGTTTAAATCTATGGGGTAGCCGTCGAGCTTGCTCGTAAGGCTACCCCATAGATTTAAACCCATAGCTCCATTGGGGAGCGAAAGCCAGTACATGATTTTCCTCACTTTCAAATTGATGACGCATGGTTGAATAATAGTATGGGTTCTCTTCTCCATCCACAGGGTTTGTTGGCTGTGCCTAGTTCTTTCCTACTTCATCATGAGAAATTCGACCAAAAAGAACGCCCAATATTCTTTGTTTGATGGGCGCCGCAAGCGGCTTGAAATGAAATTTAAAATTCTCTTTAAAATTAAATATAAAATTATCAAGCGTCTTTTTCGACCGGAGCTTCGCCGAAAGGGCATCGGAGCTTCGCCGAAAAGGCAACGGCTTATCGCCGAAAAGGCACTGGCTTATCGGCGAAAGAGCAACGGAGATTCTTCGATTTTCTTAGTATCTCACGATGTGGGTAGGTGAATAACATAGCTGCGTGGAAAAGTATCAGAATCGGTCTGTGCGAGAAATGAATCGTAAGAGTCGAAATGTTGAATGGATGGGACTGCCTCACTTGACGATGCGCCACGCCACCTTTTCTGGTCCCTTTACGGTCAGTTTGCTTTGTTTGTCGTTCCACACGAGACGGGTGAGCTGATAGTGTCCTTTCTTGTAGTCGTAGGAGATGCCGTCGTCGTTATAAAGCATAAATGAGGCATCGGCGCCGGGGAAGACCAGAGCGGTGACGGGCTTGCCCTTTTGTGCGTCGGAGTACTCGACGACGTCGGACACAGGAATGATCGTTCCGGCCTTGACGAAGAGCGGCAGCCGGTCGATGGTCACCGTCACGGTCAGCCACTGTCCGCCCTCGTAGCGACGGTGCGTCCAATAGTCGTACCACTGGCAGCCACGGGGCAGATAGACGCTGCGCGTGGTGGTCTCGGTCATCGGATGCGTCACGGGGCAGACGAGCATGGAACCGAAGAGATACTCATCCTTCAGGTCGAGCACCGTGCTGTCGTTGGGAAAGTCAAAGGCCAGCGGGCGTGCCATGGTGTAGTTGCCCCGTGTCTGTGCCGCCGCCATGCTGTAGATATAAGGCAGCAAGCGGTAGCGCAACCTGATCATCCGCAGGATGGCATCGTAGTAAGGAGTGCCAGGCTCGCCGAAGCGCCAGATCTCGCGGGGCGTGTCACTGCCGTGGGAACGAAGCATGGGCAGAAAGGTGGCCCATTGGAACATGCGCACGTAGTATTCGCGATAAGCCTCGTCGTTTACGCCGCCGGGAAACTGTCCCTTGTAGAACCAGCGGTGGCCGTCGTCGCGTGTGAAGAACGAGCCCACGTCGACCGTCCAATAAGGATTGCCGGTGGCCATATAGTTCAGTCCCGCGGGTATCTGCTGGCGGAAAGAAGGCCACGAGGCATGTGTATCGCCATTCCAGACCACCGTGGCATAGCGTTGCTGTCCGGCCCAACTGCTGCGTGTGAGGTTGAGTACCCGCTTGCGGTCAGTCGTGGCCCGCTGGTTGTCGTAGAGGCCACGGGCGTGGTTGAGCGAGTAGAGCTGGCTGCGCTCAGCGCCTAGGGTTGAGCTGAGGATATCCGTGTTGAGCTGCCATCGCCGTTGGTGGTCATCCCATCCGTAGGGATGTCCGTTCACGGGTTGCGGCATCTGATTCCAGTCGCCGTCGAGCGGCTCGCTGCTGTCGCACCACCAGGCATCGAAGCCATTGCGGAAGAACTCCCGGTCGGCATACTGCCAATAGAGTTTGCGGGCATTCTTGTCAAAGGCATTGTAGACCGAGTGCTCGAGCATATATCCCCTTTGACGGAAGTCGTCGGCTTCGGGGCAGTACTGCGGGTTGGGCCAGATACTCACCATCAGTTTGGCATGAAGGCTGTGGATGGTGTCGGCAAGTGCCTTGGGACTGGGATAGTAGCGTGGGTCCATTTTCATGTAGCCCCATCCCTGCGGCCAGTAGTTCCAGTCCTGCACAATCATGTCGAGGGGCACGTGGCGTCGGCGGTATTCGCGTACCGTGGCGATGAGCTCGGCCGACGAGGTGTAGCGCTCCTTCGACTGTATGTAGCCAAAGGCGTAGCGGGGCAGCATCTCTACGTGGCCCGTGAGGTGTCGGTAGCCGCCCACCACATTGTCGAGGTGCTTGCCAGCAATGAAGTAATAGTCGAGTTGGCGGGCTGCCTCCATCTGCATGGTAAACGTATGGTTGTCGGACGAATATTTCATCGCGCAACCCACGTCGAAGAGTAGGCCGTAGCCCTGAGGTGAGACGAGCACGGGAATGGTAATTTTCAGGTTGTGCTGTGTGAGCCACAGCGTCTTGCCGAGCAGGTTCATATAGTCCTCCATGTGTGAGCCGAGTCCATAGAGCGCCCTCGTGCCCGTACAGTCGAAAGAGGAGATGAAGCGGGTGGAGCGGCCGATGGTGTCGGTGCGTAGCACCTGTTTTACCGTCACCTGGCCGTTGGCTGTCTGCTCAGCGTGTGCCGTGCGGTCGTCATAGACGGTGCGTGTCTGCACGACGGGCTCTGCGCTGCGTCGTGTCTCTTTGAGCAAGACGTGTCCTGTCTTGAGGTCCGTAAAGGTGATGGCTGCCGTCTTGAGGTCGATACTGACCTTTAGTGAGGAAGAGCGCAACGTGCGGTATCCGCCTGCTGTCGTTTCCTGAACTGCCACCTTGCGGGGAGAATAGACGCACACACCGGTAGCGTTGCCGGGCAGCCGGCCGTCGGGCGACCACTGCACCCTGACGATCGACGGTGTGACGAAGGTGACCTTCACCTCGGCGGCACCAAGTGCCGACGCTGAGAATAGAGTGAGGAAAAGTGAAAGAATCGTTGTTCTGATCATCGCATCTGCCACCAGTCAAAGTTAAACAAGTTGTGTTTCTGTCGTTCACCGCCACGGAAAACTAAATAGAGGTCGTGTACACCTTTGGCACCTGTCAGTGTGCAAGTGAAATGACGGTATTGGAACTTTGTGTTGGGAACCGTTACCACACCGGCCATAGCACCGTTCACGGAGTCGAGTCTCACCTCGATGCGGCCACCGTAGAGCTGAGCGGAACAGGACGCCGTGAACTCGTGTGCTCCTTTCTGAAAGTCCACACCTTTGACAAGGATATACTCGCCGTCGTCGATATCGGTGACAAACGGTGTGTCGTTCCACGGTCCTGAGGGATTCTCGCGTGTGGTCTTCAATCCGTAGCCCCATGCCATCGTCTCAGCTTCCACGCGTCGGAAAGGGTTGAAGGTGCCCACCTGCCGGAGTGTGCAGTCCTGGAAATAGGGCAGTTCCACGATGGTGCCGTCGGGACGGTAGGTCATCTCTGCCGCGGAGACCGAGCGTCGTTCGGCATGACGGCTGGTCTCAAGGCGCAGGATGTCGTAGTTGAGACCGAAGCAATAGGAGCGTCCCTTGAAGTCGATGATGCCGGGATGGTTGCCGCGGGTGCGTGGCGTGTGGTCCATGATGTGACCCTTGTAGGTCCACGGGCCGGTTGGCGAGTCGCTCATGGCATAGCCGATGCCCTCGGGACAGCAGGTTGAGGCAAAGGCCATGTAGTAGTGGCCCTTGCGCTTATAAAACCACGGGCCTTCCTGATAGTCTTGGATATGAGCCATCTGCATGATGTCGCCACTGGTGGAAATCATATCCTCGTTGAGTTTGATGCAATAGAGATTGGGATTGCCCCAATACATATAGGCCTGACCGTCATCATCAATAAACACGGTCGGGTCGATGTCGTACCAGTTCTCTTTCTGCCAGACGAGCGGTTTGCCCAACGGATCGACAAAGGGCCCGTCGGGCGAGTCGGCCACCAGCACGCCGATGCCGTGGCCGTGGATGGGACAATACATATACCATTTGCCGTTGCGCTCCACCACGCATTCGGCCCAGGCACCATTGTCGCCCTTGTACCACTTGAAGTCACGCAGCGAGGCCACCGCGCCGTGATCCTGCCAGTTGACCATGTCGGTGGACGTGTAGAGCAGCCAGTCGCGCATCTTGAAGCCCTCGGCATCGTCCTCGTCGTGGGTGGTATAGAGATAGACGGTGTCGCCGTGGACGTAAGGGGCCGGGTCGGCGGTGTACTTGGTTTGGATAATCGGCATGTTCAAGTCATGCTGTGCCCATGCCATGGTACTGATGGCAGTGGCAAGAAATAGTAATAATTTAGATTTAGTTTGCATCGTGATAAACTTTGATTACGCAACTAAGCGTGGGTTTGTTATTCAATTCTACATGGGATGGCAAATTTAGATAAAATTTGCGAATTACAAGCTATTAGAGATAAAAACTTAATAGATTTTCTTTTGTTATGCTTATTGAATCAAAAAAACGAAAGCCATGTTGTCTGAATGAAAATTTTTGCTTACTTTTGCAAAAAGCAATTTTGATACATCCCCTTACCAAGCTTTCCTGATAGCTACTTACTTATAGACGAGCCTTCCTTGTCCGAAAGAGAAGAGGCAAGGAGACGATAATAAAACAGAGTAAAACACAGAATAAAACGCAGAGGATATGAATAGAAGCATTTTATTTCTCATGTTGTTGGTCAGCCTTTTGGCACTCAGGCCATCGTCGTCTGTAGCCAAGACATCAGAGCAAGGAAAGGACAAGCCTTGCATGGTCATCGGACAGGTGAAAGACTATCTTACCCATGTGCTGATAGATGGTGCCAAGATCACTCTGCTCACTAAGGACGGAGTACCCGTGGACAGCGGACATACCAGCAAGAATCAGTCGAGCAACGGCCTGATGACCGTCTATTGGGTCACCGCCAAGACTTGCGACATGCCGGAAATGCTGCTGCGTGTGGAAGCCGACGGCTACGAGCCGGCCCTGATCACGCTCCCTGCGAAGAAAGTGCATGGGCGGGGCAGCTCTGGCATACGCTATGCCGAAGACGCACTCTTGAAGCGTAAGCCGAAAACGGTCAACCTGAAAGGCGTGGAGGTAAAGGCTACGAAGATCAAGTTCTATCACAAGGGCGACACGCTGGTGTATAATGCCGACGCCTTCCAGTTGTCACAGGGCAGCATGCTCGACGGTCTCATCCGACAGATGCCGGGCGTGGAGCTCAAGGACGACGGACGCATCTATGTCAACGGCAAGTATGTGGAGAGTCTGTTGCTCAATGGTGAGGACTTCTTCTCCAAGGACCATAAAATCATGCTCGACAACCTGCCGGCCTACATGGTGAAAAACGTAAAGGTTTATGACAAGGCGAGCGTGCTCGGCGAGCATCTCCATAAGAAACTCGGTGACGAGACCTACGTCATGGACGTGTCTCTCAAGAAAGAGTACAACACTGGATGGATTGCCAACGTGGAAGCTGGTGGCGGCACCCATGACCGCTATCTGGCCCGACTCTTCGCCCTGCGCTTCACCAACCACTCGCGTGTGTCGCTCTTCGGGAATCTCAACAACCTCAACGACGACCGCCGTCCGGGTGAGACAACGACATGGACCCCAGACAAGATGCCTTCGGGCGAGCGAACACAGCGACAAGCCGGACTGGACTATCTCGTCAAGCAGAAAGATTCGAAGTATAAGCTCTCCGGAAACGTCGTCGTCAGCCATAACGACGAGCAGTCGCTCACCCGGCAGAACACGCTCAACTATCTCACCGGACAAAACAGTTGGACACGCTATCAGCAACAGGCCAACAACCACACTTTCAGTGTAAGAACCGACAACGACTGGAAGTGGACGCCCGCCAAGAAGACGACTCTGTGGATGCAACCGAAGTTCTCCTGGCAGCGCACGCGCAACCGGCTGGCCATCGCCTCCGCTACCTTCAATGAGAACCCGGAGAACTATATCAGCGACGCTACGGCGCTCATCGACTCCATCAGCCGTCCGCAGGCAGGAAGCCTGCTGCGGCGGATCGCTGCCAACCGATTGCTGAACAGTCAGTTGGAGAAGAGTGACAAGCTGACGGCCGGCAACGACGTGGAGTTCGACCAGGACTTGGCAGAAGACATGATGACCACCTTAGGCATCTCGGGTGGCATCCACTATCAGTCCAACAAGGCCAAGACCTTCTCACAGTACCGGCTCGACTACCCGACATCGGCCACTGCCGTCACCGACTACCGCAACCGCTATGATCACAGCCAGCCCAACTATAGCCTGAGCTATAACTTCGGCACCAACCTGATGTACTGGTTCACCGACATCATGTACATCCAACCTGCCTATAAAATCGAGTTGGAGCACCAGCATCATGACTATGCCCTCTACCGTCTGGACCGCCTGGCCGACTACGATGCCCATTCCGACGCAACCTTAGGCACGCTGCCCTCAACGGAAGCCTATGAAAACACCATCGACCTGCAAAACAGCTTCTGGCGCAGCCAAAACCGTGTGACCAACACCTTTGCCCTGAAATGGTGCATCTCACGGTGGCACGGCGATAATAAGGATATCTGGGTCTATGTCTACCTGCCTTTGCAGCTCAACAACTACCACATGGACTACCGGCAGGCAGCCTATGACGGTGCTTACCACCGCCGCGCCTGGTTCTTCAACCCCACCTTCATCTTGCGCAAGATGTGGGATCAGCAGAATAAATACATCGATGTACGTTACTTCCTGACCCATGAGGTTCCCGACCTCGCTCGTTTCATTGATGTGCGCAACGATGCCGATCCGCTCAACGTGACCTTGGGCAACGCAGGCCTCAGAAATCCCCGCACCCACATCTTCGAGTTGCAATACCAAGGCAACAGCGTCGAGAAACCTGATGTGGCCTTCTCTGTCTGGGCTCATTTCTACCTCTACCAAAACGCCTTGGCCATGGGATACACCTACAACCGAAACACGGGCGCACGGGTCTTTAAGCCATACAGCGTCAATGGCAACTCCATTTTCCAGGCAGGAGTGGATTATGCCACACCGCTGGACAAGCGCAAGTTGCTCACCTTGGACACCAAGACGCGCTTCAGTGCCACAAGGAGCGTGGACCTGATGTCGGTCGTGACCACCGATGACTACGCAATGGCCACCATGCCTGACCGAAGCATCGTGCACAACAACTACGTGTCGGAAGACTTAAAGCTCGAGTATAAATTCCCGTGGCTGCGTTTAGGTCTCAACGGTTACGTGCTTTTCAACCGTGCTTCCAGCGACCGCGCGGGCTTCGACCCCCAGCGTGTGTGGGACTTCCACTACGGTCCCACCGCCAAGGCCACCCTGCCTTGGCAGGTCGAGCTCTCCACCGACCTGTCCATCTACAGCCGCAGAGGTTATGACGACAGTGGAGCCAACACCAACGACGTGGTGTGGAACGCCCGCCTGTCGAAGTCAGTGCCGAAGCTGGGCCTTACCTTCATCGTTGACGGCTTCGACATGCTCCATCAGCTCAGCAACCGCAGTGTGACGATGAACGCACAGGGACGCACCGAGGTATGGCGCAACGTGCTGCCCAACTATGTGCTCTTCCACGTCATCTACCGACTGAACAAGAAGCCGAAAAAACAATCATAGAGGGCTTACCGCTTGTCCCCGCATGCAGGTGCCGGTCTTGTGCCGGCCCTCAAAAAATGTTCAACATAATTTTAAAAGAAGTTGGGACATTATCTTATGGCCGGCACAAGACCGGCCCCTGCGAAGCGTCAGTAACTTGCGGAACTTGAATTATTCCTTTCCTATCATGCAGCGAGGGGAAGAGGCTCGCTTCGCTCACCTCATCCCCTCGCTATGTTTCCGGAACCCCCAAGGGAGTTCCCTGCTTCCCATATTACATACGACGCATTCCATCAACAATAGAAGGAAGCGTATCGCTTGGACGGATACGTATTACTTGATCACTTTTTTCGTAGTGCGGTTGCCTTGCTTCATGAGGTAGACACCACTATGAGCCTGTTCGGCACCGACTTTCTGACCATTGATGTTGTAATACTCAACTGGTGCGTTGCCGTTGGTTGTCACCTTTTCAATGCCGTCGGTGTTGCTCACTGTGAACTCGATGGTGCTCATGGTACTTTCGCCCGATGTGTAAGATGATTTGACACCTGCAGTGTGCTTGCCAACAGAGAGATTGGTGAACTCATATTCCGTCTCATCTTGCTGCGCTACCTTTACACCGTCGAGATACACTTCGTAAGCACCGTCGAGTGACGGCATGCGGCGTACAGCGTTGTGTCTTGCCGGCATGTAGCTTGGTGTGGCGGGCAGGGCGTCGGCATAGCCGAAGGCCACGTCGTCGATGAGCAGGCAACGGCTCTTGCCAGCCTTCGTCACGGCACGCAGGGCGACATACTTGGCATCGGCCGGTATGTCGTACTCACGGTAGAGCCAACTGTAATAGGACTCAACCGACAGGCTGTCGATGCGTGTGAAGGCAGACGGCTCAGCCGTCGTGGTGGAGTAGAGCACCTCCAGCTGCTCGGGATAACCCCATGGGTCGGCGGAGTTGGCGTAGAAGCGATACTTGAAGTCCTTGGTGAAGTGAAGCTTCGGTGTGATGAGCCAGTCGTCCTCATCGGCATCTGTGGTGCCCCAGTCAGCCAGTGCTTTCTGACCGGAGTGCGGGCGCAGACTGCTGTAGTAGTCGACCAGTGTGCTGCCGTCGCTCTCCTTGACTTCATAGGGATTGAATACGATGAAGGCCATTGGTTGGAAGGCGTTGGGCCAGGGCGAGTCGCTGCCCGTGTTGAAGGCACCGGTTTCGGCTCCGTCACCGTCGATATACTGCCAGCCGAGCAGGCCCGGAGAGTTGATGGCAAAGTCGGTGTGACCCTCAAAGTCGTCGGCATAGCAATTCTCATAGTTCCAGATGAAGGTACGTGCGTCGTCGCTGCTGCCTTTCTCAATTATCAGGTTGTAGGGCTTCACAATCTTCTCCGTCAGGTTCAGCGTGAAGCTGTAGCTGTCGTCGTCGGAGAGGTTGACCAGCGAGTCCACTGGGCTGAAGCCGTCGAGCGTGACGTGCATCTCGTAGTTGGTTTTCCAGACATTGCTGATGGTAGCCTCGCCGTTGTCGTCGAGTGCAGCCTCGTAATAGTGCTTGCCATCACCGTTGATGAGCACCACCTTGGCACCATAGGCCTCGTTGTCGGGCGTGTTGGTGATGGCATGAATCTTCACCGTTGTACTCATCTTGTTGCCGATGGAGTCGGAGATGACGGCAGTGGAGAGGGTATCGCCCGTGTAGACCGTCTTCACGGCGTAGGCGTAGACGCCTTTCTCCAGATTGCCCCACTGGGTATCGGCATAAGAGCGGCTGGCCTGCTTCTCGGAGAGGAGTGTCCATGCACTCTCGTTGGCCTCGTCGGTGGTCTTCATACGGTAGACATTGTAGCGCACGCGTTGCTGTATCACTTTCCGGGCAAGCGGTGCGGGCGCATCCAGCTGCTTGATAGTAGGATTGTGGGAATCCAGCACTGCATTGTCGGCAGTAGCATTGGTTGCAGAGAAGATGAACCTTGGTGCTTTGGCAGCCAGACTGTCTTCGGCCACAGTGTAGGGTGCTGCCATGGTGCGCAGGAGGAAGTTGTGGTGCAGGCTCGTGCTTGACTGGCTCTCCAGGTAGCCGAACTGGCCAGTGGTATAGTCAGAGGCGAAGCAGTTGGTGTTCTCCTTGAAAGGATACTTCTGGCTGTCGCCGTCACCGTCGATGCCGATGCCGAGGAAGCCGTTGCTGGCAATGGTGGCGAAGTAACCGCGCGGCGCGTCGATGGCGGCGGGCAGCGTGTAGGTGTTCCACTGGTCGTCCGTGCACGGCACGTAGGTGTTCTCGTAGAGCAGGTTGGACGTCGGGTTGCCTTCGTCGTCGAGGTCGAAGATGCGTACGGCCACGCTGTAGTGTGTCGTAGAGGATGTGCTGGCAATGTAATATTGTATGCCGGAGACAAGAGACGGTGTGCGGTTGATGACACCGAACACGCTATTGGTAGTGCCACTTTGCAGACCCACCGTTGTGGTGAGGGTACCGTCGTCGATGCGGTTGACTACCGCGTCGTTGGCTGGTGCGTCCCATGTGACGTTCACGGTGTTGGCATTGGTCGTGTCGACAGCTGCCGTTAGGTGTGTGGCCGGACGGATGTCGTCGCGCAGCACGATGCTGAACGACTGGTCGCTGTCGGCCTTGAAGTTGGCGGTATGGCTCTTGAGCTTGTTCTTCGTCACGCTGATGGCGTAATAGTCGTTCTTATACACGCCGCTGATGCTGAACTTACCGTTGGCATCAGTGCTGGCCGAGTAGGCGTTGTAACCGCTAATCTCGACATCGGCCCCGCTGACGGCGTCGCCGGCGATGTCCTTCACCTCACCGGAGATGGTGTAGGTGGGCAGGGCGGTGAGGGCGATGTCGGTCTGGGTGGTCTCGTACTCGGTCACGCTGGCTTGTGCCTGAGTGTTCTCGTAGCCCAAGGCCGTGACATTCACGGTGTGGGTGCCTTCCGGCAGATAATACAGCTTGTAGTTGCCTTCAGCGTCGGTGGTTGCGTTGAACTCGCCGCCGTTGACCGTCACGGTGGCACCTGCCACGGCTTTGCCTTCGGCCGTCACTTTACCGCTGATGTAGCCTTCATGGTCTTCGCCGATGACGACGTTTTTCAGATAAAGGCCGAAGTAGGCATAGGGCGTGCGCTGGAGGAAGCTGAAATAGTAGTTGCCGTCCTCGCTGACCACAGGCAGGTTGGAGCGCAGCGTGTGAGCATTGTTGCCACTGATGAGGAAGTTGTTGATGCTGTCTTGCTCGGCAATCTCCTGTCCCTTGCCGAATCCGATGGACAGCTGCTCGGTCACCTTCTTGTTGTTAGGACAAGCCTGGAAGGTGATCTTATAGTGCTTGCCTTTCAGCAGATGGATATAAGGCGATATCAGCCAGTTGGCCGGAGCGAAGTTGGCGTAGTTGTATCCGGCATAGGCACCGCCGAATGACCATGACGAGGGTGCTTGCCATGTCCAGGAGGTGTAGTCGCCGTCGGCGTCGACGGTCTTCCACAGGTCGAAGTTCTCCTGTGCGGCCAGCAGCGTGTCGGGCACCTCGATGGCCGGACCGAGAATGGTGGTCTCCGAGACGGTGGCTGCGCTGCTGTATCCATCGGCCTTGGCCACTACCCGGTACTGGTATTTGCTCAGTTTGTGGATTGTGGTATCCGTGAAGGAGCATCCCTTCACGTCGCTTGCCACCTGGGTGGAGTCGGGCAGACGCATGATGTCGTAAGTCAGGGCGGTGGTGTCGATGTACGCATCTTGTTTGCCCTTGGTAGGAGCCGTCCAACTGATGACAGCGTTGGGAATCTCATTTTTCACGCTCAAGTTAGTGACGCTCTGCGGGTCGCCCGTGCCGATATAAGCCCCGGTGGTCACGCGGTCGCCGTGTCCCATGTCGTTGACACCCACCAGACGGTAGTTATAGTAACCGCGTGCAGGCACCTGATCGGTGTAGGTCTCATGTCCGCCAATCGTTGGGTTGGCGATGCGGTGAATCTCCACGCCGTTGCGGTAGATGATCATTGAGTCGAGATCTTCCAGCGTGCCTCCTCGTCCATAGGTCTTGGAGGGATTGTCCCATTCCAGCGTGGCCGAGAGTGTGCCTTGTTCTCCCGCCTTGACGGTGAAGTTCTGTGCCTTCTGCGGTGCGCTGGCTTCAGCCACCTTGAAGGTCACGGTGTTGCCCTGCAGCAGGTCGTTGAGGCTCGGTAACACCTTGATGGGTGTCACGTGTGCCGTCGTGGGGTCTATGCTGACAAGCTCGGCTCCACTGCCATGACCACCCATTGAGGGGTGCTGGTAGAGGTAAAGGTAGAGCTTGTCGGTGTTGTTGTCGAAGAACAGGTCGGCGGCCCCGGCATATTGCAAGGCGTTGCCGGGCAGATAGTCGAGGGCGCCCACCAGGGTGCAGGCTGCCGTCTCCTTGTCCACCTTATACAGTCCGCCCCAATAGCTCACTCCGTACATCTCGCCGTCGTAGTTCATGGCCAGGGCCACTAAGGACTCGCCGAAGTCGGGGTATTTCTGTGCGTTCTCCGTGAGGCGGTCGAAGGTGAAAGTGCCTACCACCGTGGTGTTGCCCGTGGCCGGATCCAGTATCTGCAGCTTGTCGCCTGCCGAGCTGGGCGAATTGCCGCAATACATGGTGCCGGTCTGGTAGTCGTACTCCTCCTCACCGAAAATGGGACCTTGGGCCGTTGAGCCCAGGTTCTTCACCTGCTTCGAAGTCTTTGAGTCGAAGTCGTATTCCCAGAAGCCGTCGGACTGGTAGCCGCTCATCGTCTGTGTGTAACGCACGTAATAGTACTTGCCATTGACGTAGATGCCGCCGGCGAGTGACTGGTACATGCGTGAGTTGTCGTCACCGGTCAGCTCAATCTTCTGCACAAGCTGCTTGTTGGTCACCCCCGTGTCGCACAACTCGTACGAGTAGATGCCGGGGGTACCGTCCCTTTGTGTGCTCAGACCGTAAACCGTTTGCGCTGTCGCGTACGTGCCGCTGCCCAATGACAGCAGCAGTATGGACAGGGCTCGAAGTGAATAGTGTCTCATAAGCTAAGAATTATAATGAGTGTAAATATGTTTTAAAGCTAAAATCTCAAATGCAAAATTAAATAAATGTGCTGGCGAAATGCGACAAAAAGCCATAAAATATCGCGCTGTCAGTTTTTATCTATATAGAAATTGATACAACGAGGGGTTGTTTTCTATCATATTGAAAGATTTCTTCGTAATTTTGCAATCAAAATAAAACGCAAAACTTTACGCATTTATGAATCACTTACATCTTATTACAACGGCTGTCATGGCATGCTCTGTGCTTGTCATGTCGGCCATGCCCGCCTATCGTGGCAAGATCAAACGCGTGCAGCCGGATGGCACCGTCATTACCACCTTATTGCTGGGTGATGAGCATCGCAGTTGCATCACTACAACGGATGGCTATGCCATACAGAAAGGCAGCGACGGTTATTACCATTATCTCATGGCGAAAGACGACCGCACGTTTACGGTTGAGGGTGCGCCTGTTGCAAGAAGTGTGACGGAGCGATCGGCTTCCGACCGTCTTTTCCTGCAGAAGGCCGCCAAGGCTTCGGCACTGTTGGCGCAGCCGGCCCGGACTGCACCTAAGCGGGTCGCTACAGCGGACAGCAAGATGGAGTTCAGCAAGATGCGCATGCGCGACTTCCCCGCTAAGGGCAATTTCAAGGGATTGGTGGTGCTCGCGCAGTTCCAGAATGCCAAGTTTACTTATCCCAAAAACTATTTCGATCGTCTGCTCAATGAGGAGGGGTTCAGCGAGAACGGCGCCTACGGAAGCGCCCACGACTACTACTACGCACAGAGCATGGGACAGTTTAATGCCACCTTCGACGTGGTGGGTCCTGTGACGCTCTCGCACGACTATGCTTATTATGGGGTTGACTCCAAGAATGTATTCGGTTACAACACAGGTGATAAAGATGGCGCCAAGGCCATTGCCGAGGCTGTGCAACTGGCCGACAGCCTTGTGGACTATAGCCAGTACGACAAGGATGGAGACGGAAAGGTCGATATGGTGTATGTGATCTATGCGGGCTATGGAGAGAATTTCGGTGCTGACCCCAACACGATATGGCCGCATCAATACGAACTGTCTGAGGCCGGATACAACATCAGGCTCGACGGAAAGACGCTCGACACGTATGCCTGTTCGGCAGAACTGTACGGCAGTGTGGGCACGAAACCTTGCGGCATAGGGCCGCTGTGCCATGAGTTCGGCCACGTGCTGGGCTTTGCCGATCATTATAACACCTCTTCCTCAACTGATTATGAGCTTGGCCGGTATGACATCATGGACTATGGGGCTTACAACGACTCCACTAACGTGCCTCCAGTCTACAATGCATTCGAGCGTCTTTCGCTCGGATGGATGACACCACGCGTCATCCATGATCCGGCCGACGGACTTACGTTGGAGAACATTGCGGAAAGCAATGAGGCCTATGTCATCCCCACCAATGCCGCCAATCAATACTATCTGCTTGAGAACCATCAGCAAACGGGTTGGGACAAGGACATTAGTGGCAGTGGCTTGATGATTACGCATCTTGACTTTGACAAGGGCAGTTGGACGAACAACACCGTCAACACCACCTCTGACCATCGCCGTTTCTATTTGGTTTGTGCCGACAACGATGGCGCCTATGACGCTGTTGTGGGCAGAGTAACAGAGAAAAACGACCTCTATCCTTACCGCAACAATGGTGTTGTGGTGAACGATGCCTTCACCGACGAGAGCACACCGGCGGCCGAAACCTTCGGATATGGCACGCTGGACCATTGGATAACAGATGTCAGGAACAACGATGGCGTGGTGACTTTCAATTATAGGGCCAACCACTGCAAGACACCAACCAATGTGCGTGCAACGGCGGTCAGGGACGACGGGCTCACCCTGCAATGGGACGACATGGCGGCAACGGCTGCTTACAACGTGCGCTATCATAAGATGGTGTACGAGTCGACCCTTCCCGTGGCTTATACCGACGGCAAGCATACGCTGAACGCGTCGACGCTCTCGCTGCCGATGCTTAACCTGAGTGCTGCCAACGGCCAGTTTGCCGTGATCGTAAAGGCCTGCAGTGACCAGGGACACACGCCCGTCTTTACGGTCAGCGCCAATGGAAAGCAAGGCCGCACGAGGCTGTCGGCCACGCAGCGCAACTACATCTTCCACTTCGACAATGGACTGACACAGACGGGCATCAGCATGGT
>Ga0256406_1004684_pt1 | contig 15362 bp, 14 predicted proteins | sample RumenRJG_03DNA_FD_185986 | JGI IMG/M metagenome (GOLD analysis project Ga0256406, IMG submission 185986) | Bovine rumen microbial communities from Lethbridge, Alberta, Canada - RJG_03 | ecosystem: Host-associated > Mammals > Digestive system > Stomach > Rumen | place: Canada: Alberta | collected... | reverse complement strand
AATCAGGTAGCGGAAGCCGCCGGCGTCTCGATCTCAACCGTGTCAAGAGTCATGAACCAAAGTTCTTCCGTTTCCGTCAGCACCCGGAAGCGCGTGCTGGAAGCCATCCGGGAACTGGGCTATGTCCCAAACGTTTCCGCGGCCAAAGCAGCCGCACGCAAGTCCAACAAGCTGATCGGCGTTCTTTTCCCCGACATCTCAAACAACGTTTTCGGACGGATCCTGCAGGGAATCAACAGCGTAGTCACCCCGCTCGGATACAATATCATCATATGTGAGACCAACGGGGAGCTGGAAAAAGAAATTCATTTCCTCAACGTACTGAAGGACAAGCAGGTGGAAGGCATCATTATGGCCAACGTCCAAATTCCCCAGCAGCAGCTCATGTGGATCCGGAAAAACCACCGACCAGTTGTCTACGTCTGCCAGGACATCCCCGATTTCGAAATGAAAATACCGGCCAGCTCCGTCAATATGGATAACAGACAGGCCATCTGCGATATGGTTCACTTTCTGTATCATATGGGACATCGGAGCATCGCTTTTATCGGCGGTCCGCTCCACGACCTGTCCGCCGGAAAGAAAAGATATGATGGATATATGAAAGGAATGAAAGAATGCGGCCTGACAATCCGTCAGGACATGATGTCATTTGAAGAATCCTTCACCATTCAGGCCGGATATCACGGTATGCATCAGATATATGAAAGATCCTCCATGCTCCCGACTGCCGTTCTCTGCGCCTGTGACAATATGGCAGTCGGTGCGATCGGATTCATGTATGATAATAAAATTGAAGTTCCCCAGCACATTTCCGTTACCGGCGTGGACGACAGTAATCTCGCGAGCGCCATCCGACCGTCCCTCACCACGATCCGGCACGCAACAACCGATACAGGCGTCAAAGCCGCTCATCTGCTGCTGGAATATATTGCGGCGCCGGATTTTGCGGGCGGCGCTTTCAAAGTTCCTTATCAGCTCCTGCGAAGGCAGAGTGTGCGGCAGATCAGCCCGTGAAATCGTTCCGACTGCCTTTCACAGAACATAACGCACCACCCGGCGAAGCGATCACAATACAGCTGCCTGCCGCCTTCACCGCGCCGCTTTCGGATTCCGCTCCTGCATCTCTACCCTGACTCCGCCCATTCCAAGGGCGGTTTTGATGCCGATGCCGCAATAGGGTGCCAGCGCGAGCAGGGATTTCCAGACCTCCTGCAGGGGAGCGGGGAGCCTTGAGTAGAGGACAGTCTGTCCGGAAAATCCGGAAATGCAGCTGTTTTTCATATAAAACCGGCTCAAGCGAAGCCGGTAATCTGTGATGTAAAGTCCTCGTTTCAGAGTGTCAAGCGCATCCAGATCTTTCAGACCGATTTCGGGAAAGATCTGATTCCACTGAATTACAAGGCTCATCACAATATGTTCCACATCCGGAAAGAGAGCATACTGGCCGTTCACCTTGAATGAGGAAGGGCTCTCAAAGCAAAGCCCGGCTCTTCGGGCATCCGAATCCGCAGAACGGATCAGATCGGCCGCCGAACGCACTTCTGACAAAGACATCCCTGTCACCGTAACCTGACGGTCATCGATGATCAGAGATTCTGTCTTGGCAAGGACATCTCCCAGTGCCTCCACTGTATGGTCATTCAAAAGGCTGACTGTCCACCGGACAGTCATATTTTCCCTCTGCACAGCCAGATGCTGCGAGATCGGGGTAAAGCCTTCCTCATGCACCAGAGCAGCGAAATCCTCCGGAACCTGCTCCATCAGCCATCCGTACAGACGATAGGCGTGGGACACCGTAAGCCGGCCCTCTGAAGGCTTGAGCGTAAGTGAATACTGTCTGATCATGCGAGTGTCACCTCACAGAGACCGAACGGGTACTTTTTGCCGTCCCACTCCGTATATTTCATCGTTCTCGGCGAAATGTCCAGCCCCCTGTCACGGTCATGATGATGCTTTTTGAAGCTCCAGCTCATCTGATCGATCACAATATCAAGCGCATCTCTGCCATAGTACGGATAGGTCAGTGTTTTGGAAAAGAAACCGCTTCCGCCGCCCAGAATCAGACCGTGCTGATTATGAACGCCGCCGTCCGGAAGATCAAAATGACGCTCATAAGTGTTCTTATAGTATTGTATAAAATCGTCCAGATACCCGTACAGATCTTCGGGTTTCTCCAATTGAAACGACGCATAGCGCATCACGCTCTCGTCGATCGTCACGGCGAAATGGACCTCCGTACCGGGCCGGATACATTCCCGGCAGACATTCGGTCTGCTCTCATCACGCTGATCCCCTTCCGCATGAACATCAATTTTATTGCAGAGCGTCAGGCTTCGGTTCGCAACCGGCTCGCTGTCAGAAACCGAGATGCCGCGCATGATGCTGTTGACTGCGTCCCGCGTCTGTGGCCTGCCCATCCTGTCCTTCTTCAGTGTAAGCGTATTCATCAGATCTGCTTCCGGGATCTTTTCTTCAAACCGTTTACCCGGTCTGAGCTTACCTGAGTTCCTCATGATATGGAATAAGAGCACGGTGCGCAGCGCGCCCTTCAGACTGCTTCCCGGAATATAGGCCCGGCCATCTCCGCGGCGGATAAAGGACTGAATGTCCCTCAGGTTGTGTTTCTCATCCAGGGCCTCGCCTGCGTCACAATTATACAGAACCAGATTATGGATCTCTTTTCCATTCATCCCACACGTCTTGGATAAAAATTCAAACAGACGATTTGGATCACCAAATCGGTTGTGTACAATTCCTTCCTCAAACTCGTCAACGCGCTGTCGATCGATCACCGCCTGAATCAGCTTATCGGAATCAAGTATGGAAATAATATGATTTGTCTTATCGTAGAGATAACTGCTCTTTAACGCTTTCTCCCCTGTCCCGATATGAACCGGTCCCACCGTCTTCAGCGTCAGGTCATATGTCTTAAGATGTCCATTCTGCTTCATAGACTCACCCCCAGAAACAGCGGTCGGCTGTAGCGATAGACCGGATGACATCCTGTCCCTCCGCTGACTTCGTAAAGCTCACCTTCAAACCGATGGTCGAAGACTGATCCGGCCTGAAAGAAATACTGCACATCTTTCTTCCGCATCTCCGGCGCAAAGTGATCCGACTGAACAAAACCGCCTCTTCTTGTCAGCAGATAAGACGCCCCCTGCAAGGAGACCGGAAGCTCGTCGTCCTTCGGCAAACTGGTCGTCAGCAGAAGGTTTTCATGATCCTGATCCTCAAGTGTGTCAAAAAGCCAGCGTGTCTCGTCGTCAAACGGTTCATTGAGAAGGATCTTATCCTCCAGATCAAACTTCCCGAGACCGCTGCTCCGTTTGCCTCCCAATCCGCTCAAACCGAGAGCTTCGACCAGTTCTCCGAGCACATCGCCATCTTCCACGGAACGGACCGCCGCGATGAAATAGAGCCCGGCCTGTTCTCTAAAATAAAAAGTTCCGACAGCATAGGGTCTTGCGTCCCCGCCGGTCCGGACTGCCGCTTTCTCGTTCAGAAGCAGCGTGCCGAACTGCTGATCCACCTGATCCGCCTTAAACGGATCGCCTTCTTTCATTTTCGTCAGAAGATCCGCCATCATACTGACCGGCACCCAGTTCAGATTCTTGATCGCTTTGCGGTCTTTTGAGGAAAGATCCGTTTCCTTCTGAACCTGCTGCCTTCGGTAAAGAGGCTTTGGCAGATAGAGCTCGTCATTTTTCCATGGAAATGCATCCGTCAGCAGAAGGTTCCCTTCACGAGCCGCCTCGATCAGCCGGTCGAGCTGATCGGTACCACCCATCTCCAGCGCCGTGTGACAAAGAGCGGAAAACAGTGTATCCGCCGCCACATTGAGCCGAGAGCCGAACAGGGACTGAGCGGAATCCGACTTCCCGAAATGCACCGGCGTTGTGAATTTCAGTTTATACAGAAAATAATTCATATCCGGCCGCCTCATCCAATGATTTCTGCAGAGGTTTCATGTCAAGGTTGCATCCGTAAGAGGTCAGCGCAAAATCACTGAGACTGACCCTTCCGCTACCGCGCGTCCCGTGTCCCCCGAGGTAGTCCAACTGAAGGAGCTTCAGCCCTTTCGACAGCATACGGAAATCTTCTACGGCCTCGTCCTGATTCACAGCATCATAGACCAGCACAAAATCGAATACCGTACCCGCAACGACGCGTTCGATCTGACGCGGATTCGCCACGCTGGTTTTCCGGTCGATGAAGTTCTCCGCCTTTGCTTCGGTAAGACCAACCAGATCGGTCTTGTTCTCCTTTGACAGGAACAGATCAACAAACTGGAATCTGGCAGCCTGCGGCTTGTCGGCCGTGCTTCCGAACATGCGCTGGATGACCGGATCATCCTCGCTGCAAAGCGGCATATTTCCAATATCCTTTGCCAGACTTCTCGCAAGCAGTGTCCGAATCTTGCCCTTAAGGCTGCTTCCCGGAATAATCGGATTGCCTGTGAACGGATCCTTGACAACAGGGGAATCAATCGCGCCGATCGCTGAAAAGGCCTCATTTCCGCCGATATGAAGTCCTGTTCTGACCGTTAATCTTCCCGTGATTTTGATCTTTCCGTACATTAGTTCTTTCCTCCAATTCCAAGAAATCTGTGGTAGGCAACCAGGGCTTCCATATAATGAGCGAAATTCAGATAAGACTGCCGGCTGTTCTTGACCCCCTTCAGATAAGACAGAAGCTGAGTCTTCTCAACAAAAAGTTTCACCGCATTGTCCCTCCCGTATTCATAGAGAACTCTCATCTCCATCAGTGTCAGTTTGGTCTGGTCCTCCGGCAGCAGTTGAGATTCTGATCTTCTGAGTTCCTTATCATAAATGCACATCGCAAGCGAATAAAGATTACGAAGCTTGGTCGGAGTGATCTGGTTTTTCTGGCTTTCTTTTCCAATCTCCTCCATTGCCTTTCCCGCTTCCGTCATATAGTCCTTTGGAAGCGGTTTGGCCGTCGGAATCACCGACGCTTCCCTGCGGGAATTCCCGCTGCTGTAAGATCCGCTTCCGCCGTGTCCGGCTCTCCCGCTGTTATAGTTATTGTACATCCTTCCCCCTCCTTACCGCTCTCTTCTCAAATAGACATAAATGTAGATCGCTGTGATTAGCTGACGCCTGTCTTCCTCCGACAAGGCCCACTGATAAACCCATCTTGAAAGATTCCGATACGCCTCTCTCTGCTTTTCTTCCTTGCCCGGCTCCAGACGTGACAGAACATAAGCCAGCCGTGCCAGATTCAGAGTCTCTGACTCGCTCCGCCTCAAAAGCTCCACAATCCGATAGAGGAAGGCCATTCCCCGATCATTTCTCTCATCCTTTTCCAGATCAAAGAATGCACGGATAACCTGAAGTTTCTGATCAATCACCTTATTTCGGTAATCCTCCCATGAATACGTCTGTCTGTCCGCTTCAAACAAAGTGACCGCGTCTTTCCCCTCATGATTTTTGGCGCTGTCCTCCAGTTCCCCGGTTTTTTCCGCCGAAAGTCTCACCGGATACGTCGCATCAAAAATGCCGATGCCGGCGGATATCGTCAAGCTTTCGCATGTGAACTGTCGGAACGCCTTCCGGATCCGTTCCGCTCCCTCGATGACATCGTTCCACGCGCCGGCAAAAAAGACATCATCACCACCGGAATATACGATCAGAACATTCAGTGGCCTCTCCTCTCCGCCCCTGCCCTTAAAGATCGTGTTGATATAATTCTTGAAGAACAGCGACATATTTCTCGAGAAAGCGGATGTTCTCGAAATCGTCACATATTTCTGCCTGCCATTTCCTGCTGGCTGCTCGAAGCCTCGGACAAAAGCGTCTCCCAGATTGTCCACGTCCATCCGGCAAACGCCAAGACGTCCGATTCCGGTGGAAGAATCGGCCAGTTTCTCAAGCCATGTCTCCGCCGCGTAATCTCCGATGTGCAGTCTGGTCGCATACATAAGGCCGGTGAACATCTGATTTTTCGTATAGACCCGGACCACGTCCTGATCATCCTGCAACCGTTTCCTCGCCCGTGCTTCGTCGGTGATCGTCACAAAAACGTCTCCATCCATTCCGGGCAAAGGAAAATCCGCTTCATCACTCGGCTGCCTCGAAACATAATACACAAGCTGTGTCCGGATCTTCTCTGACATGCTTTCAAATGCAGCACACCACCGACAGATCCCATCCTTCGTCAGATGATCCGTTCTTCCGCATATCTTACATTCACGGCTTCCTGAGTGCGCAGCCTGATGATTCATCCGGATCAGGGTATCTGCATCGTAACGGTGTAATTTCTGATACGCAATCTGGCCGGAAACGTCCCGGAAAATGCGGCGATATGGGTTCTTCTCCGAAGGTTGATTCATCAGATCATTCGCCGAGCACGGCGCATAGCCATGCGCGATATATAGAAGGATCCCGAATTGATCAAACATCCATTCGTTAAAGCGCTGATGAACCCGCTCGGCCTTTCTGATCGTCTCTTTCGTATTCGGCAGAAGCAGGTAGCAGTGACCGCCCCCGCTGTAAAGCAGATTCATCCGGGCAAGGCCTGCCTCGGAAAGAAGTTCATCAACATAGTGTTCCATCAGAAGCTCAAGGAAGAAGGATCTTGAGCGCAGCGTCTTAAGCGCCTTTGTCGTCTGGACCGTGTAAATGAAATTCTGAATCCCTGACAGGTCTGCGGAATAAAGAAGAAATGCCGGCCAGTCTTTTGCTTTCTGCTCATCTGTCAGAAATGCTTTTTTGAAATCGGTTATCTCCTTTGCTTCCGCGTATTCACTCAGGCAGACGCCTACCGCCGCCGTTGTTTTGAGATGATCAAAGAGTGATATATCAACGCTCTCAGACACGTTGGTGCTGGACGGAATCTGGCCTGTCAGCGTCTCCAGAAGCGCCAGATGGGAATTCAGCCACTGTTCTCCCGTCTGCATTTTCCGTATGTTTTCGCTGAGTCTGTTCTCCAGATATTGATAATCCGTGACATCCAGCTTCATATTTCCTTTGTCCGAAAGCACACAGGCGCCTTTTCCGCTCAGATCCGGTCTGATCACATATCCGGGATGCTCCCCCTTCATATGGATGAATACAGGCGACAGCGAGACATACTTATCAAAAACCGTCTTGTCGTCACCGTTTTCCCGCCGGTCAAAGCCCGCCGAGATATTATCTGCGATATAGGTCAGATAAGCGAGGGACTGTTCCGGAAGATCCGCTGATTGGAGCGCCCTTCCGTGATGATACCGAACTGCGTTGCAGACATCCTCTCCCAGATCCGGAAATGCCTTTTTCACAAACTGGTATCCGGATTCACTGTGTGTCCCCGGTTCTCCGGCACGATAAAGAATTTTTCCCACATCGTGATACAGACAGGCATATGCTGTCAATTCCGTCCTCTTTTTCATTCCAACTCCCGCCCTTAGTTCAGATGCTCGAGAATATACCGATTGCATCTGTCGTAGATCGTAAAGATCTTGTCGCTGCCTTCCGGAAAGATCGTCTGAAGAGCATCCTCGAGTCCCGTAATCAGTCCGCGACCGCTTAAGCCGCAGATTTTCTTAATATCCTCATCAGTCACAAGCGTCAGTTCGTGCGCCGCCGGATTCCGCTTCTTCTGGTTCAACTCAAGCGTCTTCTCGAAGAGACTGTTCAAATTTTCCGGGACCTGCTCGAAAGTCTGAAGCAGAAAATGCAGGAAATACTGGTTCAGCTCTCCACCATCCTTATAGCTATCTTTGCCGTCGCTGCGCATCTTTTCATCAACAAGGCGGCTTCTCTCCGGGTCTATCCGCTCGAATCTCTCCCGGCAAATCCAATACCGTCCCCGGGACTGTTCGAAAAGATCCGTCATCTTGTATGGGACCAGCCGGCTCAGGTACATCGTCTCCAGTCTGACCATAAACGGGTTCATCCGAAGAACAAAATCCATATGATCCGCATGCCTCAGCAGATTTTTCAGCACAAGAAAGTATTCCACCAGCTGGCAGTATTCTTTCGAAACCGTTTTGCATCCTGTCTTTGTATAGGGATAGAGATTGAAGAGATCCTTATTCTGCGTCTTCGCCGCATCAGCGTCACGGTGAGCCTTCACGTCATCCAGTGAACTGCGGCTGTCAAGATGATGAACCAGTGCGGACAGCCTTTGATTGATCTCACTGATATTGGTGATCGCTGCGTAATCGTAACGTGCCAGAAGCGCGGCAATCCGTTCCTCCTGTTTCTTCCTGCGAAGATAGAAAAGTTCCGGCTCAACACAGCGGTTCTCTGTTTCCTCCGATTCATCCTCATTCAGTTCGAGCGATTCAGCAACAGGATAGTCTTTTCCAACCCGTCCCGTCGTACCGGCCTTTTTCTCCGGGTTCTTGACCTGAATCCCCGTGACATGGTAACGGGTATCCAGAACATCCATCGCCAGCACCATTTTCATCTGAGGCGTACCTGAACTGAGATTATAAAGGATGTTATCGTCCGCATACTGTGGAAGAATCCTCTCAAGAGCCTGCCCGATCACTACCGAGCACTGATCCAGATCGGACGGATCGTTCAGCTCGATCGACACCTTGATCAGATCAAACCGATAATGTTCCCAATGCGTCTCAACAAAGTGCTGCATCAGTTCAAACCGATGGTCCTTTTCCTCGAACTCCCGGATTTCATTCGTCAGAAGCAGCACCACTTTATCCGGCCGGTAATGACGGATAATATGAAGTAAAGCCCCATCACGATCGCTTCTTACAGGATCACTGGTTCCTGCTCCGCTGATTAATACCTTCATAGCGCCCTCCCGCATTAGTTTGATACAGATATTTTATAACACATGCACATAATATTGTAGTGCAGTTTGCTCATTTTATATATTTTAACCATAAGTGAATCCGATCGCGCCTTTTATCTCGTTCCTCTCTCTATACACGCTCTTGTCTTCTTTCCTATGATACAAAATGCACTGTGCATTTTTCAGCACAGTGCGTTAAAAAATCAAGTTTTACAATCTCTCTAACTACATGACAATGACATCATCATTCAGCGACTGCACAGAATACCCCCATGATTTCACCTGACCTTTCCCGATGATCTTATATATACGAATACTGTCCTCTCCGCCGCAAAAGGGCGGAACATCAGAAATCAGCTTGTTGTACTGTGTTTTGGTCAGCCATGCCTCGAACGCCGACTTCTGCACACGCACTCCATAGCCCTGCAGCAGTTTTGCCAGCTTCGTCCGCTTCTTATTATCAATGATGTCATAGACAATCAACACCAGACTTTTATCCTGCCCGTTCTCATGATCAATATCGAAAAAGTAGTTCTCCATACCGGTCATCTCACTTTCATCGGTGTATACAGACCGGCATTATCTTCCTCGACCGCCTGCTGCAGACAGCGGATTTGCTCCATGATCGCCCGCCGGTAAGAAACCGGATAATCCAGATAGCTCAGATAACGATTTGATGTCTCCATTTTCTGTTCCAGTTTGGTCAGGAAAATCTGCAATGCAGCATGTTTCAGATAACACCCGTCTGATTCTTCATCCGTTTCAAACTGATCTCTCGAAATCTCATTTCCATTGATCAGACTCATCGCCGTCGCATCGACCAGAATCGCCCTCCACTCCTCCATCAGATCGCTGCAAAGAGTCGGATGCTTCTCTGCATCTCGATGAAGGAACCCGAAGTACGGATTCAGGCCCCTGCTCTCGAGGTCGCCATATATTTCATTCATCAAAATAGAATAGCCCAGACTGATCATAGAATTGAAGGGATCCTTTGGCGGTCTCCGATTGCGTCCCCTGAACGCAAATTCCGGATGAATGCATTTGGAGAGGCCAAGGAAATAAGCCCTTGCCGCGGTACCCTCATAGCCGATCAGCTGATTCTGATCGCCGACCTGATCCATCTTATTCAGGCATACCTGCATCGCCCTCTCCTCCGGCGACACATCTTTATGTGAAGTTCTGGCATATCGTCTGAGCACCGTGATCTGATTGCTGATTTTGGCCCGGATGATCCGTCTGCTTAATTCCATTGCAAACGGAGTATCGTAAAGCGCGGCCTGCCGCCGCTGAAGCGGCGCATTGACATGAACAGTAGAATGCAGCCGACCGAAGTATTTTCCGCTCTTGGAATAAAAGCCAACCGGTATGCCCCTCAGAAGACATTGTTCAATGCATGCCGTCGTCATCTCCGAGCGTCCGAGAACCGAAATGCCGTCGAGCGTCTCAATCGGGATCAGGCGCTTCATGCCGTCCTTTTCTGTGATGATGATCCGGTTCTCACTTACGCTGATTTTTGCCCCGTTCTCATTAACATATAGATAGCTCACTTTGTATGCCCCTCCCGCTTCGCTGCTGAGTTGTGACGTAATCAAGATCCTGCTTCCGACACCTTTTTCCCCCCTGCTCACACATTTCCAGACAGTCCTCGATACTGACTGCGAATTTACGTTTCAGTTCCTTCATGGAGCGGCCATGAAACGAGTTGAAATTGTTTATTCCGATAACCGTACCAACGAGCAGATGGTCGTCTGTCTCATACTCCACGCTCAGCATAATTCACGGCTTTGCCGTCTGTCCATCATTCTGGCTTTTCGCTCGGTGAGCTTATCGTTAGTCCATAAGTCCGTATTCCCTATACTTATCCATCATCATTTTATAAAGCATTCGGTTTCCAAAATATTGACGGTACGCTGCTGTCTTTTCTTTACCCGCCGCCTTAAGACTCTCCATTTGCTTCCTCTCGTATTCGGATTGTTTCTGTATGTCAGAAAGCATAGCCTCAAATGCATCCAATCGTTCCATCAGAAAGCTCCTCTATCGTGATGATTATGCTTGCCCAATGATCAAATAAAAGTGTCCGAATCATCAATGCCGGTATCAGAAGGCTCATGATCAGCATAAATTTCTGAATTCCGTCAGAGCTATCTTCCGCACAAATTCTGATCAATAAAAGTCCATTCGATAGCCCTGCTATCAGATCGATCCTCTCTAAAACGATCCCCCTGTCTGGCGGGCAATGCCTCGCGTCCCATTTGGAGTCTTGTTTTCGATTCACATCATAAATCGTATTCCATATGTCATACAGAAAACCAGATCTGCTGTCCGTCCCCTCTCGGGGAATCAATTCTCATTACACGACTTACGCCACGACATATATCCTGCATGACGAGTTTCCGTCCCCTCTCGGGGATTCAATTCTCATTACAACGATCGGGAGATCGTGCTGACGGCGGTGAAGCAGGTTTCCGTCCCCTCTCGGGGATTCAATTCTCATTACCGCTTATATATCTGGCAGCAGCGGTATCGGCGATGGGGTTCCGTCCCCTCTCGGGGAATCAATTCTCATTACGAGATGGAGACGGCCGATGGAGACATCGTCGACCAGGTTTCCGTCCCCTATCGGGGAATCAATTCTCATTACCATCACGAAATGGCGCGGGAGTGGGATGAGTCAGAAAGTTTCCGTCCCCTATCGGGGATTCAATTCTCATTACCATTCTTTCCGGACGCCTCAAACGACGCCCGAATTTGTTTCCGTCCCCTCTCGGGGATTCAATTCTCATTACCTGTCTCAATTTTTACATCTTCCATCTGCCCGCTTCAGGTTTCCGTCCCCTCTCGGGGATTCAATTCTCATTACCCGTTTGGCACTTGTTCCCGATCCTTGGGGGCCACGGGTTTCCGTCCCCTCTCGGGGATTCAATTCTCATTACGCAGAGATTTGCCAACAATGATGTGACGAAGAAGCTGTTTCCGTCCCCTCTCGGGGATTCAATTCTCATTACGGGCTTCTTGTCCCGGCAGGATCTGACCCGACGCGTTTCCGTCCATTCTCATTACCAGCATTTCAGCGGTTGCGGGCAAAGTACGGTTTCTAAGGGGGTTTCCGTCCCCTCTCGGGGATTCAATTCTCATTACAAGGTGGCAGTATGATGAAAACTGAGAATTTCGTAGGGTTTCCGTCCCCTCTCGGGGATTCAATTCTCATTACCCGAACACCGCGGAACTATTATCTCACGTCGCAACGTTTCCGTCCCCTCTCGGGGATTCAATTCTCATTACCCTGGTCCAGCACTAAATCAACATCCCCGCCGCGTGTTTCCGTCCCCTCTCGGGGATTCAATTCTCATTACCCGGGGCAGGTGATCGACCAGATCGTTAAGAGACAGGTTTCCGTCCCCTCTCGGGGATTCAATTCTCATTACCAGCGCATGGCAGAGGGGCTTTGCCCCGACTGCTACGTTTCCGTCCCCTCTCGGGGATTCAATTCTCATTACCGATCGCCTGGACCGTTGTCCGGCTCAGGCCGAGTTGTTTCCGTCCCCTCTCGGGGATTCAATTCTCATTACCCAGTCGCGGCCCACCTTCCGCGCCGTCCGGAAGCCGGTTTCCGTCCCCTCTCGGGGATTCAATTCTCATTACCCTCAGAGGCAGGCGGACGTCTGTAGAGGTCGCAAAAGGTTTCCGTCCCCTCTCGGGGATTCAATTCTCATTACTCGCGCTCTTTTATCTTGCCAACGCGACGAGCGTTGGAGAGTTTCCGTCCCCTCTCGGGGATTCAATTCTCATTACAGAGAGGGCAAAGCCCAAAAGGAGGACATATGAAGTTTCCGTCCCCTCTCGGGGATTCAATTCTCATTACACAATGAGGACGTCAATCGTCCCCGAACTCAAGGTTTCCGTCCCCTCTCGGGGATTCAATTCTCATTACAGAATGGAGGAAGAATGAATATCTATTGCGTATACCGTTTCCGTCCCCTCTCGGGGATTCAATTCTCATTACGTCAGAACGGGTCGTCCATTGCGCCCGCTGCGAGTGTTTCCGTCCCCTCTCGGGGATTCAATTCTCATTACCAAAATGAGAATTTCGTTCTTTCAGCGGATGAAGTAGGGTTTCCGTCCCCTCTCGGGGATTCAATTCTCATTACTTGTAGTTTCCGCGTCTGAATCCGCTAAAGTCCGGGTTTCCGTCCCCTCTCGGGGATTCAATTCTCATTACAAATGGCAAAGTTCGCAACGAAAGTCACCGAGATCGTTTCCGTCCCCTCTCGGGGATTCAATTCTCATTACTTCTGTACTCGGTGATGTTGTTGTATCTGCTGGGTTTCCGTCCCCTCTCGGGGATTCAATTCTCATTACACGCGGATGTGTCCGCCGTTCTGGCCGCGCTGGCGGGAGTTTCCGTCCCCTCTCGGGGATTCAATTCTCATTACCGGTCTGCCTTTGAGGCGGCCGGCAAGACTGACAGGTTTCCGTCCCCTCTCGGGGATTCAATTCTCATTACCGAAAAGGCGATCAATGAATAATACAAGATAACACGTTTCCGTCCCCTCTCGGGGATTCAATTCTCATTACCGGCATGACCGTCGATTATGGTTTCCGGAAAACGTGTTTCCGTCCCCTCTCGGGGATTCAATTCTCATTACACGGTTCAGACGATCCTGTCTGAGATGCGGCGGCGTTTCCGTCCCCTCTCGGGGATTCAATTCTCATTACAAGAATGCCGCGACTTTCATAAAACATTTTCCAGTTTCCGTCCCCTCTCGGGGATTCAATTCTCATTACCGAGAAGGCGGCGAGCATGGCAAAGGTAGCACTCAGTTTCCGTCCCCTCTCGGGGATTCAATTCTCATTACTTTAATCATGGGAGCATGGGTTCGAGTCCCATCTGTTTCCGTCCCCTCTCGGGGATTCAATTCTCATTACCCGCCCTCGCCGGCGATAAAAAACTCGCCGTTGCGTTTCCGTCCCCTCTCGGGGATTCAATTCTCATTACAGTTTTGACATCTTCCATCCGTCCCGCTCGGATTGTTTCCGTCCCCTCTCGGGGATTCAATTCTCATTACAAAGCGGCTTCCATCGTCAATGTAGCGGGCGAAAGCTGTTTCCGTCCCCTCTCGGGGATTCAATTCTCATTACGCTGTATGTTGTCTCGTTCTCCATGCCGTAAGTGGTTTCCGTCCCCTCTCGGGGATTCAATTCTCATTACTGATGGGCGATTTCATGGTTGAACTTTTCGGAAATGGGTTTCCGTCCCCTCTCGGGGATTCAATTCTCATTACGTGCGGCTTCAGTCTGGCAAAGGCTGGCCAGCTTGTCGTTTCCGTCCCCTCTCGGGGATTCAATTCTCATTACGGTGGCCGGGAGTTCGCAGATCTCGACGGCTGTGTTTCCGTCCCCTCTCGGGGATTCAATTCTCATTACCGGGCAAAGTACGGCTTCTAATGGCCGTGCTTGTTGGTTTCCGTCCCCTCTCGGGGATTCAATTCTCATTACACCCGCAAACAATGTGAACAGTTGCCCTTGACAGTTTCCGTCCCCTCTCGGGGATTCAATTCTCATTACTATTCAGTTCCGGAAAAGGGTTATCACCTTTTCAATGTTTCCGTCCCCTCTCGGGGATTCAATTCTCATTACGCTATCCGCGCTGCACTGAAAGCGGCAAAAGACGCGTTTCCGTCCCCTCTCGGGGATTCAATTCTCATTACCTCTGCCCGGTACATGCAATAGAGCCGGTGCTCACCAAGGTTTCCGTCCCCTCTCGGGGATTCAATTCTCATTACCAGATAGTGTTCGCGTAATGGTTCATCCAGCGTATTGAGTTTCCGTCCCCTCTCGGGGATTCAATTCTCATTACGGATCAAGGCGGGCTGGAATGACGAGCAGAAGGCTGTTTCCGTCCCCTCTCGGGGATTCAATTCTCATTACCTCGTAGTATCGAGCATAATCTCTAGCAACACTGGTTTCCGTCCCCTCTCGGGGATTCAATTCTCATTACCGATGATCGTTTCCGGAAACCTTGCAGTATCCTGGTTTCCGTCCCCTCTCGGGGATTCAATTCTCATTACCGATGATCGTTTCCGGAAACCTTGCAGTATCCTGGTTTCCGTCCCCTCTCGGGGATTCAATTCTCATTAGAATCGACTTGACACGATTAAGGGCGCGGGAACGTGGTTTCCGTCCCCTCTCGGGGATTCAATTCTCATTAAGGTGGGAGTTATGTCGAAGAGTGAAGAATTTGTGATTGTTTCCGTCCCCTCTCGGGGATTCAATTCTCATTACCTGTCGCCGCGAAGCCGCATAAACACTGGCCGGAAAAGCCGACTTGCGGCGCAAAACCGATTTCGGTAACTTCCATTGACTATTATCGCTCATTATGTCCAAAAAATCCAATAAATACCGCATGCGGCTCAAAACAGACCGTATTGTTTGTATAATGACATGCCGTCAATAACATCGCGATTAGGCACTGCGTAAATGCAGCCGCCGGTTCATAAGAATCGGTCTGCTTCAGAGCCTATGTCAGAAAAAGCACCGCATGCATACCTGCACGCGATGCTTCTCTATAGAGGCGACACCCAGAATCGAACTGGGGA
>Ga0256406_1004682_pt1 | contig 15369 bp, 13 predicted proteins | sample RumenRJG_03DNA_FD_185986 | JGI IMG/M metagenome (GOLD analysis project Ga0256406, IMG submission 185986) | Bovine rumen microbial communities from Lethbridge, Alberta, Canada - RJG_03 | ecosystem: Host-associated > Mammals > Digestive system > Stomach > Rumen | place: Canada: Alberta | collected... | reverse complement strand
CCTCAGTAAATCAACGGAGTAATCTCTCTGCTCTGCTCTGCTCTGCTCTGCTCTGCTCTGCTCTGCTCTGCTCAAAGGCATTATATTTTTGCATTTTATTTTTTCAACCTCTGACTTCATCTTTGTACCCGATTTTTCACCTTTAACATTGCTTCTTTCATGAAAGGATTCTTAAATAAGAGAAGTATCACAGCGTAAGCAATAGCTGAGAGAACTACCGATACAATAACTTTAATGAACATGTTTGGTATATATATATCAATAAAGTAACATGTAACTGCGATACCTGCTGAACCCAATCCTATCGAAACTAGGTTTTTTATAGTTGTTTTATTTGCAAATATCTTCTTAGTTATATCCCGACTATTCCAATAATTCATAACCGCCATGGTTAACTCAGCAAGAACAGTCGTAATAGCAGCTCCGTTTTCAGCTAACAATGGAATCAAAATAAAATTCAATCCGATATTCTCTGCCGCACTTATAACAGAAGATAGTAACGATTTCATTTCCCTGTGGTAAGGTAATAGAACACATTGGTTAAAGAGCGAGCTGAATATTGAAAAGATAATTGCAATCGTCAATATCACTAATGAGTTCTGTGACGATATGTACTTTTCGCCAGCTATAATCAAAACCACCTCTCGACTCAGTGCAATCAGCCCAACCATCGCAGGTATCGTCAGAAAGAACAAAGAATTAGTCAATTTCAACATCAAAGCATCATACTCTTTTTCCATCTTCTTTCCTGCATACATGGAAAGTCTTGGAATTGCTACTGTTAATGCGGCAGCAAGAACGGTCTTAACCATTGTATATATTTTGGTTGAAACACTATATATGCCAACCGTATAGTCATCTTTCAGATAACCCAACATTGTCGTATCCGAATTGACATAGATCTGAATAGCAACATTTGAAGCAAAAATAACTAATACAGGGACAAGAATTTTCTTCAAGTCAAAATGGAACTTTATTCTAACACTGCATATCTTTCTGGCATTGATAAAATTAAGGACATTTGATCCTACTGTTGCAAAAACAGTGATAGCTGCATAATTCAGATAGTCGCCAGGTTTTCTCACAAAGCTAAAGAGCAATGCAATCGAGATAATTTTGAATGCAATGCTCCTAACCGTGATATATGTGTATTCCTCATAGATGCTATAAAGCCACTCTGTCCCAAGCGTCGTAAAAAATATCTGCAAGCTGAAGATCAAAATGCAAGCAGTATAGCTATGTGCCTTGTGAGAAAAAAAGAGATAAACGAAAAGTAGTGCATATGAGACGACTGTTGCTACCATATTGACTGAGAATACTTCGCTGGCAAAGTCACCCATTTTGTTTTTATCGTCTCGAAACTTTGCGCCTTCTCTTATTGCATACTTATCGATTCCAAGTGCTGCTATCAACAAGAAATAAGAGACTATCGAATTTGAAAAATTATACTTCCCGATTTCATCCACCGTGAGAACGCGGGAAATATATGGAAACGTAATCAGCGGGAAGACTAGATTTAGTATAGTTCTAACGCTGTTTATTATTGCATTTGCTTTTATTGATTTAGATTTATCGATCATATATTAATATTATATAAAGAATACCGCAATTATTTTTTCGAGTTTCGAATACTCTTTATATATTCTTATTTTGCATATTTTTTTAGGATTCCGAGTACATTCTTTCCGTTGATTTCTTTTGTAAAATTATTTTTTGCATATGATCTTGCATTATTTCCTAATTTTTTTAATAGGATTCTATTGTCAAATAATTGTATAATACAAGCTGCTAATTCGTCCTCAGTATTATACAATAATCCATTTAACATATTCTTTATCAACTCCGGGTTTGCACCTGAATTTGATGCAATCACTCCAAGTCCAGCGTGCATATACTCTGCAGTTACTCTTCCAAAGCCCTCACAAACAGATGCCATAATTCCAATGTCGTAATTTTTTAATATTTCTTCCACATTATTCATTCTGCCCCGAAACTCTACATTATTTGTAAGATCTAATCTATGAATCTCACGTTTAATTTGCTTTACGTAGTTATCATCTTCCCAGCCAATAATATCAAGTTTAATATCCATTAATTTTTCTTTAGGGATTTTTCCTAAAGCTTTTATTAATATTAGTTGTCCCTTCGCTTTGCAAACGCCACCAACAATAACTATTTTTAAAAGTTTATCTTCTCCTAAATGCAAATTAGGTTCGATTAAATCATCATCTACTCCATTGTATATTACAGATATTTTTTTCTCTTCAAGTCCCTTTTTTGCCCAGTGTTTTTTTACTGCATTTGAAACAGCTATAAAATGATTTGTCCTATCATTAATAAACCCAAAATAATTCTTTCGAAAGTACCAACAATCAAAATCAGCATCTCCAAACTCGCGAATATGCATCACATGAGGGATATTGTATTTCTCTGAAATTACACACCCCAAGTCATTTCTTGAAGAGTTTGTATATATAATGTTTATTTTTTTCAAATCAACACGTTCTGCAATTATTTTTTCTGATTTTTTATTCATTATCGCATACATGAAATAATATTTAATGTACCTTAATGGATTTTTCCACATAATGCTTGATTTGGCTTCCATAGCCGCATAATGATTTGTAATAACATATTTTATGCCAAATGCATCGAGTTTTTCTGTAAACTCCGACTTGGTACTTGTGCAAACAATGCACTGATTCCCATGACTTTTAAAAAAGGTAATTAAATCCAATATTGACCTAGTTGCACCACCTATAGTCCCTGGATCAATGATAATTAATATATTCATCTCGTTCTCACTTATTAATAAAACTCATATAAAAAAAACTAAAAAGATTTATAGAAAAATAATGCTCTTTTGATAATATGTTTTATTACTAATGGTTTTGTCGTTTGCAATAATACTGATAAATATATCTATGGATGATTCGCTTTGTATTTTGTGTATGATACATTACTGTCTTCTTTTTTATATAGTAAACGCATTAAAATAAACGCAAAACAATAACTAACAATCACGAAATACCATCTCACAAATGACCATATTAAACTTTGAAACAGCAATAAATAAAAAGACAAATATATCGGCTTTAATGATGCCCGTTTATATCCTCTCGCAATCGCATAACCAAATAGCAGCGACCCAAAAAACACTCCTAGTTCTCTAAAGTCTAAGTAAAAAGCAAAAAACATACTTACATATGCATTATATCTATAGTTTGGAAACACATAAATGAAATGATCTACTTGATTATAGTTAAAATATTCAGCGATTTTATATGGCTCTGGTTTTAAGTTATATCTTGCAAGTACATTCATTATGTTTGCAACAAATCCACTAATATACGAAAACCCGAAAGAGTAACCATTTATGAAATTGACTTTGCTAATCCAATAGTCTAACAAAGGTACTGGAATTGCAAAATATGCATATAGATTTTGTAATGTATTTACATTCGAACCGCTTGACCTATAATTTGTAATATACTCCAAAAGGATTGCACCTAATATAATAACGAAAAAAGCAATGACTTTAACTCTGGTTTTTAATGTTTTTGAAATATTTTTTTTCTGTATAAGAAAAGCCAGAAGTAAGGTTATGAAAAATACAAGTATGTTGACTCGTCCAAAATTAACAAAAGTAGATAACGCTAAAGCGACAGCTGATAGTGCAATAGGTAGCGTTAACTTCCCTTTCTGTGTCAATTCAACGGACATAATTGGAATAGAACAAATTACAACTGGTTTTGCAAAATACATATCAAGATACTTAAGAAATTTTGTACCATATATTAATGTATCTGCCATTCCGCTAATAGCAGTTTCTCCACTATCACGATACAACTCGCGTATCGTAGATGCACTATAACCAGACGCTAATAATCCAACTATTGACGATGCCATTATTCCATAAACTATGATAGAAATAGCAAGAAGTACCACATAGATTTTCTCTCTTAATACGTAATTAGCAGATGGATCTATACCAAAAAATGGAATACGTTTTAGTTTTAATTTATAATGTCTTCCTAAGATACATCCCAAAAACATTCCGGTTGCGCCTATCAATATTACAAGTGGTGCGCGAAATGAATAATTGTACATGCCAAACAGTTTTAACTCTGCCAAAAAGCATATTATTAGCCACATTGTGCAGAAAATTGTCAATGGATTATAAAGATTTCTCCATTTAATAATGCTTATTCCTAAATAGATTGCAAGAGCAAAGCACGTTACAATTATCATCTACATACCTCTGATCAGCAAATTAACCTATTACGTCCCCATCTCTATTTACATGCAAAGATTCGCTATACTTTCTGTGCTCATTAGCTCTAACTATGCTCTTACAAATCCATTTTGGCATAATAAGAAACGGATACAAATTTATCCATGCATAGGGATACTTTCGTGTCAATCTGAATAAATTATGAACATCCGTCTTTGTTATTCCTGATGCTCTTTCCTTTATCACAGACCTCTTTGAAATAAAACAAACCCTCCAAATAAAGAGTCTATCAAGCTGCTTTTTGTCAAACCCATGCATGACAGCAAAATCCAACATTTTTCTATAAGTATCACCATCAACCCTTGATGAATCAAAATTTGAAACTATGCTATATATTCCAGCACCAATACAAGGAATACTAATTACCCCTAATTTTTTTCCCTCATAGCACGAACACAAAATATGAATATAACTCTGTAACCAGTTTGTTCCTTTATATTTTTCAAGTGATTCAATTTTCCTAAACGCTTCTGTTAAGCAAATAAAACACGAAAGAAATCCCCACATTCTGCCAGCATATTTCATAAACTCAATTTTGTCATTGGTTGTAAAACATCTATTATCATAAATTGCTCTTTGATAATATATCGTGTGCTGTTCATCAATATATTTTTCATGAAATCCTTTAGCATTGAGATAAACTAAAGATAAGTCATTATTTTCCAAAAAATCTAAGATGATATCAAGTTTATCTTCCATCAAAATATCATCATCAGAAAGTAACAAGGTATATTTACCTTTTGCAATTTGCATGCATTGCAAAAAATTCGAGTCAGGTCCAATATTTTTATTATTTCTTACGTATGACAAAAATGGATATTTCTTGCAATAATCATTAATAATGTTTGCTGTGTCATCAGTTGAAGCATTATCCGAAATAAACACTTCAATTTTATCTATATACTTCAAACATTGGGGCAACAAGATATCCAACATGTTTGATATTGTCTTTTCACCATTATATGTTGGTATTGCAATAGTCAATAATTTTTCACTCATTTTTCCACCATAATTTTGGACGTACATTATTATAAATATTATTAGCTAATCTGCACAAAGTTCTTTCTGGTATACTATGCCAAAGTTTGTACTTTAGTACTTGTGACTTGCTCCTTTGATCAGGTTTCAATTCCGGCCACGGAGTCAATTTCATATACTTCCTATATTCATCCGTCATGGAATGGTCACAATCTTCTATCCACGGCCTACTCATCATGTAGAAATTTCTAGTATAGTGAATAATAGCTGGATTTTGTTTTGCTTTGTTCACTTCCTCTTTCGAATAGAAATGTAGTGGTCTCCTCCAAATCATCAAATTTTCATATGTAAATGCCCAAAAAAGAGTGTACACATTATATTTAGGCTCAAGTCTTAATATTTTTCCTTTGCAGCTCCAATTCATCAACGTCTGTTCAAAAAAGAACACATTTCCATTTTGATCAAATATACGCTTAATTATCTTATCCTGAATCTTATGGATTCTCCACTTATCCAAGTCAACAAGAAACATACCCGCATTGCAATAAATATCTGAATCATCCATTCTGAATTGACGTCGATATTTTTGGACATTCATGCAGTCAGATACTCCTGCCATAATATTGTCACCAAGATCGATATTCCAAAGCTCTTCAAGATCTCTTAATACAAGTGTATCAGAATCCAAACAAAGCACTCTGTGTACATCTTTGGGCAGCAAAGTACCAATGCACATTCTAAAATACGAATGTCCCATTTGATATCTTGATTTAAATGGGTACTTCAGAATGTCCTCTGGATCCGGTGCATCTAAATATATTATCTTCCTCTCGTAAGCAAGACTCACATATCTCTCAACCATCATTTGAAGCTTTTTCTTTTTTTCTGCCGAGATACCATCATCTACCACGTAAAACACTATTGATTGTGCATGCTTATTATTTTCAAGTACTGACACTATAGACGTTGCCATTACACTGGCAAAAGCATCACTGCTAAAATAAAATATGTTCATCACTTACCTGCTAACTGGAAAAATGGTTTTTGATTCAAAACGCTCTTTATCCCATCTCTGAACGGCATCTTAGGTTCCCATCCTGTATCTTTCTTCAGCTCACTGATATCGGCCTGAAGGTGCATTACTTGATGAGGATAATACTCAATTGCCCCAAAAGCAAGATCCATATCTGGAGCAACAACATCTCGAATATCCTTTACATACTCTTTTAAAGGACGTACATTTCCACTTCCTAATACGTATGTCTTACCACTTATACCCTTTTCTCCTAAACGTACAAAAGCTCTGCCTGCGTCTCCGCTATATAAGTAATCCCACATCTGTTCGCCCTTTGTAAGCTGGGGGACTTCTCCAGACTTTAGCTTATTGATTGTGGACATTACCATGCTTTGCGGTCCATCATTTGGGCCATATACGCTCACTATACGAACCCAGATATGCTCCAATCCAATCTGTCTCGCATACTGCCTTGTCATAAGCCCTGCCGCTAATTTTCCAATTCCATAACCCATGGTTGGATTCGTCGGGGTATCCGGCTTTATCAGTCCCTCTATCCTGCCGTATTCAGCCTGCGATCCAACACCGATGAATCTGGTACATCCCATTCTCTTTGCAGCCGCTACTGCATCAAGGGCGTATCGTACATTCTGGTTCTGCAGGTACATATCATCTCTTGCCTGTCCGGTGGTTCCTGCCCAGGCAAGATGATAGAAAACATCATATGTACTTCCATCCGACTTTAAAGACTGCAATTCATCGAGAGAGCAATATCTTAGCTTTACGAGCTTGTTTTTGGGAATCTGGCTATTGCGTTTTGACCCTTCACGGCATAACACGAGTACCTCAATATTGTTCTTTATCAGTTCTCTTATTATTGCAGTGCCAACTGCACCTGTTGCGCCAGTGATAATTACCCTCTTCATCTTTTCTTCTTCCTTACCTTTGTACCCTGCCGGACCCAGATCCATTCGCTAATTTACTGACTTCATCTACGCTTACGCGATTGAAGTCACCTTCAATAGAATGCTTCAATGCTGAAGCAGCAACTGAAAACTCAATTGCATCCTGCGGTCCATACTTATGGCGCAGCGAGTAAATCAGTCCAGCACCAAAGCTGTCTCCACCTCCAACCCGATCAACAATATGAAGATGATACTGTTTGGAGAAATAGTAATCTTTTCCATCAAACAACATTGCGGACCAGTCATTATCACTTGCCGAAATGGAGCTACGAAGAGTTATAGCAACATACTTAAAATTGAATTCCTTCTGCAGCTTTTCTGCAACTTCTTTATATCCCTCACGGTCTAACCTACCTGCATTGATATTTGAGTTGCTTGCCTCAATTCCAAATACATCTTTTGCATCTTCTTCATTTGCTATACAAACATCTATATATTTACAAAGCTCAGTCATTGAACGCTTTGCTGATTCCCTACTCCAAAGTTTGCTTCTATAATTCAAATCACAGGAAACGGTAATTCCTAGTTTCTTTGCCTCTTTACACGCTTCAAGACAAATCCGAAAGACGTTCTCACCTAATGCCGGTGTAATTCCTGTGAAATGGAACCAATCAGCACCGTCAAAAACATCTTTCCAATTAAAGTCTGATATTGTAGCTTCTGCTATTGCTGATCCTGCACGGTCATACACACAGACACTGCTTCTCTGACTGGCTCCCTTTTCAAGGTAATAAATTCCAACTCTATTTCCACCACGGACAATCCCGTTTGTCTTAACACCAAATCCTCTAAGAACAGAAACAGCCCCATTACCGATGGGATTGTCAGGAAGCTTCGTTACAAAGCTCACATCGTCACCAAAGTTTGCCAATGATACTGCTACATTTGCTTCTGCCCCGCCAAAAGTAGCCTGCATAACATCATTTTGAAAAAAACGTAAATATCCTTGAGGTGCAAGACGCAGCATAATCTCGCCAAAAGTAACTACCTTGCTCATAGTCCCACAATCCTTATACTGAAAGGCGTCCCGGACTTCTCCATCCGGGACCCATCAACGTTTCAAATAGTTGCTCTATTCTTTACTCTACAGACTTAATCTGATTCTCAAGTCGTGTAATTCTCGCTGTATCCTCCGTAGCCATGGCATTGTAATAGCCAGACTTAAACTTCAGATAAAGCAGTTCGAATCCAAGTGCCTCCTTGATAGCCTGTTTCAAAAATTCCGGATTGTCATTCTTGCTAAGTACGACCTTTCTTGTTTCAAAACGGTCAATGTATGGATTCATCCTAATGATAAATGGAATCGATTCAATACCAATATTTCCACCAAAATTTGTAACAAGGCCACGTGCCTTAGCCTTCTCGCAAAGTTCTCTGGTTGCATTGAATACAGGTTCAGATTCAATATCCTTTCTTTCAATATCCATAGATGCTGAGAGATCACTTCTCCCGACAGTAACTCCTGTCAGGAAACCATCACCTATTTTCAGAATTTCATCAAAGTTTGCAAGACAAGTCTTAGTTTCGGCATTAATGATGCGCTCAACGTCCTTATTGCCATAAACCTTTGTGAAAGCACCACGATACTTCTTCATGGCAAATGGTGTTTCAATCATTGGTGCCATGACACCGGTCGCATCAAGAAGCTTGCATTGATCCAGATCATGAACCGCTTCACATCCACCGATCTTTATTATCAGCCCAAGATCGGCTGTTTCCACAAAGTCGCGGAGCATGATGAGCTCATCTTTTCTGGAACCTTCAGCCTCAAATTCAGCCTTGATTGATACAACACCATATTCCTGTTTCAGTTTTTTCAGTGAATCTACGATATCATGCTTAATCCCCATCTTTTTGTCCTCCACCTTCCTAAGCATTTTTCATGTTATTTTTCTTCATCCACCATCGGAACGATCATGATCTTCTTCAGTTCTTCTCTGGGAAGGAACGGAGCAAGATCTTCAAGCGGCGGTGAAACAAGAGTTCCATCCTCAAGCCGCTTTGTACTGCTCTTCGGTTCCCACCTCTGAGCTGTATCTGTGAAGATCTGACAGAAAAGCGGGCCATCTGTAGCAAGGCATTCGTCCACAACTTTTTTCATTTCATCATTGCTGTGTGCTTCAAAGTAAGGATACCCAAATGCCTTGGCGATCTTCCCGAAATCCGGGAAAGAAAGGTCCCCGGATTCCGGACCAATTCCTACCCGGGAATGTTCAGAAAACAGATTGCTCTGGGTAATACGAATAGACTGATATCCGCGGTTATTAATCAGGAAAATCTTAATTGGCAGTTTGTTTGTGACAATGGTCTGAAGTTCCTGTAGGTTCATCATGATACTTCCATCGCCTTCAAGACAGATTGTCGTCTTCCTATGCCCGCCAAGACAGGTACCAATAGATGCTGGGAGACCATATCCCATAGAGGCAATGGCACTGTTATTATCAAACCTGCTACCCTTTTGTATATGATACAACTGGTTGCCAACAACACAGCATGCACCGTTAGACACTGCCGTCAGGCTATTCTCCGGAAGATTTTTGCTTACATAATCAATGAATGCATAGACATTGACATAGCCATTATCCTGATCCCACTGTCTCTTTTGAATAACCGGATAGTTCTTCTTCCATCCCTGGCAGATCTTAATCCAATCTTCATCGTGACTTACAGGAGTGTTATCTCCAATGGTGTTATTGAGCTTGGTAAGGAAATCCTTTGCATCCGCCCAGACAGGCATTTCAACGTGAATCGTCGGCTTTTTCATTTCAGCACGGTCAACATCTACCATGATAACCTCGGCATCTCTTGCCCATGTTTCATAGTTATATCCCACCTGACGAATAGAGATTCTGGTACCAATTGCAAGGATTAAGTCTGCATTTTGTATAGCCCAGTTACCCGGACGGTCACCCATGTTGCCGGCGCGACCAGTGTACAGTGGATTGTCGTCCTCAATGAGGTCAACTGCATTCCAATAAGTTACGATTGGAATATTCAGTTTCTCTGCAACCTCTCTGAAAACCTGATAGGCTCCAGAGAGGCGAATACCATATCCTGTATGGAAAACCGGACGCTTTGCTTTCTTGATCCTCTCAATAACCGAATCGATCGTTTTCTGGCTCACCGGAGGCGGAAGAAGTTCATCATCCTTCTTCTGATCTTCAGTACCGTCATAACCCTTGAGATCATCCGTCTCAATGAAAGAGCCCTGGAAGTTCACTGGGATATCAATCCAAACCGGACCGGGACGTCCAGTTGTTGCGAGATGCCAGGCTCTTTCAAGGTGATACCGTATTGTCAGCGGATCTTCTATCATTACTGCATACTTGGTCATCGGAGCCACAGACTTTGTAATGTCATACTCCTGATCGCCAACTGCGCGAAGAGGAAGGCCTTCGGTAAACTGCTCACAATACCTGGCAGTTGTCGTGTACTTAACCTGTCCAGAAATAACAAACATTGGAATGGAATCGAGCCAGCCGCATACAACACCCGTAATTGCATTGGTGCCGCCAGGGCCTGTAGTTACACATACTGCTGCAATTTTATTTTCAATCCTCGCATAGGCCTCTGCTGCCATAGCACAAGCCTGTTCATGATGATTATAGGTTACATGAAGACCTTCTTTATGGCCCAATGCGTCATTAAGGTGCATCGCTCCACCACCAACTACAGAGAAGGCGTCTGTTACTCCGTGGTTAACTAGAAAGTCTGCCACATAATCAGCAAGTCTTATTTTCACGATTCCGCTCCTTCTTATCCTTTGTTCTTCTGTGCTGTTCAGTGAATTTCAAATTATTAAGGCTGAACCTTATTAGTCCTTTACTGCCTCTTTGATTACTTCAGCCATATAATCGATCATAGCGTCAGTCATTCCCGGATATACTCCAACCCAGAATGTGTTGTTCATGATGAAGTCCGTATGCGTCAACTCACCAACAACCTTGTAATCATCCGTACCTCTGATCTGATCGAAGCAAGGTTGCTTGATAACATTGCCAGAGAACAGAAGCCTTGTCTGAATATTCTTGCTCTCAATAAAGCGCTGTACCTTGTTGCGATCAAGCCCCGTCTCCGGTCTGATGGAAATCAGGAAGCCAAACCAAGACGGATTAGAGTTCTCTGCGGGCTCAGGGAGAATAATCCGATCCTGAACATCCTCTAGCGCTTTGTGCAGTCTTGCCCAGTTATGTCTTCTTCTCTCAATGAAGGTCGGGAACTTCTTTAACTGCTCAACACCTACAGCGGCCTGCATATCTGTAACTTTCAAGTTGTAACCAAAGTGGCTATATACATACTTATGATCATAGCCATGAGGAAGTTCACCATAGTCCCCATCAAATCTATGCCCACAGGTATTGTCGCGACCTGAAGGGCAATAGCAATCACGCCCCCAGTCACGATAAGAAAGGATCAGACGGTTAAGTACAGGATCATTGGTGTACACGGCACCGCCCTCTCCCATAGTCATATGATGAGGCGGATAGAAGGATGAAGTACCGAGATCCCCCCATGTACCTGTAAATCTGGTCTCACCATCGATGGTGTACTGGCTTCCGAGTGCATCACAGTTGTCCTCTACAAGCCAAAGGTTGTTCTCCTCGCAGAATGCTTTTACAGCCTTAAGGTTGAAAGGATTTCCAAGAGTATGTGCTACCATAACAGCCTTGGTCTTTCCAGGATTGTACGCGGCTTCAAGCTTGGTCACATCAATGTTGTACTGAGGAACAGTAACATCTACAAAAACCGGAACTGCACCATACTGGAGAATAGGATTGATCGTTGTCGGGAAGCCACATGCGACTGTGATAACTTCATCACCACGCTTGATCTGGCGTTCACCCAGCTCAGGAGCTGTGAGGACTGTGAAAGCGATCAAGTTTGCAGAGGATCCAGAGTTCACAAGATGTGCATGTTTAACGCCAATCCACTTTGCAAAATCACGCTCGAACTGACTGCTGAATCTTCCTGTTGTGAGCCAGAAATCCAACGTTGCATCTGTTAGGCTCTGCATCTCCTTCTCATCATACACTCGGGATGCATACGAGATACGATCACCAGGAGTAAAGTTGCTGTGATCTGTTTCCTGCTCTTTAAACTCATGATAGAACTCAGCAACGAGATCCTTGATCTCAGTTCTTGCTTCCTCTTCATTTCTCCAACGTGCCATAAAATTTCCTCCAAAGTTTACTTTTAATGTTTATCCAATCTTTCTTATAACAAGCCTGCGCCTGTAAGAAATTATCTGGTAATTCATTGAACCATTTCAGATATCCCGGTTCATTTATTGCCTTCTTCTGCTTATTTGTATCAAATTCACTTACAAACTTGCAACGATAAGCCAAAGATATAAAGTGACCTCGAACCGCATATTTGCACCGGATTATCTCATAGACTCCAATCATGTCGGAATCTACGATTACATCCTGACCGAGTTAGGATTTTGCAGTCTTATGTATGCGTTCCTCAATGGGCTCTCTGTAACGAATGCATCCGCCAGGTACGTACCACCCTGTTCCAGAATTAGGATCGTCTCTCCACGATAACAGGATCTGATGCGAGCTATTAACAACAAACAGATCCACATTAACAATCGGGGTTAATGTACTGACATAGTTGAACAGGTCTGTTCCCAGACCATTCTCAGGTGATAGTCCTTCGGATTGGATTTCACTCTGCAAAAGGTCAATACCAGATCTAAGGCTCATTCGCCATCCCTCAGAAACTCTTCAATCTCTTTGTCCATACATGCAGGAATATCACCGCCATCCAGCCAGCACTTGCTCCACTCAACAACTTTTTCGATGGCTTTATCCAGATCCCAATGAGGATGCCAGTTAAAAGTAGCCTTCAGCTTTGAGCAGTCAAGTTTTAAGAAATTTGCCTCATGCGGACCACCATCGGATTTGTTAAGCCACTTGAGGCCTTCACCCCAGTGTTTTACAAACAGATCAACGAGAGCTCCCGTCTGGAAGCAATCACGATCGTCCGGTCCAACATTGTAATAGTCAGCGTATTTGATATCCTGATACTGCTTTGCTGCGATCATGAGATATGCATATAGCGGCTCCAGCACATGTTGATAAGGTCTTGTAGAATATGGATTACGAACGATAATATCTTCATGTTTCTCAGCAGCTCTCACACAGTCAGGAATGATCCTGTCTTTTGCAAAGTCACCACCACCGATTACATTTCCTGCACGTGCCGTGGAAACAGCAACTCTGCCATCCGTGAAGAAGCTGTTCTTGTAAGAATGGGTAACCAACTCCGAACATGATTTGGAATTAGAATAAGGATCGAATCCATCCAGCGGCTCATTCTCGCGGTAACCCCAGATCCATTCATTGTTATGGTAAACCTTATCTGTAGTGACATTTAAAAAAGACTTCACACAAGGATGGAGTCTTACGCACTCACAGATATTCACGGTTCCCATTACGTTCGTTTCATACGTGTAACCGGGATTCTTATAAGACTCACGTACAATCGGCTGTGCTGCAAGATGAAGGACAATCTCCGGCTGTTCCTTGTCGAATACCTCCATAAGATGATCTCTGTCTCTGATATCCCCGATATAGGAATGCATCTTGTCCTTGACATCTGCAATATCAAAAAGGTTTGGCTCAGTTGGCGGCTCTAATGCGTATCCCGAAACTGCCGCACCAGCATTGATTAGCATCCTGCAAAGCCAGGTTCCCTTAAAACCGGTATGCCCGGTAATCAGTACCTTCTTTCCCTTATAAAAAATCAAATCAAATTCAGACATACTGCCACCCTTCAATTCTTTGTTAATCTTCCCACGTTTTCCACGGTGCCTTGCCTTCTGCCCAGAGCTTTTCAAGAATATCTTTTTCTCTCTTGGTGTCCATGCACTGCCAGTAGCCGGTATGAGGATAGGACATCAGCTGATTTTCAGCTGCCAGCTTCTCAAGCGGCTCCCGCTCAAAGACGCAATCATCCCCTGTCAGATAATCAAAAATCTGAGGCTCAAGTACCATATAACCCGCATTGATTGCTGCGCCATCTTCAGCATTCTTCTCCCTGAAGGAGCGGACTGCATTATCTCCGCCAATATCGAGTACCCCCTTCTGCTGTTTCTGTTTAACTGCGGTAAGGGTAGCAATCTTGCCATGTGCCCTATGAAATTCAAGTAATTTCTGGATATCAACGTCACAGACACCATCACCATAAGTCATGAAAAATGGCTCATCACCGATGTACTTTTGTATCCGTTTGATGCGCCCGCCTGTCAATGTATTGAGTCCAGTATCAACGACTGTTACTTTCCATGGTTCCGTATGTTTTTCATGAACAACCATCTTGTATTCTTCTGTAAGATCAAAGGTGATATCTGAAGTGTATAAGAAATAATTTCTGAACCACTCCTTGATCATCTGCTGTTTGTATCCAGCGCAGATCACAAATTCATTAAATCCAAAATGACTGTATTCCTTCATAATATGCCAGAGAATTGGCATACCCCCGATTTCAATCATTGGCTTAGGACGATATTCTGATTCCTCTGAAATCCGTGTTCCAAAACCACCGGCTAATAAAACAACTTTCAACTTATGCCCCTCCATTTACTCAATAATACTAAATGTCATTTTCAGCTTTATGTAGAACTCCTGATTACCAAGAGCAAGCCACAAACAAATAATAATCAAAGACCGCTCGTTTCTCTAGTTATCAGATGACTCGAAATACTGATAGCCACAGAAACGAGCAACCCTACTACTCTTTTACGTTGATCTTATACTCACGCTGTAAAGTCAGTAATTATTTTTACATCATCCCTATACTGCCGATGTAAAGCCACCGAAAACCACCATTTTCTTGGTCGTCGTTCAGCCTCTTTTTGCCACTTTTTACATCGTGTCAATAGTGTCGATATTAAAAATTTACATCGCATCATAGGTCACCTAATAAAAAACGCCCTCCGAGGGCACCTCCCCTCGCTTCTGCCTTCATACCTATGTCTCTGTAAAATTATTACACCGTACCCTAGGTCACCTGATAAAAATGGTGTCTTGGGGTGCCTCCCCCTGCTCCTGCCTTCCTACCACATCCGTCACTCTAACTCTCTTAGCTTGCATCCCCGTCCCCGCCACACT
>Ga0256406_1004681_pt1 | contig 15369 bp, 12 predicted proteins | sample RumenRJG_03DNA_FD_185986 | JGI IMG/M metagenome (GOLD analysis project Ga0256406, IMG submission 185986) | Bovine rumen microbial communities from Lethbridge, Alberta, Canada - RJG_03 | ecosystem: Host-associated > Mammals > Digestive system > Stomach > Rumen | place: Canada: Alberta | collected... | reverse complement strand
GAAGGCAAGCGGAGCCGAAGCCGAAGAAAGCCGGCAGGCCGCCGTTCGTGCCTGGCCCGAATCACCCCTGGAGAAAGTTCGTCATAAACCCCAAAAAGGGGTAGAAACAAGTTTCGCCATAATGACAAGGTGGCCAGGGTCGTTGCAACAAAAACCGCGGAAAATGGGCCAGACGCCTCAGAAAGGTCTAGTTTGTTGCATCGTTGCTGTCATCTAACAGAAATGTTTTCTTTTTTCGTGACGCCATTAGGATTTGCTTCGCTATAGTACGTAGGAAGAAAGAAGAGCCCCATGTCTTGCCGCGATAAGCAAAGCGAACTAAGCGAAGAGGAAAAGGCGAAGCTCCTTTCCGGCGCGGGAAAGATGCGCACCTACGAGGTGAAGCGGCTAGGGATTCCCCCGCTTGCCTTTTCGGATGGCCCTTTGGGGATTCGCAAAAGCAAGCCGAACGGCTCCGCCACCTCGAGCATTGATGAGTCGCTGCCCGCCACCTGCTTCCCTTCGGGAAGTAATTTAGGCAACACGTGGTCCCTTTCTTTGCTCCAGGAACTAGGCTCGGCCTTGGGCAAAGAGGCCAGGCATTACGGCGTCGACATCCTCCTAGGCCCTTCCCTCAACATCAAGAGAAACCCCCATAATGGCCGGAACTTCGAATACTACTCCGAGGATCCTTTTTTAAACGGATGCCTCGCCTCCTCCTACGTGGAAGGCATTCAAGGGGAAGGCGTCGGTGCCTGCCTAAAGCACTTCGCCCTCAACAACAACGAATCCTTCCGCTTCCTCTCCGACTCCCTCGCGGGGGAAAGGACAATGCGGGAAATCTACCTAAAGCCCTTCGAGATCGCCATTAAGGCTTCTCATCCCGCCGCGTTGATGTGCTCCTACAACCGGGTGAATTCCATCTTCTCCGCCGAACACCCCTTCCTTTTGAAGCAAGTGCTCCGCGAAGAATGGGACTACCAAGGCCTCGTGATGTCGGATTGGGGAGGGATGAGGGACCGCGTCGCCTCTTTGAAGGCGGGGTTGGATTTGGAGATGCCAGGCGGCATCGACGAAAATGCGAAGCAAGTGCAAGAGGCCGCCTCAAAAGATCCCCTGCTCCAACAAGAGGAAGAAAAAAGCGTCTCCCGCCTCTTGAAGACGATCGATACGGCCCAGGAAAAGAGGGAAAGGGAAGATCGTCCCTCCCTTTTTGAGGAAGATGACGAATTGGCCTATCGCCTCGCCCTCGAATCCTTCGTCCTTTTGAAGAACGAAAAGAATGCCCTTCCCCTAGCGAAAGGGGAGAAGGTGCTCGTTCTTGGCCCCCTCTTCCTCCATGAGCATGATCAGGGCGGGGGCTCTTCTTTGATCCACCCTTACAAGAAGAAAAGCCTAACGGATGCCTTCCGCGAAGAAGGGATCGACTTCGCCTATGAGGAAGGCTATCAAGAGGAAGAGGAAAAGCCGAATCCCCGCTTGGAGAAGAAGGCGTTGGAGAAGGCGAAGGATTTCTCCACCATCCTCCTCTTCTTGGGCGAACGGGGCACGGACGATAGCGAAGGCTACGACCGCGCTTCCTTAGATTTGCCAAGGAATCAAGTCTCCTTATTGGAGCGTCTCCCCGCGGAGAAAAGGATCGTCGTCCTCCTTTACGGCGGGGGCTCCATGAATATCCCCTCCCTTTCCAAGATATCCGCCCTCCTTTACTGCGGCCTCCCTGGGCAGGGAGGGGCAAGGGCGCTAGCCCAGTTGCTTTCTGGGCAGGAAAGCCCCTGCGGCAAGATCGCGGAGAGCTTCTATCTTTCCGAGGCGGACATCCCCTATGGGAAGGAGTTCAAGCCGCAGATCGACTACCTTTACAAAGAGGGGATCTTCGTGGGCTACCGCCAGGCGAAAAATCATCCCAAACGCTTCCTTTTCCCCTTCGGCTATGGGCTTAGCTACACAAGCTTCTCCTATTCTTCGTTAACGGTAGAAAGAAGGGAGGGGGATATCCTTGTTTCCTGCCTCATCACCAACACAGGGAAGCGGGAAGGCAAAGAGATCTCCGAGGTTTACGTGGGGAAAGAGGATTCCCCCATCCTCCGTCCCGAAAGGGAGCTAAAGGGCTTCTCCAAAGACTCCTTAAAGCCGGGGGAGAGCAAGAGGATCCAAGTGAAAATCCCCTTATCCTCCCTTGAGGTTTATTGCCCCGCCCGAAAAAGGTGGGTCTTAGAAGAGGGGGCCTATCAATTCGGCGTCGGCCCCTCAAGCCGCGATTTGCCCCTCCAAGGCGAGGTTTTCCTAAAGGGAGAGGCGTTAACGGCAGATTATCCCCCAAAAGTCCAAGAGAAGATCGAAAGCTATCAGTTAAGCGACGAGGAGTTCTTCTCCCTTTTGGGGTGGAAAAAGGAGAAGGAACGCTTTGATAAACCCTACACGATGGAGACGCCGATCGCCTACTTCCAAACCCTGGGAGGCAAATGCTTTCGCAAGATCCTCGTGGGAACGGGGAAGAGAAAAATCAAAAAGGCTAAGCGAATCAAAGACCCGGAAGCGAGGAGCCGGGAGGAGAAGACGGGGACCTTCCTCGCCAAGATGCTCCCTTATAACTCCCTCCGTTCCCTCTCCTTCTCTTCGGATGGCGTCTTGCCCCTTTCGGCGGCAGAGGGAATCCTCGACATCGTAAACGGCCACCCATTCCGCGGCTTAAAGAAGATGAGGAAGAAAAAGGGGGCATGACCCCCTTATTTATTCTCCTAATGCTTCCTTCACCTTTTCCCGTAAAGCGGGAACGACCTCCTGCTCGAACCAGGGATTCTTCGCCTGCCAGCGGAAGTTGAGCGGGCTTGGGTGGACGATCGGGAAGAAAGAGGGGAGATACTCCTCGTAATGCCTCACCGTCTCGGTCAAATTCCTCTCTTCTTTCCCCTTCAGGTAATAGCCGATGCTGTATTTGCCGATGAGCACGGTTAACTTGACGTTTGGCATTAAGGCCAATAGCTTCGGGTGGTATTCTTCCGCGATGAATTCCCTCGGTGGGAGGTCGCCCGTCTTCCCTTTGCCGGGATAATAGAAATCCATCGGGAGGATGGCGACTTGCTCGGAGTAAAACGTTTGGGGGTCTACCTCAAGCCACGCCATCAGCTTCTCCCCGGATTTATCGTGGAAGGGGATTTTGCTTTCCTCCGCCTTCTTCCCCGGGGCTTGGCCGATGATGAGCAGCCTCGCCTTAGGAGAAATCTGAAGAATCGGGGGTATGCCCCGCTTCGTGTAAGAACGGTTCCTCTCATCCTGCTCCAATTCTTCTTTGATGTCCTCAAACGTCATGGCGGGCCCTCCTTGGCTTTGCAAGCGCGCCTTCATCATAGAGCAAAAGGCTGGACTTGGGCATTTTCGGTTCTCGTTTGAAGGTTACGTTTACGCGAAGTTCCCGGGAAAGGCGATGCTTTGCATCAGAGCCGCGTCTTGCGTCTTGCTTCCCACCGCCGCATCCCGTTTCTTCCGCTTTCCAAAAACGTGTGCTAAATTAAGTGGATGAAGACCGCCCTATACACCAGCGAAGCCGATCTCCGCAACGCCATCTACTTAAAAAAAGACCCCCGCTTCACCACGGAGCCTCAATTTCATGAGGCCATGGAGTTTTTGTTCATCCTCAAAGGAGCAATTAAGGCGTCGATCGGGGAGGAAACGAGAATTTTGCACCCCGGGGAAATCGCCTTCGCCTCTTCCTATCGGCCCCACTGCTACGTCGATTTGGCGCAAAAGGCGTCAGAACAAGCCGAAGCCTACGTCTTGGTGATGAGCTTCGATTACACCCAGGGCTTTTACAAATATTACCCTGGTTTGACCTTCGACGCCTTTTTGACCGACCGAGAAAAGAACCAGACGATTTTCGAGTTGGTGCATCGTTGGCATGAAGAATCCCAGCGTACCCACCTGCTCAACGTTGGCTATTGCGATCTTATGCTTTCGCGCTTGATCGCGGTGTATCCCCTGAAAAAAGAGGAACGCCCCAAGGACGAGGGGCTCATGCTGAAACTGATCCGCTACATCAACCAGCATTATCTGGAAAGCCTTTCCCTGCAGGATTTAGCTCACGAATTCGGCTACACCGTCGAATACATTTCGAAAATTCTCTCGGAAAGCACGAAGCGTAATTTCCGAGAATACGTCAACTTCCTTCGTTATCGGAAGGCGGAGGAGCTTTTGGCCGACCCCGCCAATCAGATGACAAAGCTCGAAATCATGTCCGTCTGCGGGTTCTCTTCCCCTGTCACTTTCTATCGTTATCAGAAGAAGTTCGCCGGCGTCGATACGCCCCCTTTGCGAAAAGGGAAAGGCAAGTTGCCCGCATACCATAGAAAAAGATGACGGTTTCCGTCTCCATGGAAACCGAATCTTTCCTTTATGGCTCTCTGTCGCCCTCCGCAAGTCCTTTGTGGTAAAGGTCAGGATAGTCGTTTTTGTTGATGAACTCGTCGTAAGTCGAGATGTTGATCGAAAGCGATGCCGCGATGAGCAAAGGGCATAGGAAAACGACCGCCAAAGTCAAAAGCGTCCAGCTCACAAAGAACCAAGGAATGAAAAGCAAAGCCAAAGGGGCGATCAAAAGCAAAGAGGAAAGCAGGCTTTTCCCCACCGAGACGCCATAAAGGAGATAGCCGTTTTTGACGCTCCGCCAAAATTTCGTCTCGTAGATCGCTTCCAAGGAAAGCGTGTGCTGCCATGCGGGGAGAAACAGCAAAAGGCTGACCCCCATCATCACGCCGACGACGAAGGCGGGATAAAAGCCGAAGTAATCGCTGACGAGACATAGGTAACGGATTACTCCGGCGAAGAGGAAAAGAAGGAAATAACGAAGCCAGTTCTTCTTGATGCCGGCGGCGAAATCGTGCCAGAAGAAAAGCGGCTCGTCATAGACGAGCTCCACCAGCAAAGGCAATAGCCCTGCCACTCCAACTCCGGCCATCCCAAAGCCCAAGATGCAGAGGAGGGAGGCGAAATTCTTCACGGAGCTCGTCATGCTTTCGGCGGTCGTTTTGTCAAAGGCTCCGCTGGCAAGGTTGCCTTGAATGCCCAAGAGCATCAAATTCTCGAACAGCCCGATGCCAAAGAGGGGAAGGAGGAAGGCAAATAGGAGCAAACCAATCTCGACGAAACGTCCATAATGGTTCTTCAAGCGGTCAAAGAAAGCCGCCTTCCTCGTTTTGGGGAGGCTTTCCTCGGTGAAGTCTTGACGGGCCGCTTTTCTCTTCATAGTGAAATAACGCTCCTCAATAGGCGAAGCGCGGCGTCGTCCTTTCCCTTTTCGCCCAATTTTCCCACGTGGAGAGAGGAGGCGCGGAAGAGGAAATAATAGTCTTCCCCCTCCCCCGTTTCGGGCTCGTAATGGACGAAGTCGGCGAGGGCGCCGCTTTTGCTCGCCTTGTCATAGGCGCGCACCCCGATGGGGAAATCATCCCCCGCCGAGGTGTAATAGACGGGGTCGCTCACGTAGTTTTCTAGATACGTCTTCTCCTGGATGGGAAGGAAGTAATCGTGATAATTGGCAATTTTGCTTTCGGGGAGAAGCAACAAATCCGCCTCGCGCCCGCCGTGAATCGTGAACATCTCTGCGAAAGTGTAATCCTGGATTCGATAGGAATAGACGTCCAGCCTCTTAATCCCCTGAGGCTTTTTCGCTTGGAGGGCGTCATGCAGCGCGGATCCCTCGAATCCATACGCCCCGGCGAAGAAGACGAGCTTCTCCTCCTTGCGGGGGGCGGTGATGCCCAAGAAGACAAGATGCCACACCAGGGAGGGGATAGCGATAGCAAGAACGTACCAATACCAATAATGGGCCAAATTGCTCCCAATATTGCGCTTTTTCATCCTTTCTTTTCCTCCACGCCGACGAGGAAGCCGCCGCCTTCGGCAAAGACAATCCTTTCCTTCTCACGAAAGGGCGGCTCCCCCAAAGCCGTTTCGTAGTAAAAGCGCCTTTTCCCTTCGGGGAGTTGGATTTCCACGCTCCTGACCCGCAGATCGCTTTGGAGGGTGAATTCCTCGCCAATCGAGATCACCTCCCCCTCGTGGACGGGGTTTTCTTGGGAAAAGAGGAGCTGAAGTTTCGCCAATTCCCTTTTCCAAGGGAGGAGGCAGAACGTGACCGAATAAACGAGAAAGCAGCAATATAGAGAACTGATGATGGATAAAGATATCTCGATAGCGACGGCATTCCCCCTCTTCGCCAAAAGACAAAGAGGAATGGAAAGCGCAATCAAAGCTAGGCCTGAAATAATCAATAGGAGGATGCGGTTCCGCCTTTTCGAATAAAGGCGTTCCGCATTGGAATCGTCGTAGAAGAACTTCATTCGAGACGATCCCCCGCTTCAAGGAAGGCGCGGACTCGGGGATCGGAAGACAAGGCAAAACTCTCGGGTGGGCCTTGGAGGAGGAAACTCCCCTCGGCGAAAAGATAAATTCGATCGCCCATCGCCATCGCCTCGTGGATGTTATGAGTCACGTAAATCGCGGTAGCCCCGCTTTCACGGATGACCTGGCGAAGGAAGATCCTCTCATGAGAACGCTGTGGCGAATCGACGTTGGACAAAGGCTCGTCAAAAAGGCAAAGCGCGGGGTCTTTGACCATGGCGCGTGCCAAGGCAACGCGTTGTTGCTGTCCACCGGAAAGGTATTTTGGCTTTCGACTCAGGCATGATTCGATGCCAAGTTGGCAAGCGATCTCGTTCACCCGTTCGACCGTCTCCTCCTTGGAGCAGCCAATGATGCGGAGGGGATAAGCGATATTCTCAAAAACCGGCCAATGAGGATAGAGGACGTAATTCTGTGAGACGTAGGCGATCCTTCTCTGCTCATGAGGGATGGACAAGGCGTCGGCCCCGTCGAAAAGGATGTCTCCCTCATAGGGCAAAAGCCCGGCGATGCAGCGAAGCAAACTCGTCTTCCCGCATCCGCTTTCTCCAATCACCACGGAAATCTGCCCATCGGGAAAAACGGCGTTAAGTTTTTCAAAGGGGACGGTAGCTCCTTTCTTCTTATCGCCATAACGGACGGTGAGGTTCTCGATTTTGATTTCCGGCATAGAGAAGGAAAGAAACAAATACTATGGTAACGAAGAAAAGGCCCAAGAGCAAAGCCCTTGGGCCTTAGAGATGAAGTTTACTTTTCCTTCTTGCGGCGCTTAAAGACGAGGAGCCCTAAGCCTAATAATCCGAAGGAAGCGCCCACCAAAGAGCCGCCGATGCTGCCACCGCAGCCGCCTTTCTTCTTCTTGGCCGTTCCGCCAGAAGAACTCGATTGGGGGGTCGGTTGTTCCGAAGAGGTGGAAGTAGGCTGTTCCGAAGAGGTGGGAGTAGGCTGTTCCGAAGAGGTGGGAGTCGGATCCGCGTTCTTCTTGTAAACGCCGTAATAGGTGACGTTCCCGGTCTTTTCGTCCAAAACGAAGTCGGTAACGGCCTTCCCATCGGCGTCTTCCCAGTGGTCAAAGACATAGCCCTTCTTCGCAGGCGCTTCCGGCGGGGTGACGGGGTCGCCGAAGCCGAGGATTTTCTTGTCCCACTCTTCCGTGCCATCATCGTTCATGAAGTGCATGATGTATTTCGTCTTGACGATGGTTTCTTTGGGGACGGTGTAGTACTTCACCTTTGTCGGGTCGTCTTGGACGCGTTTGGGGAACTTGGTTCCGGCGTCGATTTTGATTTCCTTGACGATGGCGCCTTCCTCCAGCGTGGGGACTTTGAAGGCGACGACGCCCCAAATCGTCCAGAGGTTATAATACTTTTCGGCCGAGTAAATCCCCTCGATCGAAGCGAGCTTCACCCCATCAATGTAGATGTGCTCAAAGGTACCGGCTTTTTTAATTTGGCTGGTGTCAATGGCATTGGTGGCTTTGGTGTAGTCCATATTCCCATCCGGGAGGGTATAGGTGGCTTTGTCGCCATAATCTCCCCCCTCGAAGAAGAGCATGATGTAGTTGTCTTTTCCCTTCCCCGGGGCGATCATCTCGCCGCCAATCTGCCACTTCGAGCCGGAGAAGCCAGAATAGAACGGAGTCGGGGTTCCCAAATCATTCACGGATTCCTTGACGGTGATGTCGCCCGAGCTTTCGGTGTCCAAGACGGCATCGAGGCCCCATCCGGCGTCTTGGGCGACGGTGTAATACTTGAAGTTGCCATCCTTGTCGGGCGCCGTCGCGGGCAGCTGGCAGCCCTTCTTGATGACCAACTGATTCGGTCTGGCATAATGCCCGTCTTTGTCGGCGGTTAGCCCTGGGATGTAGAGCAAAATCCCCTTCCTTTCCCAAAGGTTGATCCCGTAGGGGTTTACTACGCCTTTGAGGGCCTCCTCGGTCGCGATTTCGGAAAGCTTCTTCCCGTTGACGTAGATGTAGTCGAAGGTGTTCAGCTTTGCGCGGATGGCGGCGATGTCGAGGACGACGTTCGTCCCTTCGAAAGTGACGCCCTTCAACGAGATTTCGACACGGGATTGTTTGGCGCTCTCCCCTTCCCAGATGGTGTCTTGGACGGGGGCTTCGCCCAAATGGTTAGCGTCCACTTCCCCTTCGGCTCGAATGGGGATGAGGTCGTCCCGCAAATAAGAAGCGGAGAAGGCCCCTCCGATGGCGCCCGACAGTAGAATGGCGGACAGCGTCAGAAGCATTGCTTTCTTTTTCATCTCTAACATCCTCCTTTCTGTGTTTATTAAGATATTATGAGATGGCAATGGGAAATAAGGCGGCCACTACATCTTGATTCCGACGGTGGCAACCCCTTGAATCAGCTGCTTTTGGAACAGGGCAAAGAGAACCACCAGAGGAGCCATCATGATGACCCCTGCGGCCATTTGGACGTTGGCGAGGTTCTGCCCCTTGGAGACGGCGAAGTCTTCGTAAAGGGCGAGGGAAACGGTCCAAGAGGACTTCTTAGCGGCGACGTACATAAGAGGCCCCTGGAAATCGTTCCAGCAGGCGCAGAAACCGCAATAGGCGATGTAAAGCAAGATTGGGGTGATCATCGGGACGATGATCTGCAAGAAAATGCGGAATGGACCGGCTCCGTCAATGATGGCGGCTTCGGTATAGGAATTGGGGATGCCCTTCATGAACTGGCGGAGGAGGAAGATGTTCATCGTTCCGCCGCCGAACCAAATCGGGATGATGAGGGGATAGAGCGTGCCCGTCCAGCCGATTTTGTCATAGATGACGTAAAGCGGGATGCTCGTGACAACGCCGGGCAAAAAGGTTGTGGCCAAAATGATAGAGAACATCACCTTGGCTCCTTTGAAGCGAATCTTGCAGATGGCGTAGGCGGTCAAGGAGGCGGAGATGCAAGCCCCCAGGATGTAGCCGGCGCAAACCACGAAAGTATTTTTGAAATACCACATATAGTTGCCGGTGAAAACCGTCACGTACGGCTTGAAGTTGAAATAAGACGGCCATAGGCGAGGCGCGCGGACCAATTCGCTGTCGGGGAAGACCGAGAGGATCAGCAGGCAATAAACGGGGAAAAGGAACCAGACGAGCATCGCGACCGCGAAAAAGTAGAACAAAACGCGGCGGACGTAATATCCGGCCCCTCTGCCGCGGCGCTTCTTTGCGGAGCGTGAGAGGGAAATCGCCTCTTCTTGCACGTTTTTAGTTGTCTTCTCCATAATAAACCCACTTGCTGGTCTTGAAGACCAAGGCGCTCAATAGAGCGATGACAGCGAATAGTAGCCATGACTGGGCGCAGGCGTAGCCGAAGGTGTTCGGCGAGTCGAAGGCGGCGCCGTAAATCTTCAGCACAACGAAGTCGATCTCAGAATCGTTGATACCGTTGCGGATCGTGTAGAAGTTGCCAAACACCTGAAGCGAGGAAATCAGGCTGAGAATGAGGTTGTAGAAAATCATCGGCGTCGTCAAAGGCAGCGTGATCTTCCAGAATTTCGTCCAAGAGTTCGCCCCGTCGATATCCGCGGCTTCGTAAAGCTCATTGGGAACGTTTTTCATCGAGGCGAGCCAAGGAATCATCGATCCGCCAAAGCCGAAGGTGCTCAGGAGGATGATGGTCGGGAAGACGGTCTCCTTTGCTTCGTAGAAGGTATAGCGAGGAAGCCCCATCGCGGTGAGAATCAGATTGACGTAGCCCGCATCGACCCCGGTGATGTTGAGCCACAAGAGGGAGGAAACGACGGTCGGGATGAGGCAAGGGAGGTAATAGAGGACGCGGAACACCTTCACCCCGCGGAATCTTTGGTTCAGGAAGAGGGCGAGGACGTAGGAACCCACGTTGCCAACGATGATGGTCACGATGGCGTAACGGAAAGTGAGGTAATAGGAACGGAGGATGGAATGAAGATCTTCTTTGGGGTTAAAGAGACGGATGTAGTTCTGCAAACCGAAATTCGTGAGCTGCTCCGCCGGATTGGCCCGGGTGGGATCATAGTCGTGGAAGGAATAAACCAGGGAAATGACCATCGGGGAAATGGTGAAGGCCAAGATCCCGACGATGACGGGAATCATGTACAGCCAGCCCGTCGCCTCCTGGCGAAAATCGCGCCAGAAGCGTTGCTTTTTTCGGAGGTTGGTGGATACCATGGTTGTTCCTCAAACGATGATTAGAGGTCGGCTCCTTTGGCGGCGCGATTGAATTCCGCGATGATGCCGTCCATATTCGCGTCGCGCTTCCCCTTGGCGCCCTCCGTGGAGCTTTCCAGTTTTTGAAACCAGCTGCTGACGATCGTCCGGAGCCTGGTCCGGCAATTTGGCGCGAAGCGGGCGTAAGAGAGGAGGCGGAGCTCGTCGCCGGCCACGAAAGCATCGTGATTGCAGGCGCCGTCGAAGGGCGCGTCGGCGTGACGCCACTGTCCGTCCGCCTCCAACGATTTGAGAATCGGCTGGCCGGTGCCTAGTTTGCCAAAGGCGTTTTGGCCTTCTTCCGAAATGGTATAGCGAATGAAGTCCCAGGCCAAATCCTTGACCTTCTTTGGCCCCTTCGGCCCGTCGATGGTCTCTTCGGCGTGAGCGGTCGTGATGGCATATCCCGAGCATCCGGCGGCGATGTCCTTCGCCGGGAAGGGCAGGAAGTTGGTCTTCATGCCGGCCTTTTGCAGGGTGAGCGCCGGAGCATAGGAGGCTGGGCGAACGGTGACGTTCATGAAGATGCGACCTTGGTTGAAGGAATCTTCGGCATCGACCGCGGAGGGGACGGAAGAATAGTTGTCGTAGAAATAATCCCAAATCTTTCGATTCTTCTCACTGGCCAAATCGAGCTTGCCATCCTCGGTGATCAGTTGGGAGCCCATCGCCTTCATGAAGGTCGTATAAACCGGTTCCCACTGAGGGAAGAGGTGAATGGCGCGGTAGGTCTGCATGGATGGGGTCGCCGCAATCTTCTCCGAAATTTTCTTCACCAAAGCGAAGAGCGAGTCCATGTTCCATTTGCCGGTGCCGCAGTCGGCGTTGGTGACCTGAGGAACGTCGATCCCAGCCTCTTCAAAGAGGGTTTGATTGTACTGAACGACGATCTTGTTGTAGTCGCGCGGGGCGAAATAGAGACCATACTTCTTGTCCGTCGATTCGCTCAGCGGCTTGAATTCGCTATAAGGCGAGGCGTTGTGGAGCATGGAGGTATAATAGTTTGAGTAGGCGGTCTCCGGGCTCGCTTCGTAGAAGGAGCGGAGATCGACGTAATAGCCCCCATCCGCAAAGCCGGCGAACATGTCGTCCGGCACCCAGATGATATGGGGGAGGCGCGACTGATTTGAGGCGTACTTCACCATATAGGTCGTGAGCGTCGACCCGCCGAAAGACTCAATCTGAAGGTTCACGTCGGGGTGCGAGGCCTCATACGCCCTCTTGAAGGCGCGGAGAATCTCCTGCTCGCCCTGCTCCTCTTGGGCGGCGATGCGGAGATTGTACTTCGTCCCGTCGTATTTCCCGTTATCGTCGTCCGCCGGCGGCGTGCATGAAGCAAGCCCGGCGGATAGGACGGCGAGGACACCAAGTAACATCGTTTGCTTTTTCATAGATATTTCCTCCTAGCAACTAGCGCACTTCCACCGATCCGCTTTGGAAGGGGATGGTGAGGTTGACCCTCCCCTGCTCCAGCGCGAATTCCGTGGTTTCCTTCCCATTGACGTAGACCTTCGGATGGGCAGATTTCACCGGAAGGGAAAGCGAGCAGCTAAGCCCCTCCGCATTGCCGCGCACCGCATCGATTTCCATGCCGTTTTTCGTGATCGTCACATCGTATTTCACATGATGGAAGGAAAGGTTTTCAATCTTCCAATAATTCAATCCGTCCGGCATCGATGGGGCGAAGCGGAGGCAATCGGAGCCACCCTGCATCCCGAAGAAGCCATAGGGGATGGCCGAGATGAGCAAGAGGTTGTGGACAAAGTCGCTGTCCAAGCCGACGATGCCTTTATAACCGCGGTAACCGGAGGAGGGGGTGATGTCGAGCTGGTTCCGGTAATAAGACCAATAGAAGTCCTTGTATTCCATCGTGTCTTTGTTCGCCTCGAAATAGGCGTGGATGGGCTCATACCATGCCTGAATCGCCTTGAGGCGGGCGAAGGCGTCGGAGGCGCCGCGGGCGCTCAGGCGCGCCAACAAATCGTAATAGGAGGTGAATAAGGCCGCCCCGCCATAGCAGAAATCCTCCTTGTCGTAGGCGGGGATGCTGTTATAGGTCGCGAGCCCGCTGAAAAGGCCGGTCTGTTCCTTGGTCGTGATGCGAGGAGCGAAGGAATAGCGGTAAATGTCCGCCCCCGTCGATTTGTCCCCCGCGATCACGCGGGATCCGTCGATCCAGGAAAGAATCCGATCGGCTTGTTCCTTGGTGGCGACCCCCAGGGAAATCGCCTCTTCGTTCCACATGGTGTAGCCGAGGTCGATTGGCTCGCCTTTGGCGCTATACCCCGCGATGAACCGACCGTTCTTCTCATCGAAGAAACCGGTCTGTTTGGCGTCGTTGGTCGGGGCGCGAAGGGCGGCGAGGACCTGGTCGGCAATTGACCTTAGCGAGGCGGGGTCGTAGGAATAGGCGGCTTCGCCATAGCCAATGGCGACGTCCTTATTGGCCGTCTTGACGCTGGCTTCGCCCTTGGGGGCGGCGTTGGCGCCGGAAACCATCTCTTCCAAAGCGGCCATGTGGCGGAGCGCTTTGTAGAAATAGAGATTGGTCTGGAAGTCGAATTTCCCCATGAGGAACAAATCCCAATAGCCGTTGTTGAGCGAATGGGACACTTTCTCTTCTTTGGCGCGGGCGGCGTTATTGCCATCGTGGCCGATCATGTAGCTTTGATCGAGCAGACCGCGCGAGGAATCGTAGGCCTGAAGCATGAAATTCATCGCCTTCCTCGCCCGCGTGATTTGGCTGGAGAGATAATCCAAATCCCCCGTGTAGGAATAATCATAATAGAGGGAGTCGATGAATTCGGCGTTGTTGTTGAAGTGGCGCGTATCGTACATGGAACGCACGTGGTTGAGGCCGAAACGTCCCGAAAGGGTCTTGCCAGGCTTGGCGCGCACCTCTACCTTCATTTGGTAAATTGGATGGTTTTCGAGAGAGTTCCATGACGATGAGGCGTACATCGGCAAATAATAGAGTTTTTCAAACACCCCTGAGAAGGGATAGACCGTCTCCGCGATCGAAGAGAAGGAGACGCAGCGCGACTCATCCCAATCTTGGCTAGGATCCGTCTTGAAGTAGAAATAGAGGTCTTCGATGTTCTCCGGCGTGGAGGTGTAAAAGCGCGTATCCACTTCGATGAAGGGGGAATGGAAGCTTTGGCACAAAGGCGCGGAAGCGGTTCCCAAAGGAGAGACAAATTCCAACCGGGAAAGCGTGCCGTTGGTGTTCCCCACGAACAAGTGCTTCCAATAGGAGGCGCCGAAGTTGCTCGTCCAATTCCCGTTGTCAAAGCCGCTGAAATCATAGAAGGCACCTTTTCCTCCGCTGTAGGAGGCGTTGGGAATCGGCCAGCCCATTTCGTGTTCGCCATCGCCCGAGGCGCGATTCTGCGGCCATTTGGAGCCGTCGGAGGATCCCCAAACATAGCCATAGCGGTCAACAGGGATGGAGGAGAGGTTGTGGCGGATTCCGTCGATTCGGTTGCTCTCCAGTCCTTCATAGGAATTGAAATAATAGAGGTTCTGCGCCTGCCATTCCTGCCAAAAGAACAGGTTGGCGTCGACGCCGGTTTTCTTGGAATGGACGTTCCAGTCGTTCCCCTGCTCGTCGACGTAGCCGACGTGACGCTTGAAATAATCGTTTAAGAAGTCATCCAACCCTCGGTCTGAGCTTTCAAAACGCATCAGCTCCGGGCTCTTCTTCTCATATTTGTAACCATTCAACCCCGGAGTGGCTGGGGAGGCGGAAGAAGAGCAAGCGAGCAGAAGCGAAGCGAAGGGAAGAACAAATAAACCGCAAAAATCGCGCTTTTTCATAAGACGTTCCTCCTTTTCTTCCCCCAGCCCAGCAAGATGGCAGCGCCGAGAAGGCCCAAGACGAGGGCAATCCCCCCACCGGCGATGGAGCCGCCGCATCCGCCTTTCTTGGCGGGGGCGGGGACGGCGTAATGGACGTCGAAGCCCAAAACCTTCTTTTCCCCGTCGTAGACGTCGTAATGGGTGATGTCGCCCTCCTTCTTGCTCTCTTCCACGCGATAGGAGGGGTCGCAGCAGACGCTGCTAGCGCTAGGCGGGAGGGCCGACTCGATGACGGCGCCCTCCTTCACCTGTTTGCCGTCATAATAGACGGCCTCGCTTTTGGCGGAGGTGCTCCTCCACGTGTTCGATGCGTGGGAGACGAGCTGATAGGACTGGGTTTGCCTCAATTCCCCCTGCCCCGGGAAATGCATTCCCTCTTCAAAGGAAAGGGTCATTTCGTCGTTGAGGACGCTGTCATAGGCACGCGTGAATTGGGGCGAGAGGTCGGAGAAGTAAACGTACATCGTGTAAAGGTCGGACATCCCGAAATGGACCATGATGTTAAACTGCGAAGTGGCGCTTCCGGCAGCGGCGTCCTTGCCCATCCACCGCGCCAGCGAATCCCCATTGATGATGAGGTGATCGAGGATGGAGGAGGAAATGCCGCTGCGGCGTAGGGAAGAATGGAGCTCAGAAAGATAAAGCGTGTATTCGGCGCCCGGGCTATTGAGGTTGATGACGCTGCTCAGCATATAGCTCTCAGGGTTGTTGACGTAATAGGTCGCCTCGCCGCAGATCTTCTCCGAGAAAACGGCGTAGAAGAAGACATCGTGGCGGGCGGGCGAGTAAGGCTGGCCGAATTCGTCCGTCTTCTCATATGCCTTCAGCGCACTGATCGCCTGGACATAGAGGGGATGGGTGACCTCATATTCGCTTACGACCTCGGTGACCGATTCGTTAGCGTAGGCATGGAGGACGTAATCGTGATCCAG
>Ga0256406_1004679_pt1 | contig 15376 bp, 10 predicted proteins | sample RumenRJG_03DNA_FD_185986 | JGI IMG/M metagenome (GOLD analysis project Ga0256406, IMG submission 185986) | Bovine rumen microbial communities from Lethbridge, Alberta, Canada - RJG_03 | ecosystem: Host-associated > Mammals > Digestive system > Stomach > Rumen | place: Canada: Alberta | collected... | reverse complement strand
ACTTGCCTATTCTACCAGTAAATACGACAAGCAGACCAGTGTCGATAACGACATGATAGGTTCACGCTTCCTGTTCTATGCAGGGGGTGGTGTGAGCGCCACCTATCGTGTTGCACCCTCATTGGGCATCAAGGCAGGTATAGATTATTGGCACATTAGTAATGGCAGTACCCGTCAACCTAACCGTAGCGCAAATATTCTCGGACCTACACTCGGTGTTGTCTATTACCCCTATTATGACCTTTTGTTCAAGCAGCGGCATGTCTATCAGCCATCAGCATTCAAACCCTATTGGTACTTGAATTTTAAAGGTGGAATAGGAGCGCAGACACGCATTGAGGACTGGGATCGTACACAATACCGAATCACGAAAGACAATCCTGACTGGAGAAAAGAAGATTTTACGCTCTATTCGGTGGCATCCTTGCAAACCGATATTATGTACCGTTATGCAAGGATTGGTGCATGGGGCGGGGGATTTGACATACAGTATTGCTCATGCTACTCCCATCTTTGGGACATCGATGAGGAGAAGGGTGTCAACTGCGCACATCATCCTTGGTTGATAGCCTTCGACTTGAAACACACCTTTTTCTATGGCAATTTGTCGCTTGCTCTTGGCGGAGGTGTATATTTATATCGGGAGATGGGAGACTTCTCAGACCGCAATGATCCGTTTTATTTCAATCGCATAGGTGTTCACTACACGATTCCTCAATTGCACAATTTTACGGTGGGCATTGAAGTGAAGGCCCATCTCACCAAGGCAGACTTCACAGAATTGATGATAAGTTATCCTATTGAACTGAGAAAGAAGGGAAAATGAAAGGAGGGGATTCCGTCTATTGATAAGTGAAACAGGTCATCACAGGTGTCCCCCCTCTTAGAAATTATCATCTCACTTCCAAGATGACTCTTTGGTAGGAGACCAAATGGAAGGGTCCGTCGTCATGCACCTCACAAATGAGGTGTATTTTTCCCCCTTTCGCAATTAGGGGCACTCGGAATTTGAGGCGTGATGCGGTATTGTCCGTGATAACGAGTTTTGTAGGGGAGGTGCCTGCTTCAGGTTGGTACCACCAGTAGAAAGAGAGGTGGTCGCCCTCGGCATCTTTCGACATCGAGGCATCCAGCGTGATGGTCTTGCCTGCTTTTGCTTTGATGTAGCGTGGTTTTATAGAATGGGTGCCGTTGATATAGACAATCGGATTGGTGTTGCCTTGCCCCTCTTTTGCCCATTGCATTCGGGCCGAGAAATCGTTCAGTTCGTCGGAATAGAATCGTTGTTTGTACTCTTCGGTGATGCGTCTTTGCGGTTGTTGCCAACTGACCCATGCGTAAGTGAGTGAGTCTGCACTAAGCCCCCAAGTGTGGCATCCTCCCCAACCTGCCTGAGTAGGGTCATCCGGGTCGTTGAGTCCGTTGGGCATGAGGTGGAGAAACGACGGGGTGTCGCCTTCTACGCCCCATTTGTAGTTCGGGTAGATGCTGCCCATCGCTCCATGTCTCTGGATGTTTTGCTGATGCTGTGTCCAATACTGTTTGCCCAGTTCACATTGCAGTTGCCATGTGCCTTCGTCCCAGATGAATGTTAGGTCGTCCTTGAATTCACGGCGCATCCACTGGTGTGAACTGTAAGCCAGATTCAGACGCATGTCGTATTTCATGTCTTGGTCGGTGATGGTGTAGAGGCGAAACTTGTGAAGAAACGTCTTCAGTTCCTTTTCTGTGCGTGTCTGCTGCACACGCCAGATAGCTTGTGCCAAAGTGTTCGCACCTCCCCATGCAGCCACCCAAATGGGGCGGTCATCATCTTCGTCAGCCAGTTGTATCAGGAAGTTGCTGCCCGGCGAATCGTTCCCTTCACCAATCACACCGATGCCACCCCGATGGCTACCCGCTATCGCACGGCTGCGAATGTAATCGACGCTTGGCCAATACCCCATCTTTTGTTTGCCATTTTCCTCGTCGAGGGATAGAAAAGCGGTTTGTGACGAGCGTTTCCTCAGGTTCTCCACATCCACACCGTAGGCATCAATCACCTGCTCCAGCACCTTTCCCCATTCTTGGGGATAAGGGTCGCAATTCCATCCCACCGTTGTCATAAAGGCTTCAATCTCAAATTGGTCGGCATAGGAAAACAGTCGAATCGCCGACTCCATATCATCAGGCTCCACGTTGCAGTCACCAATGTCAGACATGATGACAATGCGTGGTTTTAGTTCGTCAGTGTTTGACTTTGCTTCAGAGTTTGTTGACATCAGAAGGAGGAGGGAGAATAATAGTAGGTAACTTGGACTTTTCATGTGGAGTGGATGATTTATAGTTGGTGGTGAGGCGTTTCTTTGTCCGCACTCTTTCAAGTGCAAAGTTACATAAAAAATGAAAAAGGACGATGAAGAATGATATTTTATTCTACAATTAAAGTTTTTGACAGTGATGACAGCGTAAATGGTCAAATTCCCGTATCTTTACATAAGATAGGGTGCACCTCAACAATAAAAACAAACATGTTTGTTTTGTATTGTGCTTGGTTTTCACTACCTTTGCACCGATTTTAGAGCCGCCTTGGCCTTATCCGGAGGATGGGGGAAGCCATCTGGGGCGGTGAGTATTAACCCGAAAAGGTGATAATGGCTATCAGTTCTTAATAAGAATTACTGAAAAGATTATGGCAAATTTAGTAGCAATAGTGGGTCGTCCCAATGTGGGCAAATCGACCTTGTTTAATAGATTGACCAAGACTCGTCACGCGATTGTGAGTGATGAGGCTGGTACGACGCGTGACCGTCAGTATGGCAAATGTGAGTGGGGCAATAAGGAGTTTTCTGTGGTTGACACAGGAGGCTGGGTGGTGAACTCGGACGATGTGTTTGAGGAGGAAATCCGCCGCCAGGTGCTGATTGCTATCGAAGAGTGTGACGTGATACTCTTCATGGTGGATGTGCGGACAGGTGTGACCGACCTCGACATGGAGGTGGCTGACATCCTGAGGCGCAGCAAGTTGCCCGTGTTTGTGGTGGCCAACAAGGTGGATAGCAACGAACACCGCTACGATGCCGCAGAGTTCTACAGCCTGGGACTTGGCGACCCCTACTGCATCAGTTCGCTGACGGGCAGTGGAACGGGTGACCTCTTGGATGCAGTGGTGGGCAGTTTCACCAAAGAGATGCAGGAGGTGATTGAGGAAGACATTCCTCGCATCGCGGTGGTGGGCCGTCCGAATGCGGGCAAGTCGTCGCTCATCAACGCTTTCTTGGACGATAACCGCAACGTGGTGACCGACATAGCCGGCACAACGCGCGACTCTATCTACACGAAGTATGAGAAGTTTGGCTTCAACTTCTATCTGGTCGATACCGCAGGCATCCGCAAGAAGAACAAGGTGACAGAGGACTTGGAATACTACTCGGTGATGAGGAGCATCCGCGCAATCGAGAACTCGGACGTGTGTGTGCTGATGGTGGATGCGACGAGAGGTATCGAAGGACAGGACATCAACATCTTCCAGCTGGTGCAGAAGAACCAGAAGGGACTGGTTGTGGTGGTGAACAAGTGGGACCTGGCGGAAGAGAAGTCGAATGAGGCGATTCGCCATTTCGAACGTGCCATCCGTGACCGTTTTGCACCATTCACGGACTTCCAAATCGTCTTTGCTTCTGCAGTGACCAAGCAGCGCATTTTCAAGGTGTTGGAAGAAGCACAGAAGGCTTATCAGGCAAGAACCAACAAGGTTTCGACGGCGAAACTGAACGAAGTGATGCTGCCTATCATTGAGGCTACTCCGCCACCATCGCTGAAGGGTAAGTACATCAAGATTAAGTATGTGATGCAGATTCCTGACACACGAGTGCCTTCATTCGTATTCTATGCAAATTTGCCACAGTATGTGAAGGAGCCTTACAAGCGTTTCTTGGAAAACCAGATACGTGAGCATTGGAACTTTAAGGGTACGCCTATCAATGTGTATATCAGACAAAAATAAGGTCATTTACAATTTATCATTTGCCATGCGGGGAGTGGGGAAGATTCTTATTGCGTTGGGGCTGTTGTGCATGGTGTCATGCCATGAGCCCACTCCTGAAGAGGCGGCTCAGATGGCGTTGAAGGAGGCATTAGAGGCGTTGGAGAAGGGAGAGCATGATGTTTACTTGCAGCATGTGGATTTTGGCAAAGAGATGGATTCGGTGCAGACGGCATATATGAGGAATGTGTTGCGTCAGCATGTGGGATGGCGGCGTTCAGAACGTGCTGTTGTGTTGTCAATAGACATGGTGGACGTCAAGATGCAAGAGGATAGTGTCTGCACGGTATATTATCAGTATTCTTTTGCTGATGGAACGCGGGAAGTCGGAGTACAGAAGATGGTGCGGCATGGAAATGAATGGAAACTGCGATTGAGAAACTAAGTTTTTGTAGAACAAACACTAAAATAGATCATGAAAACAAACAAGAATGTGTTTGCCTCGAAGGTGGGTGCTATTCTTGCAGCGGCAGGTAGTGCTGTGGGACTGGGGAACGTGTGGCGTTTTCCTACAGAAACAGGTACCAACGGTGGCGCTGCATTCATCTTGATTTATGTATTATTCATGCTGCTGTTGGGTGTGCCGATTATGGTGACGGAATTTGCCATCGGAAGGCATGGCGGCGAGGATGTGACCCATGCTTTTGAGAAGATGAGCGGAGGCCAGAGAGGATGGCGATGGATGGGCTTGATTCCTTTGGTTAGCGGTTTCCTGGTACTCAGTTATTATGCTGTGGTGGCGGGATGGACGCTCTACTATGCTTATGAAGCACTTATTGGAGGCTTTTCAGGAAAGAGCCCGGAAGATTTTACTAATGATTTTGTGGCGTTTTCTTCGGATTCCCTTCAGCCCGTTTTTTGGATGATGATCATCATTATTCTAACTTGTGGCATTGTGGCACTTGGCGTGCAAAAGGGGATTGAACGGGGTGCTCGTATCATGATGCCACTGCTGTTTGTCTTTATTTTGGTGCTGGTGGGATGTTCTTTGGCATTACCTAATGCCAGCAAAGGCTTGACTTTCTTGTTCCAGCCTGATTTCTCCAAGGTGAACAGTTCGGTGATTCTCAGTGCGATGGGTCAGGCATTCTTCTCACTGAGTGTGGGCTTGGGGTGCTTGTGTACTTATGCCTGTTACTTCCGTAAAGACATAGACCTGATGAAGGACGGGTTGAGTGTTGCCAGCATCGACACATTAGTGGCATTGCTCAGCGGTCTCATCATCTTCCCCGCTGTCTATTCCATTCAGGGGCTGCAGCCCGATGCTGGACCTTCGTTGGTGTTCATCACATTGCCGAATGTGTTTCAGCAAGTGTTTGGCAATATTTCTTGGTTGGCATATCTCTTCTCGTTGATTTTCTATCTGTTGCTTGTCATGGCAGCCTTGACCAGCAGCATTTCGATGCTGGAGATGTCGGCTGCCTATTTTCACAAGAATCTTCATTTGTCCCGTCCGTTGGCGGCAGTGATTGTCAGCGTGGTGTGTATGCTGCTGGGCACTTTCTGTTCGTGGTCTTTTGGCGATTGGAAGGATGTCACTCTTTTTGGCATGGGCTTCTTCGACCTCTTCGATTACATCGTTGCCAAACTCATCATGCCGATTGGTGGCATGCTTATGTGCATTTTCCTCGGTTGGGTGGTTGACGAAAAGGTGTTGTGCGCCGAAATGACCAACAATGGCACCATCAAGAGCCCGCTTTATTCCACTTACCGTTTTATCATCCGTTACTTTGCGCCGCTCTGCATCTTCCTCATTTTTGCAAATGAGTTGGGCTTGTTTGGATTCTTGAAGTAAACACACTTCTTTTCTGGCTGAATTTTTGGCAGTTCGGAAAAAAAGTGCTACCTTTGCAGCCGATTTTGCCAACCCGTGTGGGGCAATGATTAGAAACTTGCAAACTCATAAACATAAATATTCAATATGAACATTTCAGTAGAGAACATTGACAAGGTGAACGCGGTGATGACTGCCGTGGTGGAACCTGCCGACTATACGGAGAAGTATGAGAAGGCTATCAAGGACGCAAAGAAGAAAATGAATATGCCCGGTTTCCGTCCTGGCATGGTGCCAGTAGGCTTGATTAAGAAGCAGTTTGGCGTGAGCATCCTCGCAGAAGAGGTGAACAAGGTGCTTCAGGATGGTCTGTTTGGCTATATTCGCGAGAACAAGATTAACATGTTGGGCGAACCTCTGCCTACCGAAGATAACAACAACGTGGAACTGAAGGAAGGCGAAAGTTTCACTTTCAAGTTTGAATTGGCAATTGCACCAGAGTTTGAGGTGTCACTGACCAAGAAGGATAAGATTGACTACTACAACGTGGAGGTGAGCGACCAGATGGTGGAGAATCAGGTGGACATGTACCGTCAGCGTGGTGGTAAGTACGAGAAGGTGGACTCTTATGAGGACAATGACATGATTAAGGGTATCATCACAGAACTGGATGTGGAGGCTCCCGTGAAGGCTGAGGATGTGGTGATGTTGCCAAAGTACTTCAAGAACGATGACCAGAAGAAACTCTTCGAAGGTGTGAAGGTGAATGACATTGTGACATTCAACCCATCAGTGGCATATGACAACAACGAGGCAGAGTTGACCTCTCTGCTGAAGGTCGAGAAGACTGATGCTCTGAATCATAAGGGTGAATTCAACTTCCAGATTACAGAAATCACTCGTTTTGTGCCAGGCCCATTCAATCAAGAACTGTTTGACAGCGTGTTCCCTGGTGGTGAGGTGAAGACAGAGGCTGATTTCCGTGCGAAGGTGAAGGAACTGATCGCAGACCAGTTCAAGAAGGACAGCGACTATAAGTTCTTGCTCGATGTGCGCAAGCATGTGACCAAGAAGGTGGGCAAGTTGGAGTTCCCCGAGGAGAAACTGAAGAAGATTCTTCTTGCTAACACAGGCGATCAGGCTAAGGTGGATGCTCAGTTTGACAAGAGCATTGAGGAACTGACTTGGCATCTTATTAAGGAGAAACTCGTGGAACAGAACGAGGTGAAGGTGGAAGACGAAGATGTGAAGAACATGGCGAAGGAGGTGACTCGCATGCAGTTTGCTCAATATGGCATGCTGAACATCCCTGATGAATATTTGGAGAACTCTGTAAAGGAGATGCTGAAGAAGCGTGAGACAGTGGATAACCTCATCGACCGCTGCATCGAAGTGAAACTGGGTGTTGCCATCAAGGAGAAGGTGACACTGAAGGAGAGCACCGTGAGCGCAGAGGAGTTTAACAAGATGTTTGAATAATCAATTGTAGCAACCCAATAGAAAAAGTGGCGAGAGTCAAAGAACTCTTGCCACTTTTTTGTGCTTGGATAGGACTAAAATGCTTTTGTTGGAAAAAACTCAAAAAAAATTTTGTTTTTTCATTCATTTATTCGTACCTTTGAATTTCGAAACGATTTTAATATGAATGTAACACGCGATTTTATGATAAACGACTTTCGGAAATATGCTACTAAGCATTTGGGAATGAATAGTATGGTGCTTGACGATGTGATGAAGGCTCAAGCAGGTTATTTGAATCCGTATATATTGGAAGAAAGACAATTGAATGTCACCCAACTGGATGTTTTTTCCCGTTTGATGATGGATAGAATCATTTTTCTGGGTACAGAAGTGAATGACTACACGGCCAATGTGCTTCAGGCACAGATGCTTTACTTGGATAGTGTAGATAGCGCCAAGGACATCAGCATCTATATCAATTCCCCTGGTGGTAGCGTGTATGCAGGATTGGGCATTTACGACACGATGCAATTCATCAATAGCGATGTGCAGACTATCTGTACGGGCATGGCAGCAAGCATGGCAGCCGTGTTGCTTGTTGCAGGCAAGGAAGGCAAGCGTAGTGCGTTGCCTCATAGCCGCATCATGATTCACCAACCGATGGGTGGTGCACAGGGACAGGCAAGTGATATAGAAATTACTGCCCGTGAAATTCAGAAGTTGAAGAAAGAACTTTACACCATCATCAGCGACCATAGCCATCAGCCTTTCGACAAGGTCTGGGCAGATAGCGACCGTGACTACTGGATGACCGCCGAGGAGGCAAAGGAATATGGCATGGTGGATGAGGTGCTGGTGAGAAAGGGATAGATAGGAATTGATTATACATTATAAATAATAATAGGGATAAGTGGCAAAACAAAATAGATGCTCGTTCTGTGGACGTGCGGAGAATGAGGTCAAGATGCTCATCTACGGAATAGATGGATACATCTGTGATGAGTGTGCGGAACAGGCTATCACAATCGTCAAGGAGGCTCGTGCAAGTCGGAAACAAGATGTGAAGTTGGAGAACTTGCCAAAGCCGCAAGAGATTAAAGCGTATTTGGATAAGTATGTGATAGGGCAAGATGCTGCAAAGGTTGCCCTTTCTGTGGCTGTATATAATCACTACAAACGTCTGAACCATCGGGATGAGAAAGATGATGTGGAACTGGAGAAGTCAAACATCATCATGGTGGGTAGTACGGGAACAGGAAAGACACTGTTGGCGCGGACGATTGCAAAGATGCTGTTGGTTCCTTTTGCGATTGTAGATGCGACGGTGCTGACCGAAGCCGGTTATGTGGGCGAGGATGTGGAAAGTCTTTTGGCACGTCTGTTGCAGGCTGCTGATGGCGATGTGAAGTTGGCGGAGAAGGGTATCGTCTTTATTGATGAGATAGATAAGATTGCCCGTAAGGGTGACAACCCAAGCATCACACGTGACGTGAGTGGTGAAGGTGTGCAGCAAGGACTTCTGAAACTGTTGGAAGGAAGCGTCGTGAATGTGCCGCCCCAGGGAGGACGTAAGCATCCAGAACAGCAGTTTATTCAGGTGGATACGAGAAACATTCTCTTTATCTGTGGCGGTGCCTTCGATGGCATTGAGAAACGTATTGCCCAACGCCTGAACACACATGTGGTGGGTTTTGATGCGGCACGAAATGTGGCAAAGATTGACAAGTCAAACATGATGCAGTACATTGCGCCGATGGACTTGAAATCTTTTGGCTTGATACCAGAGATTATCGGCCGTTTGCCCATCTTGACGCATCTTGAACCGCTTGACAGGGAGGCTTTGCGTTCTATCTTGACAGAGCCGAAAAACTCGATTGTCAAGCAGTATAAGAAAATGTTTGAGATAGATGGTGTGAAACTGACTTTTGAGGAGGAGGTGTTGGATTACGTGGTTGACAAGGCTATAGAGTTCAAACTTGGTGCAAGAGGTCTGCGTTCACTCATAGAGGTCATCATGATGAAGCCCATGTTTGAAGTCCCGTCGGCAGACGTGAAGGAGTTTGTCGTTACGCTTGACTTTGCACGTCAGCAAGTGGAAAGTGCAAACATGGCGGTGCTAAAAGAAAGTACGGAAGACAAGTAAAAGTGATTTTTTCATAAAAAAGCAACACTTTTTCCATTTTTTCTTTGATAATACAAAACAGAATTATAACTTTGTTCGTAGAATGCGAAAAATCCCATATAAATACTGCTTCTAACATCAAATTTTCTAGCATCTAATGAAGAAATTCGCAACACTCCAGCAAGCGCTGAAATATTATTTTGGCTTTGACACGTTTAAAGGCGACCAAGAGGCGATTATTAATAATCTTCTTGACCGCAAGGATACTTTTGTGTTGATGCCGACTGGTGGCGGTAAATCATTATGCTACCAATTGCCGGCATTGTTGATGGAGGGGACAGCGATAGTGATTTCACCACTGATAGCCTTGATGAAGAATCAAGTGGATGCCATTAAGCATATCAGCGAGGAAGACAGCGTGGCGCATTTCATCAATTCGTCACTGAGCAGGGCGAGCATTGACCAAGTGAAAGCGGACATTATGGCTGGAAAGACGAAGATGCTGTATGTGGCTCCAGAGTCTTTGACCAAGGAAGACAATGTGGATTTCCTCCGACAGGTCAATATCTCTTTCTTTGCTATTGATGAGGCTCACTGCATTTCGGAATGGGGACATGATTTCCGTCCTGAATACCGCAAGATACGTCCCGTCATCAATTGGATTGCGATGGCTCCTGTCATCGAATTGTTCTTGCCTAAGGATAAACTGCCTGTTATTAAGGCTTTGACTGACACTTACCGGTCGAAAAAGCAGAAGTTCGATGAGATGAACAAGGACTTCAAGCAGTTCCCGGACAGGGTTAATAAGAATGAGCTGGACGCATTGGAAAACAGTGTGAAGGGATTGGCTGATGTTGTTGCCTTTATGGCGGATATGAAGGAACAGATCAAGGAGAAGTCAGATAAATGCCCTCGTTTGGATGCTCGTTTTGTGGATGCATTGTTGGAAATCATGCCAGCCATCCGTCGGGACTACAATGCGCTCAGAGAACGAATGGCGAATGAACCGGCGGTGATGAATTTGCCGGAACTTCCCAGCGATGAGGCCATTCAGGAGGCTTCGTCCAAGATATACGATGCTCCAGTGATCGCCTTGACCGCCACTGCCACCGATAAGGTGCGTAATGATATCAAGAAAAATCTTGGCATCGTTGATGCACAAGATTATAAATCGTCTTTCAACCGCCAGAACCTCTATTATGAAGTTCGTCAAAAGACGGCGGATGTGGAAAAGGACATCATCAAGTTTATCAAGCAAAACCAAGGAAAGAGTGGCATCATCTATTGCTTGAGCCGTAAGAAAGTGGAGGACTTGGCAGAAGTGCTTCGTGCCAACAACATCAAGGCGGCTGCCTACCATGCAGGCATGGACAATAAGGACCGTAATGAAACTCAAGACGACTTCATCATGGAGCGTGTGGATGTCATTGTGGCAACCATCGCTTTTGGCATGGGCATTGATAAGCCAGATGTGCGTTATGTCATTCATTACGATATACCTAAGAGCCTTGAAGGCTACTATCAAGAGACTGGACGTGCTGGTAGGGATGGCGGCGAAGGCAAGTGCATCACTTACTACTGCCACAAGGACCTTGAGAAACTGGAGAAGTTCATGAAGGACAAGACGCCGGCAGAGAAGGATATCGGCACCCACCTCTTGAGTGAGACCGCCGCCTATTGTGAGTCCTCCGTTTGTCGTCGTAAGATGCTTCTGCATTACTTTGGAGAGGAGTACGATCGGGAGAACTGCGGAAATTGTGACAATTGTCTGCATCCGAAGGCCAAGACAGACCAAAAGGATAATCTCTTGCTTGCTTTGCAAACCATCCTGGCGGTCAAGGAAAACTTCAGACGGGATTATATCATCAATATCCTTCGTGGTGAGGAAAACGAAACGATACTGAGTCATAAGCACGAGAAGTTGGAACAGTTTGGTGCAGGAGCGGATGTGGAGGAAACGATGTGGGATGCCATCTTCATTCAGGCAAGCCTCGAAGGGTACATTGAAAAGGAAGTGGAATCGTACGGTACACTGAAACTGACCAAGGCAGGCAAGAAATTCATCAAGAAACCTGAACCCTTCATGGTGGTGGAAAACAATGATTTCGACGACGATTTTGATGACAGTGCCGACCAAGGAGGTACAGGAGTGGCGGATGAGGTGCTGTATGGCATGCTGCTTGACCTGAGAAAGAAAATTGCCAAGAAATATGATGTGCCTCCGTATGTGGTGTTCCAAGATGCTTCGCTTGAGTCAATGGCAACCCTCTATCCCATCAACGGGGAAGAATTGCAGAACATCCCGGGTGTGGGTGCCGGAAAGGCAAAGCGATACGGCGACGAGTTCTGCAAACTCATCAAGAGACATTGTGAAGATAATGACATTGTTCGTCCCACTGACATGCGTGTCAGGACAGTAGCAAATAAATCAAAAGTGAAAGTAAAGATTATACAAGCCATAGACCGCAAGGTGAGCCTTGAGGAAATCGCAAAGAGCAACGGACTCGATTTCGACGAGTTGCTTGACGAGATGGAGGCAATCGTTTATAGCGGAACAAAGCTCAATATAGACTACTATTTTGAGGAAATCGAGATGGATGAGGACGTCATCGATGAAATCTATTCTTATTTCCGTACCAGCGAGACCGACGACCTCGACACGGCGCTTGACAACCTCGATGGTGACATTTACGAGGAAGACGTGCGGCTTGTGCGTATCAAGTTCATCAGCGACCTGGCAAACTAAACAATGGGGGACATGTGTCCTTGGGATAGCGAGGAACGAGGCAATGGAAGCCTCGCTCCTCACTTTTTTTTGCCTTCTTGAAAAATAATTCCTAATTCCTAATTCCTAATTCCTAATTATTTTGTACCTTTGCATGCAATAAATATTCAAATATTATGTCATCATTTATTGCAGATAAAGTAGTAATGGAAGGATTGACATTTGATGATGTGCTGCTCATCCCGGCATATTCACAAGTCCTTCCCCGTGAAGTCACCCTTTCCACCAAGTTCTCTCGTAATATTGAATTGCAGATTCCATTTGTGACAGCAGCCATGGACACTGTCACAGAGGCACCCATGGCAATCGCCATTGCCCGTGAAGGTGGTATCGGCGTGATTCATAAGAATATGTCTATAGAGGAGCAGGCTCGTCAAGTTGCCATCGTGAAACGTGCCGAAAACGGTATGATTTACGATCCTGTCACCATCAAGCGTGGCTCTACCGTGAAGGATGCCCTCGACATCATGCATGAGTATCACATTGGTGGTATCCCTGTGGTAGATGATGTCAACACCCTTGTCGGCATTGTGACCAACCGTGACCTTCGTTTCCAGACAGATTTGAACAAGAAGATTGATGACGTGATGACGAAGGAAAACCTCGTGGTCACCCATCAGCAGGCAGACCTTGAGAGTGCATCGCGCATCCTGCTCGAACACAAGATTGAGAAACTTCCCGTGGTCGATAGCGACAATAAACTCATCGGACTCATCACCTATAAGGACATCACCAAGGCAAAGGACAAGCCCCATGCCTGCAAAGACTCCAAGGGACGTCTGCGTGTGGCAGCAGGTGTGGGTGTGACAGCCGACACCTTCGAGCGGATGGAGGCTCTGGTCAAGGCTGGCGTGGATGCCATTGTCATTGACACTGCTCATGGTCATTCCAAAGGCGTGATTGATAAAGTGCGTGAGGCAAAGAAAGCCTTCCCTAATGTTGATATCGTAGTGGGCAATATAGCCACAGGCGAGGCAGCCAAAGCACTTGTTGAGGCTGGTGCCGATGCAGTGAAGGTCGGCATAGGTCCAGGCTCTATCTGCACCACTCGTGTAGTGGCTGGCGTGGGTGTGCCCCAGTTGAGTGCTGTTTATGATGTGGCACAGGCACTCGAGGGAACAGGTGTCCCATTGATAGCAGATGGCGGTCTCCGCTATTCAGGCGATGTGGTCAAGGCATTGGCTGCTGGTGGCTACAGCGTGATGATTGGTTCTCTCGTGGCTGGTACCGAAGAGGCTCCTGGCGAGACCATCCTTTTCAATGGTCGTAAGTTCAAGAGTTATCGTGGCATGGGTTCACTCGAAGCAATGGAGAATGGCTCCAAGGACCGTTACTTCCAAGGCGGCGTGACCGAGACCAAGAAACTTGTGCCAGAAGGCATCGCAGGCCGTGTGCCCTACAAAGGCACCGTGCAGGAGGTGGTCTATCAACTCGTCGGCGGTCTCCGTTCAGGCATGGGCTACTGTGGTGCAGCCAACATCATGGAACTCCACAACGCCAAGTTCACCCGCATCACCAACGCAGGTGTGCAGGAAAGCCATCCTCATGAGGTCATCATCACCAGCGAGGCACCGAACTACAGTCGTCCGCAGTAAGTAAAGAGAACGAAAACGACAGACCCAAAGTCATCATAGACGAGCACCCAGCGCGAAATATATCGCGCTGGGTGCTCGTAATATTATGTGCTGGGTGCGCGAAATGAGACGCGCACGGTGCTCACATAGACGTCGGTTTGGTATAAGAGCACTCACGGTTCGGAAGTCCTTTTACCGCTTTGCGGGCTTTAGAAAAACAAGAAAAAATAAAAAAATACAAGAAAAAAAAGCATTTCACTTTCTCTATTTTTTCTTATTTTCTTTTGTTTTTTCTTGTTTTTTTCAAGCCGCCGAAGGGGTAACTCTTATACCGAACTCACGTTCACATAGGGAATCTATGACAATAAAAGTTAAAGCCTTGTGTGCTTTTTTCCTATTTTCTATCCGAAAGGTGTGTAAAAGCCTTGTTTCTGTGAATATGAGAATGCGTTTCTGTGAATATGAGAGACTTTTTTTCTTTTTGATTGTTAAATTTGCGGCGTGAATTTCTGTGAAAGTGCTTTGGATTTTTTAATACTAATAATAAGCGTATGAAATTGTCTTTCCTAACATTAACACTTTTGTTCCTTCCTGCAATGGTATGGGCTCAGGGTGTGAGTAGCGATGAAGCACTGCAAATAGCAGAGCGTTTCTTTGCCCAACAGTCCTCATCGGCTAATGCCAAGACACGTCGTGTGGCAAAGGTGGAGTCGATGAGCGTGTCGTACACTGCATCGAAAAAGAGTGGTGATGCGGCACTCTATGTGATTAATCGTGGCGACAACGACGGATTTGTGGTTGTGTCGGGTACAGCCAACACTGATTATCCTGTGTTGGGTTGGAGCGACGGGGGCGCGTTCGAATATGACAAGGCACCTGTCCAACTCAAAGGTCTTCTGGAAGCATATAGCCAAGCCAACCCGCAACGCACAACAGCAAAAGGTGAGTCGGCTGAAGGTCTTGTAGAACTGGCTGATGGTCGTTGGGCTGTTCCTGTCAATAACGGGCGGCATCAGTCGTTTATGGTGATTAATCAGTTGCAAACTTCGAGACATTCCGTACAGCGCAGGGTGGAATCAGTTCCCAATGTGGTTGTGGCGCCTTTGGTAAAGGTGAAGTGGGATCAGATGGGTGTGTTTGCTCAATATATTGATCCCTATTTTGCAGATGACTTATTAGGTCCTCTTGCCGGCTGTGTGCCAACGGCAATGGCACAGGTGATGGCGTACTGGAAATATCCTGCACGTGGACGTGGCTTCCATCTTCACAACATCCTCGACACGCATGGTAACATAGATGTTGCACAACTGGAAATGGATTATGCGGCAGGTAGAAGCACAGAATTGCTCAATGTCATTCAGGAATATTCACGTCCGTACAAAGTGAATTTCGGCGAATCGGTCTATCGATGGAATGAGATGGGTGGTGCAAACCCTATTACCGATGCAGAATGTGACAATGTAGCGAAAGTTATTTTCGACTGTCATGTAGCTTGTGCTCCTGCAAAGATTGGTGGAGGCACAGGCTCCAACACTGGAACAGCAGTAGAGTCGTTGGTTCAATATTTCGGCTATAGCCCAGATTATCAGAAAATAGGATGTGAGGGCAACGAAGACCTGATGCGACAGGAACTTGA
>Ga0256406_1004678_pt1 | contig 15376 bp, 7 predicted proteins | sample RumenRJG_03DNA_FD_185986 | JGI IMG/M metagenome (GOLD analysis project Ga0256406, IMG submission 185986) | Bovine rumen microbial communities from Lethbridge, Alberta, Canada - RJG_03 | ecosystem: Host-associated > Mammals > Digestive system > Stomach > Rumen | place: Canada: Alberta | collected... | reverse complement strand
CAGGACGTGTTGGGCCTCAAGGTTGTCGTTATCGCCGGCGGCTGGTCTGACGAGAAGGAAATTTCCCTGGACTCTGGGCGCGCGTGCCAGAAGGCGCTCACTGAGGCAGGTTTCAAGGGCGTTGACCTGCTCGATGCCGCAGACGGCGAGTTTGTGTCGAAGCTCGTTGCCGGAGGGTACGACGTGGCCTTCGTCGCAATGCACGGGCGTTACGGCGAGGATGGCTGCATCCAGGGCCTACTCGAGATTCTGCACATGCCCTACACCTTCTCGGGAGTTCTTGGCAGCGCGGTGAGCACCGAGAAGGAGGTTGCCAAGACCCTCTACCGTCAGGCTGGCATCCCCACGCCGCGTGGGACTGACGTTGCGGCTGACACAAAGCTCACGGATGACGATGTTGACCGCATTGTGGGTGAGCTTGGCCTGCCGCTCTTTGTGAAGCCCGCGGCCAATGGATCGAGCTTTGGTGTCACGCGTGTGACCAGCGCCTCCCAGCTTCGCGAGGCCGTGGAGCGTGCGACGGCTGGTGGCGACAGGGCCCTCATCGAGGAGTGCGTAACCGGCACCGAGATCACCGTTCCCGTGATTGGCAACGCCGAGCCAAAGGCGCTACCGATTGTTGAGATTGTGACAGGAGCGGAGTTCTATGACCTCAAGGTCAAGTATGAGCCCTCCTCCATGCACCACGTGATTCCTGCTCGCCTTGAGGCCGGTGTCTACGCGCGTGCCCAGGAGCTGGCCGTTCGCGCGCATCGTGCCCTTGGCTGCCTTGGGGCTTCGCGCAGCGACTTCATTGTGCGTGAGGATGGCACGCCGGTGATTCTCGAGACCAACACCATTCCCGGCATGACCGAGACAAGCCTCCTGCCCGACTCCGCCCGTCATGGCGGCATCGAGTTCCCCGAGCTCTGCAAGAAGTTCGTGGAGTATGCGCTCGAGGCCCATGGGAAGTCGGAGGCATAGCATGGCCCTAGCCAACGTTGGCGGGCGAGAAGAGAACACGCAACGAGCTGCAGCCGCCCTTGAGCGGCTGCTTCTTCCTGGAACGCCCGAGGACATTCGCGCCAACTACCAAAGCCTTGCCGAACGGGCGCAAATCCATGGGTTTGACCTGCTTGAAGAGGATATTGTGGTGCTCGATACAGAGACCACGGGCCTCTCGTTCAAGGACTGTGAGCTCATAGAGATCTCTGCTGCGCGACTCTCTGGCCGCGAGGCGGTGGAGCGCTTTGAGACCTTCGTTGACCCCGGCAGGCCCATTCCCCCAGAGATCCAGCGCCTTACGGGGATACGCGACGTAGACGTTGCTGGCGCACCCAGTCCCGAGGAAGCGGTTCGCGACCTGGCGGACTTTGTGGGCGGCTCTCCTGTGCTGGCGCATAACGCGACCTTTGACCGCACCTTCATCGAGGGGGTCCGCGGCGGCTCCGAGGTGTCTGACACCTGGATTGACACGCTTGCGCTCTCTCGCATTGCTCTCCCGCGCCTCTCGTCCCACCGGCTCTCGGATATGGCAGAGGCGTTTGGCTGCGATTCCGTCACGCACCGCGCGGGAGACGACGTAGACGCCCTCTGCGGTATGTGGCGCATCATTCTGCTTGGACTCTCTGACCTGCCGACGGGGCTCCTGGGTAAGCTCTCGGACATGCATCCTGAGGTGGAGTGGCCGTTCAGACCCGTTATCGCGCACCTTGCAGCCGAGAGCGGCCCGGAGCCCTTCTCGCTGAAGGCCCTGCGTCACGGGCTGGTCTCCCGCGAGGAGGCGCATCCTCGCGCGGATGCCGCCGAGAGCGACGAGGCGCTCATTGCGCCCGCTCCTGAGGTGATACGGGACGAGTTCACGGCAGACGGCGTGGTCGGACGCATGTACGAGAACTACGAGACCCGCCCGGAGCAGGTCTCGATGGCGCTCGAGGTGCGAGACGCGCTTGCCACCTCGACGCACCGTACGATCGAGGCAGGTACGGGCGTTGGGAAGTCCATCGCCTACCTGCTGCCCGAGGTCCTTTTCGCCCAGCGCAACAACGTGACCGTGGGTATTGCGACAAAGACCAACGCCCTTACCGACCAGCTTGTCTCCCACGAGCTGCCGGCGCTTGCCCGCGCGCTGCCAAAGGGGCTCACCTTCCACAGCCTGAAGGGCTACGAGCACTATCCGTGCCTGCACAGGCTTGACCGCGCTGCCGTAGAGGATCTTCCTCTTGAGCTGGCACGCAACGACGGGCGCTCAGACAATGCCATCGCAGGCGACATGCTTACGGCCATTGCCGTGACCTATGCGTACGCCTGCCAGTCTCCTGACGGCGACCTTGACGCGCTGGGAATCCGTTGGCGCTACGTCCCACGCCAGATGCTCACTACCACCCCCAACGAGTGCCTGCGCACGCGCTGCCCGTACTTCCCCAACGAGTGTTTGGTCCATGGTGCACGTCGCCGTGCCGCCAGCGGCGACGTGGTGGTGACCAACCACTCGCTGCTGTTGCGCAACGTTGCTGCAGAGGGGAAGATTCTGCCGCCCATTCGCCACTGGGTGATTGACGAGGCCCACTCCTTTGAGGGCGAGGCCCGTCGCCAGTGGGCGCACGAGGTCTCTGGCGATGCCGCCCGTGCGGCGTTTGAGCTGCTTGGTGGCACAAAGAGTGGTGCGCTGCACACGGTGATGACGTCCGTCTCGGCATCCAAGCTCGAGGGGGCAACGCTTGTACGGGGGCTGCTCACCAAGGCGGCGGCGTCCGTTTCGCGCGCGGCTGTGTCCACGGCCGACCTCTTCATGGCCGTGCACGAGCTTGGGCCGCTTGCAAGGGGCGACGGCGGCTATGACATGGTGACTCTCTGGATTGACGAGAAGGTCCGCGAAACGCCGCAGTGGGGTGCTGTGGCAGAGGCGGGGTCTGCTGCCGTGGCGCATCTGGACGAGGCGGCGAAGCACCTAGGTGAGGCTGAGGAGAAGCTTGCCGAGGTCGCTCCGCAGCTGGCCGCGGACCTTACGGAGTCTGGGCGCTTTGTCACCGAGCTGCTAGAGAGCCTGCGGCTTATCCTTGGCGGAGAGGACCAAACGTACGTGTATTCCGCTGAGCTATACCGCTCCAAGCGACGCATTGGTGCCGAGAAGCTCCTGGCCGAGAAGCTCGACGTGGGTGCGGACCTTGCCCAGAACTGGCTGCCCGAGATGAAGAGCGTGGTCTTTACCTCGGCAACCATGGCGGTGAGGGATGACTTCTCGCACTTTGACCATGCGGCGGGGCTTGACCGCCTGCCTGCAGCCATGCACAAAGACGTGCGGCTTGATTCAAGCTTTGATTATGACAACAGCATGTCAGTCATTGTGACCAAAGATATGCCGGCACCAAACGAGAGTAACTACCTCGATTCCCTTATCGAGCTGCTCTATAACGTTCACTGTTCGATGGATGGCTCTGTGCTCACGCTGTTTACCAACAGGCGCGATATGGAGCGTGTGTACGCCGAGCTTGGGCCGCGCCTTAGCAAGGCGGGGCTTGCATTGGTATGCCAAGAGCGTGGCTCCTCTCCGCGACGCCTGCGCCAGCAATTCTTGGCCGAGAAACGTACGTCGCTGCTCGCACTGCGCTCGTTTTGGGAAGGCTTCGATGCCACCGGTGACACGCTGAGGTGCGTGGTCATCCCAAAGTTACCGTTTGCGAGTCCCAACGACCCCATAGTGCGTGAGCGAGACCTGCGTGAGGACCGTGCGTGGTGGCGCTACTCGCTTCCCGAGGCGGTCATCTCGGTAAAGCAGGCCGCAGGCCGCCTTATTCGCACGTCGAACGACCGCGGGGTGCTGGTGCTCGCGGATTCGCGCGTAGTGCAGAAGCGCTATGGCCGGTCCTTTACGGGGTCGCTGCCTTCCAAGAGCGTGACTACGCTGGAGACCGCGAATGTGGGTCGCTACATCGAGATGTGGCGCTCGTCGCACGAACGATAGGTGCGGAACAGCTACTGCTCATCAAGTTTTTTGCGCGCATAGGAGACGGCGAGGGATCTGACCTCGCTGTCGCCTATGTATACGGTGCCGGAACACGCAGCGAGGCGCCTAGGCAGCCAGTCTCCCCTGTAGTAGGGAATCCTGGCGTAGACCACGGAGCCGTCGTCGCGCTCAACGTGCAGACCGGGCCAGTCGAGAAGTTCGAGGTAGTGCCTGTCGTGGAAGGTAACGCGTACCGTGCGCGTGCCAACACTCTCCTCTGGTTCTGAGCCAACTTCTTCTGCCGGGGCGACGCTCACGCATTTCATGCGGTCCAGCCGAAAGACGCGCTCCCCATGGCGGGAGGGGTCATAGGCGTCGAGATACCAGGTGCCATTGGTGTTGCGTAGCCCCCGCGGGTCAACGTGACGCTGCCTGGGGGCGTCGTCAGCAATGCCCTGATACATGAAGTCGAGCATCCCAAGCTGGGATATTGCCTTCGAGCACGTGAGGATTGTCTCTCCCACCTGGGACTTGTTGGAGTCTGTGATGCCGCCGTCATCACCCAGGGCACACGCGACATGGGCATTGCTGATGCCTGTGGGAGAAAGCGATGAGGAGATCTTCTTTCGCAGCGGCGCATCTACAGGAATCCCCAACTGGTCGAGGGCCGCCTGCACCGCAATGGTCTCGGACTTGGTGAGGCGAAGCCTTCTCGCGTGGTTGCCTGCGCTCCCTTCCAGGGTAAGACGCCCGTTGCCGGTGTCTGCCGAGAGGGGTAGAACCGCCGCACCCTCGCCACTCGCGGAGAGGATAAGTTCCATGCGGTGGCGCGCTTCTTCCTCGGAGATGCCCAGGCGTCCTGCGATGGTGGCAACGTCGATGCTGTCACCGGCATGGTCCAGCGACGATATGATGGCCACCAGCTCGCGGGCCTCCTGCAGTCCTCCCTTGCGACCAGCACCCTGCTTGCGACTAGCCATGTGCAACAACCCCTTCAAGCTTTGCGTGCCAGGCAGCAACAAGTTCTGCTGGTGTGAGGGGCGTAATGTCTTCCGCGATGGCCCACGACGCGGCGTCCTCAATGTTGCTCACCTCAACGCGCCACGTTGTGGTTGCGTGGGGTTCGTGGGTGGCCGTTGGCGTCTCGAACGTCCCTTTGCCTCTCGTGACCTGCATGAACTCGCGCACCGCATCCTCAGGTACAGCAAACACACCCTCGCACGAGGTTGGCCCCAGCTGGAATGGGAGCTTCTGCCAGTCCCTAATGTCGAAGTCCTCCGGAATCTCGAAGGACGTTCCTGCAATCTTTGATGCGCGGTGGACCCGGTCAATGCGGTATGTGCGAGAAGAACCAGCGATTACAGATCCGGCGTCGTCGATGGCAGGCGCCACCATGTACAGGTGCCCGCGCATTCCAAAGAAGCCGTAGGGGGCAATTCGACGCTTGATGGTTGTTCCGTCGGCACGGGTGTAGTCGATGGAAGCTGCAATACCAGAGAAGCTGCACTCCTGAAGGGTGGCGAGCTGTCGGCTTGGGACTCGCTCCTCGGCAGGCAGCGCAACTGACACAGGATAGTCAAAGGCATCATCGATCTTTGAGAGCGCGATGCGCAGCTCTGCTCCATAGGGAAAGTCCTGGTCGTCGACGAGGGGAAGACAGGCCACGTCGAGCGCCATGGCGTCTTCCTCCGAGAGCTCAGTGCTCTCCACGAACGATGCGCTGTCCACCTGCCAGAGCGCCTCTGGGCCGTCGACGCGCCTCACGGTGATCCCACACTCGGCAAGGGCAGCCCTGTCACGGCGGAATGCCGTGCGATAAGAGTCTGCCTTTGTGAGGTCGGAGTAGAACGCGTGCCAGATGGTGGCGTCGCGAATGGTGTCCGAGCTCATGAAGGCAAGGGCGAGCGAAGCGATTCTCCTTGCCTGCTCGTCGTCCTTTGAGATCTCGGCATAGCCGTCCACAGCGTTCAATTCGACCCTCCCGTCCAAACCACGGCGGCGGCCTGCGTGCCCCCATCAGCCATAGCCGTGACCTTGACTCATCTGGACTAGAAGATAGTAGACCGGATGACATTCGGCGAGCTTCGGGTGCTGTCATGTGCGCTCGTTGTGGGGGAATTGGCGTGCAGAAGACCGTCCAGGGGGTACCGGGGTGATATCGAGGTCCCTCAAGACGTATACTCGACAAAGTATATGCGCATTCTCGCGACCGAGGGGGCCGCGTGACCAGCGGAGGATGTACAGCATGGCCATGACACATGATTATATGGACTACCTGGAGGATCAGATTGGCATCTCTCCTGCAAACAGCCAGGAAGAGCTCCAGGCCGCCCAGACTATCGCCGACCTCATGCGTCAGCATGACGTGGACGTTAACGTGGAGGAGTTCGATGCTCCGGGCCTTGGGCGCATGGTACGTTGCGTCCTTCTCGCTCTGATGTTTATTGGGACAGTCCTTTCTGGCACGGGTGTCTCTGCCCTTGGCGTCATTCTTGCTGTGGTACCAGCGGCTCTCCTGATGCTTGATGCGCTTGGAATTGGAGGCGGCTTCCTCTCCAAACTTGGGCCGTCCGCGCGCAGCCAGAATGTGGTTGCCGTGCACCATGCCACGGGAGAGCTTGTTGCCAAGGGCAACAGGCCCATCGTGGTGGTTGCCCACTACGATTCTCCGCACGACAGCTTCCTGTACGGAAGTCCGCTCTCCCGCTACATCCCTATGTTGCGCAAGGCGCTCAAGTGGCTTGTCCCTGCCGTTGGAATTTGTGCCCTGCTCCAGGTGTTCTCCTTCCTGCCCGCGCCCTTCCGTTCGGTCCTCTGGGTACTTGGCATCCTGCTTGCGATTCCCCTCGCGGCATTTGGCGCCGATGGCATTTACCAGAAGTTCTCTCGCTGCTCGCTTGGCTCTAATGACAACAAGTCCTCGGTTGCCGCCCTTCTCGGCATCCTTGATAACGTTCGCCCCTCTGGCGAGAAGCCCGTTTCGCAGCGCGCCATCGAGAGGGAACAGCGTGAGCAGGAGGCAGCTCGGGCTGCTGAGCTTGCCGCAAGTCAGGCTGAGACCGCCCCGGAGCCTGCTCCGGCTTCCGAGCCGGAACCCGAGGAAGTAGTTGGCGTCCGTCACGGCAAGGATGTGATTGCTGCCCTTGGAATCCTTCCTGCCGATTGCGAGATTGAGTACGTTGACTCCTCTAGGAATATGAGAGCCTCGTCGTACGACGCCGATGAGACCAGCGAGTTGCCCGGAAGCCCTGTTCGCGCCGGCGCGCGCATTGATGCCGAAACCGAAGTTGACACTGCGGACTCTACCGAGAGCCTCCCCAAGCCAATGCCCTCCCGTACCACTGATGCAAGCGTGGAGCCTGCCCCTGCTACTCCTGCGGCAGATGTTGACGCTACGGCGGAGGTGCCTACCCCTGGTGCTGCCGGTGTTGACGTTGACGCCGCGGCGCCTGCTGAGGGTGCCGCCGCAGATACCCCTGCACCTGCTCCCGAGAAGACCCGCTTCTTCGACCGCAAGAAGCTTGCGAGCATGTTTGACCGCTTTGAGAGCCGTGGCGTAGGCGAGAAGGACGACTCGGGTCTCACCGCGACGCCCAACGACGACCTTGGGTCTACGCGCCCGACAGCGCCAACGCCTCGTAAGCGCCCCGAAAAGCCGGACGATCCCAACTGGGGCAAATCGAACTTCAAGCCACAGGTTTCGGATGTGGCGCGCCGAGCTGCACTCTTTGATCTTCCTGACCCGTCGCAGATGTCCGATCCCTTGGCGTCCGATTCAGATGCCACCCGGCTCGCTCCTTCCCGCCCGGCGGCAACCCCCTCCAGGAGGAGCATGGGGAACCTTCTGAGCGATGCAGACGCCAGGAACGCCCAGCGTATACGCAGCAGCGTGCCTGACCCCGATGTGCCCGTGATCACCCCTGCCCCTGCAGCACCGGCACCCGTTCAGGAGCCAGTCGATGCCCAGCAGGACGGCTTGGACGTTATTAGCGCGGATGACCTTGGGATGCAGCAGGAGCCCGAGCATCGTTCCGAGAGGCACCACTTCAACTTCTTCAACCGCAGCAAGGACAATGCTGGTGGTCGTTCTCGGAACCAGGCCATGCGTGGCGGTAACTGGTTGAGCGATGATCCCGAAAACTGGGATGACAGCTCCGATTCCGACTCCTGGAAGGGAGGCGCCACAACAAGGAGCGGTCTCAGGCTGATTGATGACGTTCCCGCTGATGCATCGGATGACCCCAGCGCAACCGCGCCTGCGGATGGATCATCTCTCGCCGAGACCCCCTATGATGCCGAGCAGAACGAGCCCACAGCAGATGGTGCTCCCAACGAAGAGACCGTGGAAGCTTCCGCCGACGTTCCTACCGAGGAAGACCTGCGTGCTGCCGTGCTCCATATGGGTGACGACGAGCTTGTCTGTCACGACATCTGGTTTGTTGCCCTTGGCGCTTCGGACCTCGACCATGTTGGCATGCGCTCCTTCTTGACTGAGCACCGCTCTGCCATTCGCGGCGCATTTCTTGTGAACCTTGACTGCGTTGGTGCCGGCGACCTTTCGCTCCTGACGTACGAGGGCTTTGAGCCAACCCGTCGCGCAGACAGAAGACTCTTGAGGCTCCTCACTGGAACGGCAGCCGACCTCCATGTGGATCTAAAGACACATACGTATGACTGGGCTGATACCGACGCCTCCGTTGCCATGCGCACCTCCTTGCGAGCGGTGACGGTCATGGGCCTGGGAGAGAATGGGCTGCCTGCGCTTTCTCGCACCGAGCAGGACGTTCCTGAGAACGTCGACGGTGACCAGGCTGCCTCCGTCGCCGAGCTCGTCACGGAGATGATTCGGCGCTCGTAGGCATGTGCCTCGAGTTTTTGGAGTCTGCGAGTTCGAGGGGGCCGGCCTTGCCGGCCCCCTTTGTGTGTCAACGCGGCGCGACCCTAGCGTCACTCCTTCTTCCTGCGCCAGAGCGCGAGAATAATGCCAACGCATCCAAGTGCGGCACAGGCTCCAATGGCCATACGCGCCGTCTCGTCACCAGTTCTGGGCGTTCCCTCTAGTCCGGATCCGCCCTTCTCGCTCGGTGGCACGTCTTCTCGGTAGTCGACAGACTGGCTTACGGAAGTAAGGTCCTTGTGGCTGGCAACCTCCTGTCCGCCTCGATAAAGAGATTCGAAGACAACTACCTTCCTGCCCTCGAAGGCTGAGCTATCCGTCTCGAACGGCATGGCAACCTGTCCGTCCGCCTGGGTGGGGATGAAGTTCTGCGATGCCTCGATGGGATTGCCGCCTGAGTCAAGCAGTGGCTCCCCACTCTCAGCGTCCATGAGCGTCCCCTTTAGCTCATAGTCGCTCCCGGGAACAAGTCCCTCGTAGGCTACGACGTCGACGATTCCCGTGGTGTTTTGTGCCACGCCTTCGTGGCTTCCTGTCTTCTCGTCTGTTGCTGTTGTCTGGATGGATGGCTCATTTTCCTCTCGATTGTCTATGGTGCCAAGGTCAAGCACCTCGTTGTGCCGCGACTCGGGGAATTCGGTCGTGAGCTCAAACGAGACAAGCGCTCTCCCACGGTTGGCCTCACAGCGCAGCTCTTGAATTTGGTATCGATCGTACGGAAGCGAGGCTAGCCCCTCGATGGGGTCTTGGTCGCCCTCGAGAGAGCCGCCAAACCATATGCCGCTGTGAGAATCCAGCTTTGAGGAATCCACTTCCGCCTCTCCTGAAGCCGCGCCGTTTGATTCCAACGCAGCGTCGTTTGCGTTGGTACGCTGCTGGGAGGCAAAGACGGAGGAGTCAAAGATGCCGTTCTCATCCGTCACGGCTATATGGTGTTCTCCCGTGGTGAGGCTGGTGATGAGAAACGCTACGTTGCCCATTGGCTCCTGCGTTCTCTCATCGCGCTTGACGAAGCGAATGTCACTGCGCTCCACTTGGTCATGAACTGCGTCCTCAGGCGCCGTAAGGTCGACAATAGTGCCGTCATCGACTACGCGGAACGTTGCCGACCAGAGCCTGGCCTCGCTGTCCAGAAGGTATCCCGTGGGAGCAGACACCTCGCGAACCCTATAGGTGCCATATGGAAGGGCATTTGCGCTGGTGGAGGCGGTGCCGTCCTCGTCTGTTGTCAGTGTTGCCGCAATGTCGCCAGGGTTGACGGTGGCGCCATCAACAACGACTGGGGTCTTGGAGGCATTCGTCACAGAAAACGTTGCCCCGGCGAGCGTCGCAGAACCAAGCGGGGCGCCTACGAGCGTCTCGCGGTCAAGTTTGCCAACGCGAACCCCTCCGCGAACAACCTGATCATCGATGGGCGCCTGAGCGGAGACCACCACCCCATCTTCCTGGATGGTCACGTCGGCCTTCCAGCTCGTATTGACGAGGTAGCCTTCCGGAGCAGATGCCTCGCGAATGGAGTAGCGCCCGTAGGGAAGTTGGTAGGAACCGGTTGTTGCATGGCCATGAGCGTCTGTCACGAGGTCGACGTTCGTGACGGCCTCCCCAGGAGCAAAGCTCTCTCCCGCTACGACCACGGGATGGGCAGAGTTGTTGGTAATCTCAAAGCGCGCGCCCTCTAGTGTGCTGTCTCCCTGTGGAGCTGAGGTTTCAAGCTCGTGGTCGATCTTGTCAACACTGATGCCTCCAGATACCGGAGTGTTTGGAAGCTCAACCTGAGCCTGGTTCCCCTCATGAAGCACAATCGTTTTGGTCCAGTCCTCATTGAGGAGGTATCCCGTAGGAGCCTTTGTCTCCTTGAGCACGTAGGTGCCATAGGGCAGCTCGATGGCCGGGAACTTGCCTTCGGCGTTTGCCGAGAGCGTGCACACCACGTCACCGGGGGCAAAGGTCTTGCCGCCATATACCACGGACTTTTGGGAGGTATTGGTGATGCTCACCTCGGTTCCTTCGAAGACAGCGTCACCCTGCGGTCCGTTAACCCCAAGGCTGATGTCCACCTTTGCTACTGGCGGGAACTCGATTCTCTCGATGCTCTCGTCCACAGTGCCGGCATTGGAGGGAGTCTGAGAGTCAGCAATGGTTGCGATGCCCACCCAATTCGAGTTGAGCTGGTAGCCTTCGGGTGCCTCGATTTCTCGCAGCTCATAAGTGCCAAACGGCAGGATTTTCTCGCTTGTGGCGTTACCAGAAGAGTCTGTCACCAACTCCACGCCCTCGATAACCTCTCCAATGTTGTAGACGTTGCCATTAACGTTGACGGCGTGGTCGGACATGTTGCGCACCCGGAACCTCGCCCCAGCCAACGTGGCGTCACCCTGAGAAACGCCCTCCCTGAGTTGGTGGTCAATCTTGTTTACGTGGATTGAGCCGAGGATTACCTGGTCATCGATGCCACGCCCCATTACGTCTTTCACTGCACTGCTATTGTTCCAGCCATCAAGTGTCTTCCAGGTGGCAATGCCGTCCTCGAGCGTGACGGTGGCCACATGAACAGAGGTGTCGGTGAGCTCGTAGCCCTTTGGAGCAAGGGTCTCCTGGATGCCATAGGTGCCCAAGGGAAAGACCGTCTCGCCTTGCGAGTTGGTGTACAGTTCGTCCCCAGAGACAAGCTGAGAGCTGCTGTAGGTTGTCACGCCATTCTCGTCCGTCGCAAAGACCCATGTGCGAAGTGCCTGGCCAGAGATGTCTCCGGTGGTGTTTCCGTAGTAGGAGACGGTGAACTGCGCCCCCGCCAGAGAGGCATCGCCCTGTGCCGTTCCTCCTGTCTGGGAATCCAGCTTCTGGACTATGGGTCCGGTGGGCGCGCTTGCAGGGACCTCCTCAACGGGACTTCCCTCCACCTGCGCTGTGGTGCCTGAGCCAACAGTGGCTCTGTAGACCTTCTCGTCCAGCAGATAGCCCTGCGAGGGATAGATTTCGCGAACGTAGTAGTCTCCCGAGGGGATGTTCGCAAACACGGCTTGTCCATCGGAGTCTGTGGTGGCAGACTGCACCAGCTGCGTGCACTGCTCGTCGGAGTAGAGCCCATAGCATGCTCCCTCGAGTGAATAGCTGGTGTTATCCTGCGTGATGGCCTTGTTTGCCGACTGCTTGTACAGCTCCACCTGACCGTTGGACGGGCCCAGCGGGAACAGAACCCAGCAGGACGGGAAGCACTTGGGAGTAATGGCTGAGATCTGGTTGCCATTAATAAGCGTGTCTCCCGACCCCAAACCATTTGGCCTGTGGGCGGAATGCCAGAAGAGGTCTTCGTCAGAGGTGCTTCCCCAGAAGAAGCCCACGTGGTCATCTACGGTGTTGCCATAGGCATCTGCCCCTGCCCGGAACACGGACGTGTAGGGTATGGCGCAGATGATGTCTCCCTTTTGGAGCAGGCCGGATGCCAGCATCTCCTCCTTTGAATCGAAGGTGTAGGAGATAACGTCATTGTGCTGGCAGACCGCAAACCAGTTAACCAACGCCGCCCAGTTCCCGCGGTGGCCGTCGGTATTCACGAAGGTTTGGTATGGCGTGCCACCCACCTTGTCGAGGACGTAGGCGACAAACCCGTTGCACTGCATGCCGGGAGAGTAGCCACCCGGATCCCCGTTTGGCCGTGGCTTGTTTCCGGTGTCGTTGACGCCCTTGTAGGGTGTGCCAAGGTAGTAGCTGTCGTTCTCGTGCGCTGCGAGCTCGTCCACAACCTGCTGGCGCGTCACACCTACCACATCGCTGATGTACCTGCTGCCATTGGGGTTATGCAGGAAGGCAATGCTTGTGTTGCCTGTTGCTGGAGACTGCGCCAACGCAACCCCGGCACCGCCCAAAGGAAGACCTCCTCCAAACAGTTGCTCGGCAACGAGAACGGCTGCCATTGCGAGGGCCAGAATCCCGCGCCACAGCGATCGCCTCCCTGCATGTCCCGGTCCAACGTGGGGTCCGCCTCGTAGCTTGTCTCCACCAACGAGTCGTGCGCGAGGGACGTCCCTCTTAGTGCGCCTGTGATTCGCTTCCCCTCTGAGTTCCTTTGGTCGCTCTGGTTTCATGCGTCCTCCTCCATGCGTCGATGGGCCTGTTGATGGGGACCTAGGCTAAAGGGAGGAGCTTGCACTCTTTTGACGCTGCGCGTACAGGTTGCTGGCACACGACTTGCAGAGTTTTCTACAACACCCCTTGTAAGCTGGTAAAACGTGGCCGCTACGAAGATGGCCTTCTCAACCAAAATACGTAGCGAGAAATATGCACCAACTTTAGTTATGGGATTCGAGGGCCGTTCTCCTCACCCAGTTTTTGTGGACTGGGTATACCTACCAGCAGGTAATTATGGCTCACGAGAGAGGAACCAAAATGGACAAGCAGCTGCTGGATTACGCCGCCTCGAAGGTTGACGAAATGCTCGCCGCTCCGTCGGCTTCGGAAGAGACCAAGCGTGCCGCGCAGGCATGGAAGGATGCCGTTGCCAAGGGCAATGACGCCGACGCCGCTACAAGCACGCTGCTCGACGCCATTAGCGCGCACCAGACCACCATCGATGACCTTATACCTTATCGGCTTTGTGGGCTCCGACACGGGCAAGCAGGTCTTTGGCGAGGATGGTGCCGCCAAGATGCTGGCCCACTCCGAGGAGCGCAAGAAGGCCGGAGCCAAGTTCTGCGACTGTGCTGCCTGCAGGCCCTGCCACGAGCTGCTGCACAAGTTTGGCCGCGAGGAGGCAGACGTCTACCTGTAGGCGCTCTTGCCTGGGTGCCTGCCTACCGTGGCGTGCGGTGGCAGGTGAACGGCTAACTTATGGAGTGGAGCCACCTCGCCGGCTTGCTGTGATAGAATCACGACACATGCGGGCATCGCCAAGTGGTAAGGCAATGGCTTCCCAAGCCATCATCCGCGGGTTCGAATCCCGTTGCCCGCTCCAGAATACGCCGGGCCCCTTCGGGGGCCCTTTTTATGGGTACTAACCATATGACGGCAAGCGCCTTAGCATGGGCGCGCCACGCACCAAACCCGAAGGGACCATTACCATGACTGCCATTCCCATGACGGACGAAGAATGCCGCCTGGCAACCGAGGCCATCTCGGAGCAGCTTGATCGTTATGCAAACCTGCTGGTAAAGAAGGGTGTCGCTCTTCACCCCGAGCAGGAGCTTGTACTGTCGGCACCCGTTGAGCGGGCTGACTTTGCGCGTAGGGTTGTCCGTGCCGCATACCGTATTGGCGCAGGCCACGTGACGGTGATTTGGCACGATGACCAAGTGACTCGCATGACGTACGAGAACGTCCCCACGTCTTGGTTCGAGACGGTTCCCTCCTGGCAGCGTGAGCAGCTTAACTCCCTTGCGGAAGCAGGTGCGGCGTTTCTGTTCCTCGAGGGGTCTGATCCGTCGTCGCTCAAGGGCATAGATTCTGCCAAGCCCGCTACTGCATCGCGTGCGCGCAACGAGCAGTGCAAGTCGTTCCGCGATGGCATGGATTTTGGGCGTAACGCCTGGTGCATAGCCGGCGTTCCCGTGAAGGCGTGGGCTCACGAGGTCTTCCCCGAGCTCTCCCCAGCCGAGGCGGTTTATCGGCTGTGGGTAGCCATTCTCGAGACCTCGCGCGCCGAAGGCGACGACCCCGAGAGCGCCTGGGAAACGCACAATGCCTCGTTCGAGCAGACTAAGCGCATGCTCAATCGCAAGCACTACTCGGCGCTGCGCTACGCCTCTTCCAACGGCACGGATCTTACCGTTGGTCTTACCGAGGGCCATATCTGGGAGGGCGGCGCCGGGCGGCTCCAGGACGGCACGGTCTTCTTCCCCAACATCCCCACAGAGGAGGTCTTTACCTCGCCTGACCGCATGCGCGTTGATGGCATCGTGTATTCCGCGCTGCCGCTTGTGCACAACGGCCAGACGATTCGTGACTTCTGGTTGCGCTTCGAGGGCGGCGCTGTGGTGGACTATGGTGCCAAGGCTGGTAAGGATGTCCTGCAGCACATCCTCGAGACGGATGAGAACGCCGTGCGTCTTGGCGAGGTCGCGCTCGTCTCCAAAAACACTCCCATCCGCCAGAGCGGAATCCTTTTCTACGACACCTTGTATGACGAGAACGCCAGCTGCCACCTTGCGCTGGGCATGGGCTTCCCCGAGTGCGTGAAGGATGGCCTCTCGATGAACAAGGAGCAGCTCATGGCTGCCGGCGTCAATCAGAGCCACACGCACGTGGACTTCATGGTGGGTTCCGACGATCTCAACATCTGGGGCGTTGCTGCCGACGGCACCGAGACCCCTGTCTTTATCAACGGCCAGTGGCCGTGGGAGTAGGGCTAACCCCGAGCTCGTCACGTGGTAGAATTGCGCTGCTATAGTGGCTTGGCCACGGCACGCGCTCTTAGCTCAGTTGGTAGAGCAGGGGACTTTTAATCCCAAGGTCGAGGGTTCGACCCCCTCAGGGCGCACCACTAAAAATTAGCAGGTCACGGTACAAGTTGCCGTGGCCTGCTTTTACATTGCCGCCATCGCACAAGCGCGACCCTTTTG
>Ga0256406_1004676_pt1 | contig 15386 bp, 8 predicted proteins | sample RumenRJG_03DNA_FD_185986 | JGI IMG/M metagenome (GOLD analysis project Ga0256406, IMG submission 185986) | Bovine rumen microbial communities from Lethbridge, Alberta, Canada - RJG_03 | ecosystem: Host-associated > Mammals > Digestive system > Stomach > Rumen | place: Canada: Alberta | collected... | reverse complement strand
GTCCGGCTCATGTTGGTCATCCTGTTCACCATCATCGCCATTTTCCCCTTCGCCTGGATGCTTTCCAACTCGTTCATGAGCGAGAAGAGCATCTTCAGCGACCCTCCGAAGTTCATCCCGGACCTGCTCTTCAGAAAGGGGATGTTCGACAACTACCGGCAGGTCATCGGCATCTATAATTTCGGGCACTACATCCTGAACAGCATCCTGGTGGTGGTCTTCGCCGCCGTCGGCCAGCTTCTTGTCTGCTCGATCAGCGGTTTTGCCTTCGCGAAGATGCGCTTTCGCGGACGCAACCTGCTTTTCAGCCTGCTGGTGCTGACCTTCATGGTGCCTGTCCAGGTTGTCATCATCCCCGAGTATTATTTGATGATGCGGCTGAACTGGCTGGACACCTACCTGCCGCTGATTGTCCCGTCGTTCCTGGCTGGAGCCTTCGGGACCTTCATGTTGAAGGAGTTCTACGAGCAGGTGCCCGAGGCGCTTTTCGATGCCGGCATCATCGACGGTGTCAGCTCGTTCCAGATGTACGCCACCATCTACGTGCCGCAGTCGGTTGCGCCGATCGCGACCTTGTTCATCATCGCCTTCATGAACAACTGGAACGACCTGCTCAGGCCGATGCTGTACATCTCGAAGACCGAGCTGTATACCGTGACCCTCGGTCTGACCATGTTCCAAGGGCAGTACACCAGCCAGTGGAACCTGCTGCTGGCTGCCAGCGTGCTCGCGGTGCTTCCCTTGATTGTGGTCTTCATTTTCTGCCAGCGCTATATCATTGAGAACTCGATGAGTTCTGGCATCAAGGGTTGAAGAAACACTTTTTGCTTCTGAGAGGTATGCCATGGAAAGTACGATCGAGACAATTCAGAATCCTGACGGGAATATCCAGCGGTTCCAGATTGTGACCGGATTCGCCTGGAAGGATATCAAGTTGGCCCACGCGCCGTTCTCTGGCGCCTATGTGGGACAGCTGGCCCAGCTCTACCGTGTCGCCATTATTCCCAAGGCGCCCGAGGAATGCGGCCACCTGGTGTTCTTCCATGTCCCGGAGGGGATGGATACATCTGCCATGCCGGCGACAATCGGCGGGGTCACCTACTACGACCCGAACGCCAACCTGGCCGCCTGGATCGAGAGCGGGGATCCGGAGAGCCTGCGCTTCCTCTCCCAGCTGGAAAAGAGGGGGTATGTCGACACCGCGGATGGGAAGGGAGGTGGTGTCCGTCCTATGCCGGTTTCCGGCCGTTTCGGTTTTGTCAGCGACCTGAAGGGCCACCAGCTAGCCTGCAACGCCCATTTCTTCCTGATGGACACCTATGACGCGCAAAGTCCTTACGACCTGTTCGGAACTCCTTATGGCATGACGGTGGAGGGGGGACGGATGGTTCTGCCCCCGCTGCACCATCGTCCGGCCCTCGCCGTGGACAAGGATGGCGTTCACATCATCCACCCCGAGCTGAAGGATGTCGCCATGGTCATCGACGGCGTCACCTACCGCCATGGGGTGAACTGTACCTTCTACGAGAGACCGGACACGGAGCAGACTCCGGCAGCCAAAGGCACTGCCCTGATGGTCGCCGACGGGAGGGTGGTCGCTTCCAAGCAAGGGGGAAGGGTCCGTGTGCCGATGGGTGGTTTCGTCATCCAGGTTCCCGGCCATGTCTCGCTGATGAATCCTGCGGTCTCCTGCCGGACGAAGAACTCCTATCAGTTCGCGTTGCAGGTGGGGCCTGCGATGATGGTGGAGGGGAACATGGCCGCCGGTTTCGATGGTTGTCCTTTCTGCCATTACGGGAAGATGTCCCCATTTCCTCCGACGGTCTACCCCCTCTCCTGGGAGACAGGCAGGGCCGGCCGCATGGTGCTCGGAAACGACCAGGCGGGCAATCCCGTCCTCGTCTGGGCCGAAGCCGCCGGGGCCTTGGGCTATGAGAAGGGAAAGGAGAGCTGCGGTTGCTCCCTGAGCGAGATGGCCTCGTTCTGCCAGAAGCTCGGACTGGTCAACGCAATCAACCTGGATGGTGGAGGTTCCTCGCAAATCTGCTACCAAGGTTCCCGCCTGCTCCACTTGAAAGACCGGACAGCGGAAAACAAGGAAGCCGAGCGTCCGGTGCCCGGTATCCTGACCATTGGCTGACCCTGCCTGGGGAAAACGGTCATCCATCTCCTGCCATGGTTGGACATTCGTTCAAACGTGTTAATGTGAAAGATTCTGTTGAAGGAATAGAAAAAGAATGGTTCAATAAGGTGAAAACGCAAGATAATTGCGCGTAATCACTAAGGAGGACTGGAGATGAAAAAGCTTGGAGTAGCCGTTTGCGCGGTGGCAATGCTTGGCGGAGCAGTATTCGCACAAGGCAGCGCGGAGTCTGCGGGGGGTGCGAAAGTCGTACAGAATAAGGACAAACCGTTGGTGTTCTTCAACAGACAGCCATCCGACCCGACCACGGGCGCGATTGACATGACCAGCATGAACTGGAATGACAAGACCTTCTATGTCGGCTTCGATGCCGCTGGTGGTGGCGCTGTCCAGGGGCAGCTGATTGTCGATTACCTTGCCTCTGCAGATTTGGCGAAGCTTGACCGCAACGGTGATGGAAAGATCGGCTACGTGCTGTGCATCGGCGATGTCGGCCATAATGATTCCAAGGCCCGTACCGAAGGCATCCGCAAGGCACTTGGAACCTGGAATGGCAGTACCGACCCTGGTGTCGCCAAGGAAGGCTCTGTCAAGGTTGGCGGAAAAGCTGTCGCCGTCGTCGAGCTCGAGGGCAAGGCGATGACCGGTACGGACGGTTCCACCTGGAACGCCAACGCCGCCACCGACGCGATGAGCGGATGGGCGACCAAGTTTGGTGACCAGATCGACCTCGTCGTTTCCAACAACGATGGTATGGCGATGGGATGCTTGCAGGCTTCCAATTACCCTGCCGGCGTGCCTATCTTCGGGTATGACGCCAACGCTGACGCCATCGAGGCGATCGGGGCCGGCAAGCTGACCGGAACCGTTTCCCAGAACGTCGATGCCCAGGCTACCGCTACCCTGCAAGTGCTGCGCAACCTGATTGACGGCCTGACTGGCGCCGATGTCGTGAAGAAAGGCATCACCGAACCTGACCAGTATGGCAACAAGATTTCCGCCGAGATGGAGTATCGCGCCGATACCAAGGCCCTGCTGGCCCATAACACTGGCGTCAACGCCTCCAATTGGCAGAACTACAAGGCTGGCAGCCGCGATGCGGGCATCAAGCAGTCTTCCGCCCCGAAGAAGAAGGTCCTGCTGACCATCTACAACTCCGCGGATAACTTCCTGTCTTCTTCCTACCTCCCTGCCTTGAAGTACTACGCGCCGTTGCTCAATCTGGACATGACGGTCGTGCAGGGTGACGGGCAGAACGAGGCCAGCTGCCTTGACAAGTTCACCAACCTCCAGGGTTTCGATGCCTTTGCCATCAACATGGTCAAGACGAACTCTGGTGCCGATTACCTCGACAAGCTGAAGTACTGAGCTTGTGTTTTGAGAGAGGAGAGCATGCGGGAGCGATTCCGCATGCTCTTGCCTGTATTGCATCTCGATATGGGAGGGAAGATGAGAGACGCTGTGCTCGAAATCAAGGATCTATCGAAGTCCTTTGGCAAGAACAAGGTCCTGCATGGCATCAACCTTGCGGTACGACGAGGAACCGTCATGGGACTCATGGGGGAGAACGGAGCTGGCAAGTCCACCATGATGAAATGCCTTTTCGGTATCTACGCCAAAGATGGCGGCCAGATTTTCCTTGACGGCAAGCCGGTGGATTTCACCAGTCCGAAGCAGGCTTTGGAGAACGGCGTGGCCATGGTGCACCAGGAGTTGAACCAGTGCCTGGACCGTACGGTGGTCGACAACTTGTTCCTAGGCCGGTACCCGACCCATCTGGGTGTCGTCGACGAGTCGAAGATGCTGAGGGAAACCAACAAGCTGTTTGCTTCGCTGAACATGAACGTCAATCCCACGACAATCATGAGGACCATGTCGGTATCGCAGCGGCAGATGGTCGAGATCGCCAAGGCGGTATCCTACAGCGCCAAACTGATCGTCCTTGACGAACCCACATCCTCCCTTACCGAGCGGGAGGTCCGCAAACTCTTCTCGATCGTGGACGACCTGCGGGGAAGAGGCGTTTCTTTCGTCTACATCTCCCACAAGATGGACGAGATTTTCCAGATTTGCGACGAGGTTTCCGTGCTCCGTGACGGCACGATGATCATGACGAAACCGGTGAAGGAAACCAACATGAACGAGCTGATTGCCGCCATGGTCGGACGTTCCCTCGACAAGCGCTTTCCGGATGTGGACAATCAGCCGGGAGAGGCGTATTTCGAGGTGCAGAACCTGACGACCAAGTACGAGCCTGTCTTGGAGGATATCTCCTTCGCTGTCCGCAAAGGTGAGATTTTCGGCTTGTACGGCCTGGTCGGGGCGGGGCGGAGCGAGTTGCTTGAATCGATTTTCGGTGTGCGCACCATCGCCCGCGGCAATATTGCCGTCGGGGGCAAGAAGCTCCGGTTCGCCAGCAGCAAGGAAGCGATGGAGCACGGTTTTGCCTTGGTCACCGAGGAGCGCAAGTTGAACGGCATGTTCGCCAAGGGAACGATTGAATTCAACACCGTCATCACCAACCTCGAAGCCTACAAGACCTCGCACAGCCTCGACTCGAGGAAGATGCGTGACGCGGCGATCCGCGAGGTGAGGCGGATGAATACCCGCTGCGTCAGTACTGACGACCTGATTTCCGCCCTGTCGGGAGGAAACCAGCAGAAGGTGATTCTTGGCAAATGGTTGGAGCGCGAGCCGGATATCTTCCTGCTCGACGAGCCGACGCGCGGTATCGACGTCGGCGCCAAGTACGAGATCTACCAGCTGATCATCAACATGGCGAAACAGGGTAAGACCATCATCATGGTCTCCAGCGAGATGCCGGAAATCCTGGGAATCACCAACCGCATCGGCATCATGTCGAACCACCGGCTGGCAGGTATCGTCGACACAAAAGAGACCAATCAGGAGGAGCTGCTCAGGCTCTCCGCGAAATATCTGTAAGGGGTTGAACCATGGAACAAACGAAAGCAATCGTAGCGCTTGAGGAAGATACGAAAGTCATTGAGTACAAGGCACGGCTCTCCGCCCTTCGCAGGGATGGCGTGAACAAGATCAGCGAGCAGCAGGAGCTGATTGCCAACATCCGCAAGAGCAAGCAACTGGGTGGTGAGGAAAAGGCCGGCAGGATCGTAGCCGCCAGGGCCGAGATCGTGAAAGCCCGCGAGGTGGCGCGGCGGAACCGGAACGAGGTGGCCGCCCTGCAAAAGGAGGCGCTCGCCTACGTCAACGAGACCAGCAAGGTCTATGAGGCCGAGGTGACTGCCCGCGAGAAGGCGAGGATTGCCGAAGGCAAGCAGGCATTGACCGAGCGGTTGGCCAAGATTGAGGGCGAGTTCGCCGCGCGGGAAGAGAAAATCAAGAACGCGGTGAAGGATCCGAAGGAGCAAAAGCTCGAGCTGGAGACTGTCGCCTACGAGAAGCGCAGCGCCATCTTTGATGCCAGGAACGACTTTCAGGCGCTCCGCAACCAGAGCAATGCCGCCATGTTTCAGGCCTATGTCGACCACGTTTCCACCAACCGTGCGTTGCGCAATGGCAAGAGCAGCTTCTCCGAGGACCGGAGCCTTGCCTGGAAGAACTACCAATACTCGTTCTCCCTCAACAGCTTCCTGCTCGCCAACGGCCTGTACATCGCCATTGGCATCTTCTTTGTCGTCTGCGTTGTCCTGGCACCGGGTATGACCGGCAGCAACCTCTTCACGTTGCCCAACGTGCTCACCATCTTGGAACAGTCTTCGACGCGCATGTTCTACGCCTTGGGTGTAGCCGGCCTGATTCTGCTCGCCGGTACCGACCTGAGTGTCGGGCGTATGGTGGCCCTTGGCTCGGTCATCACCGGCCTGTTGCTCCATCCGGGCAGGAATATCGTCACCTTCTTTGGAAAGGGCCCTTGGGACTTCTCGGCCATGCCGATGCCGTTGAGGGTTGTTGAGGCGCTTTTCCTCTCCATCGTCCTCTGTGTCGCCTTCAGCGCCTTCGCTGGATTCTTCAGCGCGAAGATGAAGATGCACCCGTTCATCTCCACGCTCGCCACCCAGCTGATTATCTACGGCCTGCTTTTCTACGGGACAAGCGGCACCCCGGTCGGGTCGATTGACAGCAAGATCAAGGACGCCATCGGCGGACGCTGGTTGCTCGGATATACATCCCAGGGACTTCCGGTCACCTTCCCGAAGCTGATCATCCCGGCGGTCATCGCCATCATCGTCGCATGGTTCATCTGGAACAAGACGGTCTTCGGAAAGAACATGTACGCGGTTGGCGGCAACAGCGAAGCCGCCGCTGTCAGCGGCATCAACGTCTTCCGCGTCACCATGGGAGTCTTCATCATGGCCGGCATCTTCTACGGTTGTGGCGCCTTCCTCGAGGCCTTCAGGGCCAACGCCAGCGCCGGTACCGGCCAAGGATACGAGCTGGACGCCATCGCCGCCTGTGTCGTGGGGGGAATCTCGTTCAATGGTGGTATCGGAAAGATTGGCGGAGCCGCGATTGGCGTGATCATCTTCACCAGCCTGACGTACTGCCTCACCTTCCTGGGCATCGATACCAACTTGCAGTTCGTCTTCAAGGGCATCATCATCGTCGCAGCTGTGTCGCTGGACAGCGTGAAGTACCTGAAGAAGAAGTGATTCCGGGTTTTCGCCTGGGGAACGGGGTGCCGAAAGGTGCCCCTTTCCTTTGCCACGGGGAAACCATTCGCATTTCTTGTTTGTTTTAGTGTATACTGGTCCATAAAATGGCTAAAACTGCTTACGATGAATCGAAAATCCAGACACTGAGTCCGCTCGAGCATATCCGGCTCCGTCCCGGCATGTATATCGGAAGGCTCGGAAACGGCACGCACGAGGATGACGGCATCTACATCCTCCTGAAGGAAATCATCGACAACTCGATTGACGAGTTCATCATGCACTTCGGGAGCAAGATCATCATCACCCGCAAAGAGAGCACGGTCAGCGTCCGCGACTATGGTCGTGGCATTCCGCTTGGCAAGGTGATTGACTGCGTCTCGATGATCAACACGGGTGCCAAGTACAATGATGACGTCTTCCAGTTCTCGGTAGGATTGAACGGTGTCGGTACCAAGGCGGTCAATGCGCTTTCCTCGCTGTTCACCGTCACGAGTTTCCGTGACGGGGAATACGTCTCCGCCACCTTCAGCAAGGGCGTCCTCAAGGCGCAGGACAAGGGCAAGACGGAGGAACCCAACGGTACGTACGTTTCTTTCACTCCCGATCCCGAGCTGTTCGGAAAATACGCTTACAACGACGATTTCATCATCAGCCGCATCCAGAACTACTCCTACCTGAACAGTGGCCTTACCCTGGAATACAACGGCAGGTCCTACAAGTCGAAGAACGGCCTGCTGGACCTGTTGCAGGACAAGGTGGAGGATTCGAAACTCTACGAGATCGTCTATTACCGGACCGGCAAGGTGGAGTTTGCCTTTACCCACGTGCCAGGCGATTTTGGGGAGACCTATTACTCCTACGTCAACGGCCAGCACACCAGCGACGGTGGTACCCACCAGGCAGCGTTCAAGGAGGGCATCGTCAAGGGCATCAACGAGTACTTCAAGACCTCGTGGGAGGCCCAGGATGTCCGCAACGGCATGATTGGCGCCATCGCAGTCAAGGTGAAGGATCCGGTCTTCGAGAGCCAGACGAAGAACAAGCTTTCCAACACCGACATCCGCAACGACGTGGTCAACACCGTCAGGGACGGAATCGTCGACTTCCTGCTCAAGCACACCGACGATGCGGAAAGGCTCCGTGGCAAGATCGAGAACAACGCCAAGCTGCGCAAGGAGCTTGCCGAGGTGCGCAAGAACGCCAAGGAAGCCACCCGCAGGGTAGCGCTCAACATCCCCAAACTGCGTGACTGCAAGTACCATCTCGGCGAGTCGAAGAGCCACGTGGACGAATGCGAGAATTCGATGCTCTTCTTGACCGAAGGCGACTCCGCCAGCGGCACGATCACCAAGACCCGTGACGTGAAGACCCAGGCGGTCTTCTCGCTCCGCGGCAAGGTGAAGAACGTCGAGGGAGAGAAGCGCACCATCATTTACAAGACCGAAGAGCTCTTCAACATCATGAAGGCGTTGGGTGTCGAGGATGGAATCGAGGGGCTGCGCTATGGCAAGGTGGTGATCGCCACCGACGCCGATGATGACGGCTATCACATCCGCATCCTGCTGATGACCTATTTCCTCACCTTCTTCGAGGAACTGGTGACCAGCGGCAGGCTTTACATCCTGGAGACACCGCTCTTCCGGGTCCGCAACAAGAGGGAGATCCGCTACTGCTACAGCGAGGCGGAGCGCGACGAGGCGCTCAAGCAGATCCGCGACCCCGAGGTGACCCGGTTCAAAGGCCTAGGCGAGATCGACCCCTCCGAGTTCGGGGATTTCATCGGCAAGGACATCAAGCTGATTCCGGTCACCGTCAACGGAATCAAGGACCTTTCAAAGACGATGCAGTTCTACATGGGGGACAACACGCCGGAACGGCGCGACTTCATCATGCAGTACCTGTTGCCGGAGGAGAACTGACATGGCGCAAGCACCGCAACTCTACAAGGACTATTTCCTGCAGTACGCCTCCTACGTCATTCGCGAGCGGGCGATTCCCGATCTGGTTGACGGCCTGAAGCCGGTGCACCGCCGCATCATCCATACGCTGATGACGATGGATGACGGCAAGTTCCACAAGGTGGCCAACGTCGTCGGAGAAGCGATGAAGTACCATCCCCATGGTGATGCCTCAATCTACGGCGCTTTGGTCACGCTGGCCAACTACGACCTGTTCATCGAGCGTCAGGGGAACTATGGCAACATCCTTACCGGCGAGCCGGCTGCGGCCTCCCGGTACATCGAGTGCCGTTTGCTTCCTCTGGCCAAGGAAGTGCTCTACAACCCGGAAATCACCACCTACGTCGCCAGTTATGATGGACGTAGCAAGGAACCGATCGCCTTCCCTGCGAAGATTCCCGTCGTGTTGATCCAAGGTACCGAGGGCATCGCCGTCGGCATGAGCACGACAATCCTGCCCCATAACCCGATGGAGGTGATGGACGCGGTCAAGGCCGCCGTAGACGGCAGGCCGTTCTCTCTATATCCCGATTGTCCGACCGGAGGCATCATGGATGTCTCCGACTATCAGGACGGCAAGGGTAAGGTAGTCATCCGCGCAAAGCTCAATACCTCGGATCCGAAACGGGTCATCATCGAGGAGCTTCCCTATTCGGTCACCAGCGAGATGATGATCGACTCGATTTCCAAGGCGTCGAAGAGCGGAAAACTGAAGATTTCGTCGGTAACGGATTATACCACCGACAAGGCCAATATCGAGATCGACCTGCCGCGTGGGGTCTCCGTCACCAGCGATTTCATCAATGCGCTGTACGCCTACACAGCCTGCGAGACGAAGATCAGCGTCAACCCGCTGGTCATCAAGGACGACCTGCCGGTGCAGATGACCATCACCGAGATCGTCAATTTCCATGCTGCGCACCTGATGGAGGTACTGAAGGAGGAGCAGGAGCTCCGGAAAAAGCATCTGTTCGAGGACCTGCACGCCCGCACTCTGGACCGCATCTTCATCGAGGAACGGATCTACAAGCGTATCGAGTCCAAGAAGACGGCTGAAGAGGTGGAGAAGGCGGTCGTCACCGGCTTCAAGCCTTTTGCCGACCAGTTGCTCAGGCCGATCAGCCACGACGATGTCGAGCGGCTCTTGAAGATTCCCATCCGCAGGATCTCGCTTTTCGACATCAACCAGAACCGGAAGCAGATTGAGACGATCAACCAGCAGATCCAGGATGCCGATTACAAGCTCGGCCACCTGAAGGAGTACACGCTGGGGTATATCGACGACTTGAAGAAGATGATCCGCGACCAGAAGGAGAAGCGTGGCGGAGTCAAGCGCCGCACTACCATCAAGAGCTTCGAGATGGTGGATGTGAAGCAGGTGGCCCAGCGGGACAAGAACCTGAACTACGATGCCAACAACGGCTATCTCGGCTATGACGTGAAGGACGGCCAGACCGTGCTGAAGGTCAGCGAGTTCGACCGTATCCTCGTCATCCGCAAGGATGGCACCTACACGGTCGAGGATGTGCCGGACAAGGAATTCGTAGGAAAGGGGATGCTCTACTGCGTTTTCGCCGACAAGGAAGAGCTGGCCAAGACCACCTTCACGCTGCTCTACCAGGAGAAGAACTACAAGTACCTCTTCCTCAAGCGGTTCCAGATTACCAGCTGGCAACTGAACAAGCCGTACCAGATTCTTCCCGAAGGGAACTTCAAGCTGCTCAAGCTCTCCACGGTGGACAACGCCGAGGTCAAGGTGGAGTACAAGCCGAAGCCCGGCCTTCGCATCAAGGAGGAGAAGTTCTACTTCAGCGACTACCCGGTGCGTGGCGTCAAAGCCCGCGGCTATCGCCTGACAGTCAAGGAAATCGCCAGCCTGCATCTGCGGGCGGTCAAGGAAGTGGTCTCTGGCGGAGCACCTACGCTGTTCGATGATGAGGATGGAGGCTCTGACGACCATGCCGAGTGAGCTGAGGGATCGCATCCTTTTCGAAGACAACCATCTGGTTGTCATCAACAAGCTCCCCGGTGAGCTTGTCCAAGGTGACGAGAGCGGCGACGAGACGCTGGCCGACAAGGTCAAGGCCTACCTGAAGGAGACCTATCACAAGGAGGGAAACGTCTATCTGGGCATTCCCCACCGGCTGGACAGACCGACCAGCGGCATCGTCATCTACACCAAGACCGAGAAGGCGCTGGTCCGGATGAACGAATCCTTCAAGGGCAAGGACGTGAAGAAGGTCTACTGGGCTATCGTCGACAAGCTTCCCGAGAAGAGCGAGGGGACTCTGGTCCATTATATTTCCCGCAACTCCAAGACCAACAAGAGCGTCGCGTTTTCCGTGGAGAAGCAGGGTTCCAAATTGGCCAAGCTGGACTACAAGGTCATCGCCAAAGGCGAGCGCTATTTCCTGCTGGAAATCCGCCTGCATACCGGACGCCACCACCAGATCCGCGCCCAGCTCGCGGCTATCGGCATCCATATCAAGGGAGATTTGAAATATGGGGCGGCGAGAAGCAACCCCGATGGCGGTATTTGCCTACACGCCCGTTCCGTCGTCTTCACGCATCCGGTAAGGAAACAGCCGCTGATGGTCGTGGCAGAGCCACCGGAAGACAACTTGTGGAACGCATTGAAAACCCAGGCAGAGAAGGAATCTCCTACCCAAGGGAGATAACCGCCTGTCCGCCCCTGCCGTCGACCTTGATGGTCAGGTCGTTTCCGAAATGCCAGCGTGTGAAATGTGCCGTCCTCGCGACGGCATGTGCCGTTTCCAGCCGTTCGGGATGCCAGTTCTCCAGACTGGCAGTCAGCGCGAAGCAGCCTAGGCTTGTCAGGTTCTGGAAGAAATGGGAACCTTGGCTTGGGTCGACATGCAGGGCCGGCAGCCGGAGCTCCACCAGCACCTGACAGGTGGAAATCTGGCTCCAGGTGACTGGAATCCCTTGGCTTGGATCGCTGGAGCCAATCCTTCCGGCCGCAACCAGCGCATAGGGAGCGCCATCCATGCCTTGGTTCAATGCTTCCAGTTCCAGCGCCATTTCCGCCATCTTGCTCCGGTCGAAGGCTTCCATATCCAAGGCCACCAGGTCCTTGATTCCAGAGACCCGCCCATTGCCGATTACCAGGTCGGCGTAGAGCAGGGATTCTTTCTGTTCCTCGGAGGAGATATGGACCTCTTCCTCTTCACCCGCCATGGCGATCGGACGGATCTGCAGCAGGGTGAAGGTGGTGGAAGGCAGGTTGATGGCGAACTCGATCTCCACAGGGGTGTGCATCGCCCCCTCGCCTAGGGCGAGCAGGTCGGTGACAATGGCGGCAACCGGGAAGCTTTCGTAGCGGAGCATGCCGTGGAAGGTGACCAGCCGGATGCCGCTGTCGGTGGCGCATTCGCTTTCCTGCCCGTCGGCCAATACGGTGGCGGCACTGGACAGCGAGGCTCCCTCGGCCTCCTGTATGCTTTTGAGGACGACGTGCTCGTCTCCCTCTCCAAGTGGGTCGAAAGGATGGTTCTCCAAGGCGAAAAAACGTTCCTGCCGTTTCTGTGGCATCTCTTTCTTGGGGTGCTTGGGGCAGAAGCGCAGGGAGGGCAATCCATCCACCACCGTCTTGCCTAGCCCGAAGGCGAGCTGGGCCACGCCGTCTTTCGGCGTGGTGCCCGGCATGGGCCAGAAGTCCAGCGAACGGGCGACACCACCGGCCGTAGGGTAATACAGATTGCCCCACCAGGAGCCGACCACGGGCTGGATGACGACCGCCATCTCCTCTTCCTCCTGCATATGCTCGGTCGCCTTCAGGTAGCTTCTCGCCTTCTTGTGGAAGGCCGAGGCCCAGACACACCGTATGGCATCCTCCAGTTCCGCCAGGCGGCTCGTTTCATCTCCTTTGCTGGAGAGCATGCAGGTGTCATACACTCCCGCAAATGGCTGGAAGTGGGAATCCTCCAACAGCGAGGAGGAGCGGACGGCAAGCGGCATCTTCCAGACGGCGAGCAACGCCTGCAAATCTGCCTCGAGCTCCTTTCCGATGTTCTGGCTGAGGAACAGACGGTCGATATCCCGGTCGTCCCGCATGCCGGTAAGCTGGCTTGTCAGGTCATGGACATCGAGGAAGTTCCGGAACAGATCGGTGCAAAGCACTACCGTGGGAGGGATGGACAGGTGTTGTTCCTTCCACTTTTCCATCAGCCCGCTGGAACGTAGCTCTTGGTCGATGAAAGCCAAGGCGCGCCCCTTGCCGCCGAGGGAGCCGGTACCGATGCGGCTGAAGTAGATTGTCTCGTCGAAAGAGCCGCGGTCGAACTGGGTCAACGTGCGGCGGCTCCTGCTTTCCCGGTAGCCCCGGATTGTCTCGGTGATTTGCCGTCTGGTCTCTTCAGGATTCTTGGAGAGCTTGATGGCATGGACTTGCCGGGCAAGGCTGAACAGCCCTTGGGCACGTAGCCAACGGGAAAAGTCGTTGCGGGCGCTGTGGAAGGCGAAGCTGGCGGGGTCGATTCCCGGAAGCACTTTCTGCAGCTCTTTCATCGAGGCCGCCCGGGCGATTTCCTTTCCTGTGCGTGGGTCGCGAAAGACGAAGGCCCCGAAGCCATACTCGCGGTTCATATAGTCGTACAAGTCTGAGAGCAGGGTAGGGGACTGCTTCCACAGGAATGTGAAACCTTCGCTCCAGGCCCGCTTCTGGTGGGCCAGGTCGGTGCTCTGCAGGGCTATGGGAATCTCCGGATTCTCGTGGCGGACCGCCTCTGCCAGCCGGAAGCCCGCATCATTGTCATGGATCCCGGCCCTGTCGAAGGATATGTCGCTGATCAGGCCGAGGATGTGGTCTCGATACCGGGTGAGCAAGTCCCACGCTTCTTCATAATTGCCCGCCAGCAGGATCTTGGGGCGGCCGCGCATGCGCAGATGCTTGCCCCAGTCGTTCAGCGCCTCCAGGATGGTGGAGTTGTTGTTGTCGATCAGGCAGGTGTACATCAACGGCAGGTAGGAGCTGTAGAAACGGACCGAGTCCTCGACCAGGATGATTGCCTGCACGTCGGCGACTTGGGTGTCGTGCTCCAGGTTCATCCGGTCCTCGACCAGTTTGACCATCGCTAGGAAAATGCGGGGGTTCCCCTGCCAGTAGAAGAGGTAGTCGGCTTCCTTGAGGTGGTGCATCTCCGGGTTCCGCCTGTGGCTTGCCGAGGGGGAGAGAACGATGACCGGAAGCCCTGGCTGGATGCACTTGATCTCGTGGCAGAGGCTTTGCAGGTTCTCGTCCAGGTCGACCATGGTGATTACCAGTCCGAAGCTGCCGGAGCGCACCAGGGCCAGCGCTTCTCCTGCGCTGGAAGCGAAGCTCAAGGTCGGGGGAGTGGAGAGTCCCAGCTGGGTATATTCCTCATACAGGACCTCCTCGATACGTCCGTCTTCCTCGATGAGGAACCGGTCGTAATCGCTGGTGACGAGCAGCACGTGGTAGATATGCTTCTGCATCAACTGGTCAAAAGGCTTCCATGTCGGGTCCTGAACCATCATGGAAAAATTGTAGCACTGGAATCGACCGACGTGGTTTGGAATTATATAATTTTGTCTAAAAAGATGAAATCTGTCGAAATAATCGTACGAAACTGTTGGAAAGTGTAAAAACCAATGAAAATATTGCTGGATACAACATTTTTGTTGACCATTGGAAAATGCGGGTTTAGGCTGGAACCATAAAGGAGTCAAGTCATGTATCAGTTGGAACCTTTCATGGCTGAGCTGGAGAAACGAAACCCCGCGCAGCCCGAGTTTATCCAGGCTGTCCGCGAAGTGATCGAGAGTGTCATCGACTTCGTCAATGCGAATCCCGCGTACGAAGCGAACAACATCCTGGAGCGGATTACCGAGCCAGACCGCGTCATCACCTTCCGGGTGGACTGGGAGGACGACGAGGGCCATATCCACACCAACCGTGGCTACCGCGTCCAGTTCAACAACGCAATCGGGCCCTATAAGGGCGGCCTGCGTTTCCATCGCTCCGTCACCCTCGGGACGTTGAAGTTCCTTGGCTTCGAGCAAACCTTCAAGAACAGCCTGACCACATTGCCGATGGGCGGTGGAAAGGGTGGCAGCGATTTTGACCCCCGCGGCCGCAGCAACGCCGAGATCATGCGCTTCTGCCGTTCCTTCATGACCGAACTGCAGAAATATATTGGACCGGACCAGGATGTCCCTGCCGGTGACATCGGTGTCGCCGGGCGCGAGATCGGATTCCTTTATGGCCAGTACAAGCGCCTTCGCAACGAGAACGCCGCAGTCCTGACGGGCAAAGGCTTGTCCATCGGCGGGAGCCTGGTGCGTCCCGAGGCGACCGGCTACGGCACCATGTACTTCGCCAACGAGATCCTGAAGGAGCACGGGGACAGTTTCAAAGGCAAAAGGATCTCCGTCAGCGGTTTCGGCAACGTCGCCTGGGGCGCGTGCGTCAAGGCGACCGAACTGGGAGCGAAGGTGGTGACCATCAGCGGACCTGACGGCTACATCGTCGACGAGGAGGGTGTCGGCACTCCGGAGAAATGGGAGTTCATGAAACAGCTTCGCACCTCCAACAACGATGTCGTCGCCCCGTATGCCGAGAAGTTCCACTGCAAGTTCGTTCCCGGCAAAAAACCTTGGGAACTGCCGGTC
>Ga0256406_1004674_pt1 | contig 15392 bp, 11 predicted proteins | sample RumenRJG_03DNA_FD_185986 | JGI IMG/M metagenome (GOLD analysis project Ga0256406, IMG submission 185986) | Bovine rumen microbial communities from Lethbridge, Alberta, Canada - RJG_03 | ecosystem: Host-associated > Mammals > Digestive system > Stomach > Rumen | place: Canada: Alberta | collected... | reverse complement strand
TGCAAAGCTTCACTCCATTGCAGAAACTGCCATGAAGAATGGAAATTCTAAATTCAAAGCGATTCTTGCTGTCGTACGACAGTGAGATGACTGCTCATGTATACAGGGGTGCTGAGTAGTTACAGTCGGCAACCTGGGAGGTAAAGAATCTTAAACTTGCAACTGGTACTGCCGACGATAGCAAGGATAATAATAAAGGTGGAGAAACAATAGATGGCAATCAGATTTCAGCTGAGGCTTCTGCACTGGGTCTTACTGACGGTACAACGAATCCTGAAGTAACTTTGTCTGACGGAACCAAGCTTGCATTTGCAAAAGGCGATGGCAAGAGTGAACCAAAAGTTTACGTTAAAACCGATACTCAGATTCGTGTTTATGCCAATAACACCATCACCGTTTCGGCAAGCAAGAAGATTTCTAAGATAGAGTTTATTTGCAGTTCGCCTTACAATGGCACTAAGTATAACGGCAGCGATGCAGCCTATGTTGAAGTAAATGGCACTAAGTATACTATCAATAAGGTGAGCGATACCGATGTTACTTTCAGTGGCTTCAGCGCGTCTGAGTTCGTGATCAACAACTTTACATCAGAATCAGGAGGCAACCAGCTCAGAATTACCAAGATAATTATAACTTACGCAAAATAAGTAACTTATAAGTTCTAATTCTTTCAAGGGGTGCCAGAACATGAAAGTCTGAGCACCCCTTAAAATTATAATATATGAAGATATACCCTTTTATTCTTTCTATTTGTCTGATGCTGTTTCTGGGTTGCAGCAGCGATGATGACAGCAACTCTTCTTCCAGCTCAGCATCGGCCAACACAAACGCAAATACCCAACAGCCCACTAACAGGATGGAGTTTCCCCACCTCGATGGCAGTCAATGTAAGGTGCTGGTACATAAGGATGGTAGTGAAATTAATTACAGCATAGAGTGGGATATTAATAAAAATGCACAGCGATGGACATGTTATGAGCTTTATCGCAGCAACCTTACGCAGGGCAAAGGTGTTAAGCGTTATAGTCCGGATGATTATCATCTGAAATACCTGCCTGACCCACTGCTGCCTTCGCTTACCGATTTAATCAAAGGCTCCGGTTATGAGCATGGACACATCATTCCTTCGGCCGACCGGTTGAACACTACTGCACAGAATGTACAAACTTTTTATTACACCAACATGATGCCGCAGCTGCCTAACTTTAATTCCGGAGTGTGGGGCAACATGGAGAAAGCTGTGCGTAATTTTGCGCGTTCGGCCAACTACACAACCTGCGACACCCTGTATGTATGTCGTGGTGGTACCATCGGAGCTGGCGGCACGCTAAAGAAACAGGTAATAAAAACCCAAAGCAACGGTTTGATTGTGCCTGCGTACTATTTCTGTGCATTGCTGATGGTTAAAAACGGACAGTATCATGCCATCGGACTTTTGTTCCAGCATGAAGCTAATACCGACGGCAATCTTGCTAAGTACTGCCGCAGCATCGACCAGCTTGAAGAAGAAACCGGTATAGATTTCTTCTGTAATCTGCCGGATAATCGCGAAAAAGTGATTGAAGCCACCTATTTGCCATCGATATGGAACTTTAACTAAATGGTAATTACGCATTAATGCTACTGCAACCATTTTTTAGATTTAAATACAGTTAACGAAGTGAAGAATATTAAAACATTCTAATTTTTTAGTCTGTACATAAGAAACAGCGCTAAACTTCTGCTGATTTTAAATATAAAATAGTAACTTTGCAAGAAATTATAGTACAAATATAATAGTAACATTCAATGAAACAGTACAAGCTGGTAGATAATATACTGGGGTGGCTTGCCTTTTTGATAGCTGCCTTTGTGTATTGTTCTACTATTGAACCGACAGCCAGTTTCTGGGACTGTCCTGAGTTTATTACAACAGCTTACAAGCTGGAGATTGGTCACCCGCCTGGAGCACCATTCTTTATGCTTACAGCCAATCTATTCAGTCAGTTTGTAAGTGATCCTTCACAAGTTGCACGTATGGTTAACACCATGAGCGCTTTGCTTTCGGCTACAACCATTATGTTCTTGTTCTGGACTATTACACACCTTACCCGCAAGCTTATTCTGAAAGACTGGCAGAGCCTTACCCTGGGCAAGCTCATCGCCATTGAAGCTTCAGGCCTGGTGGGCGCCTTGATTTACACTTTCAGCGATACATTCTGGTTCAGTGCTGTCGAGGGCGAAGTTTATGCTTATTCTTCGGCTTTCACTGCTGTTGTGTTCTGGCTTATCCTGAAGTGGGAAGATCATGCCGACGAGCCCCACTCTGACCGCTGGCTCGTACTGTTGATGTACATGACTGGATTGAGTATTGGTGTACACTTGCTTAACTTGCTATGTATCCCAGCCATCGTGCTTGTGTTCTGCTACCGCAAATTCCCTCAGATTGAAACCAAAGGCTCTATCATTGCCTTGCTTGTTTCGTTTGTAATTGTGGCTGCCATTCTGTACGGTGTTATTCCAGGCATTATTACAGTGGGTGGCTGGTTCGAGCTGTTGTTTGTCAATGTGCTTGGCTGCCCGTTCAATACCGGCGAGATTATTTATATCATCCTACTGGTTGCCACCGTGCTGTGGGCTATCTACGAAACTTATCATGGCAACAACACCAAGCGTGAAAATATTGCGTTCCTTTGCTCGGTTGCCATGCTGGGTATACCTTTCGTGGGCTACGGCTGGAAGGCTGTGGTTACGGGTGTAATCATCCTGGCCATTCTTTACTTCGTGCTGAACTATAAGCATACCGTAAACCATAAGAAGGTAGAGCTTATCAACTCACGCATCAAGAACACGGCGCTGTTGTGTATGCTTATGCTGATGATTGGCTACTCAAGTTATGCACTCGTTGTTATACGTAGTACTGCCAACCCGCCTATGGACGAGAACTCACCTGAGGATATCTTTACCCTCGGAAGTTACCTAAGCCGTAGTCAGTATGGCGATTACCCCTTGCTCTACGGACAATCGTACAACTCGCAGGTTAAACTGCTACAGGACGGCAATATGTGCAGGCCCGATATTCAGCATGGCGCTCCTATCTATGCACGTAAGGAGAAGGTTCATGCCACCGATAAGGATCAGTACTTTGTAGTGAGTCATAAAGACAAGTATGCTTACGCTCAGAATATGTTCTTCCCGCGTATGTGGGATTCAGGTCACGCCAAGGACTACGAGCAGTGGATGGGCGGCGTTGATGGCTACGATGTGCCTTACGACCGTTGTGGCGAGCCTGTAACGGTTAAGATGCCAACCCAGCTCGAAAACCTGCGTTTCTTCATAACTTATCAGTGCAACTTTATGTACTGGCGCTACTTTATGTGGAACTTTGCAGGCCGGCAGAACGATATCCAGGGCAATGGCGAACTTGAGCATGGTAACTGGATTACTGGCTTTAAGTTCATTGATAATGCGCGTCTTGGTGACCAGAGTAAGCTGCCCGATGACCTGAAGGCCAACAAGGGGCACAATGTGTTCTACTGCATGCCTCTGATTCTCGGTCTGATTGGTTTATTCTGGCAAGCCTTCCGCGGTCGTCGCGGAATCCGTCAGTTCTGGGTAGTGTTCTTCCTGTTCTTCATGACCGGTCTGGCTATCGTTATCTATCTGAACCAGACGCCTGTTCAGCCACGTGAACGTGACTACGCCTACGCAGGCTCATTCTACGCTTACGCCATCTGGTGTGGCTTGGGTGTTGCTGCCATTGTAGACCTTATCAAGAAGTATCTGCATCTTGACAATGTGGCTGTTACAGCGATTGTGTCGGTGCTCTGCCTGCTTGTGCCAATACAAATGGCTTCGCAGACCTGGGACGACCATGACCGCAGCGGTCGCTATACCTGTCGCGACTTTGGTCAGAACTACCTTATGAGTCTGCAAGACAAGGGTAATCCTATCATCTTTACCAATGGTGATAACGATACCTTCCCATTGTGGTACAACCAGGAGGTAGAGGGTGTTAGAACCGATGCACGTGTTTGTAACCTGAGCTATTTGCAAACCGACTGGTACATTGACCAGATGAAGCGTCCGGCTTATAATTCACCAAGTGTGCCTATCACGTGGTCGCGCCTCGAGTACTGCTCGGGAACCAACGAGTATGTAGAGGTTCATCCTGAGTACAAACAGCAAATCGTGCAGTACTACAAGAGTAACCCTGAGGCTGCCAGGCAGCAATTTGGCGATAACCCATTCGAGTTGAAGAATATCTTGAAGTACTGGGTTCGCTCTAAGGATGCCAATACACACGTGATTCCTACCGACACGGTTTACGTAACCATTGATAAGAATGCTGTTCGCAAGAGTGGTATGCTCATGGCAAGCGACACAATACCCGACAAGATGGTTATCTCGCTGGCTGGTAAGCAGGCTCTTTATAAGGGCGACCTCATGATGCTCGAAATGATTGCTCAGTGTAACTGGACCCGACCCATCTATGTGGCAAGCACTGTGGGCCAGGAGAATTACATGAATTTGGGCGACAACTTCGTGCTCGAGGGATTGGCAAACCGCATCACACCGTTTACCACCAACAAACCCGGAGCTAAGAACTTTGATGTCGACAAGGTGTACAACAACGTGATGCACCGCTTCAAGTTCGGCGGATTGTCGACTCCCGGTCTCTATATCGATGAAACCGTAATGCGCATGTGCTATACACACCGTCGTCTGTTTGGTCAGTTGGCACTTCAGCTCATAGCCAACCATCAGAATGCAAAGGCTAAGGAGGTTCTCGCCAAGGCTGCCAAGGTAATTCCAACGTACAATGTACCGATGAATTACATGAGTGGCGGTCCTGAGATTGCTAAAGCCTATGCACTTCTTGGCGACAAGAAGCATGCCGAAGAGGTTATCAACGCGGTGTGGAAGAATGCCACCCAGTATATGGACTGGTATCTGCAACTGCCGGGTACACACTTCTCTGACTCGATGAACGACTGTATGACCCAGATGTATATTATGCAGCAAACTATGCTTATCACTCAGCTGGTGAACAAGCAACAGGCTGCCAAGCAGATGGCACAGTACAGGAATTACCTTACACAGTATCAGGGACGTGGTGGTACGATGCCAAGCGATAGCAGTAACGACTAATCTGCGCTGGGCATGATAATAGAACAACCAGCTAAATGGTTAAGATGGCTTTATCCCAGAGCCTTATGGCGAATGGACAGGAATGAGCACGCCGTTTATCTTACATTCGACGACGGACCCATTCCTGAGTCTACACCTTTTATTCTGGATACTCTAAAACGCTACAACGTAAAGGCCACGTTCTTTATGGTTGGCGAAAATGCCCTGCGTTATCACGATTTGTACAATCGTGTGGTGGCCGAAGGTCATCAGATTGGTAACCATACCTTTAACCACATGGGGTCGTTCAAACACTGGACGCTTACCTATGGCATCAATGTCGAGAAGGCCGACATGCTGTTGCACTCACATCTGTTCCGGCCACCCCACGGATGGATGCGACACAGTGTGTACTGGTGGGTACAGCGCAAGTACACTATCGTGATGTGGGATCTGGTTACACGTGACTACTCCAAGTGGCTTACATCACGTGATGTGGTTAGAAATGTAAAACGGTTCGCCCGCAATGGCAGCATCATAACTTTTCACGACTCGCTGAAGAGTATCGACAAGTTAAAAACTGCATTGCCCGAATCACTCGAATGGCTCAAAAGTCAAGGATATGAGTTTAAAACATTTGAATAGTAACTCCATTAAAGCCGAGGCTCAAAACCTCGGCTTTTTTGCTTGTGGCATTGCAAAAGCCGAACCGGTTGATCCCGATACGGCCCAACGCGTAACCCATTGGGTTCAGACGGGTAACTATGCCACGATGGACTATATGGCACGCAACACCGACAAACGGCTCAACCCGGATTTGCTTATGCCGGGTGTTAAGAGCATTGTGAGCGTAGCGCTCAACTATACCCCGGCGTTTAAACCGCCGGCAAATCAATTGCAACTCTCTGTTTATGCCTATGGCAAAGATTACCATAAGGTGGTTAAAGACAAGTTGTTTGAACTTGCAGCCCTGCTCAAGAAAAATGCGTCTGATGAAGATTTGCAAATACGTGTTTTCTGTGATACGGCTCCGGTACTTGAACGTTATTGGGCATGGAAGGCTGGTCTGGGATGGACGGGCAAAAACCATCAGCTCATTATTCCCCATGCAGGCAGTATGTTTTTTCTTGGCGAATTGTTTATTAATGTAGAATTAAACTATGATGAACCTATGCCCTCACGGTGCGGCACATGTCATGCATGCATTGATGCTTGTCCTACAGGGGCTATCAGTGAAGGTCAGAACGAGTTTAAGTCAGAAAACTGCCTGAGTTACCAGCTTATAGAGAACCGGGGTGAACTGAGTGAGAAAGCAGCCAATGCCATGGGTGAGGTGTTCTATGGTTGCGACCGGTGCCAGAAAACCTGTCCGTGGAACCGTTTTGCCCGGCCCAGTAAGGTTTCAGAGCTTCAGCCTAACCCACAACTGCTCAACATGACTACGGCCGACTGGCAACACCTTACCGTTGAGGAGTACCAGCAACTGTTTAAAGGTTCAGCTGTTAAACGTGCTAAATACAGCGGTTTAATGCGAAATATTACAACCGCCATAAATCATAAGAATCATGGAGAAAACAATTAATACTTCTACTACCATTAATACCGGCAATGCTCTGTCTACATTCATCAGAGCCTTCTTCGAAGCATTTACCACCGGTGTGCTCGATGCCAAAGGCGATATAGGGCTCATAACCAACGCAAAAGTGGTGAAGGCCGATATGCTTAACTATTATCAGCTCATTAATCAGTATTTTTGCCGGGAGCTCTATGCAGCTATAGCCCGGCTGAATTATAACAACGACAATGAAATAGAGCAGGCACTTATGCGTAATCATTGTGCTGCAGCCCACGATGTGGTGAGAATGCTGCAAGTGGTATGCCGGTACGATGATGTTTACCAGCTCTTGGTGAACGAGTATAAACGTAATTTCCAGTACCTGCTTGAAGGCAGAATTGCTGGAATTGGTGAACATCTGAATGAGCGTGACCACATCAGTCGCACGTCAAACCTCAGTATCGACACTGTACTTGCGATGCTGATACATATTGTGGTGAAGTCGTACGCTGCAGGCGTAGAATGTGCCAATACTGACATAAAGGCGATTCGCCAGTCCAGTGTCGTAATAATCTCACTCGGCATGACCAATCTGCTGTTGAATGAACACCCCCTTACAATGAAGGCTGACACTGATTTAGATGACTTGTTCGCAATGGCGTGCGGAACCATGGAACGAGAGAATATTGTAATGAACGCCTTGCACGAAGCCATGAACGATTTGGTACAACGTTAAGCAAAATAAATTAAGAATGAAACTTATACATATTTCGTCGCTCAACGATTCCGGTATTGAGCCTTTTTGCAAGCTAACTGAGGCCCAACTGCGTAATCGCAGTCATGCCGAGGAAGGATTGTTTATAGCCGAAAGCCCCAAGGTAATCAACGTTGCCTTGAATGCCGGTTACCAGCCGGTTTCGCTGCTATGTGAACAGCGGCATATTGAAGGAGATGCAAAAGACATTATTGCGCGTGTGCCCGACATTACAGTTTACACGGGCTCGCGAGAGTTGCTGCAGCAGCTCACCGGTTATAAACTCACACGTGGTGTGCTCTGTGCCATGCGTCGCCCCAAGTTGCCATCGGTTGAGCAGATATGTAAGTCGGCCTCCAGGGTGTGCGTAATCCACGGCGTGGTGGACACCACAAATATTGGTGCCATCTTCCGTTCAGCTGCGGCATTGGGCATTGATGCAATTTTAGTAACCAGCGATTCTTGTGATCCGCTGAACCGCAGGGCTGTAAGGGTGTCTATGGGTTCAGTGTTCCTTGTACCGTGGACCTACATAGAGTCTGACATGCACTCGCTGTCTGCCCTTGGTTTTAAGACGGTGGCCATGGCGCTAACTGATCAGTCATTGCCCATTGATAGTGAACAACTGTGCCAGCTACCCAAAATGGCCCTTGTGATGGGTACCGAGGGTGATGGCTTGCCACGACAGGTCATAGCCAGCTGTGACTATGTGGCACGTATCCCAATGAGTCATCAGGTAGATTCTCTGAATGTGGCAGCTGCCTCGGCCGTAGCTTTCTGGCAATTGCGTAAAAGAGTTTAGTTGGCATCATGCAGGCTTTCGCAGGCTCATTTATGGTTTCCAGAAACATTACCATGCGAAGGTAATCACGTTACCATGCGAGGGTAATCATGTTACCATGCGAGGGTAATCACTTTACCAATGCGTGGTAATTTCATTACCTTGTTGTTGGTAACAAACAAAATCGAAAAATTGAGCCTTTCTTTTTATCACATCCTGTTTACTTCGGCACGCAATTTGCCAACCAGATGGTAGAAGATTTATAGAGAAAGGATTATAGAAATGATTTCATGGTTCATGTTGTTAGCAGGAGTAATGAGTATAGCATGCATTGGTTGGCAGGAGCTGCACCATGCACGCTAAACTCATAAGCTTTAACAGGTTCAACGTCGTGGAAGCTTGAACTTGAGCTCGTGAGGCATTTTTACCCATTTGCGATTACGTGCTATCTTAAGCGCACTTCCATCCATTTGCTTTAACGTATAGGTTGTGTCGGCAGGATTGTAAGTAAGCGTTGCGGTAAGGTCTTCGCTGCCATAATCATTGGTTATAGCAAGGTCGGCTATATAAGGCGAGGTGAGTTTTGCCGAGGTGAACAGCCACTTGCGGGAGTCATAATCGTCGCCAAAATAGCCCGACATCTCACCATACATGGCGCATCCCGGTACTGTAACGTTGTTTTTATAAAAGTCCATCACGATATACACATGGTATTCGCTGTTAAAGATGCGACCCGTAAATATCTTGTCGGCATTCTGCGCATTTGAAGGCAGACAAATGGCAAAAAACATTGCCAAAATCAATACAATCGATTTCATAAGTCTAAGATTTTTACAAACTTAATGCAAAGATAGCATAAACAGTAAAAATATGATAATACAAAGCAAAAAAAAATGGGGGTTAAGCCATACTTTTTGCATTTTTTTCGTATCTTTGTCGCGAGAAATATGCATTATGAGAAAGTTTAGATTGGTTCCCGACTATATTTTTGAATCAAGTTGGGAAGTTTGTAACAAGGTTGGTGGTATCTATACAGTACTGTCAACGCGTGCAAAAACACTAAAGAAGCAATTAGGTGACAATTTGATATTTATTGGCCCCGACTGCTGGGGTAACAATCCATGTCCGTATTTCAAGGAAGATGCCACGCTGTTTGCCGATTGGCGTAAACAAGCTGGCACCGACAAACTGGGCGTTAAGGTGGGCCGCTGGCAGGTGCCAGGAGAACCGGTAGCCATACTGGTTGACTTTAAGCCCTACTTTAATCAGAAGGACGAAATCTACACTAAACTTTGGCAATGGTACCAGGTTGACAGCTTGCATGCCTATGGCGATTACGATGAGGCATCGATGTTCTCGTATGCTGCTGCCAAAGTGGTTGAGAGCTTTTACCATTTTTATATAAAAGCAGATAAGAAGGTAATTTATCATGGCAATGAATGGATGACGGGTCTGGGCCTGCTTTATGTAAAGCATGAGCTGCCACAAATAGCCACTATCTTTACCACCCATGCAACAAGCATCGGCCGCAGCATAGCCAGCAATGGTAAACAACTTTATGCCTACTTTAATGGCTATAATGGCGACCAGATGGCGGGTGAGCTGAATATGCAGAGCAAGCATTCCATTGAAGAGCAAACAGCGCACAATGTGGACTGCTTCACTACGGTGAGTGATTTAACTGCACGTGAATGCACGCAATTGCTCAACAAAACACCTGATGTGGTGTTACCCAACGGCTTTGAGGATGATTTTGTGCCGCGTGGCGCCCAGTTTACAGCTAAGCGTCGCGTTGCCCGCCAGAGAATGCTGCAAATAGCCAACTGCCTTACGGGTGATGCCTTTTCTGACGACACTTTGATAGTATCGACCAGCGGCCGCTATGAATTCAGGAATAAGGGTATAGATGTATTCATTGATGCCATTAACCGGTTACGCCAGGCTGACACGAAGCGTAAGGTGCTTGCCTTTATTTGTGTGCCCGGCTGGAGCGAAGGCGCACGTAGTGATTTGCAGGAGCGCTTGAAGAGCAAAACTACTTACACTACCCCACTGCCCGACCCCTATGTTACTCACAATCTGCATAACTTTGACCAGGATCAGGTGCTGGGCATGATGCGCTATCTGAATTTACGTAACGGCAAGGATGACAAGGTAAAGCTGATTTTCCTGCCTTGCTATCTTACCGGTAACGATGGTATAGCTAATCTGAGTTACTACGATTTTATTCTGGGTAACGACTTGTGTGTTTATCCCTCTTACTATGAGCCTTGGGGCTATACCCCGCTTGAGGCTATTGCTTTCAGCGTGCCCTGCATAACAACCACATTGGCAGGTTTTGGCTTGTGGGTAAATAAAACGCTGGGCCATACAGGCAAAATTACCGATGGTGTGGAAGTAATTGAGCGCGATGACAGTAACTACAATGCCGTGGCCGACCATATACGTGACGTAATCGTTGATTATGGCTCGTTGAATCCAGCCGCAGTGAAACGTGCACGTACGCATGCCAAAGTCTTATCGCAGAAGGCTTTATGGAGTAAGTTTATTGAGTTCTACTACGAGGCTTACGAGGTGGCGCTCAGCAATTGCTCACAACGAGAAAATAAATAATTAACAATAATCCAATATAGAAAGTATCATGAAGATTAAAGCTGATTACACAAATTCACCTCAGTGGAAAGATCTGACGGTAAATTCAAGACTTCCGGAGCAACTGGAATGTCTTAACGAGTTGGCTCACAATATGTGGTGGGCTTGGAATTACGAAGCCCGTAACCTCTTTAAAAGTCTCGATGAGAACTTGTACGAAGAGGTAGAGCATAACCCTGTGCTGCTGCTCGACCGTTTATCGTATGAGCGCAAAGAGGCCATTGTGAAAGACAAAGTGCTGATGAAGCGCATCAAGGAAGTTTATGCCAAATTCCATAAGTACATGGAGGTTAAACCTGACAAGAAACGTCCGTCAGTAGCTTATTTCAGCATGGAATACGGTTTGAATCAGGTACTTAAGATTTACTCCGGCGGTCTGGGTATGCTTGCAGGCGACTATCTGAAAGAGGCTTCTGACAGCAATGTGGATATGTGCGCTGTCGGCTTCCTGTACAGATATGGTTACTTCAAGCAGACACTGAGTATGGACGGTCAGCAAATAGCTAAATATGACGCCCAGAACTTCAACTCACTGCCTATTGAGCGTGTGCTCGACGAGAATGGTAACCCAGTGGTTATCGACGTGCCTTACAATAACTACTTCGTTCATGCTTTTGTTTGGCAGGTAAACGTGGGCCGCATCAAGCTTTATCTGCTTGATACTGATAACGATATGAACTCACAGTTTGACCGTCCAATCACTCACGCTCTGTATGGCGGTGACTGGGAGAACCGTTTGAAACAGGAGATTCTGCTGGGCATCGGTGGTATACTGATGCTGAAGAAACTCGGTATCAAGAAAGACATTTATCATTGCAACGAAGGTCATGCCGCACTGTGTAACCTGCAGCGCCTGTGTGACTACGTTGAGAGTGGCTTGAACTTCAATCAGGCCTTGGAACTGGTTCGTGCCTCATCACTCTACACGGTACACACCCCAGTGCCAGCCGGCCACGACTATTTCGACGAGTCACTCTTTGGCAAATATATGGGCAGCTATCCCTCCAAGCTCGGCATCTCATGGGATGAGCTTATCGGTATGGGTCGCGCTAATCCAGACGATCACAACGAGCGCTTCTGCATGAGCATCTTCGCATGCAACACCTGCCAGGAAGTGAATGGTGTAAGTAAACTGCACGGCTGGACCAGTCAGAAGATGTTTGCTCCTATCTGGAAAGGCTACTATCCTGAGGAGAACCACGTAGGCTATGTTACCAATGGTGTGCACTTCCCCACATGGACAGCTACCGAGTGGCGCAAACTGTATGACAAGTACTTTGACGAGAACTTTATACACGACCAGAGCAACGAGGAAATCTGGCACGCTATATATAATGTGCCCGACGATGAGATCTGGAATACCCGTATGGCTTTGAAGAAGAAGCTGGTTAACTATATTCGTGAGAAATTCACTCAGACATGGCTTAAGAACCAGGGTGACCCATCGCGTGTGGTTTCTTTGCTCGAGCGCATCAATCCTAATGCGTTGATGATTGGCTTCTGCCGCCGTTTCGCAACTTACAAGCGTGCACACCTGTTGTTCACCGATTTGGACCGCCTCTCTAAGATCGTGAACGACCCTGAGCATCCGGTGTTGTTCTTCTTCTCAGGTAAGGCTCACCCCGCTGATGGTGCAGGTCAGGGCTTGATTAAGCAGATTTACCAGATTAGTCAGCGTCCTGAGTTCCTGGGCAAGATTATCTTCCTTGAGGACTACGATATGCGCCTGGCACGCCGCCTGGTATCAGGTGTAGATATCTGGATGAATACTCCTACACGTCCCCTTGAGGCCAGTGGTACATCAGGCGAGAAGGCCGAAATGAATGGTGTTGTTAACCTTTCAGTACTCGATGGCTGGTGGGTTGAAGGCTATCGCAAGAATGCCGGTTGGGCTCTGCCAGAGAAACGCACCTACGACAACCAGGCTTATCAGGACCAGCTCGATGCTGCCACTATCTACTCGCTGCTTGAGAATGAGATTATTCCTATGTACTACGATAAGAACACCGATGGTTATAGCGAGAACTGGATTAAGGTAATTAAGAATTCAATTGCCACCATCGCTCCTCACTATACCATGAAGCGCCAGCTGGACGACTATTACAGCAAGTTCTACAATAAGGAAGCTGCCCGTTTCAAGAAGCTTGCCGCCAACGACTATGCAGTGGCCAAACAAATTGCACAGTGGAAGGAAACTGTTGCCGAACGCTGGGATGCAATTCACGTGGTGTCTAAGCAAGACGTTGACTCACAGACCGGCTGCGAAACCGGTGTAAAATACAAGTTACAGTATGTTATCGACGAGCAGGGCCTCGACGATGCTATCGGACTGGAACTGGTTGTGCTGAAGAATCAGCAGGATGGAAGCGAGCGCCAAGTAAGCGCTGTTTACCCATTCAAGATGGTTAAGCACGAAGGCAACAACTATACTTTCGAGGCTGTTATCGAACCCGATGAGGCTGGTACATTCCGCACTTGTGTTAGAATGTATCCAAAGAACAGCTTGCTGCCCCACCGTCAGGACTTCTGCTATGTTAAGTGGCTCGACTAATCAATAACATGCATTAGTTTGCATTTGTTGCAATAAATTACAGGTAAGGCCAGGTGTTCTCATGCACTTGGCCTTGTTTGTATTTTACCATGTAAACTGATTAAGCATATTATGTCGCAATTTGATAGTGTAATACACCAAATTAACTTAAGAATAAAAATATTTCACTGAACTTGTTTGCATATTTAAAAGAAACGCATTATCTTTGCAATTGAAATGATAGAGATAGATGTTTAATGCTAATAGATATACAGTTTAGTTTTATAGATTAGGTTTTCTAAAGTGAAATGATTGAAAGATTCTCTCTTTTACATTTTTGATCAACTCCCTTCGTGATGAAGTGGGTTGATTTTTTTTGTTTGTATAATTTAACTTATCAGATACACGTGAAGTAAAGAAAAACGCTAAATTTGCAATTACTAAGATAATAATACATTTATCAATCGATGGCTATACTCGTTGTTCCTGATGTGCATGGACGGTTGTTCTGGAGACGCCCTGTAGAAACGTATATTGAACGTGTTAACCGCGTTGTATTCCTGGGCGATTACCTTGATCCCTATCCTGGTGAGACAGAAGGCAAGGCCGAGGATGTGTGCCATAACCTGATGGATATTATTCGTTTAAAACAGACATATCCTGAGAAAGTAATCCTGCTTAAGGGGAATCATGATGAGCACTATTGTTCGGTGCTTTTTCACCAACTTGCCTGCAGCACACGTTGCGACCATGAACACTGGGAACAGTACCACGAATTATTCCGGCATTATGCTTTACTTTTTCAGTTAGCCAATATTGAAACTATCGGGAATCTTCCTTATGTGTTCACGCATGCCGGCATCACTGTTTTCTGGCTGCATCTGGTTAATACTGAATTCTGGCATATGCCCGACCATGAAATATCGATAAGTAATCCGGTAATTATCGACCAATTAAATCAACTCGACAAGTCAACAAAGGGCGAACAGCTGTTGGCTGTTGTCGGTAAACAGCGGTTCGCTCGTGGTGCGAAAACCGGCAGCATATTGTGGGCCGACGTGAAAGAGCACAATCTGCATCCAGCTGATATCTATGGTATGCAGAATGCCTTTCAGATATTTGGTCATTCCAGATTGAATGGTAAAGCACGCAATTGGGTAATGGGCAAACACTTTGCTATGGTTGATTCTCAGAAATGCTTCCTTATAGGAGCAGACAACCCAGAAAGCATCTTGCCCGTTACCCAATAAGCGCAACATTAATGTTCGCGGCAAATCACAGTGCCATTAGCCTGGTGTGTAGCCAGTACCAGTACTTCAGCTATCTGGACGTGTGCTGGCGCACTGGCCGCATAGTAAGCCACATCAGCAATATCATCGCCAGTTAGTGGCTTAATGCCTTGATATACGTTTTTCGCACGATTGGTATCGCCATGAAAGCGTACATTTGAAAAATTGGTTTCAACCAGGCCGGGTTTAATGTTGGTAACGCGCAATGCAGTAGGTGCTACATCTATTCTCAAACCGTCGGTTAATGCTTTTACGGCAGCTTTTGTGGCGCAGTACACGTTGCCGCCGGCATATGCCGCATCACCAGCCACACTGCCTATGTTGATTACATGACCGCTGTTACGTTTTACCATACCCGGCACTATGAGCCGTGTAATGGTGAGTAACCCTTTGATGTTGGTGTCTATCATCTGGTCCCAGTCGTCGAAGTTCCCCTCATATTCAGGTTCAAGGCCACGTGCCAAACCAGCATTATTGATGAGTACATCCACCACCTTCCATTCATCGGGCAATGAGTCAATGGCGGTTTGTGCCTCATCTCTCTGTGTAACATCAAAAGCCAGCGGCTTTACTTTTACACCTTCTTTTATTAAATCACTAAAGTTTCCCACTTGCAAATAGCTTGCCCTTAAAGTCTTAAAAATCAAGAGAAAAGAGAAGGAATGCCCAAAAGTTTTTGTATCTTTGTAGTACAAATAAATCATTGATACATAAACAATTAA
>Ga0256406_1004673_pt1 | contig 15394 bp, 6 predicted proteins | sample RumenRJG_03DNA_FD_185986 | JGI IMG/M metagenome (GOLD analysis project Ga0256406, IMG submission 185986) | Bovine rumen microbial communities from Lethbridge, Alberta, Canada - RJG_03 | ecosystem: Host-associated > Mammals > Digestive system > Stomach > Rumen | place: Canada: Alberta | collected... | reverse complement strand
TGTATAACAAAGGCACAGAGGCTGCCCCCGACTGGGAGCCGGCAGAGCTCTGTACCTATGAGAATATCAACTATTTCGGTACGGAGGCTCTGCGCACGAAGATTGCTCAGGAGTATAAGAAGTACTATACAAAGTCTACAGATGAGAGCGGTAAAGAAACCTACACTGCGCTGGCTCCCACTGACATCACCTTCTCAACAACATCAACAGGAACAAGTTCACCTAAGGATTACCAGGTGGTGCCTTGTGTGAAGGGTACGACTTACTACGTAAAGGCTTCTGATGACACGTATACCGCTGTTCAGGCTGCCACCATCAATCAGGAGATGGCTGCCAACACCGCAGATGTGCGCAACGCCGGTATGACCTATTATTATTACTGCATCCGTCATCTGGCTCAGAACAACACGCAGATTGGTTACCTTGGTGTGGTGCGCAACCACCTTTATGATGTCAATGTGAACAGCATGACTGGCTTCGGTACGCCGGTCTATGATCCTGACAAGGTGATTATACCTGTAGTACCCAACAATGCAGCTACCTTCTTGGCTGCACAGATCAACGTGCTTCCTTGGCGTATTGTCGTCAACAACGCTGATCTTGACGCTACAGCAGAATAGTAATTCTTTAAGGTGTTAGGTGTTGTGTGTTGGGTGTTAATGAAGTGACAAACCATTAACACCTAACACCTGTCACCCACATAAACTCATCCATAATCCCAAATCAATGTTGAAAGCATTTCGATATTCCCCACGCTTATTGCGTCGCCTCTCGCTCCTCTTCATAGCGATGGGTGCGCTTCTCCTTTCCTCCTGTGGTATGATGGAGGCCGACAGTGGTCAGGACTGTACCACCTACCGGCGCGTGCGTTTCGTCTTCGACATGAACATGCTGTTCTCCGATGCCTTTGCCCATGAGGTTGACACCGTCACCCTCTATGCCAATGACGCCTCGGGAAGGATTGTCTATACCAAGCGTGAGGCTGTGGCCGACATTGTGAGCAAGGGATATATGGATGTCAACGACCTCAAGCCCGGTACCTACACCTTCCGCGTGTGGGCCACCGGCGAGGATCGTTATGATAACTCCTATACCTATGGCGACGATATCATTGACCGGGAAGATACCACCCGTCTCTCTGTCCTCGTCAACAACGACAACACTGAGGTCAACCACGACCTCACACCCCTCTTCTTCGGTGTCACACGCAATGTTGACATGACCGACTATCAATATGGTGGCGTCCGCGAAGCCACCGTCTACCTCACCAAAGATACCAACCGCTTCAGCATCGTATTGCAGAATCTTAGCGGCGAAAACCTCAATCCAACAGATTTCAGCTTCTACCTCACCGACGACAACGGACGCCTCGACTGCGTCAACAACCTCTTCGGTGACGAGCAGCTCACCTATCGCGCATGGTCCGTGCGCAGCGGTACCGCCGGTGTCACCTCCCATGATGGCACTACCGTGACCGGAGTATCGGCCGTCGTGGCCGAGATAACCACAAACCGGCTCGTCAAAGGACACGACATGCGACTGCATATCGTGGACAAGGGCAACAACAAGGAGATCGTCAACATTCCTGTCATCGACTACTGTCTCCTCGTCAAGAGTGCCCACTACAATTCTATGTCCGACCAGGAATACCTCGACCGTGAGGACCACTATGACATGGTCTTCTTCCTCGACAATGGTCGCAATTGGCTCGCTACCTCCATCTTCATCAACTCCTGGAGGGTAGTGCTGCAAAATGCCGATTTAGGACAATAATGATATACGCTTTGAAGACAACATATAAAAGTTTCTGTCTGAAAGTCAGTCTGATGGCTTTGGCAGCGCTCTCCCTCGTAGCGTGCAGTCAGGATGTTGACAGCGACGATGCTCAAAAGAATATCGTCTCTGTCTACTTCACCCTGTCCGTTAATGAGGCTGCGGCATCCGTGGCTGCGAAGAGCCGTGCCACGGCGCCGCCGGAGGGCACAGGCACCTGGCAGAGCTACGACCCTAAGGGGGAAGCCGACGACTATGAGAACGCCATTGACGTGGATAAGCTCAATGTGTATTTCTATAAGGTCGATGGCTCCTATGCCGGAAAGGTGGACGATATGACTGCTTACCGCGACGATACGAAGAAGAATGTCTACCATATCGTCGGTAAGATGAATATCGACAAGGACAACCTCGTCAACGACCAGTTCACGGGGCGCATGGTGGTCTATGCCAATATGGATACCCCTGCCACGTCGCCGTGGACGTCTGGCTCCACCGATGTCCTCGATCAGTCCTATTCCTTCAGTCCCTCCGCTCCTACCTATATTCCCATGTGGGGCGTGCGTACGGTCAGCTTCGCCGCTACCCCGGGCACTCAGCAGCAGCTCAACGACGTATACATGCTCCGCGCCGTGGCCAAGGTCACCGTTCAGCTCGATGAGACCATCATGAAAGGATGGACCATCGAAGCCATCACCATGAACCGGTGGAACAACAAAGGCTATTGCCTGCCTTCGTGGGTCGACGGTCTCAACGACACGCAGGCCCTCTCGTTCAACGAGAGCGAGCACGTCTATACCGACAACGATGTCCTCCAGACCACACCCCTCGACTTCACGGCCTCTACGGCCTCTACGGTGTCGAAAAACCTCTACCTGCCAGAATACGACAACACGTCGGCAGGTGTCACACCGGCTACCATGAGCGTCAAGCTCCGCAAGCCTGACGGCACGTCGGAGGGACAGACCTATACGCTCAAGTTCGTCAAGTATGACGACAAGGACGCTCCGACAGACGCGCCCTACGACATTGTGCGCAACCACTGGTACCAGTACCATGTCTATAAGCTCTCGGAGCATAAGATTGGCGTAAAGGTAACGGTCAAGCCCTGGTACTACGTGGAACACAAACAGATTGTGATGTAACTTGCTATGTCAAAACAGATATACACCTTTCTCCTGTCCTTGTGCGCTGTCCTCGTGTGGACGTCGTGCAGCAACGATGTTGCCGACAGCGGCACCACGGATGACGGTGGCGTCGACGTGACGCTGACCGTGGCCACCCGTGAGCCCTATGCCACGGGACTGGCCACACGTGCTTTCAGCGACACCCATGCCACCGACGGCGAGATGATGAAGAACTACATCATCGTGGCTGTCAACCAGTCGACGGGCAAGATTACGCACATCCTGCAGAGCGGTGACCTCGGGACGGAGGCCGAGAGCAGCTCTTACAAGGAGAAAGTGCACTTCGATACGGGAACCTATACTTTTTATACCTTTGCCAACCTTACGCTCGACCAGCTTGGACTGGCCTCGGCTAAGGTGGGCGACGTCATGGGCACGGACGTGCCCGATTTAACAACACAAACCATTGCCGTCGACGGTAATAAGGCGACCGCCACGGCATTCACGTCTGGCATTCCGATGAGCAGCGTAACCCAGAGTGTTGTCTTAAATGCACGAAGCGAAGGCGTCAGCCTCTACGTGACGCGCATGGTGGCCAAGATGACACTGCGGCTCTCCAATGCCACGACTTTGGCGATGAGACTCAATAGCATCACGCTGAGCGACATCACCAAGAACGCCTCACTCAACGCAAACACGAAAAATCTCTACCTGCTGCCCGACGTGGCCACCGACGCCAGTCAGGTAGAGTATTGCAGACCACATTTAACCTCAGCCGCTACTGCCGCTTCCGGCTACGGCGACTATACTATTAAACCACAGACTACGACGACTGCCGCAGACGGTTCGACGACGCAAACTGATGGCGTCTCCATTCCGGCCAACAGCAGCTCTTCGCCTACCGACGTGACGTTCTATGTCAACGAGAGCCAGGCCCATGACCCCGCCAACATCCAGCTGACGCTGAACATCACGTCAATGCAACCCGACGGTACGACCATCACCACGAACAATCGCTATGCACTCCTGGACTGGACGTACATAGGCCGCAACGACTACCGCGTCATCCCCATTACGATCGACGACTACAAGCTCACCTTTGACGTGAAGTACTTCACCGCCATTGGCGTGCTGCCGCCCACCGTCACCGACGACGGACAGGACCTCGACCTCGGCTTCACCTACTACGGTGACATCCACCTTGTGCCGAAGTTGTCGACGTGGAGCGGTACGGCAGTGCCTGACGATGTAAGCAGGAGCCTTATCTTTGCCGACAGTCCATGGACCCTCGTCTCGGGCTCCAACCCCGAAGGCTTCTTCGCCACCGCGCCTTATTGGAACAGCACAAACAAGTGGGTAGAGGGCAGCATCGGCTTCACCGAAGGCACCTCCGCCGTCTATCGCCTACAGTGCACCATCACAAAGACCGATGGCACTACGGAGACCCTCGCCCGCAACGTCCGCTTCAAGATGACGCCGGCCAAGCTCGGCGCCAAGGCCTTCACCCGTGCTGCCGACCGCACAAGCTGGCAGTGGATAACGGCTTCTGAGTCAACGACCCATAACAAGTAATCAAGCACACAACTATGTTTAAATATCTTTCCTCCCTCTTCCTCGCCGTGGCCCTGCTCTTCGCTGCTCAGGCCCCGGCCCAGACCTTCGCCCACTATGTCGGCGCCAGCGGAAAGCCGTTGGCAAGCAATGGCATGCAGCAGGTGGCGGAATACAACTATAATATATATGTGACGTCAAAGGCTGCACCTAATATGGAGGCTTATAATGGTTCAAATTTTCTCCTTTTTAAGCTTCCTCTCCAAAACTATCTGGCCAGTAATAGAAATAACTTTGATACAGGTGGTTCCGATCTTGAGCCGCAGGGTTATTTCAGATGGTACAACTATAGGACCGACTTAAATGATGATGCCCATCTGGCTCCATATGACTTTTGGATGACCCAGGCTGCACTGCGCAATATCAACTACGCATCTACAGCCGGAACGGATAAGGCCGGAAAGTCTGCAGGATGGTTTGGCTGGAACTTAGGCAATTTCGGAGCACCAAGGGTGCAGAACCCTTTTAAGACTATAGGTCGTGGTGCAGACCTTGTAAGAGTAGGTTGTTGGTATAAGCTTACTACAGATTGTGATAATGCTGATTGGGAAGGATCAGACATCGCATGTGATGTGAGTCGTTATCAGGATTACAATGATTTAGAAGCCTACACTCCAGGCACCTTTACGCATGAGCCAACGCTTTCCATCCGTTATATCTTTCATGTCAGGTCGGCTTACACCCTTGCCAATGCCTTGCGTGATGCGCTGATAAAGGAAGATGCAGAGAATCTGACCTATGAGGACCATAAGATAACGGTGTTCGGTGTGCTGAATACTTCCTCATTCTTTACCGTCAGAAGTGATATGTCTGACGCAACCTATTATTTCTTCTACCCGATGTCGAACTCCGACACCAAGCATGTGTATGCGACGGACTCGAAGTATAAGATTGCAGCGTCTGACTTCACTTCTACCACGCTTGTCCATGCCACGAAGTTCATCTTCAGAGTCTATACTGCCGATGGCACTAAATATACCGACCTCGCGGGGAATGTGGCGGGCAAGACCAATATGTTCAATGTCAGTCTCGCCAACATCAACAGTACTTCCAATACTTGGTACGACCTTGACCATAACGTTGTAGGCAAGCCCGCTGACCTGAAGATCGGCGATAATGCCTACGTGGTATATTACGCGGCCGATGCCTCTGGCAACAAGTGCCCCGTGGGTAATGTGAAAGTACAGTTCCGCTCCTTCTATCCGAAGTCGGATGAACAGTTGGTAAATGCTCCTGACCGACAGACCTCTTATATGGAAGCCCATTATAACCAGAGCATGGCGCCTATCAGCTTTGACCAGCAGCTCACGACGCAGACGCTGGATCAGCCAACTGACGATAAGCTCAACATGACGAGTGTGCCCCGTGACTTCACCTCGGTCACCTACGGGTTCGTGTATCAGAATCTTATCTCAAAGAGCTGGGGAGGCATTATGGGTGGAAAAGGAGCAGATGATATTGAAGGCATCTGGAAAAATCCGCAGCACTCTCCGCTACACGGAGAGTATGGCTTCTACAAGAGTGCACAGTATAAGACTGCTTCACCATTGACTTCGAATAGTCAAGTGTCAATGGCTGTGCAGCATAACAAATGGGCGGAGCAGAGTGTGAAGACTCTTAGCAAGCAACTTCGTCAGCAAGGAAAGGGGTACGTGTGGTTCACCTCTCCTGATGCAACGCTCTTCGACCGTACCCACCACGATGACCCCACTAAATACGGCAGCTTCCTCTATGTCGATGCCTCAGATGAGAGCCGACAGATAGACCAGGAGGATTTCCAGGCCAGCCTCTGCTCGGGTTCGCAGATCGTAGTCTCGGCGTGGGTGGCCAGCTACACCAGTACTACTAATCCTGAGCAACCACAGGTCGTGTTTGTGCTTTACGGCCTTAAGGACGGCAAGGCACATCGCCTGCTTAATATTGCCTCAGGAAACTTTGAAGGGAACATCGAGGGCTATTCGCATGCCAATTCTCAGGGTACTTGGTACCAGGTGTACGGCCGTGCCATGTTGCCCTCAAATGCTAATGTAGAGCAGTACAGCAATTTCCGCATTGCCATTGACAACTACTGCAAGGGTACCAATGGTGCTGACTATGCTATTGACGATATCCGCGTCTACCAGCGTTCGTCCAAGATCAACGTGGTGCAAAACAAGCCGCTCTGCCCCGATGAGACGTCTGACAGCAACGTCGACCAGACCATCACGCTGAAGCTGAAAGGTAACTTCGAATCGCTGAAGGACTATGCAGGCAGCAACACCAGTCTGTTCTACCGCTTCTATAATGTCACCGATGACCAGCCGGTGTCAGGCACTGACTTTTACGGCAGTGGGCTTGACAACTATGGGCAGGCCAGTGTCCCTGCGTCTTATGATGCCACAGCCACATTGAGCGACGGGACAACCCCTCAGTTTGAGACTGAGAATGACGGTACGGTGAGTCTGGTACTTGCTTCAAAGCATTTCGCACTGTCTTCAGATAAGCAATATTATGTTCAGATAGCCCTTCCGTCAGATGCCGATGCCACGCAGCCCGGCTCGTGGGGTACAGCTGCTCAGAGCTGTACGGCATATAGCAACAACTTCCAGATGACGCAGGAGAACTTCGTGCTCAATGACGTCACCGGTTCAATGACAACCAACGTTGCAGTAAGTTGTACGGCCAACGAGGTGACGGATTATTCTATTCAGGGACGTGTGCGCACTACCGACCCGGAAGATGGCGGCTCTGTGACGCTTAGTCAGGTGCCTTTCGACTGGTACATTGGTACCAAGGACGAACTGAATGGCGTGTCGGGACTCTTTGAGGCCATTGACCACTTCAGACAGGTCTACCGAACGGCTACCGACTATAACCAGACGACAGGCGACGTTTATACGGATGCCGACAAGACGGTGTTGCAGCAAAATGTCTATAATGCCACATCCAACCCCGACGGTAAGTTGTTGCTCCTTGCCAGTACAACACTTACGGGCTATCCTCTTGCTGTTGGCACTTACACGGTAAGTGCCTTACCAACAGTGAGTGAACTGACTATTAATGGCTACACCTATCACCTTTGCGAAGATGCCGTCTTGCAGTTTAAAGTGAGGGTCAGCAAGCAGGGCGTACAACTTAACCTTGGTCGCAGCGGAGTGCCTTATCCCAGCTCAAGCTCAATAAGAAATATCCGTGTGGGCTTGCCGCAGCTCAGGACCATCCAGCAGGATGCGAACGCATCTCTGCGCATTCCCATCACGTCGCGTGTGGTTGACGGACAGACCAGCACCACGAGTAACCTGATGTTTGTGGATGGTACCAATATCTCTCAGGGAGATGTTAATATCATCATGAGCAACACCAACGACCCTGCCTTGCAGGCGCAAAGCGGCTCACTGGTATTTGCAACTGCCGACCAACCGAACTCAATGTATAATCTTGATGCCACTGACTCAACGGTCAACATACGTCTCGCTGATGGTATCATCGACAAGATTCATGAAGGTTATTGGTACGAACTGCAATTACAGTACGTAGTGACCAACTCTACCGATGCAACTGTTGTTAACTGCCCGGGTGAGACCTTCTTCCGCTTGAAGATCGTACCTGAATATGTTACGTGGAACCCAACGGCAGAGAATGGCACCAATTCCAATTGGAACAACGATAACAACTGGCGCCGCTCGACAGCGTCAGAGCTTTATGATGCTTCCTATAAGGATTATGGTACAACAGCCACCTATACAGGTGCCGCAACGGACAACACAGTGACTCGTCGTGACGGCAGCTACGCACCGATGTATTTCACCAAGGTGACCGTGCCCTCATTGACGGCAGGTCTCTATCCGTCGTTAGGCTATGTGGAATACAATACGGTAGGGCAGGCCATCCGTCTGACCAATGTCAAGAACGACGTGCCTTATTCCGTGGATGGCGACGAGACTGACATGTCGCATGAGCTGGAAGCCTATCCTGCCAAGGATGTCAACAGCTTCTACTGCCAGAACTACCGCGGCAACGTCTGCGATGAGCTCTATCTGAAGGCTGGTGCTGAGCTGCGCAGTCAGCAGTTCCTCGTCTATAACAAGGCGTGGACGGAGCTTGAACTGCCAGTGGACAAATGGTACTCTGTGGCTTCCCCGTTGAAGGATACTTATGCCGGCGACTACTATGTGCCTGCTGCTACAGGCCGTCAGGAGACGCAGGCCTTTACGGACATCAACTGGAACAGCGACGACAACAACCGCGTGCGCTATCCCTTCTACCAGCGCGCTTGGGGCGACGCCTCGGTGACGGAACAGGACAGGGGCTCTGACGGTTCCGGCTATTCGGCCTGGGACAATCCGATGGCCATGGTGCCCGCCGACGGCACCATCACCTCAAGTGCCAACGGCTGGAGCCACGTCTATAACAATGCCGCGGCGGTGGCTGGTGGCGATGACCAGAACGTCAACTACGCTTTCTCGCTGCGTGTTGGTGACGCTTATATGCCTACGGGTGACCTGCGTAGCGCCAAGACACTGGTGCGTCTGCCGAAGGCTGACGAGACGTACACTTACGCCACAGTAGCGACCGACGGAACGATGACAACAGCGACGGAGACGCTGACACGCACTAACAGTGGAAAGCTGCGGGTGGATGCCAACTACAGTGAGGACGCCGATGGACAGATCACCGTGACACCTGATGCCGTGAGTCCGTTGGACAACCACTACTATCTCATCGCCAATCCGTATACGTCATCTATCAGCGTGGCCTCGTTCCTGAATACGAACAGCAGTGCGCTGGCTGACCAGCATGTCTGGGTGCTGCGGGGAGACGTGTTGATCCAGTTGCCTTCGGAGAATGCCAATCAGGTGAGTACGGAATATAACGTCATCCGTCCCCAGGAATCGTTCTTCGTGAAGATGGAAGCTACCAACGAGCTTGTCTTCAATCAGGGCCAGCAGGTGGATGCCGCTATCCTCACGAATACTGCTGAGGCTGCCAATGCCAAGCCGATGTTTGTCACCTATTCTTATGGCAGTGGCTCGGCCACGGATGTCAACAAGGTGCTGTCGGCAGACGACGGTGTGCTGAAGACCTGGAACCCGTCGTCGGGCCAGTTGGCCATCGCCTATGAGGGCAGTGACCAGCTTGTGTCCTTGGCTGTCTACACGCTCGATGGTCGTCTCTGGCAATGGTTGCGGCCGTCTGCACAGACACAGTACATACAGTTGCCTGCCAGCGTCTACCTTGTCAAAGGCGTGACGAAGAAAGGCAACCAGAAGGTCTGCAAGCAGATGGTGAACTGATGATTGAAGATAATGAGACTGATAAACGAAGATTAATAGTTTGGCTGTCGAAGGTTACGATGCTGCTAAATGAAGGTAATTGAACAGCCTTGTGGCGATTGCTAAACTGCTTAGTGAAGGTAGCTATGCAGCATTGTGATGATAACCAAACGGCCTTTCGATGACAAAGTGATAGATCGAAGGCAAACAGAAAAAGGGCGGTCGTTTGTGTGACCGCTCTTTTTCTGTTTGCTGTGTTTGTTATTCTATGCTTTCTCTATTAATGCCACGGCGTAGGCCGACATGCCTTCTTGCCGGCCGGTGAAGCCGAGGCGTTCTGTCGTTGTCGCCTTAATGCTTATCTGGTCCTCATCGCAGCCGATAACCTTGGCCAGACACGTACGCATGGCCGGCACGTGCGGGTTGATCTTTGGCTGTTCGGCGCATACCGTCGCATCGATATTGCCTACTTTATAGCCTTTCGTGGCGATGAGGTCGATGGTCTTTCTGAGGATAACTTTGCTGTCCATGTTGAGCGTCTCGGCCGATGTATCGGGGAAGTGGTAGCCGATGTCACGCATATTGGCGGCTCCCAACAGGGCGTCGCAGATGGCGTGTATGAGCACGTCAGCATCGCTGTGGCCCAATAGTCCCTTGTCCCATTCTATCTGTATGCCGCCGAGCCACAAAGGCCGGCCTTCCACGATACGATGGACGTCGTATCCCATTCCTACTCTGATCATGCTTATCTGCGGTGTAAAAGGTCCTTGATGCCGTCCATGTCAAACGACAGCGTGAAGCGCAGCGTTTGGTCGAGCGGGTTGCTCTTTGCTGTGGCAATGACGTAGCCGGCATCGAGCGAGAAGGCACTCATGCGGAAGCCTGCGCCTACAGTGAAGTACTTACGGTTACCCTTGTTCTGACTCTCATGGTGATAGCCGGCACGCAGAGCGAAGCGGTCGTTGTAGTTGTACTCGGCACCGACGCTCCATTGCACCTCCTGCATTTCTTCCTTGAAGCCGCCGGGGGCGTCGCTGAAGCTCTTGAAGATACCGCTGATGCTCGACACGTCGTAGTAGTCCTTCTGCACGCGTTGCTGATAGTCCTCAGTGCTCTCGCCGTCTTCCTGCTTGGGGTAGGTGGGCACGAGCAGCTTGTTGGCATCGGCGGCGATAGTGAAGCGGTTGTATTCATCAATAGGCACCATCAGGGAGGCGCCGAGACGCAAGTTGGTTGGGATGAACTCACTGTTGTCGCTTCCGCCGAAGGTGATCTTTGAACCGATGTTGGAGATGTTCATACCCAGTCCCAGTTGACACTCACGCTGTCCGATGTTGATGTAGTTCTGGTAATACAGTGCGAGGTCGGCAGCAAAGGCTGATCCTGGGGAGGTGTCGTCGGTGTAGGTATAGGTGAGGTCGGAGTAGATCCAGCGCATTGCGGCGGCGATGGAGAACTTCTCACTGAGCATGAGCGAGTAGGCCACGTCGAGTGACATCTCGTAGGGGTTGATGGTCATGGCGTCGTCGCCGCTGACATTGTCATCGGTCTGCACCTCACCCAAGGAGAAGTAACGCATAGAAGCTGACACGGCGGAATAGTCACCGATGCGGTAGTAGCCGGCGAGGTAGCCTAAGTTGATGTCGTTGACCAGCTGTCTCAGCCACGGTGTGAAGTTGAGCGCGAGGCCGGCACGGCTGATGGCGAAGGGGTACTTGGCGGGGTTCCAGTACTGTGAGTTGACGTCAGGATCGGTGGCGGCACCCACATCACCCATAGAACCGGCTCGGGCATCAGGGGCGATGCTCTGCGATGTCACCGACGTGTTGACGGGGTTGAACATATCCTTCTTGTCCTGAGCCTGTGTGGCAACAGCTACGGAAACGAGGAGAAGGAATAAGAGAAGGTTTCTTTTCATGTTGTACGTATTTAGCCGACTTGGGAATATATCGCCTGACGGCATGTGCTGTGCCGCCGTTCCCAAGTCTCTGTAGCATTAACGCTTGTGAGCAATTAATTATTGTTGATGATGATGAGTTTCTTTGCCTTCGATGCTGATGCGCTGCCGTCGGACGACACACGTGCTCGGTAGAGGTAGACGCCGGTCTGCAGCCGTCTGCCGTTCTCGGTGGACAGATCCCAGTCGATGGTGTAGTTGTTGGTTTCGGACGTTCCCATCTCGCTGTGCGTCCACAACAGTCGTCCACTCATGTCGAAGACATCGATGGTGACAGCCAGTGCGCAGCCAGTGAAGTTGTGGTTGATGATGAATGTCGTGGACGTGGTGGCCGGGTTGTGTGAGAGGGCAACGCTGAATATGGTGGGCACGAGGCCTTTCACCACGTTGAAGTCGAGCGTCGCCGTAGAGGCGTTGTTCATGCAGTCCCAAGCGCGGAAGAGCAGTGTGTGCTGTCCGGGCTCCAGTTCCGGTATGCTGTACCACGTCGAGCCGGATGTATACGAGCCGAAGTCGAACGCGAAGTTGTCGTTCAGGTTGTAGGTGGTGCTGGAGCTGTTGTCGATGACGAGTTCCAGGTTGTGTCCGATGCCGTTGCCTGTAGCGTTGATGCCGTTGTCGTCACTGAGCATAGCAACGAAGTAGGGGGTGGGGTTGACATTGCCTCCGTTTTCAAAGTCGGGGCTGTTGAGGTAACAGCGTATCTTAGGTCCGATGGTGTCGGAGAGCTGCGTGTTGGATCCACCGAGGACGAGACTCTCTGAGGAACCGTGCGCAGCGAGCGTATGGTCGGTGGTGACGGCGTAGGCGCTGATGAGGCCTGTAGCGTCGTCGTAGTTGAGGTCAACGGGAACGACGAACTTCATGTCGAACTTTCCGTTGCGGATGCTGTCCGTTCCGGAATAGACATTCTTCGTGCGGTTGTAGAACTGGAACGGTGTGTTTGATCCTCCAGACGTCTGTGCGCTGGGGTTCATGCGGCAGGTGATGAGCTCGCGGGAGTCAAGCACTTGCATTGAGATGGTGCCGTTGTAGTTGGTGAGTTCCTGTCCGTTGAGGTCGGCCGTGTGCCCTGTTACTCGTGCCACGGTGCCGCTGGCGAGATTCACTGCTGAAGTGTTGCCGGCAACGTATTGTCCGTTGATGGAGTCGATGACGACGCTGGTCTGTGGGATGTTGAGGCAGATAGCGGGGTCACCGAGCAGTGTGTATTGCAGTTTGTTGTCGGACAGATCGCTTCCCGACGTGATGAGGTAGTTCTTTGCCTGTCGCTGCGCCTCTCCGATGGTGATGGGCTTGCCGTTTTGCATAGACAGCACATAGCGCAGGAAAGCCTGGTTGATGACGGCATTTCGGTCGGCATACACTGTGCGCGTGGTACCGAAGAAAGCCACGGCACCGCCATTGGCATTGAGCACGGCGGCCTCACCGATATTGTCGACACGCCCGTCGAAGGCCATGATGTCGCATGAAGCAGTGATCCACAAGGGCAGGTTCTTGTTGGTGAATGATTGGAAGTCGTTGAGAGTGAGCACTGCTTCGTGCGAGATCTGGTCAGCACGTCCATGACCGCAGTAGTCCATGATGAGTGCGCCCTGCTTTTGCTGTTGCTTGATGATGCTTGTCACCTCCGGATAGCGGTTGCCGGTGGAAGTCACCTCTTCGGTGTAGGCATCCCACATGACTTTCTTGATCTGATAGCCTGGATGTGCAGTGGCCACCTGCTCGGCTGCCGTGTTACAGTCACGCATGTGTAGGTTGGAGTTGCCGTCGTCGCCCATAAACATGATGACGTTCTCCCAGTCGCCGGCGTTGGTGTTTTCGGTGTAGCTGATGGCCTTGTCGACCATAATCTTGGCCTCTTCGGCGGTGGTGACGGGAAAGCGTCCGATGGCAACGTCGAGCATGTCGACCTTGCGGCTGGTGCTGTTGTTGATGTTGGTGCCCTCTCCGTCGTCGAGGTATCCGAAGAAGCCGTCGTCGACGTAGCAGTGCACCTCATTGAACGAGTTCTCGCTCTCATAGCAGAGCAGGTAGTCGTCGGGATTGAGGTCGCGACAGTCGGTGGTGAGCATGCGGTTGTCCCAAACGCCGTCGCCGAAGAGCAACAGGTATTTGGGCATGTCTTTCTCGCTGGTGGCTCGGTCGTAGAGCATCTTCATGTACCTGCGGTAGGCATTAGCATCGGGTGTGCCGCTGGAGAACTCATTGAACAGTTCGTCGGCCGGTACGATGTTGACGGTCATGGAGTCGTGCTGCTCATGGAAGGCAGCCAGGCGTTGTGCCTGTGCCAATAGCTTTTGTGATGTAGGAATGATGATCACCATGTCGGCCTGCTTGTCGGCGTGGTGGTCCTGATTGGTAATGTTATACACGTAGGTAGCGGCAGGGAAGCTCTGCGTGAGATTGGGAGCGGGTGCCGGCTGGTCCCATGCCATGGAGATGTAGTCGAGATGGAGCGTGCCACCCGACAGCGCAGTGATCTTTACCGTATCAGTGGCTTGCAGGTTGGTGATGTTGTAAGTACTGCTGCTCTCATTGCCTTTGTCGTAGTCGTTAGTGATCCGAATGGTGATGGTACCCAGAATAGAGTCGTTGAGTGCTACCTGTGCGCTTGCGCTTGTGCCGGCTGTGATGTTTACTGAGAGTCTGCCCGACTTGGCTTTTGCCGGAGGGATGAAGACCACCTTCTTTGTTTTGCCCTGAGTGATTGATTCCGGATCGAAGAGGTTGCGTCCTCCCTGGTACCAGCTGAAGCCATCTTTCTCATAGAGGTCATGGTAGTCATTGGCAGAGGGATAGAAGCTGTTGATGAAAGCCGTGGAGTCAATCGACGCAGGTGTGCCGTCGGCAGAAGTGATAAAGTAGTAGCCGTAGTCGGAGTAGGGGTTGCGTGTGCGTCTGGCAGCTGTGTTGCTACTCCAGCTCACGGGTCCTTTGGCGTAGAACAGACGATGGCCGTTGACCGTGCAGGTAGGTACTTCTTTCAGGTCGTCGAGGCTGTCGAGGACGTCGCTGTTGAGCACCTCGTCCTGCAGGTTGCCGCCGTAGCCATAGATACGCACGCGGCTGAGGTCGGAGAATCCGGCCTGTCGTGCCACCTCTGCCGTCAACTCGTAGACGCCTGTCGACGGCACTCTTATCTTCGCCCATGAGCCTGTGGCCAGTACTGAATGGGCTGCATAGCGTGAGGTGGCATCGGTGGCGCGTGTGGCCGCAGTGCGTTTAGCGCCTGCCAAGACAGCGCGGCGCACGGGTGTGGCGTCGACGCGCAGCATGAAGCTCACGAGAATCTGGTATTTGCCGTCGCGATAGACCAGTGGACAGAAGTCGAGTGACAGCATGGCTTGACGACGGTCGAGCACGATGTGCTGGTTGACCGTTGGCAACGAAGGCAGAGAGTCTGTCGTGAGTCGGTGGTAGTTGGCCACGTCGGTGGGCGTCATGTCAATGAACTCTGGATAGACGATGCTGGCCGTATAGAGGGAGTCTTGGTAGTTGTCGGGTAATGTGATGGAATGGGAGAAGCACGGCAACACGCTGTCGACGCTCACCTGGTCGGAGACGAGGTTGAAGAAGCGCTGTGCGTTTGTCGTCAGACAGAGGGCGAAGAGGAAGAGGAGTGTAAAGAGTTTTTTCATAATCTTGAGTCTTGGGGGTGGGCGGTAGGCACT
>Ga0256406_1004672_pt1 | contig 15394 bp, 16 predicted proteins | sample RumenRJG_03DNA_FD_185986 | JGI IMG/M metagenome (GOLD analysis project Ga0256406, IMG submission 185986) | Bovine rumen microbial communities from Lethbridge, Alberta, Canada - RJG_03 | ecosystem: Host-associated > Mammals > Digestive system > Stomach > Rumen | place: Canada: Alberta | collected... | reverse complement strand
GGGAAAACAACCCTGCTCAGGATGCTCGCCGGCATCACCCGGGCTCCCGCGGGAACCATCACCATCGACGGCAAAGAACCGGACCAGCTCGCCAGACGTACCATCGGCTACATCCCCCAGTCGACCGACAGCACCCATTTTTCGCTGACCGTCGAGGAGGTAGTATCCCTAGGAGTAGGGAAACGCGATCCAAAAACCATCGACAAGGCATTACGGAGGGTCGGCGCTCTCTCCCTCAAGGGACGTTCCTACAATACCCTCAGCGGTGGAGAAAAACAGAAAGTCTCGCTTGCCAGATGTCTCGCCCAGAAAGCGAAACTGCTGCTGTTCGACGAGCCGACCGCATCCTTGGACACGGCAAGCAAGCGGATGGTCAGGGAGATCCTTTCCTCGCTGGCCCTCAGCGAGATCCCCACCATCATCGTCGTCACCCACGATCCGGAACTCGCGGAAATGCGCGGCTGGAAAACCCTTGCACTGGGAGATACCCATGACTGACCTGGCATCCCTGCTCTCCATAGCCCCTATCTTCCGCGGTCTGGTCGCCATGCTCCTCAGCGGAGCCTGCTTCCCCCTGTGCGGGGTGATGGTCATCAGGCTCGAGCTGATTCCGATGCGCTACATGCTGATGCACGGGGTAATCCTCGGAGGAGCCATCTCGCTTGCCCTCGGGCTTCCGCTGGTGCCGGTAACCGCCGTGGTCAACCTGCTGCTGGTGCTGCTGATGGCGGCAATCCACCAAGAGGGAGGCATGGGCGGGGCAAGCGCCGCGACCATGGTCCTTTCCATGGCTGCCGCCAGCGTGATCACCCATGTGGCCGACGTGCCTGCCAAAGATACCTTGAACCTGCTCTGGGGCAGTCCCTTCGCCCTCGTCGATTCCGACCTGGTCCTGATCGCCCTGCTGGGGGCGTTCCTGGCACTCTACATCATGATCGACTTCCAGACGATTCTCGCCCTTTTCTTCAATCGGGAAGTGGCAAGCTCGCTGGGCATCAAGGTGCGGCTCCACAGTACCCTGCTGGTCCTGGTCATCGCCCTGGTGGTAGCGCTTGCCATGAAGGTCCTCGGAGCCTTCCTGATCGACGCCCTGCTGATCCTGCCGGTGCTCACCGCCACCCGCTACATCTCCGGGGGTATCAGGAAACTCTTTCTGGCAAGTTCGATCTGCGGCTTTCTTTCCGCACTGCTTGGCTATCTGATGGCGGTCGCGATCGACTGGCCGCCTTCGGCCGCTATTGCCATCTGCTCCAGCGTCCTGTATCTTGGTTCCTACGGCCTTCGTGCCCTCGCAGCATGTAGAAAAGGAGTTATCAACTAACATGGACAAAAAAATGTTCCTTCCCCTGCTCTTCCTCGCCCTGTCGGCCACCCCGGCCTTTTCCCAAGGAGCCAAGGAATCCGGGCCATCCTCGGAATCCATTGTCGTCGCTTCGACCAGCTGGACCGCCGCTTTCGCCGACCTTGCCGGGCTGGATGACGTCCAGACCATCGCCCCGGCAGGCCTGCGCCACCCCCCCGAGTACGAGATCACCGTCAGCGACATCCAGAAAATCCGAAGCAGCTCGATGTTCATCTATGCCGGCTTCGAGCGGATGATGCAGACCATCGGCACCTCGGTGGGCGACGTGCAGATGGTACAGATCCAGTGCGACAACTCGATTGCCACCGTCACCGCCATGGCAGAGAAGATCGCCAAGCTGGCGCATACCGAAAAAAAGAGCAAGGCACGGGTCAAAGACTATGTCGAGACCATCCAGGAAGGAGCGAAAGAGGTACAGGAACTGGGATTGCAGGGCGCGAAGGCGCTAGTCAACAAAAACCAGATCTACCTCGCCAAGGATCTCGGCTTGGATGTGGCGGCGACTTTCGGGCCAGGGCCGGTCACCAGCGCCCAGATCGCCGACGCCCGGTCAGGGAACTACCTGGTCATCATCGACAACGTCCACAACCCGGTCGGCGCTCCTCTTGCCGAAGCGGCCCCGAACGCCACCTACCTGGTCTGGCGGAATTTTCCTGAGAACGTCGGGCATGACTCCTTGGAAGAGATGGTCGAGGACAACATCGAATTGCTCACCGGCGCGTTCGGGAAGGATTGAGCACCCAAAGCCTTCTGCGATTCCATATTCCTTCAAACGAGCGTGCCTTTTTTCAGATGCATGGGGCCGGTATCGCAAGAAAGGTGAAGAATTGTGACGATTGTGACCCTTCGTCCTGGAACATGGCTATGTTTAGGAATTGAATTCCAGGATTTTTCGGAGGTAGTGCGATTTATGCGTACACATCGTTTCGGGTTCACGGCTTCGCTGGTCCTTGCCGCAGTCCTTTCTCTCTTCGCCGCTCCTTTGTTCGCGGCCTATGAAGGCATTTCCGTTTCCACATCCTACCCTTCGCTGAATGTCAGCGAGCAGCAGAGCGGCGACATCATCGTCTATGACCTGTCGGTCAAGAACTACAACATGGCCCCTGGCCGTGTCGATTTGTCCGTCTCCGGACTTCCCCAGGGATGGCAGTACCAGTTTGTCGGCGGCGGTGGTCTGGTCAGCGCAGTCTTCGCCGAACCGGACAACCCGGTTTCCGTCAAGCTGTGGGTCATTCCGAGCGACCATGTGGCAGCCGGAAGCTACGATTTCACCGTCAATGCCGCCAGCAGGGAGGGCGGAGCAGCCTATTCGCTTCCCTTGACCGTCACAATGGGCCAGAAACTTCCTGAGCGACTGGCAATCGAGAGCGAGAACGACGGAGTCGAAGGAACTCCGGGTTCCGACCTCAGCTTCCAGTTCACCATCCGCAACAACAGCGCCGCGGAAAGCCTGATCGACCTTGCAAGCCAGACGCCCAGCGGCTTCTCCGTGAAGTTCACCGAGCAGTATGGTTCCAAGACCATCAACAACGTCACCATCGGTGCCGGCGGTTCCTCTACCATCAAGGCGACCGTCACGCCTCCACAGGGTGTCAGCGAGGGCACCTACCCGGTGACCGTCATCGCCAAGGCTGGTGGTGTCAGCGCCAGCGCGAACCAGAGCCTGACGATCAAGGGGCAGCCCCAGCTTTCCCTGACCGGCGAGAACGGCATTCTCAGCTTCACCGCCAATGCGGGCAAGGCTAAGGAAGTCAAGCTGGAGGTCACCAACAATGGTACGGCTGACGCCAAGGACGTGAAGCTTTCCGCTTCCACCCCCAGTGGATGGAGCGCCACCTTCACCCCGGAGAAAATCGATACTGTCGCCGCCGGCAAGACGGAAGAGGTGACCATGGAGGTCAAACCCTCCAGCCAGGCAATTACCGGCGACTATCAGATGACGGTCAAGGCCAACGGCTCGACCAACTCGATCAGCCAGGTCTTCCGCACCACGATCAAGACTGGTAGCATGCTGGGTGTAGTCAGCCTGCTTGTCATCGCCATCGCGGTCCTGATTCTGGTCTTTACGATGAAGAAGTTCGGACGGAGGTAATCGTATGTCGGTGATTGACGTACAGCACCTGTGCAAGGTCTATCCGGGCAAGGTTGCCGTCGACGACATCTCCTTCTCCCTGAACGAGGGCGAGATCTTCGGCCTGCTCGGTCCCAACGGATCGGGCAAGACGACGACCATCCTGATGGTCCTCGGGTTGCTGGAACCGACGGCCGGAAGCGTGACGGTGCTCGGAAAGAGCCCGCTGCGCAGTCCCCTCGAGGTCAAACGCCTGGTCGGCTACCTTCCTGACACCGTCGGGTTCTATGACAACCTGACGCTCTTCGAGAACCTCGACTACACCGCCAGCTTCCTTGGCCTGGACGCCGAGGAGCGGGAGAAGCGGATCAACGAGGCCTTTGCGGTCATGCACCTTGGAGACCGGGCTCACATGAAGGTCAAGACGCTTTCCCACGGCTTGAAACAGCGTCTCGGACTTGCCGAGATCCTGGTCAAGCAGCCAAGAATCGCCATCCTGGACGAGCCGACCCAAGGGCTCGACCCTTCCTCGATCAACGAGTTTCTTGACTTGATCCGCAGTTTCCGGGACGAGCACCACATGACGGTGCTCTTCTCCAGCCACCAGCTGGTCCAAGCCCAGGAGGTCTGCGACCGTGTCGGCCTCTTTTCCAATGGGAATCTGATCGAGTACGGTTCGGTCCCGGAACTCTCCGAGAAGGAGTTCGGCACCAACAAGCTGATTTCCATCACCCTGGACAAGGACGAGCCCGTCGAAGCCATTCTCACGGCTGCCAGCCCCGACGTGGTCAAGGTGACCAAAGAAGGTCCCGGCAGCTGGCTGGTGGAAAGCAGGAGCGATATCCGCGCTCTGCTGGTCAAACTGTTGGTCGACAAGGGCTTGAACATCACCAGCGTGCAACTGAAGACGCACTCGCTCGATGATATCTATGACGCCTGTTACAAGGAGGTCCAGCATGCAGAGACAACAGCGTGAGGGTTCGGCCTTGACCGGGCTCTGGGTAGTATTCCGCAAGGAACTCGAGGATTTCACCGGTTCCATCAAGTTGATGGTGCTGGCGGTATTGATTCTCCTGACCGCAGCTGCGAGCGTCAGCATCGCCGCAGTGACGCTGAAGAACTATGTGGAAGAGGACCAGTTCCTGCTCCTCTCGCTCTTCACCCTGTCGGGCAACTCGGTTCCCTCGTTCCTGAGCTTCATGTCATTTTTGGTGCCGCTGACCGCCATCGCGCTCGGCTTCGACGCCATCAACAGCGAGTTCCAGAATAGGACGCTGGGAAGGATCCTCTCCCAACCGATCTACCGGGATGTGTTGCTCTTCGGCAAGGCGTTGGGAGCTCTGGCCGCCATGGCGTTGATCCTGTTGGTGCTCTGGTTGCTGGTGCTGGGCTGCGGCATGTGGTTCCTCGGCGTAGCTCCGACAGGCGAGCAGATTGGAAGGGCATTCGTCTTCTATCTGGTCACCCTGCTGTATGGCGCGCTGTGGTTCACCATCGCGATGGTCTGCTCGATCATCACGAACAACGCCGCCGCGTCAGCCCTGATCTCGATTGCCATCTGGCTTTTCACCATGATTTTCTGGCCGATCATCGCCCAGGTGCTCGCAAGCGCCATCGGTGGGAATGACGCCTATCTGGGGGCGACCATGCAGGTCAACCTCGCGCGCATCTCTCCCTTCGTGCTCTACAGCCAGGCATCCGTCGCCATCCTGAACCCGACGACCCGCTCGCTCGGCGTCGTCCTCTTCTACCAGATGGACGGTGCTCTTGGAGGGAGTCCGCTCCCCTTCTGGCAGAGCTTCCTGCTGGTACTGCCGCACATGGCTGCCTTCGTGGCAAGCGTCATCGTCTGGTTCATCATAGGGTACCGCCTCTTCCTCAGAAGGGAAATCCGCATGTAAGCCTCACCGCCTGCCCAGACCGGACAGGCGGCATTTTTGTCTCATTCTCCTGCGTGACAGATATCGGGAACATGTACCGCCGTCTTTTTCTTTTGGTTCTCTACAGATATCCACGAAATGAAGCGGAAACACCGAGAATAATCTGAAGGTCCTCAACCGTATAGCATCGTCTCTCCGCTGCAGCTCCGGCAGCATCTGCCGCGTCACGGGAACTCCGCACATTCTGGAAGAGCGTCCTCCGGATTCAGGTGAGGGCTGATTCTCAGGCAGTCATCGATTTTCCTCATATGAACATGATATTGATCGTTACCGGCTGCTCCGACTCACTCATGGAAATCTGTTCCAGTCCGCACTGCTCTTTCAGCATATAATGCGTCGGCTGGTTCAGCTTCTTAAGTTCCGTTGTCAGAGGGATCACAATCAGTGTCGGTCCGAAAAAGCTTCCTGTATTGTTCTGAATGTTGATCACCGGACGGACACCTCCCTGCACCTTTCTGCCCGACTATCGATAAAGCCGTCTCATGGCGGCTTCATGTCATCTATGGTCTCTTCGTATTTGTCCCCGACACCCCCGAAGATGCAGGCGCTCTGTCCTGAGGGAATCCATTCAGGTATCCGTCTGCTAACGGCATCATGGGACGCTAACCCCTCCGTGGTTCTCACCGAGCTGCGTACAGAAGTATCATTGTGCTGCGACGGATCATAGCTGTACCCGGAAGCAATCCGGGCTTACAGACCGGTCCGCGCTCCCGTCATTTCTGATGATCTTCGCGCTTTCCGCAGATGGAACTCCCCGTCACAGGGTTGTACCTGAAGAATGCATATGCAGTTTTCAAGGATCCGAGATTCGGAGCTGTTTGGCTCCTGACATGTACCAGTTTAGTCGGGGAAGAAGTAAGATCGCAGGGACAGGTAATGGAGATTTACTACTGGATTTGCAGATTCGCGAAGTCCATGACGATTGCGGTTCTGATAGAAAAGGTGAGCTGGAATCAAAATAGAACAGTATGAAGCAACGCATTAAAAAAGCACTCCGTTTGCCAGGAATTGTCTGACAAACGGAGTGCGTCAATTTAACAACTGTAAAACTATTTTATGAGGGATCTGCGCCTGTCTGCGCACGAAGATCAGTGATATGTGCCTCTGTATAGTTCTCTCGTGAGAGCATAGTCTCGCCCTCCCTCAATTTACCCCTGACAGAATCTTCTTAATCTCTGCCGCCTTGTTCCGTCGTCCGGCGTAGCGGAGCATTTTGTTTTTTCTACTTTATAGGTTTTAGGTTTTGATTGCCTGCTCTACAACCGATGGATACTCTGCCTTACTGTAAGTGCACTGAATCAGTTTGTCGCAATACATGTCTACAAGCATTTTTTCAATCGTTATTACATGGGGATTATTTGAAGCAACCGGTGCCTCGGATACCATATCCGCGATGATGACTGAATCCGCTGTCCAATACCGATTGAACTCTTTTCTGGTTGGCTTGTACATGACATTTCAGCGTTATATCTTTTCGCTCCATCAGGAAATCAACTTCTCCCTTATGCATCAGAAGATCGTTTCTTTGCCAAGCAGGAAATCCAGTACATTGATATGACGAATGCCGTTTTCATCCGTAAATGACGCTGGAATATCTCGCCGCATGATGATTTTCTCAAAGAAATCATTCGTCAGTCTCAGAGAGTCCAATTCGCTTGCTGTTTTTTCTGTGTGAGACATTTCGTAGGCGGATTGGATATACACCTTCTTGTCTCCTTGATTAACAACAAAATCAATTTCCTTTTGCACCTTCTGATCTTTTCGCCTGTCGAGGACAACTCCAACATCAACGGAATATCCCTGCATAATCAGTTCATTGTACAGGATATTTTCCATGATATGGCCAGGATCAAATTGCCGGAAATTGACTCGCGCATTACGGAGTCCGATATCTGTGTAATAATATTTGTGTGGATACTGGAAATATCGTTTTCCCTTGATATTCCAGCGTTTTGCTTCGCTGATCAGAAAGGCATTCTTCAGGTATTCCAGGTAACTTGAAACAGTTTTTGGGTTGATATTCGCCTTTTTTGTACTGTTCAGTGTGTTTGCAATATTGGTAGGATTTGACAGAGAACTGACAGATGATGCAAGAAAGTCCAGGATGTCAGAAAGTACGTCAGGGCGTTCAATTCCCTCACGCTCAACAATATCCTTGATATATACCTCATTGAAAAGCTGTGCCAGATAGTCTTTTTTCTGTCGGTCTTCCTTCAGATTCAGAAGATATGGCATCCCGCCATAAATCATATAGCGGTCAAATGCATCTCTTTTATCTCCGCCTACAGCTGCAAAGAACTCCCGGAAAGAAAGAGGATATACATGGATCCGCGAAGAGCGGCCGCGAAATTCTGTTACGATGTCGCTTGACAGCATCCTGGAATTACTTCCTGTGACATACACATCAAGATTTTTGTATCCTCGCAGCTCATTCAGCATGTCATAGATCGTTACCTTTTCACCGGGCAAATCTGGATCTGGAACGGAAACAGACAGCTGAATTTCATCGATAAAGAGATAGTACTGTTGCGCGCTGTTTTGTATCTTTGCTTCAACCATGCTGCTGAGAGCAATCGGGTTGCGGTATTTTACATCTTTGCGTTTATCAAGTTCGATTGTGATGATGTTCTCCGCACTCGTCCCCTGTGACAGCAGATAGTCACGAAACAGTTCGAATAAAAGAACGGACTTTCCGCACCGCCGGATTCCGGTAATAACTTTGATCTGGCCATCCCACATATAGGAAACAAGTTGATGAAGATAAAGACCTCGTTGTATCATCGGCGCCTCCTGATATTACGCACTTAGGCCGTAATCGTCTTAAGATCGTAATTCAAATATAACTCATTGAACCCTGTGGTTCAACATGAAATTACGTACTTGGGACGCAGGAGGCATAAGATAGCAGTCAAATATTACACTTGGGCGATCGAAGTCGCCAGGTATTGAACGTTCGTTTGTCTTGTCGATTAACCCGGTATCACCTGCACGTCTTCCGGCAATATGACAGAGCAACTTCGAAAGCATGTAACTGTAACACGCCGATTTACAAGTTTCCGGCAAGCTCTTTCATCTGCGCGGACAGTTCAAGCAGACTTGCACGAAGAGAATCCTTGTCAAGTTCCCGTCCCAGAAGCAGATAGTCGGGTACTGACATGGAGGTAGAGGGCGATCTCCACCAGAAGTTCCAGAGAGGGTTTTCCCTGTCCGCGCTCCATATTGCCGAGATGTTCGAGACTGATGTTGAGTTCTTCGGCGGTTTTCTCCTGCGTCATCCCTTTCGCTTTGCGGAGAGTTTTCAGGCGTCCTGCAAAACCTGCGGTTTCTAAACTATACATATGTTTTCCTTTCCGCCTGATGCGGGGAGCGGAAAGATACACCTTCCTGCAGTACGGTCCGGAACCTTCAGAGCCTGACAAGGGCGCAAAAAGATAAGGGTACCGATACTGCTTTTCCCAAAACGGGAAATCAGCAATATGTGTATCCTCGCCCTTAATGCATGTCAGGCTTTCGATATGATTTCTGGTGTTCGAAAGTCCAGCCGGCAAAAATAAAAAGGCTCTTCACGTTTTCTTGGGGGATAGGGAGCCGAGATCGGGGATGGGAATGGAACGGATTGTGGTGAAGAGGAAATCGTCGTCACGGTAGCCGTAGCCGATCCGCTTCGCCCCGTGTATGCCGGTGATCTTCTGCACCGTGCTGGCTGGCATCTGCCATCGCATCAGTCCCTTCACCCAGGCGGCCGCCCTGCGGGGTATTCTCGTTTCAGGGTAGGTGAGCGGGACTTTCTCGCTGAACGTCTTGCCGCAGTGCGGGCAACGGTAGCGGTGGTAATGCACCTCTAGGGTCTGGGCCGTGCCATACTGCAACGGCATGTCTTTGATATGCATCTGGGTATCGCAGTGGGGCATTTGGCCGTGCTTGTCTGCCTTGTGCTGGAGAACGGCAGGACCAGGCGCCTTTTCTTTTTGTCTAACCGCAAAGAGTCGCACCGGAAGTGCTGACACGAAAGGGGGATCCGGGTATCTTGTGCGTCGGGCATGTCTGTATGGTTTCCCTTTTGTGAGTGGTAACCAAAATGGAACCAGACGGCATGCTCTTTTTGCAACTATTGCGTTACCCTATGTTCCTCATCCCCCAACGTTCCGTGAAGAACCAAAAATTAGATGATACAGAAAAGACGTGGGAGAATTTCAGAGCCTTTACGGGTAACATCCCTGATGTGATTCGAACACACGACCTTCCGCTTAGGAGAGACCAAGCATGAACCTTGTGGACTCCGTTTGATTGGGATAAGCTGGTTGCAGTATGAAACATGCGGGATTCAAGACATTAGAAAACAAGCAGTCTGTGAAAAACGGCGTGGGACGCCTGACCTTCACCGGGCTGGCAATCATTTTCGAGGTCGCCAGCATCGTCCTGGTCGTCACCCGCGTCAACGAGCACGCCGAGTGGATCTCCTATACGACTCGTATCATCGCGCTGTTGCTCGTGCTGGGCATCTACAGCCAATACAAGACCAGCTCGATGAAAACCCCTTGGATTGTCCTGATCCTGCTGTTCCCCATTGCCGGCACCACACTCTACCTGATGGTAGGCCTGTCGGGCTCGACAAAGCGCATGGAGCGCCGCTATCAGGCGATCGACAAGCAGCTCAGGCTTCTGAAACCTGATGACCGGGCATTGCTCAGAGAGGCCAGGGAGTCGTATCCCCAGGCCGCCACCATCAGCAACTATCTCTCCTCCCAAGCAGGCTTCCCGCTCTTCACCAATACCGATATCTCCTACTATGACGATGCCGCAAAGGGGCTCGAGGCGCAACTGGATGATTTGAGGAAAGCCAAACGTTTCATCTTTTTGGAATATCACGCCATCGAGCACACCGAACCCTGGCTCCGCATCGAGAAAATCCTGGCAGAGAAGGTCAAGGAAGGAGTCGAGGTCAGGGTAATTTATGACGACGTGGGTTCGATCGGCTTCATCACGGTCAACTTCATCGGACATCTGAAGGCGCTTGGCATCCGTTGCCGTGTCTTCAACCCGGTCGTCCCTGTGGCGAACCTGTTCCTCAACAACCGCGACCATCGCAAGATCACCGTCATCGATGGCGAGGTTGGCTATACCGGCGGGTACAATATCGCCAACGAGTATTTCAACATCACCCACCCATACGGCCATTGGAAGGATACCGGAATCAGGCTGGAGGGGGACGGCGTCTGCTCGCTGACGGCAATCTTTCTGGAGATGTGGAACGCGGTGAAGCACGAGGAAAACGATGTCGAGCATATCGAACACTACATCCACGAGTCCTGTTACCAGGCAAAGGAGCAGGGAGCCTTCATCCAGCCCTATGCCGACAGCCCGGTGGATGGCGAGCTTGTGGGAGAAAACGTCTATATCTCCATCATCAACCAGGCCCGCGACTTTGTCTGGTTCATCACTCCCTACCTGATCCTGACCGACGAGATGATCCACGCCATGGGTCTGGCAGCCAAACGTGGAGTCGACGTGAGGATCGTCACCCCGGGCATCCCGGACAAGAAGGTGGTCTACGGCGTGACCCGCTCCTACTACCATGCCCTTGCGCGCAACGGCGTGCGGATCTACGAGTACACCCCGGGATTCTGCCATGCGAAGATGTGCGTGGCGGACAACCTGATGGCGACCTGCGGAACCATCAACCTGGATTACCGTTCCCTTTTCCACCACTTCGAGGATGGCTGCTTCTTCTTCAACTGCAAAGCGGTCACCGAAATCCGTGACGACCTGGTCCAGGTGCAGGGGCACAGCCGTGAAGTGTCCCAGCTCTACGCGACAGGCCGCAAGGCCGGCCTGCGCTTCGGACAGCTGGTGCTGAGGATGTTCGCTCCGCTGATGTGACAGAAACGCACTCCAACAAGCAAACGAGGGAAGGCAACCGCCTTCCCTCGCATTCGTTCCACAGATGCCTATCTCGACAATTGGTCCGGATGGTAGGAATCGACCTTGATCATGTTGCTGCGACCCTGCCCCGCTCCGATACGTCCTCCGGTCAGGACCACCTTGTCCCCATCCTTCAGATGCAGGATGCGGCCCGCCTCCTGCATGGCGTGGAAGAAGACCACGTCGATGGAGTCGTAGCTGTGGCACAACAGGGGAAGCACGCCCCAGCTGAGCGCCAGCTTGCGGTAGGCGCGGGGAGTCGTGGTGATGCCGATGATCTGCATCGGCGGCCGGAACCGGCTGACCATGCGAGCCGTCAGGCCGCTGACCGAGTTGACGGCGATACAGCTTGCCTTCAGGTCGAAGGCAAGCATGCAGGCAGCGTGGCTGACCGCGTCAAGGTCGGTATGGGTCTGGTACGGCCTATGGAGGAAGCGGTCGACGAAGTTCAGGTGTTCCTCCGTATACTCGGCGATCTCGCTCATCGTCTTCACCGCCTCGACCGGAAACTTTCCGGCGGCCGTCTCGCCACTGAGCATGATGGCGCTGGCACCGTCATAGACGGCGTTCGCAACATCGCTCACCTCCGCCCGGGTCGGACGGACATGCTCGATCATCGACTCCAGCATCTCGGTCGCGACGACGACCCGCTTGCCGATCAGACGGCACTGGTCGACAATCTTCTTCTGGATGACAGGCACCTCGTTGTAGGGAATCTCCACGCCAAGGTCGCCACGGGCGACCATGATCCCGTCGACCACCTTGCAGATATCCTCGATATGCCCGACGCCCGAGGCGTTCTCGATCTTGGCGATGATGTCGATATCACCACCCCCGTGCCCGTCCAGGAAAGACCGCATTTGTCTGGCGTCCTCGCCGTTAGAGACGAACGATGCGGCGACGAAGTCGATGTCGTTCTCGATGCCGAAGAGCAGGTCGCTCTTGTCCTGCTCGCTGAGAAAATCCTTCTGCAGCACCACTCCGGGGAAATTCATGCTTTTGTGGTCGCCCATCACTCCCCCGAAAAGCACCGTGCAGACGGCGCTGTCGCCCTCGATATGGTCGACCGAGAAGACCAGCTGTCCGTTGGCGACCAGGATCCGGTCCCCCTTCTGCAAACCCTTGGCAAAGGGCTTGTAGCTGACCGAGCAGTGCCTCTCGTCCCCTTCGCACTCGTCGGCGGTGAAGGTGAACGTATCCCCCTCCCGGACAGTAACGCTATGGTTCCTGAAGGTCCCGGTGCGGTACTCGGGACCCTTGGTATCCAGCATGATGGCAATCGGCTGGTGCAGCTCGTCACGGACCTTCTTGATGGTCCGGATTTTCTCCAGATGCTCCGCGTGGTCGCCGTGCGAGAAGTTCAGTCGGGCCACGTTCATGCCCGCTTCGACCATCTTCTTCAACACCTCTTCCGACGAACTGGCAGGACCGATGGTACAGATAATCTTTGTTTTTCTCATGTGTTTTCTCCTCTGGAGAATCCTTTCGTAGTGTAGACCGGCTCAAAAAAACAAGACAAGCGGATGGAATCGCTTCCATCCGCTTGCAACCCACGGGACACAGAGCACTTCAGCCGATAAAGGCACAGGCGGCGCTTGCCGCGATCGCCCCGTCGCTGGCTGCGGTGGTCAGCTGGCGCAACGTTTTCGTCCGGCAGTCGCCAGCGACGAACACACCCGGACTGCGCGTCAGGCAATCCTCGCCCGCAAGGACATACCCCTTCTCGTCCAGCTCCACCTCGTTGGCGAAGGCTGTGTTGTCAGGAACTTGCCCGATGGCGACAAACAGGGCGGAGACTGGAATCTCACGCTTTTGCCCGCTTTTCTTGTCAGTCACCTCGACGGCGCTCAGGCTCTTCTCGCCAACTAGGTCGGTGACCGTGCTGTCCAGCACCAGCTCGACATTCTCCTTGGCCTTGAGCTTGGCGACGTCGCTTGCGTCGGCGCGGAACTGGTCGCGGCGGTGGACCACGTAGACCTTCCGGCAAAGGCCGGAAAGATAGAGCGCATCCTCCACCGCCGTGTTGCCACCACCGTTGACCGCCACATCCTTGCCCTTGAAGAACATGCCGTCGCAGGTGGCACAGTAGGAGACGCCATGGCCGACCAGCCTGGCCTCTTCCTCCAGCCCCAGCGGACGGTTCTTCGCTCCAGTGGCGATGATAACCGCCTTGCAGGGGTACTCCCCGAGGACAGTACGTACCACCTTGCCTCCGTCACGGTCCCCAATCGAGACCGCCTTCTCGAAAAGCACCTCGGCTCCCAGACTGGTCGCCTGGTCATACAGACCGGTGGCGAAATCGAAGCCGGATATGTGCTTGATACCGGGGTAGTTCTCGATATCGGGAGTATTGACAATCTGCCCGCCATAGGTGGCGGCCTCGAGAACCGTCACACTCTTGCCCGCCCGGCGGGCGTAGATGGCGGCTGTCAGCCCCGCAGTGCCGGCTCCGATGATGACGATATCGGCCATGGCTCAGCCCTGCACCAGAGCGAGGATGCGGTCCTTCGGGATAAAGCCGACGGACTGGTTGACGCACTCGCCGTTCTTGAACACCAGCAGGGTCGGAATCGAACTGACCCCGAAACGGGCGGCAAGATCACCCTCTTCGTCGACATTGACCTTGCAGACCTTGAACTCGTCGTGCTCTTGGGCAATCTGGTCGACGAGCGGACTCAGCATCTTGCAGGGACCGCACCACGGAGCCCAGAAATCCACCAGCACCGGCTGGGACGCCTGTTCCACCTCTTTCGCGAAGTTCTGACTGTTCAACTCAATGATTTCCATAGCATTTCTCCTTCATCATGGGACACCCATGTCCCGTTCTCACAATATAGCACCAACCCTCTTTCCACAACCGGGAGACCAGGATGGTCAACCCAACAGGGAAAGAACCTGCAAACGGACGTCGGACATGTCGTGGGTAGGCTCGAAGCGGGCCACCACATTGCCCTGACGGTCTACCAGGAACTTGGTGAAGTTCCACTTGATATCGCTGGTCGCCTGATAGTCGGGATGTTGCTTGGCAACAAACTCGTTCATGAATGCGACCGTCTTCTTGTCGCTACCGTCAAAGCCCTTGAACCCTTGTTGCTCCTTCAGATAGGAGAAGAGCGGGTCGGCACCCTCACCGTTGACCTCGACCTTCTTGAACTGGGGAAAGCTCGCGTGGTACTTCAGCGTGCAGAACTGGTGGATCTCATCAGCGCTGCCAGGAGCCTGGCCGCCAAACTGGTTGCAGGGAAAATCCAGAATCTCGAAGCCTTTTTCCTTGCATTCCTCATACAGGTTCTCCAGAGCCTCGTACTGGGGAGTGAAACCGCAACCGGTAGCAGTGTTGACAATCAGAAGCACCTTCCCCCGGTAATCGGAAAGCGCAACATCCTTTCCCGCCCTATCTGTCACATGCAAATCGTACATTCCAGCCATTCTGTCCCTTCCTTCTGGTATTTTTTAATTTCACAAAATTAAATAGCATACAATCTAATAACCGTCAAGTACCCCTTTTCCTTGGTTCAAATCAGGCCTTTGCGGGATGGCGAGCCTTGATGGAGTCTGCCTCCCTGTGTGGACAATTTTTGTTTGGAGTTTTATTTCATTTCCCTGCAACATGTTGTATCCACAATCCGGAATCTCCTCCCTTTTTTCATGCATCAAACCTCCAAGAACGCCGGTATGGTAGTGTGGAGGTGATACATGTACCATGCAAAGGAAGGCACCCTCGTCGACGAGGAACTGAAGGACCGGCTGATGAACAAGGAGATCCTCGCCTACATCGCCAGCCAGTTCGTCGACGATTTCGCCATGATGGGATGGAGGCAGGTCCTGCCCTACCTGGAGGATCCCCTGTCGTTCGGCGTCAACCGGGGCGACAGGGAGCGCTCGGACAGGGAGCACGGCAGCATCCGCTACGACATCCTCGTGCGCCTGCGCTCGCCCAAGGGCAAGGACAAGCGGATCGGCGTCCTGCTCAACATCGAGGGACAGAACGAGGTGCGCTCGTACGAAGCAGTGAAGCGGAGGATGCTCTATTACACCTGCCGGCTGGTCAGCGAGCAGAAGGAGGACGTCTTCACGAACGACCGCTACGAGGACCTC
>Ga0256406_1004671_pt1 | contig 15395 bp, 15 predicted proteins | sample RumenRJG_03DNA_FD_185986 | JGI IMG/M metagenome (GOLD analysis project Ga0256406, IMG submission 185986) | Bovine rumen microbial communities from Lethbridge, Alberta, Canada - RJG_03 | ecosystem: Host-associated > Mammals > Digestive system > Stomach > Rumen | place: Canada: Alberta | collected... | reverse complement strand
GGAGAACAAGCATAGACAAATGCCATGGAGCCGATCCATGGCATTTGTGATATAATCGACGCAACACGGCGACATACCCGGAAAAGAGGACTGTATGACGATCGGAGAACTGCTGGCTCAGTTTGGAAACAAATATCTTGTGGCGATGCTGACGACATGGAAGCTGACGGCCGTCTCCTTCGCCTTCGCGCTCCTGATCGGCGTGGCAGTGACCGTGATGCGGACCTGTCCGGTCCGGCCTCTGCGGATGCTGGGCGATTTCTATGTGCAGGTTTTCCGGAACATTCCCGGCGCGGCGCTGCTGATGGTGCTGGTCTACGCGCTGCCGTATCTCGGCGCGGTGCTGCCGTATGGAAACTGCGTGGTGATCGCGACGACGCTGATTCCGTCCGCCTTCTGCTCGGAGTATCTGATGAGCGGCATCAACACGATCGGCATCGGCCAGATCGAGGCGGCCCGTTCGCTGGGCATGACCTTCGGGACGATGATGCGGCGCATCGTAATTCCGCAGGCGGTGCGCTCCTCGGTGCTCCCGATGACGAATCTGCTGATCGCGACGATGCTGACGACCTCGCTCGGTTCTCAGGTTCCGCTGAACCCGCAGGAGCTGACAGGACTCGTCTCCTACATCAATACGCACGCGGTGGGCGGCGTGACCGCATTCCTCATATCGGCCCTGCTGTACTGCGCGACGGCGGTCGTGATCGGCCAGATCGGAAGCGCGATCGACCGGCGCGTGCGGATCATCCGGTGAACGCCGGCCTGACGCCGTTTCATGGAGATAGATCCGGACAGGCGGCCGTCACCGGAGCGTTTCGGCGGAAAGACGCAGGGAAACAGGCCGCGGAGCGCCGGGAGGACGAACCGCGGGACAAGGCGGAAAGTCGCCGCAGAAAGGAAGACTCAGCCTATGAGCGCAGACAATCGAAGCGTACGGGACGCTCTCTACGAGACGCCGGGGCCGAAGGCACGGCGCCGGGTACGGGCTGCCACCGTCCTTTCGCTGGCGGCGATTGCATTTCTTATATGGAAATGCATCCGCCTGTTCGCGGAGAACGGCCAGCTGGACACGCGGTACTGGTCATTTTTTACAAAAATCACGACATGGCGCTTCCTCGGGAGCGGACTTCTGGGGACGCTGGCGGTGGCGGCGGCTTCCGGCGCGCTGGCCTTCGGGCTGGGGCTGCTCTTTATGCTGGGGCGGATCAGCCGGTCGGGCTGGCTCCGGGCCGTCAGCGCGGCGCTGATCGAATTCACCCGCGGCGTACCGACGCTGCTTTTCATCTATTTCTTCTTTCTGGCGGCGCCGCAGATCGGCATCACGCTTCCGTCCTTCTGGAAGATCGCGCTGCCGGTCGCGATCTCCGCGTCGGGCGTGGTGGCGGAGGTGCTCCGCTCGGGCGTCAACGCCGTGCCGAAGGGGCAGCGGGAGGCCGCTTTGTCGCTCGGGATGCAGGAGAGCCATGCGTTCTTCCGGATCATCCTTCCTCAGGCGATGCGATACATCGTACCGTCTCTGATCTCGGAGCTCGTGATCGTCGTCAAGGATACCACCTTTGCGTATGTGGTGAATTTCCCGGATCTGATGCAGGACGCGAAGGTGCTGATCTCCAACTACGACGCGCTGCTGTCGGTCTATCTGACGATCGCGGTGATCTATATTCTGATTAACTACGCACTGAACAGGCTGTCGGTTTTCGCCGCGGCGAAAACGGGAACGAAGCCGGTCCTGACCCGGTAAGGAGGAACAGATGGCGAATGAAACGGAGAAGGGTACGCCCCTGATCGAGCTTCGGCATGTGGAAAAGCACTACGGTTCGCTGCATGTGCTGAAGGATGTGAATCTCAGCGTGGATCGCGGCGAGGTGGTCGTGATCGTCGGACCCTCCGGATCCGGAAAATCCACGCTCTGCCGGACGATCAACCGTCTGGAAAGCATTGACAGCGGCGAGATCCGGATCGACGGCCAGCCGCTTCCGGAGGAGGGACGCGCGCTGGCTCAGGTCCGTTCCCGGATCGGGATGGTCTTCCAGAGCTTCAATCTGTTCGCGCATAAGACGATTCTGGAAAATGTCACGCTCGCCCCGATGGATGTGCTGCATGTCCCGAAGGAAGAGGCGGAGAAGGAAGCGATGAAGCTCCTGAAGGAGGTCGGCGTCGACTCACAGGCCGGGAAAGTCCCGGCGCAGCTTTCCGGAGGCCAGCAGCAGCGTGCCGCGATCGCCCGCTCGCTGGCGATGCACCCGAAGGCGATGCTGTTTGATGAGCCGACATCTGCACTGGATCCGGAGATGATCAATGAAGTGCTGGACGTGATGATCCGGCTCGCGAAGGACGGGATGACGATGGTGGTCGTCACCCATGAGATGAACTTTGCGCGGCGGGTGGCCGACCGGATCGTTTTTATGGCGGACGGCGCGATTCTCGAGGAGCAGGAGCCCGAGGCGTTTTTTGCCCATCCGCGGACGGACCGGGCGAAGGAGTTTCTGGAATCCATTCAGGGACACTGAGAAGGAAAAACGCCGGAAATCCGGCGGAAAGGGGATGCAGTCCGCGGCAGACGCGGGCTGAGAGAAAACAGTACCGCGGCGGACAGCCGGATCAGCGGCCGCCGGCGGATGCATGTTACTGGAAAAGAGGGGGAAAAATGCGAGCGATTCGGATTGTGATTCCGGTTCTGCCTTGCAATATTGATCACTATATTGACGCGATGCGGGCTTTGGGAGCGGAGCCGCTGGTGCGGACCGACGCGGAAGGGCTGGACGCCGGTTCGTTTGACGGTCTGCTGCTTCCGGGAGGAGGCGATATTGATCCGGCCTGCTACGGATGCGAGAACCGGGCCTGCATGATGGTCAGTGACGCGCTGGACGACCTGCAGAGCGCCTATCTGGACGCGGCGGTCCGGGCGGGAAAGCCGGTGTTCGGGATCTGCCGGGGGCATCAGCTGGTAAACGTCTATTTCGGAGGGACGCTGATTCAGGACGTGGGAACGGCCCGGGTGCATGCACGGGACGTGCTGACGGGCCCGGACAAGCGTCACGAAGCGGCGGTGAGCGGACCAGATTCCTATCTGCGGCCACTGTACGGCGACCGGTTTCGCATCAACAGTTCGCACCATCAGGCTGTCGACCGGCTCGGCGAAGGGATGACCGCCGACCTCTACAGCGTCGGGGACCATCTGATCGAGGCTGCGCATCACCGGACCAAACCGGTCTGGACAGTGCAGTGGCATCCGGAGAGGTGCTTCCCGAGTGAGGAAGAGCCGGATCTTGTGGACGGGAGGACCGTTCTCCGGTTCTTTCTCGACCGGGTGCGGGAGCGGATGACGGAGTGAAAGGACGGCTCATGCCGGCGGAAGAGACAATACACACGGCGAGGCGAATGCTGTGCAGCCCGCTCGCGCCGGGCGGGAGCGGACGATACAGTGACGAAGGGAGGTCATGCCTATGTATTACGGCGGGTACGGCTACGGGGGAATTTATTTCGACTGGACATGGATTCTGCTGATTCTCGGGACGGTGGTCTGCCTGATCGCATCGGGCGTCATGCAGTCCATCGCGGGAAAGTACGCGAAGGTGCCCGCGTCAAGCGGCGTCACGGGCCGTGAGGCCGCGCGGACGATTCTTCAGTCAGCAGGCGTCTATAACGTTCAGGTGGGACATATTTCGGGCCGTCTGTCGGATCATTATGATCCGCGGACCAAGGTCGTGAATCTCGCGGACGAGAGCTTTGACAGCGCTTCGATCACCGGGATCGGCGTCGCGGCCCACGAGTGCGGCCACGCGATTCAGGACCACATCGGCTATCTGCCGCTGCGGATCCGCTCCGCTCTGGTTCCGGCGGTCAATATCGGCCAGAACCTCGGCTGGCCGCTGTTTCTGATCGGGCTGATCTTCAGCATGCAGCCGCTTCTGACGGCTGGCATCCTGCTTTTCTCGATCGCGGTGCTGTTCCAGCTGGTGACGCTTCCGGTGGAGATCGACGCGTCCCGCCGCGGCCTTCAGATGCTGAAGCGTACCGGACTGGTCGAAGAGCGGGAGCGCGGAATGGCCCGCAGCGTGCTGATCGCCGCGGCGATGACCTATGTCGCCGGGCTCGCGTCCTCGCTCCTCCAGCTTCTGCGTCTGGTGATTCTGGCGAACAGCAGCCGGCGGGACGACTGAAGACGACGCGCAGTGCGGAGGGATCCGGGTGGACGGCCAGCAGATCATCATCACCAGAAACGGAAGATTATAAAATTCCCTGTTGCCAAAACCCCATCCGGCATGGTATAGTCTTCGTGGCCGGTTGGTCAAGCGGCTAAGACGCCGCCCTCTCACGGCGGAATCAAGGGTTCGATTCCCTTACCGGCTACGAAAGCTCTCATGCAGGCTGCATGAGAGCTTTTTTCGTTGCAGAGGCGGCAGAAAGGAGGAAGCGGCGTTGCAGAAGCGATGCGACTGCGCGTTTTACGGGAAGGATACCTGGTGCATTTCCAGAATCCGGCTGTTCAGAGATTTCTCGCCGGAGATCCAGAAGCAGCTGATCCGTGAGGCGGCTCATTCGGAGCATCCGAAGGGAAGCACGCTGGTTTCCGAGGGGGATGAAATCCGGTCGGTACTGATCATACGGAGCGGCAAGGTCAAGACCCGCCGCATCGAGGCTTCCGGCGAGGAGCATATTCTGGATGTACTGCACGACGGCCAGGCGGTCTGGCACGGCATTTTTCTGAAGAATCCGCAATACCGCTATGATGTTGTCTGTCTGACGGACGTGACGCTATGCGAGATTCCGAGAGAGGAGCTGACCGGCGTTTTCAGGAGGAATCCGCAGGTGTCCATGAATCTCATCGAGATGCTGAGCACCGAGCTGGAGGAGGCAGAGGAGAAAATCCTGCTGCTGTCGATCCGGGAACCGCAGAAACGGATCGCGGAGTTTCTTCTCTGGCGGGATCATCGCTGTCTCGGCGACGAGATCCATCTGAAGCTCGATGACATCGCGTCTTCCGTCAACCTCCGGATCGAGACGGTGAGCCGGAATCTCGTTCGGATGGAACGGGAAGAACTGGTGGCGCGCGTGGGAAGAGGGCGGCTTAAGGTGCTGGACAGAGAGCGGCTCCGGGCGTACGCAGGGGAGGAGGAGGGGCACGTTTTGTCCGACGGAAAAAACATCTGATATTTGATCCTGATCAAAGAACTGAAGACGGACTTCTGGTATCTTCAAGGTGTCCTGAGAAGAGCGGAGGATGAATCGCCTGTCCCGAATCCGGGGCGGGCGATTTGTGTATGACAGGAGCCAGGCAGACAGGGCGGCAGCGGGGTCCCGCTGTATCGGACGGCAAAACTTTCCGGAGACGGTGCAGGGCAGCGGCGGGGCTTCTGACGGCGCCGGGCGGCAAAAGACCGTACGGGATCCGCCGGCCCGCAGGAAGAAAGGAAGGAAGATGACCAGAGGCAGGATTCATTCGATTGAGACGTTCGGGTCGGTGGACGGGCCGGGGATCCGGTTCGTGGTTTTTCTGAAGGGCTGTGCGATGCGGTGCCGGTTCTGTCATAACGCGGATACATGGGACGGCCGGTCCGACGACTGCCGGACAGCGGATGAGGTGATGGCGCAGGCGCTCCGGTACAGGAGCTACTGGGGCAGCCGGGGAGGCATCACAGTTTCGGGCGGCGAACCGCTTCTTCAGATTGATTTCCTGCTGGAGCTCTTCCGGAAGGCGAAGGCGGCAGGAATCCACACGGCGATCGATACGGCGGGGCAGCCGTTTACGAAAGAGGAGCCGTGGTTCGGAAAGTTCCGGGAACTGATGCGGTACACCGACCTGCTGCTTGTGGACATCAAGCAGATCCGGCCGCTGAAGCATGTACGGCTGACCGGCGTACCGAACGGCAATATTCTGGACATGATCCGGTATCTCGATTCGATCGGGAAGCCGGTCTGGATCCGTCAGGTGCTCGTGCCCGGATGGACGGACGATCCGGAGGATCTGAAGGAGGAGAGAAGGTTCCTCGATACCCTTCACAATGTGGAGCGGGTGGAGGTTCTCCCCTATCACACGATGGGCGCCTACAAGTGGGAGAAGCTCGGCGTTCCGTATCCGCTGGCCGGGGTCCGGCCTCCGACGGAGGAACAGGTGAGGCAGGCAGAGGCGATCCTCGGCGCCGGGGAATTCGCCGGGCAGCCGGAGGCGGGCCGGACGGCGTGAGACGGCCGGCCCGGCGCACAAAAGACTGCCTCACGGCGGGATGAGCAGGCCGGTGCACAAAAAGCCCGCCATGCGGCGGAATGCTCAGACAGATGCTCAAAGAGCCAGTCCGCAGCGGCTTCCGGATGCATGTTCCGGATCGAATGACGAAAAGAGAGAAAGGAAGGAAAAGATGAGAGAGGAATGGCGAAACTTTCGGGGAAACAGATGGACCGATGAGATCGACGTGAGAGCCTTCATTCAGGATAACTATACGCCCTATGACGGAGACGAGAGCTTTCTTGAGGGGCCGACGGAGGCGACCGAAGCGCTCTGGAACCGGGTGCAGGAGCTGCAGAAGGAAGAGCGCCGGAAGGGCGGCGTGCTGTCCTGCGAGACGGAAGTGGTTTCCGGACTGACCGCCTACGGGCCGGGCTATATCGATCCCGCGCGGAAGGATCAGGAGAAGATTGTGGGTCTTCAGACGGATCAGCCGCTGAAGCGGGCCTTCATGCCCTACGGCGGCATCAAGATGGCCGAGGAAGCGGCTGAAAACTACGGCTATCACGTCAACGACAAATTCCACAAAATCTTCACGGAATACCACAAGACCCATAATCAGGCGGTGTTCGACGCCTATACGCCGGAGATGCGGAAGGCGAGACATTCCCATATCATCACAGGGCTGCCCGACACCTACGGACGCGGCCGGATCGTCGGGGATTACAGAAGAGTCGCGCTGTACGGTATCGACGCTCTGATCGAGTGGAAGCGGGAAGATTTCGAGAACTGCGGCGACGGTACGATGACCGATGACATCATCCGCCAGAGGGAGGAGATCACCGACCAGATCCGTGCGCTCAAGGGCATGAAGCAGATGGCGGCGGCGTACGGCTTCGATATCTCCGGTCCGGCCCGCAGCGCCCGGGAGGCAGTTCAGTGGCTGTACTTCGGCTATCTGGCGGCGATCAAGACGCAGAACGGCGCCGCGATGTCCGTCGGCCGGATCTCCACGTTTCTCGATATTTACATCGAGCGGGACCTCCGGGAAGGCACGCTCACGGAGCGGGAGGCGCAGGAGCTGATCGACCATCTGACGATGAAGTTCCGGATGGTGAAGTTTGCCCGGATTCCGAGCTACAACCAGCTGTTTTCCGGCGACCCGGTCTGGGCGACGCTGGAGGTGGCCGGCACCGGCCTCGACGGCCGCCCGATGGTCACAAAGAATGACTTCCGGTTCCTTCATACGCTGGAGAATATGGGTCCGTCGCCGGAACCGAACCTCACGGTGCTCTACAGCTCCCGCCTTCCGAAGGCCTTCAAGGCCTACGCGGCGGCGATCTCGATCCGTACCTCCTCGATCCAGTACGAGAACGACGATGTGATGAAACCCGTCTGGGGCGACGACTACAGCATCTGCTGCTGCGTCAGCGCGACGCAGACCGGAAAGGAGATGCAGTTCTTCGGGGCGAGAGCCAATCTCGCGAAATGCCTCCTGTACGCGATCAACGGCGGAAAGGATGAAAAATTCACCGACAAGGACGGCTCGCCCATGCAGGTGGGGCCGGAGTACGCGCCGATCACGTCCGAATACCTCGACTACGGCGAGGTTGTGGAGAAGTACGACCGGATGATGGACTGGCTGGCCGGCCTCTACGTCAATACGCTGAACCTGATTCAGTACATGCACGACAAATACTATTACGAGGCTGCGGAGATGGCTCTGATCGACACCGACGTCAGGAGAACCTTCGCCACCGGCATCGCCGGCTTCAGCCATGTCGTCGACTCGCTCTCCGCGATCCGATACGCGAAGGTGAAGACGGTCCGGGCGGAGAACGGGATGGTCACGGATTATCAGGTGGAAGGCACGTTCCCGCGGTACGGCAATGACGACGAACGCGCCGACGCCATCGCCGTCTGGCTTCTGAAGACCTTCATGAAGAAGATCCGTAAGCACCATACCTACCGGAATTCCGAGCCGACGACGTCCATTCTGACGATCACCTCCAACGTGGTCTACGGGAAGGCCACCGGTGCGCTTCCGGACGGCAGAGCGGCCTATACGCCGTTTTCACCGGGTGCGAATCCGGCGTACGGAGCGGAGCAGAACGGACTGCTCGCCTCCCTCAACAGCGTGGCGAAGCTTCCGTACACATGGGCGCTGGACGGCATCTCCAACACGCAGACGATCCATCCGGACGCGCTCGGACACAGTGAGGACGAGAGAAAGGAAAATCTCGTCAGCGTGCTGGACGGCTATTTCGATCAGGGCGCGCACCATCTTAACGTCAATGTCTTCGGCATCGAGAAGCTGAAGGACGCGATGGAGCATCCGGAGAAGCCGGAGTACGCGAACTTCACGATCCGGGTCAGCGGCTACGCGGTCAAATTCATCGATCTGACCCGTGAGCAGCAGCTTGACGTCATCGCGCGTCAGGCGCATAAGAGAATGTGACAGGCATCCGTCGGCGGCGCGCGTCCGGGGGAATGGGTGTCCGCGGCGCGGACGGGCGCCGCGGGCCGGCGGAAGCGCCGCCGCCCGTCAGATTCACCAAATTTTGCCAAAGCGGCAGTCCGCTCTTGCATCTGCAATATCTTGTGCTATCATAGAAAAAGATGCGCAAAATCGTGTGGAGGCGTGGAGATGAACGGAGAAGTACAGTCTGGGATTGACGCGGGAAAAAGATCAGTGATCGCGCAGCTGCTGCGCCGCGGCGAGTCGGTGGAGCGGATCTCGACGATCTGCCATGTGCCGGCGATGGAGGTCGAGCGGATTCTCGACCGGATGGTTCGTCTCGCCTGCTTCGACTGAAACGGTCCGGCAAGACCGGCTCCGGATCCAAAACATGCAATCGATTTCATAAACAGAGCGCCTAAAATCGCCGCCGGTCTGATCCTTCCGATGGTCAGACTGGCGGCGTTTTGGCATGAGCGGGTGAGCGGGCGGGTGCATGTTCCACAAAAAAACGGAAATCTCCGGCGGGGTATTGTTTCAGTGTTCACCCGCAATTTATCATCGCTTTAGCGCACTAAAATTTATGCATTGACAAGGAGGAAACGCAAGGCTATAGTATTGAACTGATTCAGAACGTAGGGTTCGTGTATATCGGATCAAACAAAAAGAGCGGATTCGAGTACGGCGGAACGGACATTCTGGTCATCCATTCGATCCTTATGAATAGAAGGAGGAACTGTTATGAAAGCAAAGAAAATCATGGCCCTGGCACTGACCGCGGTGATGACCTGCGGCCTTGGCGCCGCCTCTGTTCCGGCGGCGGACAAGACTTTCAAGATCGGCGCCATCGGACCGCTGACCGGAGCGGCCGCGAACTACGGCACGGCTGTCATCAACGGCACGCAGATCGCTGTCGATGAGATCAACGCGGCGGGCGGCATCAACGGATACCAGATTGAGTATAAGAACGAGGATGATGAGCTGGACAACGAGAAGTCCGTCAACGCGTATAACACGCTGAAGGACTGGGGTATGCAGATGCTGGTCGGCCCGACGACCTCCGCGTGCAGCATCGCCGTCTCAGAGAAGACCAAGGCGGACAGCATGTTCCAGCTGACGCCGTCCGGCTCCGCGAAGGACTGCACGAAGTATGACAACGTCTTCCGTGTCTGCTTCTCCGATCCGGCGCAGGGCACCAAGTCCGCCCAGTACATCGGCGAGAACGGACTGGCGAAGACGGTCGGCGTGATCTATGATTCCTCCGACGTGTATTCTTCCGGCATCTATCAGAACTTCGTCACGGAAGCCAAGAACCAGGGCTTCGACGTTCCGGTTCAGGAAGCCTTCACCGCTGACTCCAACACGGATTTCTCCGCGCAGCTTCAGAAGTGCAAGGACGCCAACGTGGATCTGATTTTCCTTCCGATCTATTACACGCAGGCCGGCACGATTCTCACGCAGGCCGCTTCGATGGGTATCCAGTCCAAGTTCTTCGGCTGTGACGGTCTCGACGGCATGCTGGATATGGACAACTTCAACAAGGATCTCGCCGAGGGCGTCATGCTGCTGACCCCGTTCGCGGCGGACGCGAAGGATGAGCTGACCCAGAAGTTCGTCAAGACCTACACCGACAAGTTCAAGGTGACCCCGAACCAGTTCGCCGCTGACGCTTATGACGCGATGTATGCGATCAAGGCGGCGGCCGAGAAGGAGAACATCACGCCGGATATGAGCGTGGCGGATATCTGCGCGGCAATGGAGAAGGGCATGACCGAGATCAAGATCAACGGTCTGACCGGTGAAAACATCACCTGGACGGCTGACGGAGAGCCGGACAAGGAGCCGAAGGCTGTCGTGATCCAGAACGGCGCCTATGTCTCCATGACAGGCTCCGCGGACAGCTCCGCCGAGAGCGCTGCGGCTTCCACAGCGGATGTCGAGTCCACTGCGGCCTGAGCAGCGCAGCCGGGTGAGAGCAGAACGCAACTCAGAAATCCGGGGAGGGACATCCGCAAAAAGATGTCCCTCCCTTTGTCATCAGAACCGTTTTTGCTGCGCGGAATGCATCTTTCACAACATTTCCGATCATGCTATAGTTAAGAAAATGCATCCGGGAGCCTGAACGAGGCGGAATCCGTTCTGCGGACAAATGACTGACAACCGGTACGGCGCTTTTCGGCAGGCGCCGCCAGTAAGGGGTGGAGACGTATGGTCAGCTTTATAACGAATCTCATCAACGGTCTGAGCCTTGGAAGTATCTACGCGATCATCGCGATCGGGTACACGATGGTCTATGGAATCGCGAAGATGCTGAACTTCGCTCACGGCGATATCATCATGGTCGGCGCGTATATCGCGTTCACCATCATCACGACGCTGTCGCTCCCGACCGCGATCGGTATGATCGCGGCGATCGGCGGCTGCCTCCTGCTGGGCGTAGGCATTGAGAAGGTCGCCTACAAGCCGCTGCGGCACGCGTCCTCCTCTCTGGCGGTTCTGATCACAGCGATTGGCGTCAGCTACTTTCTGGAGAATCTCGCGCTGCTGATCTTCTCCTCGAACCCGAAGATGTTCACCTCGGTGATCCCGATGGACCACGCGACGATCGCGGCGGGGCCGTTCCTTCTGCAGACCGTCAACGTCGTCTGCATCATCGTCAGCGTCGCGCTGGTGATCCTCCTGCAGCTGTTCATCAACCGGACCCGTCCGGGTCAGGCGATGCTTGCCTGCTCGCAGGATCGTGACGCGGCGTCTCTGATGGGCATCAGCGTGGACCGCACGATCTCGCTGACCTTTGCGATCGGTTCCGCGATGGCGGGCGTCGCGGGCGTGCTGCTCTGCTCCGCCTACCCGACGCTTTCCCCGTACACCGGCGCGATGCCCGGCATCAAAGCCTTCGTCGCGGCTGTCTTCGGCGGCATCGGCTCGATCCCCGGCGCGATGATCGGCGGCCTTCTGCTGGGTATCATCGAGATTCTCGCGAAGTCCTACATTTCGTCCCAGCTGTCGGATGCGATCGTGTTCTCCGTCCTGATTATCGTCCTTCTGGTCAAGCCGACCGGTATTATGGGCAAGGTCATTCAGGAGAAGGTCTGAGAGGAAGGTGCAGAAGATGAAGACGAAAAAAATGACGAAGGCCTCCCGTGACAATCTCAACACCGTGCTGATGCTGGTGATCCTGTTCGCTCTGATCGAGGCGGCCAGCGCGGCAGGACTGATCAACAGCCATCTGGGCGGCCTTCTGGTTCCGCTCTGCGTCTACGCGACGATGGCGGTGTCGCTCAACCTTGTGGTGGGGATTCTCGGCGAACTTTCTCTCGGGCACGCGGGCTTTATGTGCGTGGGCGCGTTCGCCAGCGCGTTTTTCAGCAAATGCTTCGAGAACAGTATGGGTGTCTTTCCCCGCTTCCTGCTCGCGATCCTCATCGGCGGTCTTGTGGCCGGCATCTTCGGATTCCTGATCGGGATTCCGGTTCTCCGGCTCAACGGCGACTACCTCGCGATCGTGACGCTGGCCTTCGGAGAGATCATCAAGAACCTGATGAACGTGATCTATATCGGACGCGACAGCAGGGGAATGCATTTCTCGATGCAGAACCAGATGGCTCTCAATCTGGAGCCGGACGGCGAGATGATCATCAACGGTCCGCAGGGCATCACCGGAACGCCGAACGACTCCACGTTCATCGTCGGCTTCGTGATCCTGCTGATCTCGACGATCCTCGTGCTGAATCTGATCAATTCCCGCGAGGGCCGCGCGATTATGGCAATCCGCGACAACAACATCGCGGCGGGCTCCGTGGGGATTCCGATCACGACCTACAAGATGCGCGCCTTCACGATCTCGGCGGTCATCGCGGGCTGCGCCGGCGCGCTGTACGCGCACAATCTGGCGTCTCTGATCGCGACGCCGAGCCGGTTCGGCTACAATATGTCGATTCTTTTCCTTGTCTTCGTGGTGCTCGGCGGCATTGGTTCGACCCGCGGCGCGATCATCGCCTCGATCGTCCTCACGCTGATTCCGGAGGTGCTGCGGTTCATGAATGACTACCGCATGCTGATCTACTCCATCGTGCTGATCGTGATGATGATCGTGAACTGGAATCCGCACTCCCGTGCATGGATCGCTTCGCATTCGCTCTTCAGGAAGAAAAAGACGGCGGAGGCATCCGGAAAGGAGGCAGCGCAATGACGGCATTACTTGACGTAAAGAATCTCTCGATCCAGTTCGGCGGCCTGCGCGCGGTGGACGATTTCAATCTGACAATCGAAAAGGGCGATCTGTACGGTCTGATCGGCCCGAACGGCGCGGGGAAGACGACCGTCTTCAATCTGCTGACCGGCGAATACAAGCCGAACGAGGGCGTCATCCGTCTTGACGGGCGGGACATCACGGGCCTCAGCACGATCGAGATCAACAAGGCCGGCATCGCCCGGACTTTCCAGAATATCCGGCTCTTCCGTCAGCTGTCGGTGCTCGACAACGTGAAGGCCGGCCTTCACAACCAGTTCGGCTACTCGATGTGGGCTGCCTTCCTTCACTCCGCGTCCTACCGGAAGGTGGAGCGGGAGATGGACGAGCGGGCGATGGAGCTGCTGAAGGTCTTCAGCCTGGATCAGGAGGCGGAGACGATCTCCGCGAACCTTCCCTACGGCAAGCAGAGAAAGCTGGAGATCGCCCGGGCGATGGCGACGAACCCGAAGCTGCTGCTGCTCGACGAGCCGGCGGCCGGCATGAACCCGAACGAGACGCAGGAGCTGATGGATGATATCCGTGTCATCCGGGAGCGGTTCGGGATGACGATTCTCCTGATCGAGCATGATATGAGGCTGGTTTCCGGTATCTGCGAGAAACTGACCGTCCTCAATTTCGGACGGATTCTGACGCAGGGCTCTACGCAGACCGTGCTGACCAATCCGGAGGTCATCAAGGCCTATCTCGGCGAGTAAGGAGGAGTTTGAGCCATGGCAATGTTAGAAGTGAAGGATCTGATGGTCAGATACGGGGTTATTCCGGCGCTCAAGGGAATCTCCTTTCATGTCGATGAGGGCGAGATCATCGCTCTGATCGGGGCGAACGGCGCCGGGAAGACGACGACGCTTCATACGATCACGGGACTGGTGGAGAAGGCCGGCGGATCGGTTGCCTTTCTCGGAAAGGATATTACGAAGACGCCGGCGCATCAGATCGTGGAGATGGGGATCGCACATGTGCCGGAGGGACGGCGTGTCTTTCCGGAGATGACGGTTTACCAGAATCTGATGCTGGGGGCCTACACGAGAAAGGACGCGAAGGAGAAGGCGGAGAATCTCGAGAGGGTCTACACACATTTCCCGCGGCTCAGAGAACGAGCGAAGCAGGTCGCCGGTACGCTTTCCGGCGGCGAGCAGCAGATGCTGGCGATGGGGCGGGCGCTGATGTCGAACCCGAAGCTGATCCTGATGGACGAGCCGTCGATGGGCCTCTCGCCGATCTTCGTGAACGAGATCTTCGGGATCATCGAGACGGTGGCGAAGGAAGGCAAGACGGTGCTTCTTGTGGAACAGAACGCGAAAAAGGCGCTGTCCATCGCGGACCGTGCCTATGTGCTGGAGACCGGATCGATCACGATGGAGGGCCCTGCGAAGGAGCTGATGGCCAATGACGCGATCCGGAAGGCATATCTGGGCGAGTGACGGCCGGCGGACTCCGTTTCCGCAGGACTGCTGCGCTCAGTGAACAGAGGAAGGAGGAGCGTGATGAATCAGAAGATTGTGATCTGCATCAACCGCGAGTACGGCAGCGGCGGGCGGACAATCGGCGAAATGCTGTCGGAGGATCTGGGGATTCATTACTACGACAAGGAGATTCTGAAGCTGGCTTCGGATGATTCCGGCATCAATCAGCGTCTTTTCGAGCAGGCGGACGCGAAATTCCGCGGGACGACGCTCTTCCGCGCCGCGAAAAAGGTTTATAACGGCGAGCTGATTCCGCCGGAAAGCAACGACTTCACATCGGACCAGAACCTGTTCAATTATCAGGCGAAGGTGATCCGGGAGCTGGCCGAGGAGGAGAGCTGCATCATTGTCGGCCGCTGCGGCGGTTACATTCTGCGGGATAATCCCCGGGCCGTCCGTGTTTTCGTCCATGCGCCCCACTATTTCCTGATGGAGGAGGCGGCGAAGAGGAAGTCCCTTCCGCGCCGCGAGCTGGAGCGCTGGGTCGATATGGAGAACCGCCGGCGGGCTGAGTACAACCTTTACTACAGCGGCTGGAAATGGGACGACGCGCACAACTACGATCTCTGTGTGGACGCCTCGAAGCTGGGCTTTGAGAAATGCGTGGAGATCATCAAAGGGTATCTGAAGGTCCGTTTCGACGGTCTCGAGTTCTGAGACGAACGGGACGGAGGAGCCTTCCGCCGTGTTTTGACGGCGGAGGGCTTTTTTTGCTTTCGGAGCATGCAGCCGCCGGTTTGACCGGGAATGCAGCAGCCTGCGGAGTGGAGGACCGGAAAGCGGGGCGGAAAATCCGGTCGAAATAAATGAAATGATGAGGATAATTCATTTAAAATAACAAAACATGTAACTGTTCAGAACCCCCTGCACTGACATAGTTTTACATAATAGTGACACGTAACATTTGATATTTTTCCTTAATAGTAATACAATATAATAAAAGTAACACTATTAAGGAGACAGATTCATGGCAATCGTAAAGGTTCATAATAAAGCTCGCAATATAACATATGTCTATGAGTCTGTTTCCTATTGGGATAAGGAGCTGAAGCA